>Ga0187784_10000024_pt1 | contig 89476 bp, 87 predicted proteins | sample 1015_SJ02_MP15_2_FD_132964 | JGI IMG/M metagenome (GOLD analysis project Ga0187784, IMG submission 132964) | Tropical peat soil microbial communities from peatlands in Department of Meta, Colombia - 1015_SJ02_MP15_20_MG | ecosystem: Environmental > Terrestrial > Soil > Wetlands > Peat | place...
TCCCCGGCCCCAGCGAGCATGTTAACCATAACCATGCCCCACGTTCCGGCGAATATCAAACGCCGGGTCGGCGCCTTCCCCGCCCCGCGACCGTTTCTCCGACCATGTGCTGTTTGGGCGACACTGCCTCCGGCCGTTCGTGCGCATTCGTGAACGCTAGAATGTCATGCGCGGGCGATCCGGGCGGCCTATCATGCAATCACCACGCCGACGAAGTTTTTTCGCAAGCAGGCGATGTCGACATTGCCGTCGTCCGGCGCGCATCCGATGGAGGTACAAATGCCGTATGCATTCACGCTGACCACCAAGATTCCCGCCTCGGCGCAGGAAGTCTACGAAGCATGGCTCGATAGCCTCGCCCATTCCGAGATGACCGGCGGGGAGGCGAGCATGTCGGAGGAGATCGGCGCCGAGGTATCGGCATGGGATGGCTACATCCGCGGCCGTAACCTCGAACTGATCCCGGGCGAGCGCATTGTTCAGTCGTGGCGCACTACCGAATTCGGCGACGAACACGCGGACTCGATCGTCACGATCACGCTCGAGGAGGTCGATGACGGCACGCTGCTCACGCTCGAGCACAGCAATGTCCCCGACGAGCAAAGAAGTTACGAAGAAAGCGGCTGGCAGGAGTACTATTTCGAGCCGATGGTCGCCTATTTTGCCGAGCGTCCCGCAGGAGATGCGAAATCGCCGAAAGTGGCTGCACCGAAAGGCAGGCCGCGGAGGACGGCAAGGAGCGCGTCCAAGCGCGCGCCCAAGCCGACGCGGGCCGTGCGTTCAAGGCTAAAGCGCGCGGCGCCGCGGGCAACGCCGTCGGCGGGCACGCGTAAGGCCAAGCGCAAGTCGGCGCGGATCGTCGCGGCAGCGGCCAAGCGCAAAGGCAGAAAGCCGGCGCGGCGCCGGAGCAAATCTGGTCGGAGCAAACGACGATAGTCGCTTGCTCCTAGAGCGCAATCGCCTCAGGTTGAATCAATTGCGCTCTCGTTTTCTTCCGTGGAGCATGATCTTTTCGGGAAACCGGCTCTCCACTTTTCCGGATCATGCTCTAGCAACGCGGCGGCGCTAACGGATCTCCATTCTGCGCTCCGCCGCGCGCCGGTGCGGAATCGATGCTGGCGGTTGCGGGTTGCCGAACACGCCGCCGAACAGCCGGGCGAAGAAGCCCGGTCCGCTGTCGTAGCCTTGGCCCGGATAGTAGCTTGCGCCGCCCCATAGCGACGGCTGGTCGGGGATCGCCAGGACCTGTCGGCGCATCGCGTTGTCTTTGCGCTCGATCGGGATGTCGGCAACCTTGCGTTCATCGCCCTTTAGCACCGCCAGCAGCGCCTTGTCGCGGCCATAGACATCCTCACGGAATTCAAGCTTGCCCTTCTCATCCACGAAGGCGGTCTGGTAGGTCAGGTGGACCGGCACGAAACTCGGGAACTGGATGTCCGTTTCGCCGCCGCCGAACATCTTGCGGATGCGGTCCTGCGAGTAACCCTCGCCCGGACGCACCAATGACAGCAGCACTTCGGCGTATTTCGTCGGATCCTGCACCCGCATGCAGCCGTGACTGAACGCGCGCTTGTCCAAGGCGAACAGGTTCTTGTCTGGCGTGTCGTGCTGATACACCAGGAATTTGTTGGGAAAATTGAAACGCAATCGGCCGAGCGCGTTTCGCTCGCCCGGCGGTTGCGAGATGTGGATGGTGCCGTCGGCGTTCCTGCTGACCACCAGCCCCGCCCGATCCAGCACCGTGGGGTCGCGTTCCAGGGCCGGCAGATACTCGTTGGCGACGATCGAGGGCGGCACGTTCCAGGTCGGATTGACCGTGATGAATTTCATCTCCGCGCTCATGATCGGCGTCGGCATGGTCGGCTTGCCGACGACGATCCTGGTCGTCCAGACTTCGCGGCCGTCGTGAAAGACATGTAGCGTGAAATCGGGAAGATTGACGATCACGTGAGTCTCGCCGAGGTCGTGCGGCATCCACCGCCAGCGCTCCATATTGGCGATGATGGTGTCGACCGGCTGATCGGGCCGCCGGCCGTTGAGCGCCTCCACGGTCGCCGCGGTCAGCGTGCCGCTGGGTTTGAGTTCATGCTCCTGCTGGAACTTCTTGACTGCGTCGGCCAGCGCCTTGTCGTAGGTCATGCCGACATCGCCGGGAACGCCGAGCCGCTCGCGCAGAAGCGGCACCCGCTCGTCCTCCATGCCGAGCTTGAGCACCGGCCCATTGGCGATCTGCGGTGCGCCGTCGGTACCCTTGCCGGCGCGAAATAGCGCGAGCTTGGCCTTGAGCGCGAGATAGGCCGGACTTTGCGGCTCGTAGCTGCCAAGCGCTTCGCCGATGTCCTTCGCGTCCGCCATATTGGCGAGAATTTCGGCCGCCTCGGCCGGCTTGCGATCGTAGAAGATGTCGCCGCTCACGCGCGACCAGTGGACGCGGCCCAATTGGGCGTGACGCGCATAGGTCAAGACCGATGATGTGAGCTTGATCTCGGCCGACGCGAGCGCGGCCGGATCGGTGAGCGAGGCAAAATTCGGAACCGGGTAGTCGGCGGGATCAAGGCCGTCGGCGTCGACTTGACCGAGATAGGCAATCGCGGCTCTGGCGCGCGCATTTGCCTTGCCGTCGCTGATCCACAGCGGCGCATAGTTTCGGCCCGAATAGAACGCGTCGATTGCGCTCCGCTCCTTTTTGCCGCCGATGATACGGTCGAATTTGCCCTCCGCCAGTCCGCGCAATTGTTCGCTGATTGGGGCGTCGGCGACGATGTCGGGCGAAACGCCCGCGGCGGGCTGGGTGGCTGGAGCAATGGCGGAGGTGGTTGCCGTGGCGGCCTCGCCCGTCGCGGCGGCGGGTTTCTCCTGCGCGGCCGGAACCGCGGCGGCAGGAGCGACAGGCTCCTCGGCCGCTTGTTCAGGCTTCGGCAACTCCGGGGTTGCCACGGCGGCAGGCGCCGGAGCCGCAGGCTGAGCCGCGGACTCCTCCAGATTTGGCAATTGGACCGGCGTCGCTGTTACCGCAGCCGAAGGCTGATCGGCCGACTCCGCCGGCTTTTGCGGTGACTCGGCCGTTTCCGCCGGCGCTGCCGTCTCCGTCTCACCCGCCGCGCCTGTCGGCTTGGCGGGCGCCTGCTCCGCGTCGATTTTTGCAGGCGGCGCTGTCGCTGCCTCGTTCGCGACGCCAGCCGCGGCCTCCGGGCCTGCATCGGAGGTCGGCTGCGCGGGTGCGCCGCCGGCCGCTAGGAGGAGAAGGATGGCGGCCTGGGCGAGAAGGCGATCGAAACGAAGATTCGGCATTGCAAATTTCTCCGTCAGGGTCTGCGCAATGGCCCGCAAGCTCGTATCACCTGCAACAATGGGCCCCCCAACTCACTATGTCCTAAGCTGCCGCGGCGGTTCCACGCGACGCGCCAATCTTACCTTACGTGAGCGTGCCACCTTTGTCCTGTGGGCAACGCGGATATCGGCGCGAATCATGGAATTTTCACGGGCTGTCGCTCCGCGGCCACGTCCTCTGCTTCGCCAACCGTGTCCCCCCGGCCATTGTCGAGGCCGAGCGCCTCAAGTTTGCGGTAGAGTGTCGAGCGACCGATCCGCAGCCGTCGCGCGACTTCCGACATCTGCCCGCGGTAACGGGTAATGGCATACCGGATCACGTCCGCCTCGATCCCTTCGAGCGGGCGCACCTCGCCCTCGGCATCGACCAGTGGCAGCGCATCCATGGGTGTCGCTGCTGGCGCGGCAGGGGCCGGGAGTTGATCGTCGGCAAAAGGCGCGAGCGGCGAAACCGCCGCGTCAGGCGCGGAGGCGCGTGCCTCACTTGGTTCCTGATTCGTCGCAGACGCCGAGATCTGCGCGGCGATCTGCGGGAATTCCGTGACCCCGATGCTGTCGCCTTCGACAAGCACCACGGCACGGAAGACGGCATTTTCGAGCTGGCGGATGTTGCCCGGCCAGTGGAAGGCGCTGAGGAGCCGCAGCGCCTCGGGCGCGACCAAGCGGAGGCGTTTGCCTTCCTCGGCCGCAAAGCGCGCCAAGAAATGTCGGACGAGCGGCGGGATGTCGGCCGGCCGCTCGCGCAAGGGCGGCACGGCGATCGGGAACACGTGCAGCCGGTAGAAGAGGTCTTCGCGAAAGCGACCGTGCTTGACGTCGGCGATCAGGTCGCGATTGGTGGCGGAGACGAGCCGGACGTCGACCCTGACCGGCTTGCGCGCGCCGACCGGCTCGACCTCGCCCTCCTGGAGGGCGCGAAGGAGCTTGACCTGCGCTGCAGCCGGCAATTCCCCGACTTCATCGAGGAACAACGTGCCGCCGGAAGCCTCGACGAACTTGCCGACATGGCGCTCGGTCGCGCCGGTGAACGACCCCTTTTCGTGGCCGAACAGGATCGATTCGATCAAGTTTTCCGGCATGGCGCCGCAATTCACCGCGACGAACGGCTTTGTTCGTCGCTCGCCCGAGCCGTGGATGGCGCGTGCGATCAACTCCTTGCCGACCCCCGATTCGCCGGAGATGAGCACCGGGATGTTCGAGGTCGACGCCTTCTCGGCCATGCGCAGCACCGCGTGCATCGCCGAGCTTCTGGTGATGATGTCGGCAAAACCGAGCGTGCCGGAATGGCTGTGCTTGATGCGCTTGAGTTCGCCTTCGAGCGCGCTGGTGTTGAGCGCGTTGCGCAGGCTCACTTGCAGGCGCTCGGCGCCGACCGGCTTGACCACGAAATCGACCGCGCCGGCACGCATCGCGGAGATGACATTGTCGATCCCGCCATGTGCCGTCTGCACGATCACCGGCACGGTGACGGCGTTTTCGCGCAATCGCGCCAGCACGCCGAGACCGTCAAGGTCCGGCATGACCAGATCGAGAACTACGCAATCGACGGTCGCGCCGTCAGACCCCGTGAGCAGCGCCGCCGCGGCGTCACCGCCTTCGGCCGCCACCGTCTCGTAGCCGAATTTTTGCACCATGCCCTCGAGGAGCCGGCGCTGCACCGGATCGTCATCGACGATGAGAACGGCCATTGCTCCCTCGACGGCTGGCTGCGGCACTTGTGCCGTTTCGGGGCACTCTCGCCGAGGAGGATTAACGGGGTGTTAAGGAGCGCGGCTAAGCGCGCAGCAGCAGATGTCGCGCCTGTTCGACGGTCGCGCGCGCATGATCGGCGAGCTCTGGTCACACCGTGCTGCAGAAACTCCTCGTTCATCATCGCCCGCCGCTATTCGCGGCGGCGCTGCTTGATTTGCAACAGCCCGCGGCCTTCAATGCCCCGCGTTTTTTCCTTGCACGGTCAGCATCATGTCGGCCCCGGATCCGATGAAAGTTGTCGCCGGGCTGTGGCGCGAGGCGGGTTTTGATGATGAGGTGTTGCACGACGTTTATTTGACCGGCGCCGAGCCGGTGCTGCCGTCCTCATTCGCAGTCGGAACGGCGGCGCAGGCGACGATCGCCGCGACCGCGCTCGCCGCCGCCGAACTATGGCGCTTGCGCGGCGGTCGGCGTCAGGGCGTCAGCGTCGACATGCGCAGCGCGGCGATCGAATTTCGCAGCGAACGCTATTTGTGTGTCGATGGAAAATATCCCGCTGGCGACCCCGATCACCTGAGCGGCCTCTATCGCTGCGGTGACGGCCGTTGGGTGCGCGTCCACGCGAGCCTGGCCCATCATCGCAGCGGGGTCATGGCGCTGCTACGTTGTTCTGAGGATCGGGCGGCGGCACAACGCGCCCTTGACGGATGGCAGGCCGAGGCATTCGAGGCCGCGGCCGCCGACGCCGGCCTCGCGGTTGCCGCCTGCCGGTCGTTTGCCGAATGGGACCGGCATCCGCAGGGTCGCGCGGTCGCAAAGCTCCCCCTCTTCTCGATCGAGCAGATCGGCGATGCGCCGCCACGACCTTTGTCCGCGGTCGCCCGTCCGCTGGCGGGCATCAAGGTGCTCGACCTGACCCGCATCATCGCCGGTCCCGTGTGCGGGCGCGCGCTCGCCGCGCATGGCGCCGACGTGCTGCTGGTCACGGCAGCGCATTTGCCGTCGATGCGCCCGCTCGTCATCGATACCGGTCGCGGAAAATTGTCGACGTCAATCGATTTGCGCGAAGCGGGTGGGCGTGAAGCGTTGGCGGCGCTGGTGCGCGAAGCCGACGTCTTCGTGCAAGGCTACCGGCCCGGTGCTGTCGCCGCGTTCGGCTTCGGCCCGCAGCATGTCGCAAGAATGCGGCCGGGCATCGTCTACGTCTCGCTCTCAGCCTACGGGCACGAAGGCCCCTGGGTTGACCGGCGCGGCTTCGACTCGCTTGTGCAAACGGCGAGCGGCTTGAATGTCGCGGAAGCCGAAGCCTTCGCGGCGAACGAGCCAAAACCGCTGCCGGCGCAGGCGCTCGATCATGCCACCGGCTATCTGATGGCATTCGCGGCGATCGCGGCACTCGCGCGCCGCGCCGCGCGCGGCGGTTCCTGGCACGTGCGCGCCTCGCTCGCGCAGAGCGGCTGCTGGCTTCGCCGTCTGGGCCGTATCGATGGCGTCGCTTGCCCCGATCCGAAGCTTGAGGACATGCGCGATCGCCTGGAGGAGACCTCCTCCGGATTCGGCACGCTGACCGCGGTGCGCCACGCCGCCGTTATGGCGGAAACGCCGCCGCATTGGCTGCGGCCAGCCGTTCCGCTCGGCGCCCACGCGGCTGCTTGGCCGTAGCCCGAGATTTTCTATCCGGCTCGTTCGGAAAGGACCGCGGCGAAAAGGCGCGCGAAGCTGTGCGCGTCGCCGGGCCAGCGCGCCGACACATAATTGCCGTCGCACACGACGAAGGCGGCGCGGTCGTCGTCGAAGGTGTCGCGGATCAGGCCGCCGGTCTTGCGCCGGTAGTCGGGAGCGTCGGCGGGAACGTCGAGAAAGTCTTGCGGACGCGCAAGCGCGCGCGTGACCTCCTGCTGCACCGACATGTAGCCGAGGGGCTGTCCAGGTCCGTCGACATAGGTGCGGTAGTAATTCGGGTCCCAGAAACGGAGAATCCGCCCCACCTGCCAACCCGCGCGCTCCAGCGCCCAGGTCAGCGCCGTGGTGCGCCGGCCGAAGAGAACCGAGTGGCTGCCGTCAGGGGTGCGGCTGCGCGCGGCGAGGAGGACGCCATGACAGATCGCCGCGACCGGCAGACCGGCGGCAAAAAACTCGGCGACGAGCTTCTGCAGCACTTCGCTCTCGAGGTATTCGCGCATGCCGCGCGCGCGATGACCGCCTGGCAGGAGCAGGCCGTCGAAGTCTTCGCGATGCGCTTGCCGCCAGGAGAGCGGTGTCTTGAAAGCGGCATCCTGCTGCATCGCCGCGTAGTCCCGCCGCGCCTCGGCATTGGCCCGCATCAGCCGCCCGACGAGAGTGAGGCGCTTCAGACCCGGCAGGAAGCCCCAGAAGTCGAGGCCCTGTCCGGTGATCATCATGTCGTCGGCCTGCCCGGCCTTGCCATCGGGCGTGGCGAACGCCACGGTATGGCCAAGGCGCTTCAACACGCTCCAGCTGACCGCAACCTCGGTCGGATCGAAATCCCTGCTCGGGAGCGGTATGAGGACCTTCGCCATGTGCAATCCCGGCGCGAGACCGGCGATCGACAGCGGCCTTGCGAGCGCCTTCATGCCGCGCCACATGAGTGGCCGGCGGGGCCGACAATTCCATGCGTTCCAAGACAATGTCAAAAACAATTGCCGGCAAACGACCGGCCAGAAACGGTCCGGCGCGTGCGAAAAAACCGCTGGGGGCGCTGCCCGAGTGGAATCTTAACGACCTTTATCGCGGCCTCGACGATCCGGCGATCAAGCGCGATCTCGATCGCGCGGACACCGATTGCGTCGCCTTCGAGCTGGCCAACAAGGGCAAGCTCGCCGATCTTGCCCGCGAGGGCGCAGGGCTTGCCGAGGCCGTGCGCCGCTATGAAGCGCTCGACGATCTCATGGGGCGGCTCGGCTCCTATGCCGTGCTTGTGCACGCCGGCGACACGGTCGATCCGGCACGCACCAAGTTCTACGGCGACGTGCAGGAGCGGCTGACCGCCGCCTCCACCCATCTCCTGTTCTTTACGCTCGAACTCAACCGCATCGACGACGCGGTCATCGAAGCCGCGATGGCCGATCTGGCTCTCGGCCATTACCGGCCATGGATCGAAGACGTGCGCCGCTACCGGCCCTACCAGCTCGAAGATCGCGTTGAGCAGCTCTTTCACGAAAAATCGGTGACGGCGTTCTCCGCCTGGAACCGGCTGTTCGACGCGACGATCGCCGACCTGCGATTCAAGGTCTTGGGAAAGACGCTCGCGATCGAGCCGACGCTGACCCTGCTGCAGGACCGCTCGGCGGCGAAGCGCAAGGCCGCCGCGCAGGCGCTGGCGGCGACATTTAAGGACAACCTGGCGCAATTCGCGCTGATCACCAACACGCTGGCCAAGGACAAGGAAATCTCCGATCGCTGGCGCCGCTTCGCCGACATTGCCGACGAGCGCCACCTGTCGAACCGGGTGGAGCGCGAAGTGGTCGACGCGTTGGTTACCGCCGTGCGCGCCGCCTATCCGCGGCTCTCGCATCGCTATTACGCGCTCAAGGCGCGGTGGTTCGGAAGGAAAACGCTGCCGCACTGGGACCGCAATGCGCCGCTGCCGAGAGTGCCGGTGCGCACGATCGGCTGGGCCGAGGCCAAGGAGACGGTGCTCGCCGCCTATGGCGACTTCTCGCCGAAGATGGCGGCGATCGCCGAGCGTTTCTTCGATGAGAATTGGATCGATGCGCCGGTGCGGCTGGGCAAGGCGCCGGGCGCGTTCGCGCACCCGACCGTGCCCTCGGCGCATCCGTATGTGCTCGTCAATTACCAGGGCAAGCCGCGCGACGTGATGACGCTGGCGCATGAACTGGGCCACGGCGTGCATCAAGTGCTCGCGGCGCCCAATGGCGCGCTGATGGCGCCGACGCCGCTGACGCTCGGCGAGACCGCGAGCGTGTTCGGCGAGATGCTGACCTTCAAGCGGCTTTTGGCTGCCACCGGTGATGGCCAGCAACGCCGGGCGATGCTCGCCGCCAAGGTCGAGGACATGATCAACACGGTGGTGCGGCAGATCGCGTTCTACACATTCGAGCGCGCCGTCCACACCGAGCGCAGAAGCGGCGAATTGACCGCCGCGCGCATCGGCAAATTATGGCTTGAGGTCCAGAGCGAAAGCCTCGGGCCGGCGATCGAACTCAAGCCCGGCTACGAAACATTTTGGGCCTATATTCCGCATTTCATCCACGCGCCGTTCTACGTCTATGCCTATGCGTTCGGCGATTGCCTGGTGAATTCGCTCTATGCGGTCTATGAGCGTGCCGAGCAGGGTTTTGCCGAGCGCTATCTCGCGATGCTCGCCGCCGGCGGCACCAAGCATTACTCCGAACTCCTCGCTCCGTTCGGACTCGACGCCCGCGATCCCGCATTCTGGCAGCGCGGGCTTGAGGTCATCGGGCGGATGATTTCGGAGCTGGAAGCGCTATAACCGAGCTTATGCCCGACCGCGAAAAGAACCGCTTCACCGCCCGCGCCGCCCGCTATGCGCGCGTCGGCGCGAATGTCGGCGGCGTGGCGGCGCGCCTTGCCGGCGCGCGTCTGCTCGGCGCCAGGCCGGACCGCGCCGGCGAGGCGACGGCGCTCGCCGCGGCGTTGGGCAATCTCAAGGGTCCGCTGATGAAGGTCGCCCAGTTGTTGGCGACCATTCCCGATCTGCTGCCACCGGAATATGCCGCTGAGCTGCAGAAGCTGCAGAGCGAAGCGCCGCCCATGGGCTGGGCCTTCGTCAAGCGGCGGATGAGCGCGGAGCTCGGTCCCGGCTGGGAGGAGAAATTCCAGAGCTTCGAGCACCAGCCGGCCGCCGCCGCTTCGCTCGGCCAGGTGCACCGCGCCCGCGCGTTGAACGGCGAGGCGCTCGCCTGCAAGCTGCAATATCCGGACATGCAGTCGGCGGTCGAGGCCGACCTGCAGCAGCTGCAGTGGCTGCTCGCCATCCGCCGTCGGCTCGATACGGCGATCGACACCACCGAGGTCGCGAAGGAAATCAGCGCGCGCGTGCGCGAGGAGCTCGACTACCGGCGCGAGGCCAGGCATGTCGCGCTCTACCGCACGATGCTCGACGGCGTCGACAGCGTGCGCGTGCCGCGCGCTTGGCCGGAACTGTCGACCGGCCGTTTGCTGACGCTCGATTGGCTCGACGGCAGCCGCATGCTCGCCCACAAGGGCGATCCGCTCGCCGTGCGCAACGCGCTCGCGACCGCCATGTTCACCGCCTGGTGGTTCCCGTTCAGCCGCTTCGGCGTCATCCACGGCGACCCGCACCTCGGCAACTACACGGTGTTCGCGCGCGGCCGCGAGCTCGGCGGCATCAACCTCCTCGACTACGGCTGCATCCGCATCTTTCCGCCGACCTTCGTCCGCGGCGTGGTCGACCTCTATCACGGTCTGCTCAACGGCGACGACGATCTCATCGTGCGCGCCTACGAAACATGGGGCTTTCGCCGACTCTCCCGCGATCTCATCGATACGCTCAACATCTGGGCGCGTTTCATCTACGCGCCGCTCCTCGACGACCGCGTGCGCACGATTGCCGACGGCGTAAAGCCAGCAGAATACGGGCGGCGCGAAGCCTTCCGCGTCCACCAGGCGCTCAAGCAAAAGGGGCCGGTGACGGTGCCGCGCGAGTTCGTGTTCATGGATCGCGCCGCCATCGGGCTCGGCGCGGTGTTTTTGCACCTGCGGGCCGAGCTCAATTTCTATCGCCTGTTCAACGAGGCGATCGAGCATTTTTCGCTGGATCGCGTCGCCAAGCGTCAGGCGAAGGCGCTCGCAGCGGCGGGCTTGTAAGCGTCACGGCATGTCGGCGCGCTGAAACCGCGATGGTTGCAGCTCGTTGATATGCCGCTTGCAGGGGTCGAGACGACGCGCGCGCGTGTGGGCGCTTCTTGCGGCGCCGCGAATTTTGAGAGGAACCACGGCCATGGCGAATATTTGGGCGCGCAAATCGATCGCGGCGCTGGAGGCAGAAGCCGCGGAGCCGCAGGTGCAGGCGCTGACCACGCATGACGGGGTGCCGCTCAAGCGCACGCTCTCCGCCATCAACCTCGTCTCGCTCGGCATCGGCGCCATTATCGGCGCCGGCATTTTCGTGCTGACCGGACATGCCGCCGCCGCCAATGCCGGGCCGGCGATCACGCTGTCCTTCGTGCTCGGCGCGTTCGCCTGCGCCTTCGCCGGACTGTGCTACGCGGAGATGGCCTCGACGGTGCCGATCGCCGGCAGCGCCTACACCTATGCCTACGCGACCATGGGCGAGCTCATCGCCTGGATCATCGGCTGGGATTTGATCCTCGAATACGCGCTGGGCGCCGTCACCGTGGCGATCGGCTGGTCGGGCTACGCGGTGAGCTTCCTCAAGGATTTCGGCATCGCCATTCCGTCCGCCTATGCGGCGTCGCCTTTCGCCTATGATCCCGGCGCGCACGCCTGGCACGCGACCGGCGCGCTCGTCAACGCGCCGGCCATGGCGGTCATCGCCGCAATTTCCGCGCTGCTCGTCGTCGGCGTGCACGAATCGGCGCGGGCCAACAATGCCATCGTCGCGATCAAGCTCGTCATTATCGTGCTGTTCGTTGTGGTCGCGGCGCCGTTCGTCAGCACTGCGCACTGGGTGACGGCGGCGAACCCCGCAGGCCAGTTCATTCCGCCCAATATCGGCCCCGGCCAATTCGGGCTGAGCGGCGTCATCCGCGGCGCCGCGGTGGTGTTCTTCGCCTATATCGGCTTCGACGCGGTCTCGACCGCGGCGCAGGAGGCGAAGAACCCGAAACGCGACATGCCGATCGGCATTCTCGGCTCGCTGGCAATCTGCACCGTGCTCTATGTGGCGGTCGGCTTCGTGCTCACCGGCATCGTCGCCTACGACAAGCTCAACGTTCCTGATCCGATCGCCGTGGGCATCGACGCGGTCGGGTTCGGCTTCCTCTCGCCGATCATCAAGCTCGGGGTGATTCTCGGCCTGACCTCGGTCATTCTGGTCATGCTGCTCGGTCAGCCGCGGATCTTCTATTCGATGGCGCGCGACGGCTTGCTGCCGCCCGCCGCCGCCAAGGTGCACCGGCGCTTCCGCACGCCTTACGTGACCACGATTGTGACCGGCGTCATCGTGATGATCTTCGCCGGGCTGCTGCCGATCGGCCTGGTCGGCGAATTGGTCAGCATCGGCACGCTGTTCGCCTTCGCCATCGTCTGCGGCGGCGTGCTTGTGCTGCGCATCAGCGAGCCGGATCTGCCGCGATCCTTCAAGGCGCCGGCGGTGTACATTGTCGCGCCCTTGGGAGCGGCGTCGTCCTTGTTTCTGATGTTCGGGCTTCCGCTCGACACCTGGCTGCGCTTCGGCGTTTGGCTGGTCGTCGGGCTCATGATCTACGCCTTCTACGGCGTCAGGCACGCGCGCGCCGCGGCGCAACAGCCGAGCCCGTCGCACGTGTAGCGGCCGCGCTTCGCCTCGGCTTTCCGACTTGCGGGCGGCGTGTTAGCAGGGCGTCGTTTCCTGCGCGCGGACATCCGATGGATTCGATCTTCGTTGCTGGCGGGTCGGCAAATGCGATCCCGATCTGGTTCGTGACCGCCGCCAACTATGCGGAGCTGCGGCAACGGCTTGACGCCGGCGCGCGCGCCTATGCCGATGCGGCGCGTTTTGAACCCAAAGCCGGCCGCCATCTGCTGCTGCCGGGCGAGAGCGGAGCAGGCGGAGTTTTGTTCGGGCTCGAAGGCGCGGACGAGGCAAGGGACCCGTTTCTCCCCGGGCGCCTGCCGCAATTGCTGCCGGACGGCGTCTACCGCTTTGCCAGCGAACCTTACGACGTCCGCCTTGCCGCGCTCGCTTTCGCGCTCGGCGCCTATCGCTTCACGCGCTACCGCAAGGCCGAGGCGCGCGAGGTCAGGCTTGACCTGCCGCAGAGTGTTGATCGCGACGATCTTGCCCGCATCGTCGAAGCGGTGACGCTCGCGCGCGATCTCATCAACACGCCGGCAAACGACATGGGGCCGGCCGAGCTTGAAGCGGCCGCGCGCGCGCTCGCCGCGCGCCATGGCGCGGAGTTCCGCGCCCTTATCGGTGACGACTTGCTGAGCGGAAACTTTCCGCTCATTCACGCCGTCGGTCGCGCGTCGGCGACGGCGCCGCGGCTGATCGAGCTTGCTTGGGGCGATACGCGCCATCCGCGCGTGACGCTCGTCGGCAAGGGCGTCTGCTTCGACTCCGGCGGTCTCGACCTCAAGCCCGAGAGCGCGATGCTGCTCATGAAGAAGGACATGGGCGGAGCGGCAAGCGTGCTCGCGCTCGCGCACATGATCATGGACCGCGGACTCAAGTTACGGCTCAGCGTGCTGATCCCGGCAGTCGAGAACGCCGTTTCGGGCGCCGCCTTCCGGCCGCGCGACGTCTATCGCTCGCGCAAGGGGCTGACCGTGGAGGTCGGCAACACCGACGCCGAAGGGCGGCTCGTCCTCGCCGATGCGTTGGCGCTCGCCGACGAAAGCGCGCCCGAACTCTTGATCGATATGGGCACGCTTACCGGCGCCGCGCGCGTCGCGCTCGGCCCCGATGTGCCGCCGTTCTACACCGAGGACGAGGCGCTCGCCGCGGCGCTTGCCGGCCACGCGGCGGCGGAAAACGACCCGCTCTGGCGGTTGCCGTTGTGGCAACCCTATGCGTCGCTGCTCGAATCGAAAGTGGCGGATTTGAGCAATGTCAGCACCGGCAATTTTGCCGGCTCGATCATCTGCGCGCTGTTCCTCAAGCGCTTCGTCGCGGCGGCGAAAGCGTGGCTGCACGTCGACATCTATGCCTGGACGCCGACGGCGAAGCCCGGCCGGCCCGAGGGCGGCGAATGTCAGGCCGCCCGCGCCCTTTATGCATTGCTGGCCGAGCGCTACGGCTGAGCGCGAAAAAAGCGGAACAAGCGATGCGCGCCTTCGATCCCCGCCTCACGCCGGCCCGCGCCGATCTCGCGGCAAAGGAACTTGAAGGCAAAGTCGCGGCGGCGCGCTATGTCGAGGGCCGCACCTACGAAGTTATCGAGCCGCGGGCCCCGCTGCGGCGCGAGGCGACGCACGATGCGCCGCTTTTGACCGAAGCGCTCAAGGGCGAGCGCGTCACCGTCTACGACATCGATGTGGAGGGTTGGGCCTGGGGCCAGCTCGCTGCCGACGGTTATGTCGGCTGGCTGCCGGCGGGCGCGCTCGCGCCGCCCGGCGCGCCTTTAACGCACAAGGTCGCGGCGCTGCGGACCTTCGCCTTCCCCGGCCCCTCGATCAAGCTTTCGCCCGTCGAAGCGCTGCCGTTCGGCGCGCGCCTTGCCGTCGTGCGCGTCGACGAGCGACTGGCGGTAACGCAGTCCGGGACCCACGTGCCGGCAGTGCATCTCGCGCCGATCGAGACTTACGAGACGGATTTCGTCGCCGTGGCCGAACGCTTCCTTGGTACGCCCTATCTTTGGGGCGGCAAGACGGTGCTCGGGCTCGACTGCTCCGGCCTGGTGCAAATTGCGCTTGCGGCCTGCGGTGTCGCCTGCCCCCGCGACAGCGATATGCAGGAGCAGGCGCTGGGGACGCCCGTCGCGGCCGCCGATCGCTCCGAACTCAGACGCGGCGATCTCGTGTTCTGGAAGGGCCATGTCGCGATCATGCGCGACCGTATGAGCCTTCTCCACGCCAACGCCTTCCACATGGCGGTCGTCATCGAGCCGCTCGCCGAGGCCGTCGGACGCATCCGCGACAGCGGCAGCGAAATCACCGGCGTGCGCCGGATTGAGACGCAAACCGCGCGATCGTCAGTTTGAGAGAGCGCGAAGCGATGATCCGCGTCACCGCCGACATCAGCATCGACGAGCGCGAGATCGAGGAAAGCTTCGTGCGCGCGTCCGGCCCCGGCGGGCAGAACGTGAACAAGCTCGCGACCGCGGTCCAGCTGCGTTTCGACGTGCGGGCGTCGCCGTCATTGCCGGCCGAGGTGCGCGTTCGCCTCGAGAGGCTCGCCGGAACGCGGCTCACGCGCGACGGCGTGCTCGTCATCAGCGCGCAGCGTCACCGCACGCAGGCGCGCAACCGCGAGGATGCGCTCGAGCGCCTCGTCGGCCTCATTCGTCGGGCCGCGGTTGCGCCGCGGCCACGGCGTCCGACCAGGCCGACGGCAGCCTCGCGCGAGCGCCGGATCGAAGTCAAAAAGCGCCGCGCCGCCGTCAAGCGCCTGCGCCGTGCCAAGCCGGCGTTCGATTGATCGGTTCCGCTCGCATTTATGCGCCCGCATTTCGCCGGTCCGGGTTCCGGGTTACGGTTGCCGGCCTAAGCGAGTCGCCCCCATGCCCGTCCGCCAGCTCTCCGAAGCCGTTGTCAACCGCATCGCCGCCGGCGAGGTGGTCGAGCGCCCGGCGAGCGTGGTGAAGGAGCTGGTCGAGAACGCGCTCGATGCCGGGGCAAGCCGCATCGACGTGCTCACCGACGGGGGCGGCCGCCGCCTGATCCGCGTGACCGACGACGGCGAAGGCATGACGCGCCCCGACCTTGCGCTCGCCGTCGAGCGTCACGCCACCTCGAAACTTCCCGATGACGACCTCATCGCCATAAGCACTCTCGGTTTTCGCGGCGAGGCTTTGCCTTCGATCGGCGCCGTGGCGCGGCTTGTGATCGCGACGCGCCACAAGAGTGAGCCGCACGCCTGGTCGATCGAGGTCGACGCCGGCGTGAAGTCGGAGCCCAAGCCGGCTGCGCTCGGGGAAGGCACGCGCGTCGAGGTGCGCGACCTCTTCTACGCCACGCCGGCGCGATTGAAATTCTTGAAACTCGACCGCACCGAGGCCGAGGCGGTGCGCGAGGCGGTGCGCCGGCTGGCGATGAGCCGGCCGGATGTCGCCTTCACGCTTGCCGGCGAGGAGCGCGTGCCAGTGACCTTTGCGGCGACGCTGCCCGGCGCGACCGGGCGGCTTAAGCGGCTCGGCGACGTGCTCGGCGCCGACTTCCGTGCCAACGCCGTGGAAATTACGGGCGAACGCGAAGACGTTAGGGTCGAGGGCTTTGCCGCGCTGCCGACGCTGACGCGCGCCAATGCGCTCGGCCAGTACCTCTTTGTCAACGGCCGCCCGGTGCGCGACAAACTCCTCATCGGCGCCGTGCGCGCCGCCTACGCCGACTATCTTCCGCGCGACCGTCATCCGCTCCTGGCGCTGTTCGTCTCCCTTCCGGCGCGCGAGGTCGATGTCAATGTGCATCCGGCCAAGGCCGAGGTGCGCTTTCGCAATGCCGGCCTGGTGCGCGCTCTGATCGTGCATGCGCTCAAGGACGCGCTCGCGCGCGAAGGGACGCGCGCGGCGACGACCGGCGGCAGCGCGACGATCGCGGCGTTGCGGCCGGCAACCGTGCCGAGGGGAAGAGGCGGGGGCTGGGATTGGCGGCGCTCGCCGGCGCGGCCCGGCGCTCCCCGCCGGACCTTCGCGGTGCCGCGCGTCAGCGGCTTTGGCGAGCCGGCGCAAGCCGCCTTCGACGTCGGCGCGCCGGCGGCCGATCTCGGTCCCGCCCACGACGCGCCAAGCCCCGCGGACGCGGCTGCCGAGTTCGCCGATGCGCTCGGCCATCCGCTCGGGGCGGCGCGCGCCCAGGTGCATGACACCTATATCGTGGCGCAGACGCGCGATGCTCTGGTCATCGTCGACCAACATGCCGCGCACGAGCGCATCGTCTATGAAAAGCTCAAGGCGGCGCTTGCGAAGAGCGGCGTCGCGCGGCAGATTCTACTCATCCCGGACATCGTCGAGCTCGACGAGAGCGACGTCGAGCGTCTGCTCGAGCGCGCCGAAGAACTCAAGCGCTACGGGCTCGTCCTTGAGTCTTTCGGCCCTGGCGCGGTGGCGCTGCGCGAGACGCCGGCGCTCCTCGGCGAGATCGACGGGGCCAACCTCGTGCGTGACCTCGCCGAGCACATGAGCGAATGGGACGAGACCTTGCCGCTCGAACGGCGTCTGATGCAGGTCGCATCCTCGATGGCCTGTCACGGCTCGGTGCGCGCCGGGCGACGGCTCAGGCCGGAGGAAATGAACGCGCTCTTGCGCGAGATGGAGCGCACGCCGAATTCCGGCCAATGCAATCACGGCCGGCCGACCTATGTGGAATTAAAGCTCGCCGACATCGAGCGGCTGTTCGGTCGGCGTTAAGCCGGCCGCAGAAGGATCAACTCAGTGTCGTCGTAGCGCCGCCGTTCCAGTTCGACAAATCCGTCGGGCGCGGCGAAGGCGGGCTTCGCCGCCTCTTCGACGATGATGAGCGCGTCGGGCGTGAACCATTCTCCGCTGCGCGCCGCGGCGAGCGCCTTGGCCGCGAGGCCCTGCCCGTAGGGCGGATCGAGAAAGGCGAGTGAGAACGGCTCGAGCGGGTGCACCGGACCGAGCTTGGTGGCATCGCGGCGAAAAACGCGGGACGAGCCGCCGAGGCCGAGCGCGGCGACGTTCTCACGCAACAGCGCGCGCGCCTCGGCGCTGTCGTCGACGAACAGTGTAAAGGCGGCGCCGCGCGAGAGCGCCTCGATGCCGAGCGCGCCGGTGCCGGCGAAAAGATCGAGCACGCGCGCGCCAGTCGTCGGATCGCCATAGGCGTGCAAGAGGATGTTGAACAACGCCTCCCGCAGCCGGTCGGCGGTCGGCCGGATCGCGGGCGATTTCGGGCCGGCAAGCGCGCGTCCGCGCAGGCGACCGCCGACGACGCGCATCAGCGGCCCCGCGGACGCGACGGACGCGGGGTAGAGCGGGGATGCGGCGGATGGCGCGGCCGGCGCTCGGGCGTCTTTGGCATCGGCGCCTGCACAAATCGCTCGACCGGCACGCGTCGGCCTTTGCGGTCGGTCAAAAGCCCCGCGCGCAGTTCGCCCGTCGAAGGCTCACGCGGTGTGCCGTCATCGCGGCGCGAGCCGCGGAATCGACGCCGCAATTTTTTCTGCGGATGTTCGTCCTCGCGCGCCCGCCAGGAATGGATCGGTAATGCCGGTCGCGATTGATCATTGCGCCGCGATTTGGCTTCGTCCTTGCCGCCACCCTGAGCTGCCCGGCGCGGCGCGCCACGCCGCGAAGAGCGTCGGCCCGGGCGTTCGCGCCGTTCGTCCTTCGCGGTTCGCTTCGCTTGCATCGTCGGATCACCGTCTTTGCCGACGGCTCGCTCGATGACCGGCGCGGAGAAATTCGAGCCCGCCAGCGCAATCAGTTGCTCGCGGAGCTGTTCGCGCAAGACGCGCGTGCGCACTTCCTCGATTGCGCCGGTGGCAAGATCGCCGAGTTGAAACGGGCCGAACGAAACGCGGATCAATCGCGTGACCACAAGGCCGAGATGGCCGAGCACGTTGCGCACCTCGCGCTTCTTGCCCTCGCGCATGGCGAAGGTCAGCCACAGATTGGAGCCCTGCACGCGGTCGAGACCGGCCTCGATTGGCCCGTAGCGGATGCCTTCGACTGTCACGCCGTCGCGTAATTCGTCGAGCTGTTGCTGCGTCACCGCGCCGTGCGCGCGCACGCGGTAGCGCCGCAGCCAGCCGGTCGCCGGAAGTTCGAGCACGCGGGCCAGCGCGCCGTCATTGGTCAAGAGCAGCAGGCCTTCGGTGTTGAAGTCGAGCCGGCCGACGCTGATGAGGCGGGGCAGGTTATTCGGCAGACGCTGAAAGATGGTCGGCCGACCGCGGGGGTCGGCATGCGTGGTGATGAGGCCGCGCGGCTTGTGGTAGAGGAAGAGCCGTGTGCGCTCGCGCGCCGGCAAAGGTTCGCCGTCGACGCTGATGCGGTCGTTGCCGGTGACGTTGAGCGCCGGCGAGCGGATCACCTCACCATTGACCGCGACGCGGCCGGCGGCGATCCATTCCTCGGCCTCGCGGCGCGAGGCGAGGCCGGCGCGGGCGATCGCCTTGGCGATGCGTTCACCGCCTTTGTCGAATTCGCTCTTGTCGGTCATGGCGTGACCGGCAATAACGCCGCGCGAACATTCAGGCAATCATTCAATGGCTTCGTTCATGCAGCTCGCGCTCGCGGAAGCCCGCGCCGCCGGAGCGGCCGGGGAGGTGCCGATCGGCTGCGTCATCGTGCGTGGCGGTGCGGTCCTCGCGCGCGCCGGCAACCGCACGCTGACCGAGCACGACCCAACCGCGCACGCCGAGATCATCGCCATCCGGGCGGCGGCGGCGGTGCTCAGTTCCGAACGACTCGATGATTGCGATCTCTATGTCACGCTCGAGCCCTGCGCCATGTGTGCGGGCGCGGTCGCCTTCGCCCGCATCCGCCGGCTCTATTACGGCGCCGCCGATCCCAAGGGCGGTGCGGTGGACAATGGCGTGAAGTTTTTTTCCTCGCCGAGCTGCCATCACCGCCCGGAGGTCTATGGCGGCATCGCCGAAGCGGAAGCGTCGGCCCTGCTCAAGGATTTTTTCCGGGAGCGTCGCTGAGCCACTTGCCGAGCTTCTCCTTCACCTCGGCCTTCACGGCCTCGGCGGCGCGCAGGATCGCGGTCGCTTGATAGAAGTCGAGCGTACGGAAGATGCCGACATTGGGGCGAATCAACAGGTCGGGCGCGGCGTGATCGAGCTTGGCGGCGACGATGGCGCTGCCCATGATGTTGAGCGCGGTGTACATGCATTCCCAGGCGCTTGGAATATCGCCGCGCGCGGCCGGGGGGACCGCCAGCACGTCGACCGCGAGGATGAAATCGGCGGCGGCGCGCAGTCGATCGAAAGGCAGCGGATTGGTGGCGCCGCCGTCGATGAGAATGCGGTGGTCAATGGCGACCGGCCGCATCAGGCCGGGAATGGCGATCGAGGCGGCCAGCGCCGCGCGCAGCAGGCCCGATGTGAACAGCGCCTCCTGGCGCCGGTGCAGATCGGTCGCCACCACGGTGAGCGGAATGGCGAGCGCGGAGAAATCCGCGGGGATGGCGTCGGGCAGGAACTGCGCACACAATCTCTCGGCATTGAGCTGCGTGGCGTGGCCGAACGCGCCGACGAACAAATTGGCGAGCGTTCCGGCGCGCGCGGCGATGAGGCGGCGCACCGTTTCGCCTCGGTTGTGGGCGAAGGCGAGGACGTGGCGGCGGATGTCCTTGCCGCGCATTCCGGCGGCATAGGCGGCGCCGATCAGTGCACCGATCGACGTACCGGCGATGGCGGCGGGTTTCACCTCCATGTCGTCGAGCGCTTCGATGACCGCGATATGCGCAAGCCCGCGCGCGCCGCCGCCGCCGAGCGCGAGTGCGAAGGTTTTCATCGCGGTTGCCGTTTCACGTCGCGTGGGAGAGTTTCGCTGCGGTTTCGCGCTCGACCGCCCGCCAGCCGATGTCGTGGCGGAAAAAACCCTCGGGCCAGCGAATGTGGGAGATGGCTTCGTAGGCGCGCGCCTGCGCCTCGCGCACGGTCTTGCCGAGCGCGGCGACGTTGAGCACGCGCCCGCCATTGGCGAGGATATGTCCGCCCTCCGCCTTGGTGCCGGCGTGGAAGATTTCCACGCCGGTTACGGCGGCGGCCGCATCGAGTCCTTCGATGACCGAGCCTTTGGCGTAGGGGCCCGGATAGCCCTTGGCCGCCATCACCACGGTGAGCGCGGCGTGCGGAAGCCAGCGCAGGTCGAGGGATTCGAGCACACCGTCGCGGCTTGCAAGCAGCGCCGGGACCAGATCGGACATCAGACGCAGCATCAGGACCTGGCATTCCGGATCGCCGAAGCGGACATTGTATTCGACGAGCTTCGGCCCCTCGGTCGTGATCATCAGCCCGGCATAGAGCACGCCCTTGTAGGGAGCGCCCATCGCCTGCATCGCCCGCAAGGTCGGCAACACGATTTCGCCCATGACGCGGGCGCTCATGGCGGCGTCGAGGATCGGCGCCGGCGAATAGGCGCCCATGCCGCCGGTATTCGGTCCCAAGTCGCCGTCGCAGGCGCGCTTGTGATCTTGCGCCGAGGCGAGCGGAATTGCGGTCTCGCCGTCGCACAGCGCGAAGAAGGAGGCCTCCTCGCCCTCGAGGAATTCCTCGATCACGATTTCGCCGCCGGCTTCGGCCGCGCCGCCGCCGAGCATCGCATCGATCGCGGCTTCGGCCTCGGCGAGCGTTTGCGCCACGACGACTCCCTTGCCGGCGGCGAGCCCGTCGGCCTTGACCACCAGCGGCGTGCCGTGGGCGCGCACGTAGGACTTGGCCGGCTCCGCCGCGCGGAAGCGTTGATAGTCGGCGGTCGGAATGCCATGCGAGCGGCATAAATCCTTGGTAAAGCCCTTGGAGCCTTCAAGCCGCGCGGCGGCGCGGCTTGGTCCGAACGCCTTGATGCCGGCAGCTTCGAGATCGTCCACGATGCCGGCGCAAAGCGGCGCCTCGGGGCCGACGACCACGAAATCGACGCTGGTTTCACGGCAGTAGGCGATCACTGCCGCATGGTCGGCGACGGGAAGGGCAACGCACTCGGCTTCGCGCGCGATGCCGGCATTGCCGGGCGCGCAGATAAGCCGGTCGGCGAGGGGGCTTGCCGCCATTTTCCGGGCCAGCGCATGCTCGCGCCCGCCGGAGCCGAGGAGCAGAATGTTCATCGGTTGCAACGTATTGCCAGCGCCCCTGTAGCACGGCAGGACGCCGGTGCAAGGCTTGCGTCCGCAGTTGGTCAGGGACTTGACCGGGGTTGCGATAAAGATCAGTAGCGGCCATGTGCACGGTCGCATGGATGGTTCGATGAACGAGCCGCGCCTCAATCTGCCGGAATTGACGGTCTCCGAGCTTTCGGCGGCGCTCAAGCGCACGATCGAGGACGCCTATGGCTATGTGCGCGTGCGCGGCGAACTGGGCAAGGTGAGCTATCACTCGAACGGCCACGTTTATTTCGATCTGAAGGACGATCGCGCCAGCATCGCCGGCGTAATCTGGCGCAGCGCCGCCCCGCGCATCAAGCTCAAGCTCGAAGCCGGTCTCGAAGTGGTGATCACCGGACGGGTGACCACCTATCCCGGCCGCTCGCAGTATCAGATCGTGGTCGAGACGCTGGAGCCGGCCGGCCTCGGCGCGCTCATGGCGCTGCTCGAGGAGCGCAAGAAACGACTGGCCGCGGAAGGGCTGTTCGACGAGGCGAGAAAGCAGCTCTTGCCCTATCTGCCGGCGGTGATCGGGGTGGTTACTTCGCCGACCGGCGCCGTCATTCGCGACATTCTGCATCGGCTCTCCGAGCGCTTCCCGCGCCGCGTGCTGCTCTGGCCGGTCAAGGTGCAAGGCGATGGTTCGGCCGCGGAGGTCGCTGCCGCGATTGCCGGCTTCAACGCGCTGCCGCAGCGCGGCGCGCTGCCGCGGCCCGATCTCATCATCGTCGCCCGCGGTGGCGGCTCGCTCGAGGATCTATGGTCGTTCAACGAAGAGATCGTGGTGCGCGCGGCGGCGGAAAGCTTCATTCCGCTGATCGCCGCGGTCGGACACGAGACCGACGTGACGCTGATCGATTTCGTCGCCGACCGGCGGGCGCCGACGCCGACCGCAGCCGCGGAAATGGCGGTGCCGGTACGCGCCGACCTCATGCTCGATATCGGTGGGCTGGCGCAGCGGGCGCTCGCCTGCTGGCGGCGCAATCAGCAGGCGCGATGGAACGAATTGCGGTCGGCCGTCCGCGCGCTGCCGGACGCCGATGAGGTGCTGGCGTGGCCGCGTCAACGGCTCGATCATGCCGCCGACGGCTTGCGGCGCGCATTGCGCGCCAATGCCCATGTCCATCGCGTGAGCTTGTCGCACAGCGGCGGCAGGCTGAGCCCGCACCTTTTGCGCATGCAGGTCGAGCGTCGCCGTGAACGCTACGCCAGCGTCGCGTTGCGGCTGCGCGCGAGCGTCGCCGCCAACCTTGAGGCGTATCGCACCGCGATCGCCCGGCAAGGCGAGCGTGTCGGCATGCTGGCCGCGCGCGCCGGCCTCGCCGTGGACAACCTCATCGAGGCGCGCTGGGCGCGCTGCGAACGCGATGCGCAATTGCTAGCGGCATTCTCCTATCGCGGCGTTTTGGCCCGCGGCTTTGCGCTGGTGCGCGATAAAGCGGGCCGGCCCTTGCGCGCGGCCGCTGCCGTCACGCCCGGCATGGCGATCGGCATCGAGTTCGCCGACGGCCACGTCGGCGCGCGCGTTGAAGTCGTGCAGGCGATAACGCCGCGCGCCGAGCCGGCGAGGCGTCGTCGGCGACGCGACGGCGGCTCCGGGCAGGGCAGCCTGTTCTGAAATCTGACTGTTTGTTCGTTCGGTGAGAAGTCGACACCGGACTCGAAACTGACTGTTTGTTCATCTCCTGTGATTTTTTTGGCGTCGTGGAACCGCCACTATCTTCATCGTATTATGTACGCGGCGAGCATTGGTTCGCGTCCAAGGAGGATAGATAGCATGAGACGCATGGTATTTGCGGCCGCGGTTGCCGCGTTGGCTTTCGCGTCGGTTGCCGGAGTATCCCAAGCAGCGCCTGTTGGGCCGCTTCCGGCGGCGGCAGCGAGCGAGGCCGCTTCGGGTCATGTCACCCAGGCGTGGTGCGATTGGGGCTGCCGCCACTGGCATCATCATCACTGTTGGTGGCGCCACGGCTACCGGCATTGCTGGTAGGACCTGCGGCCCGCTGACGCTCAACACGCAGCACCGGCGAGAGCCTCTGCTCGCGATGTGACGGCGTCGAATTTGTCTGGCGCCGCGCCGATCGCAGTCGGCGCGGCGCTTGTCTTTGCGAAAGGCGGTTTCGTCCGCACCGCAGAGTGATATGTTTCCCGACATGCGGGCGGCCGGCGAGTCGCGTCCGCAACGGAGGTTCAATTGCTCAATCGCACCGATCGCCCGTCCCCGATGCCCGGCGAGGCCGAAGTCAAATATCTCGACGGCGATTTCCGCGTCGTGCGGCCGGGAGCGTTCGTGCGTTGCGCCGTGACCGGCGTACCTATTCCGCTCGAGGAGCTCAGATACTGGAGCGTCGAGCTGCAGGAAGCCTATGCCTCGCCGGAGGCGGTCTCGAAGCGGCACGGCGCCGCCTATGCGCGAAGCGCATAGAGCATGATCGGGAAAAGTGGAAACGCGGTTTTCCGAAACGATCGCTCCGCCAAGGAAGACGAGGGCGCAATCGAATCAGCCGGAAGCGATCAGGCTCAACGTACTGGCGCAGGCCCGCTGTTACGCCGTTTGACAACCTTGAGGATCAGGTCGCGGAACGCATCGCGTTCCTCGATCAAGAGGCGCACCGGTAACGTGCTGGCGCGAGCGGCGAGCACGGCGAGGTGCGGTTCGCCGGCAAGACGCGCCAGGTCCTTCTCGGTGGTGAGCAGCAGGAGGTTTGCGGTATTCGCGCGCGCGATAAGCGCCTGCGCCTCCGCCGCCGTGTAGCGGTGGTGATCGGGAAAGCTCAAGCGTTCGGCGACCTCGATGCCGCCTTCGGCGAGAGTCGCGAAGAATTTCTCGGGATTGCCGATGCCGGCAAAGGCGAGAACTCTGCGGCGGGCGAGCGCGGCAAGAGTGTTGCGGTCGGGCTCGAGATGGCCGTGGAAGAGGGCAACGTCGTGCCGGCGCGCGATCTGCGCGACCGCGGCGCCGCCGGCCGAGGGGCCGACGATGACCACCGCCTGCGCCCGCGCGATCTGCATGTCGAGAGGCGCGCGCAGCGGTCCGGCCGGAATGATGCGGCCGTTGCCGATGCCGCGGCGGCCGTCGACAAGGAGCACCGCCAGATTCTTGGCGAGCGAGGGATTTTGAAACCCGTCATCCATCACGATGACGCTTGCGTTGTCGAGCCGCGCGGCCGTCGCGCCGGCCACGCGGTCGCGTGCCACGATGGTCGGCGCCAGCCGCGCCAGCATGAGCGGCTCGTCGCCGACATCGGCGGCCGAATGAGTGGCGGGATCAACGCGGACGGGACCGGACAATCGCCCGCCATAGCCGCGGCTGAGAAAGAATGGCCGCTCGCCCGCGGCCAGGAGAAGCCGCGCCACCTCGATCGCCGCCGGCGTTTTGCCGGCGCCGCCGACGGTGACGTTGCCAAGGCAAATGACCGGTATGCCGACGCCGCGTCCAGGCGACTGCAAGCGCAGCGCCGCCACGACACCATAGACGCCGGCGAGCGGGGCGAGCAGGCTTCCACTGCCCGGCCTCCACCAGAAGGCTGGCTCTCGCATCAGAGCACGCCCGGAAAGAGCCTGCCCCAGACTCGATCCGGGGTTGAAACCGGTTTTTCGCAACGGATCATGCCCGACCCTATGAAGCTTGCTGCTCGAGGCGAAGCTGCATCAGATATGGTTCGAGCGCAGCGAGCGTTCGCTCAAGCGCGCCGCTGAGTTGCTCCACCGCCGCCTTGGCGGCATCGGCGATCGCCGCGCGCGCGGCCGGCTTGGCGAGCCAGGCGGCGAGGCGGCCCGTCAGCGCCTCTTCGTCGGCGACGAGTTCAGCGCCGCGGGCCGCGTCGAGCGCGGCGTAGATTTCGGCGAAATTCCAGACATGCGGACCGTGCACGACGGCAGCACCCAGCCTGATCGCCTCGATCGGATTCTGGCCGCCATGGCTTGCGAGCGAGCCGCCCATGAACACGATCGGAGCAAGCCGGTAGATCAGGCCGAGTTCGCCGAGCGTGTCGGCGAGGTAGATATCGACGTCCGGCTTCGGCGGTTCGCCGAGCGAGCGCAGCGCGACGGAAAGGCCTGCCGTCCTCGCCATCTGCGCGATCGCCGCGCCGCGGGCCGGATGGCGCGGCGCGATCACCGTGAGCAGCGAGGGATATTTTGCGCGCAGCCGCCGATGCGCGGCGATGATTGCGCTCTCTTCGCCGGTGTGGGTGGAAGCCGCGGCGATGACGACCCGCGCGCCGATGAGCGATTTCAGTTGCCGCAGGCTCGGCTGATCGACCGGCGGGGCGGGCACATCGAGCTTGAGATTGCCGACGCTCGTGATGCGCGGCGCGCCGAGTTGGGCATAGCGTTGCGCGTCGGCGCTTGACTGGGTCAGGCACAGGTCGAAGCGCCCGAGCAGTGCCGCAATCGCGCCCGGTACGAGCCGCCAGCGGCTGAACGAGCGCTCCGACAGGCGGCCGTTGACGAGAATCATCGGGATCGCTCGATCGGCGCAGCCGAGGATGAGATTGGGCCACAGGTCGGATTCGACGAACAGGGCGAGATCTGGCCGCCAGTGATCGAGGAACCGTCCGACAAATCGTGGCGCATCGAGCGGGATGAACTGGTGCACGGCGCCGGTCGGCAGACGCCGCCCGGCAAGCGCCGCGGAGGTCACCGTGCCGGAGGTGGCGAGCACTGCGAAATCCTGCGCGCGGATGCGCTCGATCAGCGGGATCACCGCCAGCATCTCGCCGATGCTGGCGCCATGCACCCACACCAACGGGCCGGCCGGGCGCGGCAGCGAGGGCTCGCCGCAACGCTCGGCGAGGCGCGCGGGGTGTTCCTTGCCGAGCTTGAGGCGCCGCTTGAGCAGCCGCGCTGCCGCGGGTGCCGCCACGACGGACGCAAGTCGATAGCATCGCAGCGCGAACGGCAGCGGATCGCGCACGCTCAGCCTCCCCCGTGCCGTCGATCGACCATCTCATAGGCCCGCCGGGTTACGGCGTTGAGCCGCTCCTCGAGCAGGCGGCGGAACGTCTCCAGCGCCTGTTCGTCGGCATCGGGCGGAACGAGGATCGGTTCGGCGGCGACGGCGGCGACGCGGCTGAACGGCAGATTGATCGTCGTGCGGTCCCAATTGTCGAGCACCAGGCGGCGGCTGGTGGCGATGGCGCCTGGATAGATCGAGCGGCCTGAAGCCTGCGCGAGCTTGATGATACCGAGTCCGGCAACCCGCGCGACCTTGGGAACGTCCGCGGAGAGCGCGATCGAATAGCCCTCGGCGAGCGCGTCGAGCATGGCCCTGAAGGCGGCGACGCCCGCCTTGTGCACGAAGCCGCCGCCGTGATTGCCGGAACCGCGGATCGTGCCGATGCCGAGCTGCTCGGCGGCGATGGCGTTGATCTCGCCGTCGTGATGGCGCGAGGCCAGCATCTTCACGCGGTAGTCGACCTTGTGGGCGACCGGCGCGAGCAAGTGTTGCCCGTGCCAGAACGCGACGATGACCGGCATGTCCGCTTCGGCGCGCTCATAGATGTCCGTTGGTTCGAGCGTCAAACGGCTGGTCATGCGCACGAAGCGCAGATATTGAGCGGCCGCGACGCCGACCGTCACCTTGGCCCACCGTTGTCGGCCGACGTGCTTCCAAAGCTGCATGGCTCAACTCAGCGCTGCGGCCTCGGGCTGCCCGGATCGGGCAGCCAGCGCGGATGAACGACGAAATATCGCGTCTTCAGGTCGTCGATGCCGCGTTGCACTTTCGCGTCGCACGCCACTTCGGCGCCGACGCTTGAGCAAATGCCGAGGATGTCGCGCGCGGCGAGATTGCTGAAGTGGCCGCTCGCCGGAGATGCGAGCTGGCCGAAGATCACGTGAAAGAACTCGTCCCGGGTCCGCTTCACTACGCTATCCGACATGACCTTCGATCCGCGCGCGGTTACCGACGCGATTATCAATTATAAAGACACCATGCGCCGATCTGCGAGGAGATCGATGAGCGTCGCATGTCTGTCGCTGCCGGCTGCAACCAGCGCCCCATGCCGCGGCACGGGACGGTTGTAGATGATGGGCCCACCTCCGAAGGGCGTTGTCGCGCCGCCAGCTTCGTGCACCAAAAGATCAGCCGCCGCAAGATCCCAGTCGTGACTGTTGCCGCCGGCAATGGCGACATCGACGACGCCCTGCGCAACACGGGCGAGGCGCAGCGCGAGCGAACGGATTTGCGGCACGACGGTGAAGACGGGCGCGACTGCGGCAAGCCGATCGAGAAAGCCCTTGGGGCCGGCGATGCGCGCCTTTGCGAGCGAGGCTCCGGCCGTGGCCGCGATCGCCGCGCCGTTGCGCGCGGCTCCCCTGCCGGCGATTGCCATGAAAAGCTCCTCCGTGACCGGAGCGTAAACGCAGGCCGCGATCGGCCGCCCGTTCTCCACCAGGGCGGCGGAGACGGTCCAATCCGGCAGTCCGGCAAGATAGGCGCGCGTACCATCGATCGGATCGACGATCCACACTTGGCGCGCGGCAAGCCGCGCCGGATTGTCAACGCTTTCCTCCGACAACCACCCGATGCCGCTGCCTTCCGCGTTGAGCCTCTCGCGCAACAATCGGTCGACGGCGATATCGGCCTCGCAGACCGGCGAAGTCGCGCCCTTGGTCCAGGTCCGCATCGGGGCGCGAGCCATCGACCGCGCCAGCGCTCCGGCTTCGCGCACGCAGACGGCAAGACGTTGCGCGGCTTGCACCGGCTCGACGATGTCAATGGCCGGCAACGGTCATGCCCTCAACGCGCAAGGTCGGCGCATTGGTGCCGTAGCGGAAGGTAAGGTCGTTCGCCGGCGTCAGCGTCGCGAACATCTCGGCCAGATGCCCGGCAATCGTGACCTCGCTCACCGCAAAGGTGCGCACGCCGTTTTCGATCCAGAATCCCGAGGCGCCCCGGCTGTAGTCTCCGGTCACCAGATTGACGCCCATGCCGATCGTGTCGGTCACGTAGAAACCGTCCTCGATGTCGCCGATCAACTGATCCGGGCTGTTGCTGCCCGGCGCAAGATGCAAGTTGCTGGGCCCGGGCGAGGGGGTCGAGGACACGCCGCGTTGCGCGTGGCCGGTGGTTTCAAGGTTGAGCTCGCGAGCGGTCGCGCAATCGAGCAGCCAGGTCTTGAGCACGCCGTCCTCGACCAGTTTGCGCCGCCGCCCGGCAACGCCTTCGGCGTCGAAGGGCCGCGAGCGCAAGCCCCGCGGTCGCAGCGGATCGTCGATGATGTCGATGCCGGCAGCAAAAATCCTTTCGCCGAGTTTGTCGCGCAAGAAGCTGGTCTTGCGCGTGATCGCGCTGCCATTGGCGGCGCTGGCGAGATGGCCGACCAGCGAACCAGAGATTCTGGAATCGAACACGACCGGCACGCGGTGGGTGGCGACCTTGCGCGGGTCGAGGCGCTTGACCGCGCGCTCGCCGGCGCGGCGTCCGACCGTCTGCGCGCTTTCCAGGTCGGCGGCGTGCAGCGTCGAAGAGTAGTCGTAGTCGCGTTCCATGCCGGTGCCCTCGCCGGCGATCGCCGTCATCGCGATGGCGTGGTGCGAAGCGATCGTGGCGCCGTGAAAGCCGTGGCTGGTGACCAGCACCAGCCCGCCGATTCCAGCCGAGGCCGAGGCGCCGCCCGATTTGGTGACGCCGGCAACGGCGAGCGCGGCCGCCTCCGCTTCGCGCGCGCGGGCCTCCAGCGCGTCGACGTCTGGCATGTTCGGGTCGATGAGGTCGAGCTCCGGCATGGCGTGCGCGAGCAGCGCCGGATCGGCAAGGCCGGCGAACCGGTCCTCGGGCGCGGCCCGCGCCATGGCGACCGCGCGCTCCGCCAGCGCGTCGAACCCGTCGCTCTTGAGATCATTGGTCGACACCACCGCCTGCCTGCGGCCGACCAGAACGCGCAGGCCGATCTCGTCGCCTTCGGAGCGTTGGGACTCCTCGACCGCGCCGTCGCGTATCTCGACCGCAAGCGATACCGAGCGTACGGCGAGCGCGTCGGCCTGGTCGGCGCCGGCGCGGCGCGCGGCGGCAACGATGCGGTCGGCGAAGTCGGCAAGGGAGGATTGGTCGAGAAGCGACGGCATTGCGCGTTGACAATCGTTTTGCAGCGAGGGCGGGCAGGCCAAGCCAAAATGTGCCTGTCGGCGTTGCCATTCAACCCGGAAATCGGCGCCCGCGCGGGCAAATTTGCACGGTTGCGGCAACCGCTCGTCAATCATGCAGCCCGTTCGCCGGCGCACACGGCCGGTTAACCAGGGTTGTTAAGCGGATTGCGACCGCGATCTGGCATTGTTGCGGCAACCGGGCGGCAACAGCCCGGCGGGAGCCGAGTTTCGAGGCGTCAAATGGAAACCGGCAGGATTGCTGCCGGGTCGGGCCGCGCGTCGCGGCTCGACCCGTTCTCTCTGCCCGTGCGCTTCGAAGTCGCGGATGAGGCGGCGGACGAGCGCTTGCGCGTCGTCGATCTTCATCGCGAGCGCGTGGTGCTGCGCCGCTCGCTGCGCGGCATGCGCATGGCGTTGAATTTGCCGCTCTCCGCGTTTCGCGGCGTCGCCATTCGCCTGACCGGGCAGGCGGACGAGCTGCCGACCGCGATCGCGGTCGTGCTCGAACATGGCGACCCGGCTTTATCGCTGCCGCTCTACGCCTCGAGCGAGAGCGACGACATCGTCGCCGAATGGCAGTGCTGGGGCCGCGTGCTCGGGCTGCCGCTCCTCATCGCCGAGCGTGACGGCAGCCTGCGCGAGCCCTTTACCAGCATCGGCGCGCTGCGCATCGAGCCGCCGACCTGGCGCCGCCGGCGCCGCACCGCCATCGCGCGCCGTCGGCCATACCGGCTGCTGTGGCGCCGCCCGGGCGCGCCGCCGGAGGCGCCGATCATGCATCGCGGCGAACGCGAGATCATCGCCAGGGATTGAGCCGAGGCGTCACGCCAGCCGCCGCAGCGCCGCGTCGAGCAGCAATCCGGCAAACAGGATCAGGCCGGCATCGCGGTCGGATTTGAAGATGACGAGGCAGAGATCGGGATTACCGATATCGAGCCGGACGATCTGCCAGGCGAGGTGCGCGGCGAAGGCGATGAGGCCAAGCGCGAAGAGCAAGCCGCCGCCGGCGGTCAGCCCGGCCGCGCCTAGGAGAATGATTGCGGCACCGTAGAACAGAGCGAGCATCGGCTTGGTGCGCGGCCCGAACAAGAGCGCGGTCGATTTGATGCCGACGAGTGCATCGTCTTCGCGATCCTGATGGGCATAGATCGTGTCGTAGCCGATCACCCAGGCGATGGACCCGGCATAGAGGATGAGCGCCGGCGCGTCGAGCCGGCCGAACAGCGCCGCCCACCCCATCAGCGCGCCCCAGGAAAAGGCCAAGCCGAGCACGATCTGCGGCCAGTAGGTGACCCGCTTCATGAACGGATAGACCGCGACGATCGCGAGCGATGCGATACCGAGCGCGATAGTAAAGCCGTTGAAGGCGGCGAGCACGGCAAGGCCAACGAGCGATTGCAGAACGAGGAACATTGCCGCTTGCGCGACGCTCACCTGGCCCGAGGGGATCGGCCGCGAGCGCGTGCGCTCGACGCTGCGGTCGAGGTCGCGATCGACGATGTCGTTCCAGGTGCAGCCGGCGCCGCGCATGGCGAAGGCGCCGACGAAGAACAGCGCCAAGTCGGCGAGGCGCGGCGCCGCCCTGTGGGCCGCGACTGCGGCCAGCGCCGACGACCACCAGCAGGGCAACAGCAGAAGCCAAGCGCCGATCGGACGATCGAGCCGTGCCAGGCGCAGGTAAGGACGCGACCAGGCTGGGGCGAAGGTATCGACCCAATTGCCGGTCGCGTCGGCGACCGAACCGGCCGCCCGGCTCATTTTGCCAGCGGATTGCCGTTGAGCGTGTCGAAGGTGCCGCGTCCGGTCCTGGTATTGCCAGCCGTGTCGACGGACGGCGTGCCGATGGCGTCACTGAGCGTCGGTTGCCGCGGTTGCGCGGCGGGAGCCTCGGTGCACACCGCGGTGCGGAACTTCAACGTCCTTTCGTGGCCCTCCTTGGCCTGTTTGATCGCCATGTCGGGAATATTGCACCAGGTCTTATTGCTTTCGAGAAATTTAATCACCGCGCCTTCGGCCGCGGTGAAGCGCTGCACCAGCGCGCAAATCTCCTTGCGGTCGACCTTGTGCGTCATCGCGTTGCGCACCGCCGTCGCCTTTTGCTCCGCCTCGGCCCTTATCTTCAAGAAATCGCCGCACTGCGGCGGTGTCTGTGCCGATGCGCTATGGGATGCCGCGGCAAGGGCGATCGCCAATGCCATGGCGAGGCTGCGCTTCATAGTCTCAGTCCTTTCCCGGCTTTCCCGGTGGTCCACGTCCCGACTTTGTGCGCCTATTAAAGGCGCGTCGATTTCGGCGACAAGGCGGCAGACACGTTATTGCCGACGCCGGTGCGATGTTCACGCTGGGCGGGGGATGAACCCAAGGCGCGTTTGCCTCTATTATTGCGCATTCTGCCGCGTTCTCCCATGCCCGGATACGATTTTCACAGTCCGCGTCTTTACGTCGAGGCGCCGCTCGAGGAGGGGGCAACGGTCCCGCTCGCTCGGGCACAGGCGCACTATCTCCGCTCGGTCCTGCGCCTGAAATCGAGCGACCGCGTTCTCGTCTTCAATGGTCGCGACGGCGAGTGGGACGCGTCGCTCGCCGGACAGCGGCGAGCGGCGGTGCTCCGCATCGGCACCCGCCGGCGGGCCCAGACTGCGCCCGCGGACCTGCACTACCTGTTTGCGCCACTCAAATCGGCGCGGCTCGACTACATGGTGCAGAAGGCCGTCGAGCTGGGCGCTTCGCTGCTGCAGCCGGTCTTTACCCGCCACGGTCAAGTCGCCCGCGTCAACGCCGAACGCATGCGTGCTAACGCCATCGAGGCCGCCGAGCAATGCGGCATCCTTTCGCTGCCGCAGATCGCATCGCCGGTCGCGTTCGCTCGCCTCCTTGCCGGATGGGACGCCAGGCGTTGCCTCGTGTTTTGCGACGAGGCGGCCGCCGTCGGCGATCCAGTCGCGGCTCTTGCCGGTGTGCCGCCTTCGCCGCTGGCACTCTTGATCGGGCCGGAAGGCGGATTCGCCGCGGACGAACGCGCGGCTTTGCTGAAGCTGCCGAACGTGGTTCGTCTCTCGCTCGGGCCACGTATTCTGCGCGCCGATACCGCGGCAGTGGCGGCGCTGGCGCTCATTCAGGCCGTCATCGGCGATTGGCGCTGAATCGTCGGTGGCGCGCGCAACAAGCGGCTGCAACGATCAGTGGATCACGCCGGGGCGGTCCATGCAGACGAAGCCGATGTAATCGCCGTATTGGCGATGCACGCTGGTCACATGCGAAAGGCGGCGCCAGCGCGCGCAATAGTCCGCGGCCATTCCGCGGTAGACGCCTTCCAGAGCGGGCGAGTAGGGGATGATGCCGCCCGTGTCATTGCCGGTGATCCACGGGGGGCCGAGAAAAATAACCCCGGCCGTCGCGGCGCGGCCGGCGCCGAACATCGTCAGGGCAAGTGCAATGACAATGAGAAGATTTCGAACCATGGTAAAGCCTCGCGCTCTCGCCGGACCGCGTGCAAGCTTAGAGTATGATCCGGAAAAGTGGAACGCCGGTTTTCCGAAAAGATCATGCTCCACTAAACAAAACTGGAGCGCCGGGACGGCAATTGAAAGCGGATCTTTGACCCCTGCGCCGGCAATGCGCGAAGCGGCGGCGACGCAAGCCCTCACGGCATGGAAAAGGCGCTAGCCACCATGCCGACCGGCCGCCGGTCGACTGCTCCGACCAGCATGACGCGGCCGAAACTGGTGTTGCGGCCGATGCGCACCACGCGTGCATCGGCAAGCACGTCAAAATTCACTGGCCGCAGGAAATGCGTGGTCTGATCGATCGTGCTCATCGGGCGGTAGCCGTTCCAGGCGGCCGAGCAGGCGATCACCATGGCGGTGTCGGCGAGCGCCATCAGCGCCTGACTGCAAACGACGTCGCTCTCCCAACAGATTTTCTTGGCGAACGGCAACCGCACGACTGCGCCGGGCTGCCAATCGGGTAACGCCCCTGCTGGGCGAACCGCCTCCACGCTTTCCAGCAGCAACGACAGGTCCTGCACCCACGGCGCAAGGACTTTGTTCATCAGGCGTCCCGCCGCCTGCAAACCGAACGAGGGCTCGGGAGTTACGAGCCGGTGCACATCACCCATTTCCCGCTACCCCCCGGGGCGACGTGGATTCTCGCCGGGGTGGCGCAGGCTCTGCGCGATCCGGGCGAACTTTCATTTGCCAGGCAAACGCAACTCCTGCCACACGAAATGCCGCCGGCCCGCGGTCGATTCCCCCACGCTCCGCGTGTCCGGCGAATCAGATGCTACGAGCTTATGGACGCGATCGTGCGGCCGGTAGCAAAATCGCGCCCCTAGTTGCGGAAAAGCTGTGGTCAACGGTTTCGCTGCCCCCGATTTCTGTGGACAGGCCGTAATCTCGGCCGGTTTTGCCGCATCGGCTGCGACTTGGGACGGCGCCTCGGCGTTCCATCGTCCGCTCCAAATGCGCTTGACCCGCGGTCGGCGGCGCGGCACGGTTGGCTCTGGTTCTGCGCCAGAGGACCAGAGAGAGGGCAGGGGGACATGTCCGGCCGGTTCGCGTGTGGTGCGCTCGCCTTGGCGCTGAGCGTTGCTTCCTTCTCGCCGCTCCACGCCGCGAACGTGCTGGAGAAGAATTTCTGGTTACCCGGCCCGGATTATGATCGCGACATACCGGCGTGCGATTTTAGGCCGGCACTCGACCGCATCATCACCAATTTTAGCACCAAGGAGGCGCGATTCTGGAACTCGCAACTTGAGATCGTCGGCTTCGAGAATATTCGCGAGACGGCCGTGCTGCCGTGGGCGGCGCAATCCGTTCCACGTCGCTTCTGCAGCGGCACGGCGGTGATCAGCGACGGCATGCGCCGCCCGATCTACTACTCGATCGCGGAAGATACCGGCATGATCGGCATGGATTGGGGCGTCAATTTCTGCGTCATCGGGCTCGACCGCAATTGGGCGTATGGCCCGGCCTGTCGCGCGGCAAAGCCTTGACCGCCTCCGGCGCAAGCGCTTCCGGCTGAAGCCGAAACGTCGCTCTCCCGGCAGCGCGCGTTCGCGGCGCAAAGGTCAAAGCACCATTGGCGAGCCGGTTTGCCGATCAGGCGGAGCAACAGGCACGGATTTGCGAGCGGACGAAGAAGTTCAAAGCCGCCGATTGCGGCGGCCCCAAACGCATTTCACCAGGCGAAGTAGAACGCAAGCACCAAGACGATGGCGATGGCAACGCCCAGTACTGCCATCTGCATCGCCATTTTATCAGCCAGGTCGCGGCCTTTGTTATCACTCTGCATCGTCATGTGATGACCTCCCTAGAGTGAGGACACCATCGCTCTGCAACGGTGGCTTGCAGGAGGGTGCTGCATATGGATGGAAAACCGCATTGATCTGGATCAATCGCTCCGGCGCCAAGGCGAGGACCCTTCGCCGAGCCGGCCATCGGGCCTCGCCCACCAATTCATTGCTTCAGAGATGGAGATGGAATTGCCGTCGCCGCGGCGTCTGCCGATCGCTCGCTGCGCCGGCGCGATCGGCAAAAAGACGAGGCCGCCAAACGCGGCGGCCTTGAAAGGACAACAGCGCGACCAAAGTCGCTAAGGGATGCTGGTTCGCGCCAACTGTTCCGCAGGTCGCTTCGGGTTCCAGCCCCTTCACGTGGGTCCCGAACGCGCGCCGGTTCTTGGGACTGCCCTCCGATCACCGTCCGCTGACCATGATGGCCATGCGCCCACGGCCGGCATTGATGCAGATCAAACCGAAGAAGCGCAGGCTCAGACGCGCAAAAAGCGGCGTGCACTGCACGCCCGGGCCGTCACGCCGAAGAAGGAGCGCAACCGTTGGTGAGGCGGCCCCGATCGTTGGAGGACGATCAGGGCCGCAACTGCTCAGGTCCGCCGCTTGGGCCTACCGTGCAAATTGTATATTGGCAAAAAGTTTCCGAGAGGTTTAATTCTCGGCTCGAGCCCTGCCGTGTCGCTGAGGTCAAAAGCGGGCGATCGCGAACCCGCGCTAATACGCATGGAATGCGGCTGCGATCATCAGGGCGCAGATGATGAAGGTGAGCGCCCAAATGGTCCAGATGCGGAATTTTCCTTCCATCCGGCTTTTATTCGTCCGCTCGCTTACTGTGGACCGCCTTGTTTCAATGTGAAAAGGACCGCAAGGTTCCACCGCGGCCTGACCGGATCCACGAAGCGATTTGGCTCGGCGCCGTGACACGCGTGCCCGCCGCTTTCTTAGTTTGATTTAAATCAATGCGTTTTTCCCAACGCGGGCAGCAGTGTTTTTACACGCATCCATTGCAGAGGAGGGGCACCTCGCTCGGGAGGGCGCTACATGACAAAGCAAGTCGACTTGGCCGCGCGCGTTGCGCTCGTGGTCGTCGTGGCGGTCGTCCTCGTCGTCGTGATCTGGTACGCTTGGTAGTTCGCGTCCGAGGGCGCCCGCGGGCAAACTCATCACGCGGCCCTGATCGCTCTTCAACGGTCAGGGCCTTCTCTTTGAGGCCGCCGATTTGGCGCAACTCGCTTGATGCGGGGCAATGGCGCTCAGCGATCGCGATTTACAAGGAAATATTTGAGGATGAACCGGCCCTCGCGCCCTTGCAGCGGACCACCGCAGGCGCGGCAATCGAGCTGCTCCTCCGGCATGATCGCGTCGGTCTCGAGATGCACCAGCTTATAGGCCGCACCGCAGTGCGGACAATCGAAATGCATAGCGGGCGGCTTTGCCATGGCGAGCATCTGTCGGGAACCCCACCGACTGTAGCTCAGAAGGGTCGGCGATTCAAACTCGGAAGCGCGCTGACTCTAAAGAGCTCAAGCGCGACGCTTAAGGCCGCAATTCCCAAGGCCCGTCGGAGCAATCAAACTGCGTTCGGGAAATTAGGACAGTCCGGAATTCAAATCAGTCATTGCTGACCTTTTCGATCAATAAACTATGGGATTCCGATTTCTTTGATTGCCAGCTCGCAAATCATCGCCGGGTCGCGCACGCCGGTTTGCGCAATCTCGATGATCCGCTTGGCAAGAGGCCCGGTCCGGGCATCGGTGCGCTCGAGCTTCAACTCGACCAACGCGTTCTCGTATGCGGCGCAGATGGCCGTAACATCTTCTGGGCCGAACGCCTGCCTCTGCAACAACCGATAAATTGCCACGGCAACTCCTCCGCGCCGTGTGCGTCGCCACATGGAACTTTACGCTCAAGATTGAAGTCCGGCCACTGTGGATTTCAAAAACCCGGCCACCAGCCCCGGAAAGAGGTCAGCGCCTCAATACGCGAGCGATGGAAGCCCTTCGGATGAAACAAATTGAGGGGCCATCTAGGCCCCAAAATAAAATGAAGCCGCCAAGTGAGGCGGCCGAGACCTGAACCGGGAGGATGTATCGGTTCGGTCAGGGCCGCCCCCACCCTCGCTGGATACCCCCGTACGCCAGCGAAAGCTGTGCATCGTTTGTCGGGTACCCGACCGACTTATAATTTAGGACGGTCCGTCAGTTCAACCGAGGACACAAGCATCTTTTCCTGCCCACGCCGAGCCCTAAAGTTGCTCAATCGAAAAGAGGTCGCCAATTGAGGCGGTTTTAATTCCCGGTGTCCGCCGGACCTCGGCATCTATGCGTGGCCGCATCGCGGTATCGGCCGTGCCCGCAGCCTACCAGTAAATCATTGGGTGGGTGCTGGCCCCTTTTCCCGTTAGTGGCCCCTTTTGAGGGGCAGGGGTGGCCCTTTTTCGCTAGACCCATTGACTCAGATCAAAGCGTTAAAGGAACTACTGAGCAGTAATGCCAAGATAAGCAAAGGCGACCACAACCGAACCGAAATAGCTCCTAGGCACCTATTCGGCTGCGATTTTGGCCACTTGCACCAGCGTCGAAGTGTATCTGTGCAACCTTTATTCGAGGCCGCTCAGTTGGCGGCCTCTTTCATTCAAGGGGTTAGTTTGCCGGTAAGTGCATTGTCACTAGGCAGAACTATTTCGCGAGCATCCTTATAGATCAACTTGAAGCTACCTTCGAGCAATTGCAGCCAAAGTTTGCGCTCTGCTTCCGGCCACACTTCGCCGGACTTAGGAAGGCGCGACAACAAGCCTTGGATGATCGGATCAACATCGGGCATTGGGGGATTGCCGCCTGATCCACTTCCGCCACCTTGACCGCCGCCAGCATCCTCACGCGGCAGTTCCCGTCCGGTTGCGATCCCCGGCGTGACCAAACGGTTTCGACCTTGCTCAAAAAACCCGGCTTGGTCGGCGGAACGCTCAAAGACCTGGCGGGCTCGGTCTTTCACCTTGTCCGACACGCCCAAGCTGACTAGCTCGCGCTCCATCGCCGCCGCCTGTCCGGGCAGCACGCCGCCGCGATACTTTTCAAAGACAGCACGATATAGCGGGACATTTAGGAACGCCGTGGCTCGCGCTTCTCGCGACTGGGCCGGATCGACAATGGCACCTCCCAAATCCGTCAATCGATATTTTCCAGGTATCGGGCTCGCAATGATTCCGAAGAGCCGCGCCGCCGCGATCTGCACGCGGAAGCCACTGCTTTTGATGCTCTGGTTCGTCCAGGCCGCAAGCTGGTCATCGCCACACTCACCAAGCCCTACGTTGCCGTGAATCGCCTGAGCCAACTCAATCGCGTCATTGAGGGCCATGTAAGGAAAGCTGATCGTCGATCGACCTTTACTCTTCGCGTCTTCACTGCCTTTCACTTTTCCTGCCTCAGCGGAGGCAGTGTTCTCGCCAGCCATTTGGCAACCTCCATTCGTTTCAATGAAAGCTCGCCAGAATAGCTATTTCACATTCCGCATAATGTCAAGCCATCAATTCGCGAAAAATGAAAAATGCTATTGACACTAACCAAAATCCGCATTACGGTTATGCATCCTATCCATTTGCGATAGGAAATGCAGGGAAAATCAAATGGTTAGGGTCGAAGCCTCCGGCGCGCTAGCCGAGCAAAGGGGGCGAGGAAAAGGGAGAGGCCGCCTTACCCGCTGTGAACTCTGGGGAAAAGCGGCCTCGCAATCGGCCTCTAAGCCTTTCGGGGCTCGTCTAATGGTAGGACGCCCCGTTTTACCCCGGAGGAAATGTCGGTCCGAATCCGACGCCCCGAGCCAGAACAGTGGGACCGGCGCCGTTCCAGCGGCCCCGGTCCCGGATCAGAAACCCAGGAATGGCCCCTGAGCTAATGACCCATCAGGTTCATATAGCGCAAATTGCCCCGGCGTTCCAGCATCGGGTCAGGGCCATCCGCAACCGCATGGAATGGCCCTATGAATATCCTTCCTCGTGACAAGCAAATCGACATCGTCGCCGCCCTGTGCGAGGGCAACGGCATCCGCGCAACCGCGCGCTTGACTGATACCGACCGCAAAACTGTCGCTCGCCTGGCGCTGCAAGTCGGCCGCGGCTGTGCCGAGTTACATGACCGCGTCATGGTGGGGCTTCGCGTGCCCCGCGTCGAACTGGACGAGCTGTGGGCATTCGTCGGCAAGAAGCAACGCAACGTCACCCGCGAAGATAGTCTCGACATTGGCGATCAATACACATTCATCGCTCTGGCTTCATCGGCAAAGGCGATCATTGCCTACTACACCGGCAAGCGCGACAATATCAGCACGAATGATTTCGTTCGCGATCTCAGCGAGCGCGTGCTTGGCCGTCCTGAGATTTCGTCCGATGGCTTCCGCCCCTATCGCACGGCAATCCCCGCCGTGTTCGGCGCCCGCGTCGATTACGGCCAGATCGTCAAGACGCTCAGCGTAACCGATCTGCGTAAGGACGCCGCTCACCGCTATTCGCCGGCTGAGGTAGTAGCAGTAGCCCGCGACGTGGTTTGCGGCCTGCCCACCGAAATCTCGACCAGCTACGCCGAGCGCGGCAACCTTTCGGTTCGCACGGGTTGCAAGCGGTTTGCGCGTCTCACTCTCAGCCACTCAAAGAAACTCACCCATCATCTTGCTGGCATCAGCCTCTATGTCGCGCACTACAATTTCTGCCGCGTCCATGAAGCTCTGACGCCCGACGTGCGGCATCAGAACACGCCGGCGATGGCGGTCGGCGTGGCCGATCATGTGTGGTCTATCGGCGAGCTTATCGGTGCAGCTCTAGCCGCCGCCCCAAGAGGGCCGGTCGATACTCCATCAGGTCGTCGTCATCGGTTCCAGGTAATCGAGGGCGACCGTTGCTAGGCGGCGCCGCCAACCATACGAGGATTGAAGTGTCGCTTGATCGATTTGTCGGATTTTCCGCCAACAAACGCGAATGGCAACTCGGGTTGTTCCGCATCAGGGCGCGCTGCAGGTGGCCGTCTGCGACCAGAAAAAGCAGCGGACGGCAAATGCTCAAGCGGAGGCAGCAACGGGCGTTTTCCCTTGAACCAATCCTCAATGGTTACGATTTGAAGCTTTGGAATCTCGCCATGGACAATATCTGCGAATCCGACAGACGCAGCCTCGCGTATCATTTCGCGCGTGGGGGGTACAAACAAATGAAAAGTCCCAACTCGGCCTTCTCGCGATCCAGCACATGAGCGAAATCGCGAACCATAGATGGGCCGACTGTTTCGCCTCCTTTGACCGATGTAAGCATGCGGCCCCACGGGCGCCCTGGTCCATTCGGAAAGAACAATTCGCCATCGATTCCTCGGTCGGCGCCCTTTTTCTGCTCCCGCAGCGCATGCGGATTAAACAGGGTAGTTTGCCCACCATTGAAATTGATATTTGTCCCGTTCCGCGAGCTTAACTGCCGACTCAAAATCACGCGGCATACCTTCGATCCTATAGGAAACGTTTCGGCCCAATCGGTCCAACAATCGCGCCTCAATGATTTTGATCGCGTGTACCGCAATATCGATACCGATCCACTTGCGTTCCGGCACGCTCGGCTGCCTCAATCGTAGTCCCGCAGCCACAAAATGGGTCGAGAATCATGTCGCCGGGCTTGCTCGATGCCTGAATTATCCGATCCAGAAGCGCAATTGGTTTTTGCGTAGGATAGCCAATACGCTCCTGGGCGACCGCGTTAACGGGGGGAATATCAATCCAAACAGAAGTCACGGGTATGCCCTCTTGTTCTTCCAAGAATCGCTTCTCGCGGGGAACGCCGCCACCCGGCGGAAAATAGATTTTCCCGTCATTTTCGGCCTTCAGCATGCGGTCTCTGGTCCAGCGCCAAACTTTTCTATGACCGTGAAAGTCATAAGTGAGGTTTGGTCTGTCCTTATTCGGGTTCAGTAATGAGGTTGCCTGAAATTGCTTTCCGGTCGCATCGTCTATCAAATTATAACGATGCAGATATTCTTCGCTGTACGGTTTGTATTGTGGCGTCCAGATGAACGATTCTCCGGCGCGATAGAACAACAACACGTCATGATTTGAGGGAAAGCGAGTGAACGCCAAGCCTTTGGGCGTCGTGCGTTGCCAAATAATCTCGTTGGTAAAACTCTCGACGCCAAAAATTCCATCTAACAAGATTTTCAGATAATGCGACGCCGTAGGGTCGCAGTGGAGGTACAGCGACCCAGTAGAACGAAGCTTTCGGTGCAGGACATGCAATCGGATAGCCATCATGACCAAATAGGCCATCATGTCGCTTTCTTTCAGCGCGGAACGCAATGCATCAACGAATCGCGCCGTTCCGCCGCCGAGCTTCATAATCTCTTTGTAAGACCATTCGGCTTCGTCGCCCCATGTCCACATATCGCGGAAGGCTTGTGCCTGCGCTGACTCGGCGTCCTCTTTTGGGCTTTTGAAAAGAACGTTGTAGAGCGCTTGGCTGTTGAACGGGGGATCGAGGTAAACGAGATCAACGCTCTGATCCCCGATTTCCTGTAGAACGTCGAGATTGTCGCCAAAATAGAGCTTGTTCACAGACGCCGACGCCGGCTCTATTACGCGGCCGGTCTCCCCAGTGTCGCCGGGCACATAGGTTAACAGGGGGTTAAAGAGCATCGCTAGCCCTCCCCGCCGCAATGGTTAATTGTGGTTCTTGGAAAGTTCGCGCAAAGCGCGCGGCGGGGCAGGTGGCCCCTTTCGATTTAGCGACTGGCCCCTTTTGCATCGAAAAGGGCCAGCACCCCCAAACTTTATTCTCATTTTGTTCTTGCTTTGTACCGCAGATAGTCTACAATGTTGTCGCTGGCCTCATCGTTTGGGAGGGGTGTCATGGTCAAATTTGTGCTTCGTACCGCGCTCGCCGCCTTTGTGCTTGCCGCTGCGGCGTTGCCGGCGCTGGCTCAGGATCCGCGGCAGAACGCGGCCGGGCAGTTCGACTTCTACGTCCTGGCGTTGTCCTGGTCGCCGTCCTTCTGTGCCGCCGCCGCCGAGCGCGGCGGGTCGCGCGCTGCTCCCGTAGAATGCGAAGGGCGGCCCTATTCCTTCGTCGTGCACGGGCTCTGGCCGCAATACGACAAGGGCTTTCCCGAATATTGCCAGGTTCCGGCGCCGCGGCTCGACCGCGGCCTGGTTTCCTCCATGCTCGACCTGATGCCGGCGCCGCGGCTCATTTTCAACACGTGGGACCGCCACGGCACCTGCGCCGGAGTTTCGCCGCGCGCCTATTTCGAGACCGTGCGCAAGGCGCGCGCGGTGGTGAAAATTCCGGCCGACTATGTCGATCTGCAAGCGCCGCTCAGCGTCACGCCGGCGGCGGTCGAGGACGCGTTCATCAAAGCCAATCCCGGCCTGTCGCCGAACGGCATCGCGGTCGGTTGCGACAGCAAGCGGCTGACCGAGGTGCGGCTCTGCCTGTCAAAGGACCTCAAGTTCCGCGACTGCGCCGAGGTCGTGCGGCGCAGCTGCACGCGCGATCAGCTCGTCATGCCGCCGCTGCGCGGGACCTCGGGCTGATCCGCTGGCGCGGGCAAAGCCCGCCCACCGCGCAGGCGACGCGCGCTTCGCTCGGCGCGGCGCCGATGGTTGGAGCATGATCCGGAAAAGTGGGAGCCGGTTTTCCGAAAAGATCATGCTCCGCTAAAGAGCATGATCCGGAAAAGTAGAAAGCCGATTTCCCGAAAAGATCATGCTCGACCGGGGAAGACTTAAGAGCAATCGATTCAAGCCGAAAGCGATTGCGGTCTAGTGACTGGAGCGGCGCACCTCGGCGATCGTGCGCTCGACATAGGCGTTGAGGTATTGCTTGGCGCGCGCGACATTGATCGACGGCAGCGCGTGCCAGCAATAGCGTGCGGCGGCGTTGATCTCGACGTAAAAGCTCTGCATCGGCTCCTTGAGCATCGCCGGACGGTAGGCATCGAAATAGGGGAGCCCAAAGATATACACTATGGCCGCTGCTATCGACGTTCGGATCATGACAGCCTCTTGCCACCGCCCAGCGCCACCCGCCGTCCGCCCCGGCGCTCGCTCCACCGCTTGCACCTTAGCGGTGAGATTTCACCAGTTCGAAAAGCCGGGTGTTAAAACTTTAGCGATCGCGGCCACAGATTGTGGTCCGGAAAAGTGGACCGCCGATTTTTCCGAAAAGATCATGCGCAACTAAAGGAAAACTGGAGCGCAATCGATTCAGCCTGAAGCGGCTGCGCTCCGGAATGAACAGGAATACGACCGCATCGATGCGTCCATTGCCTGAGCGATGAACTATCGCCACGCGTTTCATGCCGGCAATTTCGCCGACGTGCACAAGCACAGCGTGCTGACGCGCATCCTCGTGCATCTGCGGCTCAAGCCGGCGGCGTTTCGGGTGATCGACACCCATGCCGGCGCCGGCCGCTACGACCTCTTTGCGCCGGAGCCGAGCCGCAGCGGCGAGTGGCGCGGAGGGATCGCGCGGCTCTGGGAGGCATCGCGGCGGGCGAAGCCGCACGCGCTGCTTGCGCCCTATCTCGAAGCCGTGGCGGCGCTCAATCCCGAGGGGAGACTGCGCACTTATCCGGGCTCCCCGCTCATCGTGCAACGCCTGCTGCGGCGGCAGGATCGTCTCACCGCCTGCGAACTCGAGCCGCGGGCCGCGGCTTCGCTCGGCGCGGCGCTGCGCGGCGACCGGCGCGCCAAGGTGCTCGCGATCGATGGCTGGACGGCGCTCGGCGCGTTCGTGCCGCCCAAGGAGCGGCGCGGACTCGTCCTAATCGATCCGCCATTCGAGGAGGCGGCGGACTTCATGCGTCTTTCCGGCGAATTTGCCGCCGCCCACCGCAAATGGCCGACCGGCATCTACCTCTTATGGTATCCGATCACCGAGCGCGAGGCGCCGGCGGCGCTCGCCCGACGGTTGCAAAGTCTTGCCGTGCCGAAGATTTTACGCTGCGAACTCACCATGGGCGCGGAGCAAAGCGGGGCCGGGCTCTTTGGCTCCGGGCTGATCGCGGTCAATCCGCCGTTCACGCTTGAGCCGGATTTGCGCATTCTGATGCCTGCGCTCGCTCGCATGCTCTCCCCGACGGCAGCCCATCGGCTCGATTGGCTGGCCCGGGAAGCCTAGCCGCGGCTACCGGGGGTAACCGCCTACTTTTCCACACGCAAAAATTGGTCTAATTTTCTTCTCGGAATGTTGCTGGCTTAGACGTTCCGCCTCCTCTGGGGGGCCGGCGGAGTGACCGAGGTCGTTCGCGGCTGACGCTCTTTGCCCGTGTGGATGTCCGGCCTAGCCGTCGCGCCGTGGGGGTCGGCGGCGAAGCAACCACGGGGGAAGGAGTTTCTCGATGGCAATGACCGGTACGGTCAAGTTTTTCAATGGCGAGCGTGGCTACGGGTTCATCAAACCCGACGACGGGGGGCGCGACGTGTTCGTGCACATCACCGCCGTCGAGCGCGCTGGGCTGAAGTCCCTTCTCGAGGGGCAGCGCATCAGCTTCGACGTTGAACCTGACAAGAAGGGCAAAGGTCCGAAGGCGGTCAACCTGGTCGTGACCAGCTAGTGCATGATCCTGCGTTCCTCGCTGCCCTCGCCGTTCGGGCGCAAGGTGCGTATCGCGCTGTCGCTCCTCGGCTTCGATGCCGAGGTGAGGATCGAGGCAGCCGATACCGGCGATCCGCGCGACACGCTGCGCGAGCAGAATCCGCTCGGCAAGATTCCGGTGCTGATCGTCGAGGACGGAACCGCACTCTACGATTCACGGGTGATCCTCGAATATCTTGATGATCGAGCCGGCGGCGGCAAGATCATTCCGCGCGAGGCCGCGCCGCGCTTTTCCGCATTGCGCCTGCAGGCACTGTGCGACGGCATCCTCGATGCTTCGATCCTGACCGTCTATGAGGGCCGCTGGCGTGCGCTTGAGAAGCACGAGCCGAAATGGCTCGATCATCAGGCCGGCAAGGTGGGGCGTGCGCTCGCCGTACTGGAAGCCGCTCCGCCGCCGCTCGGCGCCATGCCCAATGTCGGTCAGATCGCGCTCGCCTGCGCACTCGGCTATCGGGATTTCCGGTTTGCCGGAGATTGGCGCGCCGAGCATCCGCGTCTCGTCGCCTGGCTCGACGACTTCGCGGCGCGCGTGCCGGCATTCGCCGCGACCGAGCCGACGGCGTGACGCAAAAAGCCCTGGGGCGCGAACCCGGGGCTTTGTCGCTGTTCTCTCGTTGCTCTTCGTTAAGCGCTTCGAGGTGTCAGAACCGGTAGTTGAGGCCGGCGCGCACCAGGCTGGTGGTGAATGAGACGTTGTCGACAGGCGCGCCGCAGCCGACGCCGCAATTGAACTTGCCGAGGTCGACATAGAGATATTCGGCCTTGGCCGTCCAGTTGCCCATCAGCGCGAATTCCAGCCCGCCGCCGACCGTCCAGCCGGCGTTGCTGACGCTGCCGCCGCCGAGAGTCGGCGTCGAAGCGTGGATGTCGCCGAAGGCGCCGCCGGCCGTGACGAAGGGCATGAACCGGTCGGCCGCATAACCGAGCCGGCCACGCACCGTCGAGAGCCAGGTGTCGCTGGTCTTGCAGCCGAGCGGGCAGTTGGTCGAGGTGGTGCCGTTGATGTCGGCCCAGTCGACGTCGCCCTCGATGCCCACGACCGCCTGGCCGATCTGATAATTATAGCCGACCGTGCCACCGACGAGACCGCCCGAGATATCGAAACCGCCGGTCGAATCCCAAGCGGAGCGGCCCCAGCCGCCGCCGCCATTGATGCCGAGGTAGAACCCGCTCCAGGTATAGGGCGGCGGGCCAACGACCGGCGGCGCCTTGTAGTAGGGGGCCGGTGCGCGCTGCGGGAGGTCGGCCGCCGCCGCCGCACTCGCAAACGCCACCAAGCCTAAACACGCAACAAACGCACGCTTCATTTCGGGGACCTCCGTTACGCGCAGGTCCCGAAATAGTATTCGCAATCTATCTGACGTCTAGTGCGGAAAAGACACAGGTGCCTTCTCTATATTGACAATATCATGGCGAAAATACACTTAGGAGCGTCACTATTATAGCTAATTATGACTTAAGATGGTCTGAATGATGGTAAATAATTGCCGAACTTTGCTCGCTCCAAGCGTGCACGGTCATCTAATGCGGCGTAGGGCCCCGCGCGGCAGTGCCCGCGCCCGCAGTCTGCCATCGCGACCGTCTCAGAAGTGATAGTTGACGCCCAGGCGCAGCAGGTTGGCGGCGAGTCCGTTGTTGACTCCTGTCACCGAGAAGCCGCGCTCGGCGAGGTCGAGATAGAGCCACTCGGCCTTCGCCGACCAGTGCGGCGTGAAGCCGACTTCAACTCCGCCGCCGGCCGTCCAGCCGATGCTGGTGTGGCTTTCGGTCAAGTTGAAGATGTCGGCGCGTATCTCGCCATAGGCGAGGCCGGCGGTGCCGAACACGAGAACGTTGCCGAAGGCGACGCCGGCGCGGCCGCGTAGCGTGCCCAACCAGGGGCTGGAGAATTCCCAAGGCGCCACGGTGGCGTCGGCGGCGGACAATTCGAGGTCGGTTTCGCCGCCGAACACGAAGGCGCCGCGCTGCCAATTGTAACCCGCCTCGATGCCGCCGGCGAGGCCGGACGGTCGTGTCGGATTGTTGCTCACCGAGCCCCACTGGTAGCCGAGATTGGCGCCGAGATACGGGCCGGCCCAGCTCGAGGCGCTGAGCGGAGCCGGCGCCGTGTAATAGTTGCCGGACGGGAAGTCGGCCGCCACCGCCACGCCGACCAATGCGAGCAACAAGATCGCGCCCAGAATTGTTCTCATGCTGACCTCCCAAACGCGTCGGCGGAATAAGCGACGGGACCCAGGCGCAAAGGATGCCCGAGTAAGAGGCTTAGGCCCTCGTCTTGATCGTTAGAATTTATCGCGATGTTGAAGTTAAGCCTTGATGAATCGCTAAGTAATGCCGAGATTTTATCCTTAAGAAATTCACACCATGAGCAGCGAATTTCATGCGCGCGGCCGGACCACATCTCCGCACAGCGAGGCTTCCGCACATCCCGCAATCCGCGGACGGCGGGTAAGCAAGCGAGGCCGGTCGACACTGGCCGTCGGTTCGTCCAACCCCTACCTTCGCGGCAGGATATTCCCGTCAATCGAAAAAGCATGAGTGTTCCGAAGAAAGACCTCGAACCGGAAATCGAGATCGTCGAGGAGGACGAGGAACCGTCGCTGCCGCCGGCGGATGACAGTGCCGCCGGCGGCCGCCTCGATGATCGCGAGCAGGAGTCGCTCGCCGCCGGTCGCGCCGCCATCATCCGCTACGGCAAGGACGCCCCTTCGCGACCCGGCGTCTATCGCATGATCGATGCGCGCGGCGACGTGCTCTATGTCGGCAAGGCGAAAAACATCAGGAACCGCGTGCGCGCCTATGCGCGTCCGGCCGGTCTCGACACCCGCATCGAGCGCATGATTGCGGCGACACGCGCGCTCGAATTCGTGGTCACCCGCACCGAGACCGAAGCGCTGCTGCTGGAAGCGAATCTGATCAAGCGCCTGCGGCCGCGCTTCAACGTGCTGCTGCGCGACGACAAATCGTTTCCCTATATCCTGATCACCTCCGATCACTGGGCTCCGCAGATTCTCAAGCATCGCGGCGCGCGCACGCGGCCGGGTCACTATTACGGTCCGTTCGCGTCGGTGTGGGCGGTGAACCGGACGATCAATGCACTGCAGCGCGCGTTCCTGCTGCGCTCGTGCAGCGATCCGTTCTTCGAGAGCCGCACCCGGCCGTGCCTGCTCTATCAGATCAAGCGCTGCTCGGCGCCGTGCACCAACGAGGTCGACTTCAACGAATACGCGGCGCTGGTGCGGGAGGCGAATGCGTTCCTGTCGGGCCGCAGCAAGGCGGTCAAGGACGAGTTGGCCGCCGAGATGGAAAAGGCGTCCCTCGGCCTCGATTTCGAGCGTGCCGCCATGTACCGCGACCGTCTCGCCGCGCTCGCGGCCATTCAGGCGCATCAGGGCGTCAATCCGCGCGGCGTCGAGGAGGCCGACGTCTTCGCGCTGCACCAGCAGGGAGGGTTCGCCTGCGTCGAGGTGTTCTTCTTCCGCACCGGGCAGAACTGGGGCAACCGCGCCTATTTTCCCAGGGCGGACCGGTCGCTCGCTGCAGGCGAGATCCTCGCGGCGTTTCTCGCTCAGTTCTACGACGACAAGCCTTGCCCGCGCCTGATCCTGATCTCGCACGACATCGAGGACCGCGCGCTGCTCGCCGAAGCGCTGAGCAGCAGGAGCGGCCGCAAGATCGAAGTCTCGGTGCCACGGCGCGGCGAGAAGAAGGATTTGGTCGCGCACGCGCTGGCCAATGCGCGCGAAGCGCTCGGCCGCAAGCTGGCGGAGACCTCCTCGCAACAGAAACTGTTGCGCCAACTGGCGGAAACCTTCGCCTTGCCGGACCCGCCGCGGCGCATCGAGGTTTTCGACAACAGCCACATCCAGGGATCGAACGCGGTCGGCGCCATGATCGTCGCCGGGCCGGACGGCTTCCGCAAGAAGGAGTATCGGAAATTCAACATCCGCTCGGCCGATCTGACGCCCGGGGACGATTTCGCCATGATGCGCGAGGTTCTGCAGCGGCGCTTCAAGCGGCTCCTGGCCGAGGCGCCGCGGCCCTCGCCGCCTCCTCTCGCCGCGGGGGAGGGCGCGGAGCGAAGCCGCGCGCCGGGTGAGGGGGCTGCGGCCGCGACAGCGGAGAAGGAATTGGCGCCGACAGCGTCGCAAGCGGAGGACGAAGAATCCCCTTGGCCGGACCTCGTCCTGATCGACGGCGGGCTCGGACAACTCAATGCCGCGCGCGAGACCCTGGCCGCGCTCGGCGTCGATATCCCGCTCGTCGCCATCGCCAAGGGGCCGGATCGCGATGCCGGCCGCGAGACCTTCTTTCTTCCCGGCCGTGATTCCTTCAAGCTGCCGCCGCGCGATCCGGTACTTTATTTCGTCGAGCGGCTGCGCGACGAGGCGCATCGGTTCGCCATCGGGTCGCATCGGGCGCGCCGCATGCGCGATCTGCGCGAGGCCGGTCTGCAGGAGATTGCCGGGATCGGACCGACGCGCAAGCGCGCATTGCTGCATCACTTCGGCACGCTCAAGGCCATTGAGCGTGCCTCGGTCGCGGACCTGATGCAGGTCGACGGCATCAGCGCCGAAACGGCGCGGCGGATTTATGAGTATTTCCATGAGGGCGCGGCGTGAGCGGACCTGCGCCGGGCATGCCGCCAGAAAGGCCGACGGTTGGTGACCGCATCCGCAGCGAGAAGCTGTCATGCAACTTCGCCCTCTGTCGGCCCCGGCGCTGCGGCGCTATGCTGGCGCCATGAATTCGACGACCACGACCACCGGCCGGCTGCGCGCGCATCCGCTCGCGCTCCCCAACGTCCTCACCTATGGGCGGATCGCCGCCATACCGATCGTGGTCGGCTGCATGTTCTGGCAAAGCATCCTCGACGGCGGCCTCTGGCTGCGCTGGGTCGCGCTTGCCGTCTTCATCGCCGCGGGCATCAGCGATTTCCTCGACGGCTATTTCGCCCGCATGTGGGCGCAGCAATCCTCGCTCGGCCGCATGCTCGACCCGATCGCCGACAAGCTCCTGGTCTCGTCCTGCCTGTTGATGATGGCCGCGGAAGAGACCATCCACGGCTGGTCGCTGTTCGCGGCGATCGTGATCCTCTGCCGCGAGATCCTGGTCTCGGGCCTGCGCGAATATCTCGCCGAGCTGCGCGTCAGCGTGCCGGTGACGCGGCTCGCCAAATGGAAGACGACGCTGCAGCTGGTCGCCGTCGGCTTTCTCATCGCCGGGGAGGCGGGCGACGCCGTGGTGCCCGTGGTCACCAAGATCGGCATTGGGCTGCTTTGGCTCTCCGCCCTGCTGACGCTCTATACCGGCTGGGACTATCTGCAGGCGGGGCTTCGTCACCTCACCCGGGAGGATGCGTGAAGCTTCTGTATTTCGCCTGGGTGCGTGAGCGTATCGGCAAGGCCGAGGAACAGGTCGATCCGCCGGCCGGGATCGCCACCGTCGCCGACCTCATCGCCTGGCTGGCGCAGCGCGGCGAGGAATACGCCCATGCTTTCGAGAATGCGAAGGTGATCCGCGCGGCAATCGACCACCGTCACGTGCGCGCGGATGCGGCGATTAAGGGCGCAAACGAGATCGCCTTCTTTCCGCCGATGACCGGCGGGTAATTCTTCCTCCCGTTGCGGAACGGCGATCGTGACGCGCAACGGACCTGGATGGCGACCAGCCGAAGCCGACGGCGCGCTTGAGCGCTAACGAAAGACAAGACGAAAGAGCCGGCCGCACAAAATTCACCGGTTTTTAGTTGAATTCAGCCCGACGGGATGGGACCCTTGACGTCTTCTAAGGCGAGCTGAGGGTCCCAAGGTGTTTGAGCGCCTGCCTCTCCTCATCCGTTCGGCGATGTACGCGCTGCGCGGCGGCTTCTTAATCCGCCCGCTGGTGATCGCCGTGATCCTGGGGACCGCGGGCGCGGTCCTCTCTGCGCTGGAAGAAGCGACCCCGGCGCTCAACGCCTGGATCCCCAACGTCCTTTTCCCCTCGCATGAGGATCCCGGCGTGGCTCAGGTGATCCTGAGCAGCATCGCCACGTCGATCATGACGGTCGTCTCGATCGTGTTCGCGATCCTGTTAATGACGCTCACGCTTGCATCGACGCAATTCTCGCCGCGCATCCTGATCAGCTTCGTCAGGGATCGCACCACGCAATGGACGCTTGGTTTATTCCTGGGCACCTTCTCCTACTGCATGGCGGCACTGCCGGCCGCACGCGCAGCGCCGCATCCGTTTGTGCCCGTGGCAACCGTCAGCGGCGCAATGGCGCTCGCGGTGGTCTGCGTCGGATGGCTGATCTATTTCATCAACCACATTTCCCAATCCATCAGCGTCAATCACATCGTCGATCGAATTGCGCGCGAAACCGAATTGGTCATCGAACAGCTCATGCCCGATCCACGGGGGCCGTTCCCGTTCTCGGAAAGAAGCGAGGCGCCGCCCGCAGCAAGCGGGATTATCCTCAATCGGCGGTCCGGCTATATCCGCTATGTCGATATCAAGCGTCTTCTTGCTCTCGCCCAGGCCTACGGCATCTCCCTGCATCTGGAGCGGCGCGTCGGCCAGTTCGTGCCGGCCGGGGTTCCGCTCGCCCGCGTGTCAAAGCCGGAACGCGTGCCAGAGGAGCGCGCATTGCATCTTGTCGCTGCCTTCGATATCGGCCCGACGCGCACTCTGCAGCAGGACGTCGAGTTTGGCATCATCCAGATCGTTGACATTGCGCTGCGCGCGGTGTCTCCGGCGGTCAACGATCCCAGCACCGCGATCAGCTGCGTGGACCAACTCAGCCGGATCATGATCCTTTGGATCAGCCGCAGACCCCCGCCATCGAGTTATTACGCGCCGCCGCACGTCTTGCGCGTCTTTGTGCCGTGGATGAGCCTCGACGGCCTGCTCGATACCGCATTCGAGCAAATCAGGCACTATGCCGCCGGCGACCTCGCGGTCAGCTTACGGCTCATGCGGGCCTTCAGCGATATCGCAAGTACCACCCGGCAGGCCGACATTCACGCCGCGCTGATCGACCGCGCGCAACGTGTTGCGGCCGGATGCGCCGCGCATCTGGCGAAAGATGAGCAGGCAAGACTGCAGCGTCGTCTCGCCGCGCTCGAAAGCATCGTTGCAGGTGAAGATGGAGACAAGTGATGCCGATTTCGACGCCGATGTCGGTCAGCGCTTTTTCAGGCCGAGGACGCGGCGATGACGTCGTTCATCATAGCGTCGGCGATCGCCAGTCGGTCGTCGGCAATGCTCGGTTGGGAAGGAGGATCAGCGCAGCGTCGCTACGGGTGTGGCCTAAAGAGCACGGCCGACAACAATCTCGAAATTGGACACATAGTCGCCATAGAAAAGAACCCCAAGGCGGTGTAGGCCTCGGGGTCGCTAAAGTTGTTGCCTCAGTCTAGGCTTATCTGGCCGGGCGGCGGGGTGTCGGGGGATGGGGCGCCGCCCGGTCGGCCTAACGCGGTTTAATTAAGACCGCTGCCCTTCGGATACAAGTTACAGCTCGTTAATGCGGCGAGCCGAAGCGTCGCGGCCGCGGACTTTTTGTCTGAGAGCTTGCCGGGAGCGAATTTGAAGTTGGCGGCTCACCGGCAGCTGCAGCTTGCCGCGCAAACACAAGGAACCCAGGGTGCTGCCGAAGGCGCGGGCTTATTTATGCCCGCCAAGGACGCTTTTGGCTGCGTCCATGAGGATCATATCGGGATGGGACATACAGTAACGCACCACCTCGCGCGCCCGTTCCTTAATCGCGGTGACGTCGACGACGGTGTTGTTGATCGTGCCATTGTAGTAGCCGCTCAGCCAGATGGAAATTGTCCGCGAGTCGGCAATGTCGCCAAACATGAATTGCCTACATGTGATTTTTCCGACGTCTATGGTCGCCTGCGCCTGCACTGCGGAATGCCACAGGAGCGCGGACAACGTGCAAAGAGAAACGAGCGAAAATCCCTTCACGGTGCATTCTCCGGATGTGTCGCGAGTTTTGCTCTTAGCAGGCCGATTCCAGTCAGAATCGAAATGCGCGGTCGGGACAAGGTCGCAGCCTCTCACTCCCATCCAGCAACAAAGGCGGACGCCAGCAGGTCCAGCATTGTCCATTTCGCGGCTCAATGGAAGCCATGATACCGGGCTGCGAACCGGCCGATAGCGACATTGCACGGCGTCTCCCGTTCGACGCAAGTCGGCCTCCCGACAAGCGTGCTGCGACATCATCGCTCCCGCCGATCAAGTCGCGGCGGCTCAACCTTTCCCCGCAGAGCCCGGAGAGCCTATGATGGGCGCCGTGACCACGATCATCCGCCTGCAGCGCGAGGCCTTCGACATCGCCGCCGAGGTCGAGATGCTTGCGCGTGGCCGCATCGACATCGGCGCGGTGGTGACCTTCACCGGCCTCTGCCGCGCCGACGAAAAGGGCGAGCCGATCGCGGCGCTGACGCTCGAACACTATCCGGGCATGGCCGAAGCGGAGATCGCCCGCCATGTCGAGGAAGCACGCGCGCGCTGGCCGCTTCTCGGCGTGACGGTGATCCATCGCTATGGGCGGCTCACACCCGGCGAAGTCATCGTGCTCGTGGCGACGGCGTCGAGCCATCGCCAGGCGGCGTTTGCCGCCGCCACCTTCCTCATGGATTACCTGAAGACGCGCGCGCCGTTCTGGAAGCAGGTGGAAACGGTCTCTGGAACGGTTTGGGTCGATGCCAAGGCGACCGACGACGCGGCGGCGGAGCACTGGTCGGCACCGCCGCTGCGCGAAGCCGCCAAGTGAGATTGCCAAGTGAAGCTCTACGCCAGCTTCCGCACCCACACCTTGTTGTCATGAAACGCGGCGCCGCCGAACGGCGCGATCGCGTCGGCGCCGGTTAAGGTGTTGATGCCGCGGCTGTCGGCATAGGCTTTGTTGGGCCAGAGCGATTCCGCGACCAGAACGCCGCGGCGCACGCCGGCGAACAATCGCGCGTTGAGCCGCACCTTGCCGCGGCGGTTTCCCAGTTCGACCTCCTCGCCATCGGCGACGGCGAGCGCGGCCGCATCCTCGGGGTGGATCATCACCTCGGGCCGTCCCTCCTTGGCGAGCGAGGTCGGCGTTTCGGTAAAGCTCGAATTGAGGAAGCCGCGCGCCGGCGAAGTGGCGAGGCGGAACGGATGCTCGGCCTCCGCCTCCTCGATCACGTCCCAATGGTCGGGCAGTTGCGGCATCGTAACAGAAACGGTGCCGTGCGCGCGCGTAAACGGCACGCGCGGCCAGTCCGGCTTGAAGCGGAATTTCTTGTCCGGGTAGGCAAAGCCGTCGAGGTAGTGCGCGGTGGCAAAGTCCGGCTGGCAATCGATCCAGCGGTTGGCCTCGAACGCGGCAAGGCTGCCCCAGCCGGATTTCTGCAGCGTGGCGTCTATCAGCTCGCGCGGCGTCATGGCGAAGCCGGGATGCTCGGCGCCGAGCCGCCGCGCCAGCGCGCAGATCACGTCGTGGTTCGAGCGGCATTCGCCGGGCGGCTCGATCAGCTTCGGTCCGAGCAGAAGGTACTGGCTGCCGCCGGCGAGATAGATGTCGTCGTGCTCGACGAACATGGTGGCGGGCAAGATGAGATCGGCGACCTGAGCCGTGTCGGTCATGAATTGCTCGTGCACGCAGACGAACAAATCGTCGCGGGCAAAACCGCGCTTGACCGTCTCCTGGTCGGGCGCCACCGCAAGCGGATTGGTATTCTGAATCAAAAGCGCGGTGACCGGCGGCCCGCCGCGCAGCGCATCCTTGTCGCCGGTCAGGATCGCGCCGATGCGCGACTGATCGAGCATGCGGATCGCCGGATCGCGTACGTCGCTGCCCTCGATCATGCTCTTGTTGAGGTGGAAGATCGCGTCGTTGTGATGAAACGCGCCGCCGCCCTCATAGCGCCATGCGCCGGTGACGGCGGCGATGCAGCTTGCCGCGTGCATGTTGGCAGCGCCGTTGCGCGAGCGGGAGAAACCGTAGCCGAGACGGAAATAGGCGCGCTTCGTCTTGCCGACCAGGCGGGCAAAGGCCTCGATCGTTTCGACGGGGCAGCCGGTAATGCGCGCCGCCCAAGCGGGATCGCGGCTGCGCAAATGGTCGGCGAGCTCGCGCGGCGCATCGGTGTAGCGATCAAGGTAATCCCAGTCGGCGTTGCCGTCGCGGAATAGGCAATGCATCACCGCACAGGCGAGCGCGCCGTCGGTACCGGGCCGGATCAGCACCGGCAGATCCGCCTGCCGCATGGTGGCGTTCATGTAGATGTCGACGGCGACGATCTTGGCGCCGCGCTCCTTGCGGGCGCGCGTCGCATGCGTCATTACGTTGACCTGGGTGTTCGCGGCATTGGTGCCCCAGATCACGACCAGATCGGACTTCGCCATTTCGCGCGGATCGGTGCCGGCGAGCTTCCCGGTGCCGGCGATGAAGCCGGTCCAGGCCGGATTGACGCAGATCGTGGACAAGTAGCCGGAATATTTCTTGGCGTGGCGCAGGCGGTTGATGCCGTCGCGCATGACGAAGCCCATGGTGCCGGCATAGTAGTAAGGCCAGACCGCCTCGGAGCCGTGCGCCTGCTCGGCGCGGATAAATTCCTCGGCGACGATATCGAGCGCGTCATCCCAGCCGATCGGCCCGAATCGGCCGCTGCCCTTGGCGCCGACGCGGCGGAGCGGCCGCATCAGCCGGTCGGGATGATGGACACGCTCGGCGTAACGCGCGACCTTGGCGCAAATCACGCCGGCGGTATAGGCGTTGTCCCGCGCGCCACGGACGCGACCGATCGTGTGCTGATCGAACACCTCGACTTCGAGCGCGCAGGTCGACGGACAGTCATGCGGACATGCTGAAGCCGCGATTCGGGGGCGGACGGTCAGGTTCATCACATTGGCTTCGTCATGCGGCCGGCCCGCAGCAATGCGGCACGGCGACGACGATAGCACATCGGGCTTTCATCGGAACATGCGGCGCGTGGCGCGGTGCCTCGGCAGGTTCCGGTGGGTCATGCGATCGCCAGAAGCAAAGCGGCCAAGACCGGAGCCGGGAGGATGTGACGGTTCGGTCAAGGCCGCTCGGCTCTCGCGAAGCCCCCGCTGAGCCGAGCATGACCATAGGCGCCCGGGCGCACAATGCCTTGATGTAAATCAACAGCTTGATGGTCATTTCACAGGGCGCGCGGAGTCGCTTGCCGCGATCCTGGCTTTCAGCCTTGCCGTTGCCGGTCGCGTTCGCGCAGCTCGGTCTTGAGAACTTTTCCGTAATTGTTCTTCGGCAGGGCGTCGACGAACACATAGTCTTTCGGACGCTTGAACCGCGCGATGCCATTAAGGCACAGCGTGTCGAGTTCGCTGCGGTCGGCCTCGCCCACCACATAGGCGACGACGACCTCGCCCCATTCGGGATCGGGCCTGCCGATCACCGAGACCTCGCGGACGCGCGCGTGCTCGAGCAGCACCTCCTCGACTTCGCGCGGATAGATGTTGGAGCCGCCCGAGATGATGACGTCCTTGGAACGGTCCTTCAGCGTGAGATAGCCCTGCGCATCGAAGGCGCCGACGTCGCCTGTGTGCAGCCAGCCGCCCCTCAGCGTCGCGGCCGAGGCCTCCGCGTTGCGCCAATAGCCCGGCATCACCACGTCGCCACGGCACAGCACCTCGCCCGCCTCTCCGCAAGGCAAGGCGCGGTCGTCGCCGTCGGCGACCATGACCTCGACGCAGGCAAAAGGCCGGCCGGCCGAGGCAAGCCGCTCGGCCCAGCGCGGATGATCGCGGTCGGCGATCTCCTCTTTCGACAAGGTGGTGATCGTCATTGGACATTCGCCTTGGCCGTAGATTTGCGCGAAGCGCGGGCCGAATCGCTCGATCGCCTTGAGCGCGTCGGCGACGTACATCGGCGCGCCGCCCCAGATGATGGTTCTAATATGATCAGGGGCGCATTCGGCCCGGCATTCGACGAGCCGCTTGACCATGGTCGGCGCGGCGAACATCGAGCTGCGCGGCCAGGCCTGGAACAGGCTGAGCACCTCCTCGGCATCGAAGGAGCCTGACTCTGGCACCACATTGACGCCGAGCCGCGCCACGTTCGCCATCATATAGAGGCCCGAGCCATGGCTCATCGGCGCGGCGTGCAAGAGCGGATCGCCCGGCGCAATCGGATCGACCTCGCCGGCGTAGGCGTGGCTTGCCGCCGCGAGCACGCGGTGCGTGAGCATGGCGCCCTTGGGCCGGCCGGTGGTTCCGGAGGTGTAAAACAGCCAAGCGAGATCATCGCCGCGGCACGGCCAGGCCCCGACGGGATCGGCGGTGAACAGGGCTTGATGGGCGGAGCTGCCGATCGTGATCAAAGCTTCGAGCGTTGCCGGCGCGTAGGGGGCAATCGCGGCATCGAGGCCGTCCGAGGCGAAGCAGATGCGGGCGCCGGCGTGCTCCAGGATGTAGCCGAGTTCGCGGCCGTGGAGCTTGGCATTGGCGGGCACCGCGGCCAGCCCCGCGTGCCAAATGCCGAACATGAGTTCGAGATAGTCCGGAGAATTCTTGGCGGCGATGGCGACGCGCTCGCCGGGTTTAAGGGCGAAGCCTTGCCGCAGCGATGCCGCGAGCCTTGCGGCGCGTTCGGCGACCTCGCCATAGCGCCTGACCACGCGCGCGCCCAAGCCGAGGGCCGGCCGGTCGGCGTGGCTCAATCCCGCGCGTTCGAGCCAAAGCGCGAGGTTCATGACAGTTAGGCCGCCGCGGCTTTGCCCTTGGGCTGCACCTCGGCGGTGTAGTCATTCATCAATTGCTGGGTAATGCGGCCGGGCGTGAACTTCCAGTCGGCGACCTCGGAGACCGCCGTGACCTCGGCGGCGGTGCCGGTGATGAAGCACTCGGCGAAGCTGGCAAGCTCCTCCGGCATGATCCGGCGCTCGATCACGTCGATGTTGCGCTGGCGCGCCAACGCGATCGCCGTCGCCCGGGTGATGCCGGAGAGGAAGCAATCGGCGATCGGTGTGTGGATTCTGCCGTCCTTGATGAAGAAGATATTGGCGCCGGTGCATTCGGCGACGCGCCCCTGCCAGTCGAGCATCATCGCATCGGCAAAGCCGCGCTTCTCGGCGCGGTGCTTGGAGATGGTGCAGATCATGTAGAGGCCCGCGGCCTTGGCCAGCGCCGGTATCGTCTTCGGGTCGGGGCGCCGATACTCGGCCAAGTCAAGCCGGATGCCCTTGAGCCGCTGCACCGGATCGAAATAGCTCGGCCATTCCCAAGTGGCGATGGCGAGGTGGATGGTGTTATTCTGCGCCGAGACGCCGAGCTGCTCGGAGCCGCGCCAGGCCAGCGGCCGCACATAGGCGTCCTTCTGATTGTTCTTCTCGAGGACCAGACGCTTGGCGGCGTCGATCTCGGCTACGCTGTAGGGGATTTCGAAATCCAAGAGCTGCGCCGAGCGCTTGAGGCGCTCGGAATGCTCGGTGCCGCGGAAAATCTCGCCGCCATAGGCGCGTTCGCCCTCGAACACGCAGCTTGCGTAATGCAGCCCGTGCGTCAGCACGCTGATCTTGCAATCGGCGGTGGGAATGAGCTTGCCGTCGAACCAGATAAGGTCGGGACGCTGGTCGAAGGGCACGGCCATGGCATTGCCTCCCCGGCAGGGAATGGCCCGTTCCATGCCGAAATTCTGCCGCGCCTCCGGCCTGGGCCTTGGGCTTTTGCGTCGGGAGCGGACTCCCGGTATGGTCGCGGCCGCTCGATAGGAGCGCCCGACCGCGCCCGATGCAAGGCGGCGCTGGGGGCGGGGCGGGCACGATGCTACCGTGACATCGCGCTTTGAGGGTAGCAATCGGCGCGAAATATGTCAATATAGCTGACATAAATGGCCGACATCAGCATCACCACCGCGAGTAAGCCTCGCTCCGCTCCGGCGCCTGCCGGTGAGGCGCGCGAGCCGTACTGGGACCTCATTGAGCTTCTGTTCTTCGCCTATCGCGATTTCGTCAGCGACCCCGACGAGGTTTTGGCGAAGCTCGGCTTTGGACGCGCCCACCACCGCGTCCTGCATTTCGTCAACCGCAACCCCGGGATCAAGGTTGCCGACCTGCTCGACGTTCTGAAAATCACCAAGCAGTCGCTCGGTCGCGTGCTCAAGCAGCTCATCGACGAGGGCTATATCGTGCAGAAGGAGGGCGCCAACGATCGCCGGCAGCGGCTGCTCTATGCCAGCGCCGCCGGGGAGGCGCTGGCGATGAAACTCGCCGGGCTGCAGAGCGCGCGCATCGCCGGCGTGCTCGCCGAGCTCGGCCCCGGCGCGCGCGAGGCGGCGCGGCGTTTCCTCACCGGCATGATCGACGCCGAAGATCGCGACCGCGTGCTGCGGCTGATCGCGCGCGCCGACCGCGCGCGGCCGCAGCGGCGAGACGGCGCTCCATGACGACGCCAGCCGCGAACCCGGCCGATGACGCGCCTCACCTGCTCGTCGTCGACGATGATCGCCGCATTCGCGCGCTGCTGCTGCGCTTCCTCCTCGGCGAGGGCTACCGCGTCACCACCGCCGAGACCGCGCGCGAGGCGCGGGCCAAGCTGGAAAGCCTGAAATTCGATCTTCTCATTCTCGATGTCATGATGCCGGGCGAGAGCGGATTTGATTTCGCCCGCGCGATCCGTACCACATCGACGGTGCCGATCCTCATGCTCACCGCGCGCGACGAGAAGGAGGCGCGGATTGAGGGCCTTGAAATCGGCGCCGATGACTATCTGGCGAAACCGTTCGAGCCGCGCGAGCTGTCCTTGCGGGTCGCCAATATCCTCAAGCGGGTGCGGCCGCCGAGCGCCCCGGCCGCGGAATCCGTGCGCTTCGGCCCGTTCGTCTTCCACCTCGCGCGCGGGGAGCTGCGCCGCGGCGAGGAAGTGATCCGTCTCACCGACCGTGAGCGCGAGATGCTGCGCGTCCTCGCGGCCGGCGTGGGCGAGACGATTCCCCGCCAGGCGCTTGCCGGCAGCAATGGCGAGGGCGTGGGCGAGCGCACCGTGGACGTTCAGGTCAACCGCCTGCGCCGCAAGATCGAGCGCGATCCGGCCAATCCCCTCATCGTGCAGACCGTGCGCGGCGTCGGCTACCGGCTGGTCGCGGCGCCATGAGCGGGACGACCACCGGCTTCGACGACGGCCTCGGACGTGTGCGCAATGCCGCCGGCCATCTCATCAGCGCCGCGGCAGCGGCGGTCAGTGCCGCCGGCGCGGTCGCCGCCGCCATCACGCGTCTCTGGGACCGCTTCGCTCGGCTGCTCAAATCGGTGATGCCGAAGGGGCTTTATGCCCGCTCGCTCTTGATCATCATCCTGCCGATGGTGGTGCTGCAATCGGTGGTCGCGTTCATGTTCATGGACCGGCAGTGGAGCCTGGTGACACGTTACCTCTCGTCGGCAGTCACGCAGGAGATCGCGACGCTGATCGAGGTCTACAAGACCTACCCGCAGGGCGCCGACCGCGCCCAATTGCGCCGCATCGCGCAAGACCGGCTCGGCCTCGCCGTCGATTTTCTGCCGGCGACGGCGCTGCCGCCGCCCGGCCCCAAGCCGTTCTTCTCGCAGCTCGATCAGGCGCTGTCGGAGGACATCCGCAAGCAGATCGGGCTGCCGTTCTGGATCGACACCGTCGGCCGCTCCTCGATCGTCGAAATCCGCATCAAGCTCCCCGACACGGTCATGCGGGTATTCGCGCACCGCGCCGACACCTACGATTCCAATTCGTGGGTGTTCCTGATCTGGATGGTGGCGACCTCGCTGGTTCTGCTCGCCGTCGCCATCCTGTTCCTGCGCAACCAGATCCGGCCGATCGTGCGGCTTGCCGATGCCGCCGAAGCGTTCGGCAAGGGCCGCGAAGCGCCGAATTTCCGCCCGCGCGGCGCCACCGAAGTGCGGCGCGCGGCGGCCGCCTTCCTGGAAATGAAATCGCGCATCGAGCGCGCGATCGAGCAGCGCACCACCATGCTCGCCGGCGTGTCGCACGATCTGCGCACGGTGCTCACGCGCTTCAAGCTCGAACTCGCCTTGATCGGCGAGACGGCCGAGAGCGAGGCGATCAAGAAGGATGTCGACGAGATGGCGGGCATGCTCGAAGCCTACCTCGCCTTCGCGCGCGGCGATTCGGGCGAGCAATCGGCGCCGACCGATATCGCCGCCTTGCTCGACGGCCTCAAGGTCGACACCGAGCGCGACGGGCACCGGGTCAGCGTCGCCTTCCACGGCCAACCGGAGGTCACGGTGCGGCCCGCCGCGTTCAAACGCTGCTTCGCCAATCTCGTGTCCAACGCCGCGCGATTTGCCTCCACCGTCGCCATAACCGGACACCGGGATCACCGCTGGCTCACGGTGACCGTCGACGATAACGGGCCCGGCATTCCCCCGCAACTGCGCGAGGAAGTGTTCAAGCCGTTCCTCCGCCTCGACGACGCGCGCAATCAGGACGAAGGCGGCACCGGCCTCGGCTTGGCCATTGCCCGCGACATCGCGCGCTCGCATGGCGGCGACATCACGCTCGGCGACTCGCCGCTCGGCGGCTTGCGGGCGACGGTCAGGGTGCCGGTGTAATCGCTGCGGCGGACCGCGGACCGGAAATTTGCATCTTCACTTTCGCTGTAGGTCCGCCGCGGCGCGGGCAAGGATTTCGACAAGGCTCGCTTCGACCTCGGCGTCGCCTTCCAGCCGTTTGCCGACGGTCTCGCGCAGATGATCGAAGGCGGCCTCGACGAGCGGCGGCAGGGTGCGGCGATTCTCACGCTCGCCGCGCGCGGCGCGCCGCCAGCGGTTCACCCGTTCGCCAAGCGCGGTCAAACGACCGAGCACCACTTCGACGAGGTCGCGATTGGCTTCGAGATAGGTTTGCCCGGCCTCGGTGATGGCATAAAGCTTCTTGCTGCCTTCCGTTGCCGCGGTGACGTAGCCCGCTTCCTCGAGATAGGTCAGCGTCGGATAGACGATGCCGGGGCTGGGGCTATACCAGTCCGCTGTTTTCTCCTCCAGGAGCTTGATGATTTCATAGCCGTGGCGCGGCTGTTCGGCGATGAGCGCGAGCGCGATGAGCCGCAGATCGCCCTGCGCCAGCATGCGGCGGGCGCGCATGAGATCTTCGCCATCCATGCCTCCGCCCATGCCAAAGCGTCCGCCGCCGAAGCCGTAGCCGCCGAAGCGGCCGCGGCGGTAGCGCCCGGCGCCCCATTTGCCGCCATAGGATTCGCAATTTCCATGCATTGAGATTCCTTTCCTTCGGAAGATATATCTTTAGATAGCTCGTCGTGAGCTATAACGCAAGATATATCTTTCAATGAGGAATTTCCATGAAAGATTAGAGATATCAAATGATTATATCTTAGAGCTTGGGAACGTTGGGTAGTGGGTCCTGCCTTAATTCGCTGTGCCACTACCGAACATTGGGGGCTTCGCCGATCGTCGTGTGCGACAGCCGAAGCTCTCGACGGTTCGCATCTGTTCTGCGCAGGATGCGCGATCATGCAGTAGTATGCCGCGATGTTCGCGACCTTTTTTCACGAGCTCAAAGCCGCCGGCGTGCCGGTGACGCTGCGCGAATATCTGACGCTGATGGAGGCGATGGAGAGGGACCTCGCCGGCCGCCGCGTCGAGGATTTCTACTATCTTTCGCGCTCGGCGCTGGTGAAGGACGAGCGCAACCTCGACAAATTCGACCGCGTGTTCGGCCATGTCTTCAAGGGACTCGATTTCATCACCGACGCGCTCACCGCGGAAATTCCCCTCGAATGGCTGAAGAAGCTCACGGAGAAGCATCTCACCGAGGAGGAAAAGAAACTGATCGAGGCGATGGGCGGCCTGGAGAAGCTCCTGGAAACGCTTCGCCAGCGGCTTGCCGAGCAGAAGGGCCGCCACCAGGGCGGCAAGAAATGGATCGGCACCGCCGGTACCTCGCCGTTCGGCGCCTACGGCTACAATCCGGAAGGCGTGCGCATCGGCCAGGACGAGAACCGCAATTTCCGCGCCGTGAAGGTGTGGGACAAGCGCGAGTTCAAGGACCTCGCCGGCGACGTCGAGCTGGGAACGCGCAACATCAAGATCGCGCTGCGGCGCCTGCGCAAATTCGCCCGCACCGGCGCCCCCGACGAGCTCGATCTCGACGGCACCATCAAGGGCACGGCGCAAAAGGGCTATCTCGACATCCTCATGCGCCCGGAGCGGCACAACACGATCAAGGTGCTGCTGTTCTTCGATATCGGCGGCTCGATGGATTGGCACATCAAGGCGACCGAGGAATTGTTCTCCGCCGCCAGGAGCGAATTCAAGCACATGGTGCATCTCTACTTCCACAATTGCCTCTATGAGAAAGTGTGGAAGGAAAACCGGCGGCGCTGGACCGAGACGACGCCGACCTGGGACGTGCTGCACACCTATCCGCACGACTACAAGGTGATCTTCGTCGGCGACGCCTCGATGTCGCCCTACGAGATCGCCGCGCCGGGCGGCTCGGTCGAGCACTTCAACGAGGAGGCCGGCCACGTGTGGATGGAGCGCGTGGTGCGCACCTACCCGTCCTGCGTCTGGCTCAATCCGGTGCCCGAGCGCGAATGGGAGATGACCGCCTCGATCATGATGATGCGCCAGCTCTTCGCCGGGCGGATGTATCCCTTGACGCTCGAGGGGCTCGACCTCGCCATGCGCGAGCTGGGAAGATAAGGCGCTCCAATCTCCACACATTTATGCGGATGCAGCGACGCGGCTTTTGGGGATTAGCCGGGTCAGTTTCCTCGGGCTCGCGCTCGGTTGGTAATTGGTTCCGAGCCGGTCAGACTTCAGCCCTTTGGCAAGTGTGCCCGCGCCGCCGCGATCACCTGCGGAATCGCCGCGTCATTGCCCGGCGCCATGATGTGGGTGCCGGCCACGCCGGCAATGGTCGAGAGCTGCTCGATCAGTTCGACGCAGATGCGCACGCCCTCGCGCGTCGGGTCTGCAGCTTTTTCCATGCGCGCGATCAGCGCATCGGCAATGATCGTGCCCGGCAGCCGCTCTTTCATCCAGCGCGCCGATTTCGCCGAGCGCAGCGGACTGACGCCGATGAGAATGGCAAGCTTTTTCGTGAGGCCCGCATCCGCGAGCGCCGCGAGATAGCGGCGCACGATCGCGGCATCCATGCAGAATTGCGTCTGCACGAACTCGGCGCCGGCCGCGAGCTTGTCGCGCAGCATGTCCGGCTGCCAGCCCGCAGGCGGATCGATCGGAGCGTCGGCGGCGCCGAGAAAGAAGGCGGCGCGGCCGGCAACCTTGCGTCCGCTCGGGAGCACGCCGTCGTCGCGCAGCCGGCGCGCGGTCTCGATCAGCGTCTTCGTATCGATGTCGAACACCGGTTTCGCCTCCGGCTGATCGCCGGCTTTGGGATCGTCGCCGGCAAGCAGCAGCAGGTTGCGGATGCCGAGCGCCGCCGCGCCCATCAATTCGCTCTGCAGCGCGATGCGGTTCTGGTCGCGGCAGACGATCTGCAGGATCGGCTCGATGCCGGCGCGGTCGAGGATCGAAGCGGCGGCGAGCGCGCTCATATGCGGGCGCGCGCCGGCGCCGTCGGTGACGTTGACCGCGTCGGCGAGACCGCGCAGCGGCGCCGCCTTGCGCACAAGCTCCTGCGCGTCGCAGGAGACCGGCGGGGTGACCTCCGCGGTGATGACGAACCGGCCCGCCCGCAGCCGCTCTTGGAAAGTGCCGAGCCGGGCGGGGCTTTGCTCGTTCATGGGACGCTCGCTTCCAGGGCGCGAATCGGCGCAGGAGCGCTTATATCCTTTACGGTCGTGCGGCAATTGCGGCTTTCCCGGATGGAAAACACCCGCTAGAGAGTTGCGGCAAATGAGCGGCGTCAACGAGATCAGAACGAATTTTCTCGCCTATTTTGCGCGCGAGGGGCACGAAATCGTGCCCTCGTCCCCGCTTGTGCCGCGCAACGACCCGACTTTGATGTTCACCAATGCCGGCATGGTGCAGTTCAAGAACGTCTTCACCGGCCTGGAAAAACGTCCCTATACGCGCGCGACCACGGCGCAGAAATGCGTGCGCGCGGGCGGCAAGCACAACGATCTCGATAATGTCGGCTACACCGCACGCCACCACACCTTCTTCGAGATGCTCGGCAATTTCTCGTTCGGCGATTATTTCAAGGAACGCGCCATCGAGCTCGCCTGGCGTCTGGTGACCAAAGAGTTCGGCGTGCCGGCGGACCGCCTCTGGGTCACGGTCTATGTCGACGACGATGAAGCGTTCAAGCTGTGGAAGAAGATCGCCGGCCTGCCTGACAGCAGGATCGGCCGCATCGCCGGGTCCGACAATTTCTGGGCCATGGGCGACACCGGGCCGTGCGGCCCCTGCGCCGAGATTTTCTACGATCACGGCCCGCACATCGCCGGCGGGCCGCCGGGGAGCGCTGAGGCCGAGGGCGACCGCTTCGTCGAAATCTGGAACCTCGTGTTCATGCAGTACGAGCAGCTGGCCGACGGCAAACGCGTCGACCTGCCGCGACCTTCGATCGACACCGGCATGGGCATCGAGCGCATGGCGGCGGTGCTGCAGGGCACCCACGACAATTACAAGATCGACTTGTTCTCAAGGCTGATCAGCCACATAGCCGATCTAACAGGTATTGATCCGGAAGGGTCTCAGAAGGCTTCGCACCGCGTTATCGCCGATCATCTGCGCGCTTCTGCGTTCCTGATCGCGGATGGCGTGCTGCCCTCGAACGAAGGTCGGGGCTATGTGCTCCGCCGCATCATGCGTCGCGCCATGCGCCACGTGGAATTACTGGGCGCTAAGGAACCATTGATGTGGAAACTGGTTTCTGATCTCACCCACGAAATGGGCCAAGCCTATCCGGAACTTGTGCGTGCCGATAAGCAGATCACCGAGATACTTGGTTTGGAGGAAGTGCAGTTTCGTCGAACATTGGAACGCGGGCTCGCGATTCTTAACGAGGCGATCTCGAACATCGAGGCCGAGCAGGCAGCCGGCCTACTTGGCAGAAACCCTGTCCTGCCAGGCAACATCGCTTTTACTCTTTATGATACATACGGGTTTCCATTGGATTTGACACAGGACGCGTTGAAGAGTCGGAACATCGGTGTTGATTTCGATGGCTTCAACCAGGCGATGGAGCGCCAACGAGAAAAAGCGCGCGCCTCGTGGGTAGGCTCGGGTGAATCTGCAACCGACCCGATTTGGCTTAGCTTGCGCGAGAAGGTCGGGGCCACCGAATTCGTTGGGTACGAGACCGAATTAGCAGCGGGTGTCGTTAGGGCGCTTGTCCGCGACGGACAGCAGGTCCCGGAATTGATGGTGGGCGACCGCGGTGCGGTCGTGCTGAATCAGACTCCATTCTATGCGGAATCGGGTGGCCAAGTTGGAGATACAGGTGAGTTAACTGGCCAACACGGTCGCTTTGACGTCCACGATACGCAAAGAATGGCGGGTGACTTAATTGTCCATTTGGGCGTGGTCCGGGCAGGAACGATACAGCTAGGAGCCAAACTCAAACTAGAAGTCGATCACGTGCGCCGTGGCGCGATCCGCAAAAATCATTCGGCCACACATTTACTGCACGAGGCGTTGCGCCAGGTGCTCGGCGACCACGTGGCACAGAAGGGCTCGCTGGTCGCGCCTGACCGTTTGCGCTTCGATTTTTCGCATCCGAAGCCGATCACCGCCGCAGAGCTCGAAAAGATCGAAGACATCGCCAACGACATGGTGTTGCAGAATTCGCCAGTGACGACCCACGTGATGGCGGTTGATGACGCCATTGCCTCAGGCGCCCGCGCCTTGTTCGGCGAAAAATATGACGACGAGGTGCGCGTGGTCGCCATGGGCGAGGGCGGCGGTAATACGATGGGTTGGTCGGTTGAATTGTGCGGCGGCACGCATGTCAATCGCACCGGCGATATCGGAATTATCTCGGTACTCGGCGACAGCGGTGTCGCGTCAGGCGTGCGGCGTATCGAGGCGTTTACTGGAAATGTTGCGCGCAAGCACGCCAATCACGTCATGCGACTCTCCAAGGATGCTGCCTCGGAATTGCGTGTGCCGGTCGACGAGGTGCCAAGCCGGGTCGAAGCTCTGCTCGCCGAGCGCAAGCGGCTCGAACGCGAGCTCTCCGAGGCGAAGAAGAAGCTCGCCATGGGCGGCGGGAGGAGCGACGGCGCCGACGGCGTGCGCACTATCGGCGATGTCAGGCTGATGGCGCGGGCGGTCGAGGGTATCGAGCTCAAGGAGCTGCGCGGACTCGCCGACGAAGGCAAGAAGAAGGTCGGCTCCGGTGTCGTCGCCATCGTCGGCGTCACCGGCGAGGGCAAGGCCGGGCTCGTCGTCGGCGTTACTGACGACCTGATCGGGCGCTTCAACGCGGTCGAGCTTGCGCGCAAGGGCGCCGAGGCGCTTGGCGGCAAGGGCGGCGGCGGCCGGCCCGACTTGGCGCAGGCCGGCGGGCCGGACGGCTCAAAGGCCGACGCCGCGCTCGCCGCCATCGAAGCGGCGCTTGCCGGATAGCGCGCTTAAAGCTTTACGATCATTCCGTCCTCGGCTGTCTCGAACGCAAGCTCGGCGCGCCGTGCCAGCATGTCGTTGCTCATATGCGTGAGAATAAGGCGCTTGGGGCGGATCTGGCCGAGATGGCGTTCGAGCGACGACAGTGCCATGTGGGTGGCGACCGGCTTGTCGCGCGTATAGGCCTCGCAGAGAAAGAGGTCGGCTTCGTGCCCGATGTCGATGAGCGCGTCCGTCCACTCGGTATCGCCGGAGAACGCGATCACCTTGCCTTCGGCTTCGAAGCGGAAGCCGAGGCAGGGTCCGGCGCGATCATCGTGCAAGACGTGGAAGGCGGTCACCCGCAGGGCGCCGACTTCGCTGCGCCTGCCGATCTCCAATTCCCTGAGCGCCAGGGGAAATCGCAAGTCGAGGCTCTTGGTGCCGGGAAATTCGCCCTCCATGATCTCCGCATAGCGCGATTTGAGCCCGGGCGGCCCGGCAATGGTGAGCGCTCGCTCGCGCTTGAGCACGTAGTTCGCTTCCAGGATGAAGAACGGCACGCCGCCGACGTGATCGCCGTGAAAGTGCGAGATAAAGATGACCCCGACATCGTTGCGGTTGATCGCGAGCCTGTTCATGGCGACCAGCGAGGTCGCGCCGCAATCGATGAGCGCGTTGATTTCCCGTCCGACGAGATGGAAGCAGGTATTGAATCGGCCGCCCGAGCCAAAAGCGTCGCCACAGCCGACGAATTGCACGTGCATGGAAGATCGTCCCCGGAGTTGCGAAGATTTGCGGGAAGGCGTCCACCGGTCGCTCAAATGTGGCATCGGCCGGCGGAGGAATCCGTGATGGAAATCACTTCCGCAGGGCTTCCGGATGCCGCGCCCGAAAACACCCAAACCGCTTGTCTTATCATTGTTTTTTTACCTTTACGGCGTTCATTTCCGGCCGCCCGGTCTGCTGCGATTGAGCCTGTTGCATCGCAGCGACGGCGGGCGCAGGGTGCGCTAGCACAACGCCGGGCGCTGCGCCACGATCCCAACACAAACGGGCGCATGCTCCCAGTGCCGCTGGATGTAAAGGACGCGTCGCTTGCCGTTTCGATCGAACCTTTCCGCCGGGGTGGTGGCGCTCGCGATGGCCGTTGCATTGTGCGGCTGCGCCAATAGCGACTTCGATACGAGCGGTGCCTGGTTTTCCAAGCCGCTCGACCTGTTCGGCCGCGGCGGCGGCTATACCTTTTCCCAACTCGGCGAATCGAGAGCCGATCGCCCGATCACCGCGAATGATCTCGTCGATGCGAACGGCGCCTGCCCGGCGCCCGCCTCGGGGCGATCGGTCCAGGGGAATGCGGATGCAAGCGCGCCGGGTCCGCCCGAGGGGGCGGCGCTCGGCGGCATTGCCGTCGGCATGAGCGAATGCGATGTGGTCGCCCGCAACGGCCGGCCCACCGCCATTAACCTGGGCAACGATGCGAATGGCGGCCGCACCGCGGTCCTGACTTTCACCGGCGGTCTGCGACCCGGCATCTACCGCTTCGTGGGCGGCCGGCTCACCCAAATGGATCGCGTGGAAGAGCCGGCGCCTGCTGCTCAGCAGGAGAACAAAAAATCTGCCAAGACCAAGAAGAATAAGAAGCCGCAAGACACGCGCGATACCGCCGGCTTGACCCGCTGACGAAGGATCCTTTCAGGCGACTGGCGCCGCCGGCTGTCGTGGCGCACCGCGCGCCGGGATGGATCGCCCCGGCCGCGGTCGCGGCCGGGGGGCGCATGGTCCGCCGTGATTGACCGTCAGGCGGATCAATAACAGCGATCGACCCAGCGCAGCGCCGGTCCGTAGGGCGTGTAGACCCAGCGTCGCACCCAACAGCCGCCGTAAATCGGGCCGGCATAGACGGCAACGCCCGGCGCAAAGAAGCGGCCGTGCCAGCCGTGCCAGCCACCATGCCAGCCGCCGTGCCACCCACCATGCCAGCCATGGGCGGACGCGGCGCCGGGCGTCAGCGCAGCGGTGCCGAGCGCGGCGATGGCGGCGAGAGCGAGGATCGTCATGCGCAACATGTGATGTCTCCTTGTTCGCTTGTTGTTTGCATGTGGTCGCGGTTCCGTCGCCCGATCGGCGTTCTGCTCGATGCGGCACATGCTACGGATGCCGGCTGAACCGGCGCTGAAACCCTGATTCAGTGCGGATTTATCAAGCTGAACGCGCCGCCGCGGGCGCATTCACCGTGCGTTCATTGCGCCGAGTGCCGCTTGTCGGCGTCACCAGCGGCGGCTATAAGCCGGCGCGGTTCCGCGCTGTATTTTCAATTCCCCGAAGGACGTTTTGATGGCGATCGAGCAGACGTTTTCGATCATCAAGCCCGATGCCACGGCCCGTAACCTGACCGGCGCTATCAACGCGATGATCGAGAAAGCGGGGCTGCGCATTGTGGCGCAGAAACGAGTATTGATCAGCCGCGGGCAGGCCGAGACTTTCTATGCCGTCCATCGCGAGCGGCCGTTCTTCCGCGACCTCGTTGACTTCATGATCTCAGGTCCGGTCGTGGTCCAGGTGCTCGAAGGCGAGAACGCGATTGCCGCCTATCGCGACCTCATGGGCGCGACCGACCCGGCCAAGGCCGCACCCGGCACCATCCGCAAGGCTTTTGCCAATTCGATCGGCGAGAATTCCGTGCACGGCTCCGATGCCGCCGCCACCGCCGCGAAGGAAATCGGGCAGTTCTTCGCCGGCAACGAAATCGTCGGCTGACGGCAGCGTCGCCTCGTGGCGCTCCATGCACTGGTCGGCGCGCTGACCGGCGGGTCCGGTCACATCGCTCGCGATACGCAGCCGGACGCGAGTGGGCCTGCGAGCGGTAAGAGAAAAGCGGCGATGGCAGCTTCGATCGCGCATTACTTCCTTCCTGCGTTCTTCAGCGACGGCCTGCGGACGAGCATCCACGAGTTGGCGGACGCGACGTTCTGGATCGCAGCGCTGCAGATCGTGCTGATCAACATCCTGCTGTCGGGCGACAACGCCGTCGTCATCGCGATGGCTTGCCGCGGATTGCCGCCACGTCAACGCTTCTGGGGCGTCATATCCGGCGCGGCGCTCGCCGTGCTCCTGCTCATCATCTTCGCCGCAGCCATCGCCCCGCTCGCGACGCTACCCTACGCCAGGCTGATCGGCGGGCTCGCCCTCATCTACATCGCGGCCAAGCTCGTCGTGCCAGAGGCCGGTGACAGGAACGAAGTCGCCGCGACGGCACATTTGTGGCGCGCCGTGCGAATCATTGCCCTCGCCGACGTCATCATGAGCTTCGACAATATCGTCGCCGTCACCACCGTGGCGCGGGGCGATTTCGTTTTGCTGGTGATCGGTCTCGCCATCTCCGTCCCGATCATTCTCGCCGGCGCGGTTCTGATCATGGCGTTGCTCAACCGCTTGCCGATCCTCGTTTGGGCGGGCGCCGGCTTGCTCGGCTGGATCGCCGGAGATGCCATCGCGACCGATCCGGTCGTGTCGGGCTACTTGCCCGCCGTTCTCGGCGGCCGGTTTGCGCGGCAAGCGGAAACGATCGCCGCCGGCACCGGGATGGTGCTGGCGATCGCAGCGGGCGCGCTGTGGCGGCGTTTGCGTAAGTCCAGGCCGCGCGCCGCCGCGGCCGGCGACGAGATCGCGTGAAACTTCATCAAAGCTGCCATCGATTTGAGCGATCGCGAATAGATGTTCATCACAATGTTTGATGTCCCGGAACCAGCGCGGCGCGTTGCAGCCATGCTTGCGCCGCATTTGTCCGGCTTGCTTTCGCGGCAATCGGATTTTGGCCCCCGGCCGATGTTGTCTTGGCGACACGATCGTTTCGGAATTTTTCCCCAAAATCTGGCTTGTGGCGCGGATCGCAGCACCGGCGTGCGGCTTGTCCGCGTCTTCGCTGAGGCATGGACTGACTGAGGAGACAGACGATGCAGAAGGGCACCGTCAAGTGGTTCAATCCGACCAAGGGCTACGGATTCATCAAGCCACAAAGCGGCGACAAGGACGTGTTCGTTCACATTTCCGCCGTTGAGCGAGCTGGTTTGCGCACGCTCAATGAGGGCCAGGAGGTCGAGTACGAGCTGGTCACCAATCGCGGCAGGACCTCTGCGGAAAATCTCAAGGTTGCGTAAGCGGATTTCGGCAAACGCCCCGGTTCTCATAGCCCTCGGTTTCGCACCGGGGGTTTTTGTCTTTTGCAACACGGTCTGGAATAGCCTGCCCGGGCGGCAGTAGCGGCGTTGCGGGCAATAGCCGCTACTTTTTGTTGGCGCCTTCCCGGGCACCGGAGGAGGCGATGCTTGCCCGGCCTTCGGCCAACGCACGCAGGGCCCGCGGGTAGATGCGGTGCTCGACCTCGAGCACGCGCGCTGCCAGCGTTTCTTCCGTGTCGCCCTCGCACACAGGGACCTTTTCCTGCGCCACGATCGGTCCTGAATCCATTGCCGGCACGACGAAGTGCACGGTTGCGCCGTGGTACTTCACGCCGGCTTCGAGCGCCCGGCGGTGGGTGTGAAGCCCCCTGAATTGCGGCAGCAGCGCCGGATGAATGTTGAGCATGCGGCCGCTCCAGCGCGTCACGAACCAAGGCGTCAGCAGCCGCATGAATCCGGCGAGACACACGAGATCGATCCGGTGCGCCTGAAGCTCGTCATCAAGCGCGCGCTCGAACGATTCGCGGTCTTCGCCAAAGGCGGTGTGATCGACGATCGCGGTGGCAACACCTTCTGCGCGCGCGTGGGCGAGACCTGGAGCGTCTGGGCGGTTCGACACCACTAGCGCGATCTCGGCCGGATAGTCTTCCGCTTTGGCCGCCTCGATCAGCGCCGTCATGTTCGAGCCGCGGCCGGAAATGAGGATGGCGACGCGCTTCTTGTCCATGCGTTTCACCAGGCCAGATCGAGGCGCCCGCGAAACTCGACGCGAGGCTCGCCGCTCGCGGCGACGACCTCGCCGAGCCGCGCCACGGTCTCACCATGCGCAGTGAACTGTTGGCTCGCTTTCTCGGCCGCGTCCGCCGCCAGCACGGCGACCATGCCGATGCCGCAATTGAAGGTGCGCAGCATTTCGCGCTCGCTGACGTGGCCGGCGGCGGCGAGCCATTTGAACACCGGATGCACGGGCACGCGATCCAAATCCAACGCAACGGACCGCCCCGGCGGCAACACGCGCGGAATATTCTCGATGAAGCCGCCGCCGGTGATGTGAGCGAGCGCCTTGACCGCGTCGGTTTCGCGCAGCGCCGCGAGGCACGATTGCACGTAAAGCCGCGTCGGCGTGAGCAGCGCCTCGCCCAGGCTGCGCCTGGGTTCGAACGGGGCGGGACTGTCCCAGGCAAGCCCGGAATCGGCCGCGATGCGGCGCACCAAGGAAAAACCGTTGGCGTGCACGCCGGACGAAGCAAGCCCGACCACCAAATCGCCCGGCGCGATATCGCTCCGCGGCAGCAGTCTTTCGCGCGCCACCGCGCCGACGGCGAAGCCCGCCAGGTCGTAATCGCCGAGCTGATAGAGGCCCGGCATTTCCGCGGTCTCGCCGCCGATGAGGGCGCAACGCGCCTCCTGGCACGCCGCCGCGATGCCCTTGACCACCGCGGCCCCGACCGCCGGGTCGAGCTTGCCGCAGGCAAAATAGTCGAGGAAGAACAAAGGCTCGGCGCCTTGCACCACCAGATCATTGACCGACATGGCGACGAGATCGATGCCGATCGTGTCGTGGCGCGAGGTGGCGATCGCGAGCTTGACTTTGGTGCCGACGCCGTCGGTTGCGGCGACGAGAATCGGGTCAGAGAAGCCGGCGGCCTTGAGGTCGAACAGGCCGCCGAAGCCGCCGATCTCGGCGTCCGCTCCGGCGCGGGCGGTCCTGCGCACCAGCGGCTTGATCAATTCCACCATGCGGTTGCCGACATCGATATCGACGCCGGCAGCCGCGTAGCGCGCCTCGTCCACGGAGCCACCAATCGGGCAAATCACTGCTTCCAGCGCTTCCCCGCCGGGGGAGGGACTGCCCGGCGCCTCCTACGTCGGAATCGCCGGGTGCGCAAGCGCATGAGCCTCGCTATATACTCGGGCGTAGGGACGGCACGCCCGAGCCGGTCGCTCCCGACTTTGGCGCTGAGCCGAACGCGGACGAGCGCGAGTTCGCCGGCCAGGCATGCCGCCAGCCGGGGCGAAGTTTGAGCATTCCAAACCTCATCACCTTGGGGCGCATCATCCTAGTGCCAATCGTGGTCTGGGCGATCACATCGGGAGAGATGCTGGCTGCCTTTCCTCTTTTCCTCATGGCCGGAGTGAGCGACGCAGTCGACGGCTTCCTCGCCAAGCGCTTCAACATGGCGAGCGAGCTTGGCGCCTATCTCGATCCGCTGGCCGACAAGGCGCTGATCGTGTCGATCTATGTGGCACTCGGCATCGCCGGGGCCTTGCCGATCTCGCTCGTCATCCTCGTCGTTTCGCGCGACATCATGATCATCAGCGGCTTTATGCTCTCCTGGCTGGTGGGCAAACCGATGCCGGCGCGGCCGCTGCTGGTCTCCAAAGCCAACACGGTGGCGCAAATCATCCTCGCCACTCTGGTCTTGGCGGAGCGCGGCTTTGGCTTCAATGCCGCGCTTTTGCAGACGATCGTCACCGTGCTGGTCGCCGTCTTGACCTTGCTCTCCGTCGCCTTCTATCTCGCCGAGTGGGTCCGCCATATGAACTCGTTCGCAGCCGGGCACTGACCGCCAACGGCGGCGACCGGCCGACTTAAGGCGCCATGACCTCTTCCACGTCCCTTCGCCCCCGTCAGCTCGCGCTTGCGCTCGATCACGCGGAAAATTACGCGCGCGAGGATTTTCTGTCCGGACCGTGCAATGAGGGCGCGCTGCAGCTGATCGACAGCTGGCCGGATTGGCCGGCGAGTACCGTCGCCCTGATCGGGCCCGAAGGATCCGGCAAGACGCATCTGGCAACGATGTGGGCGGCGGCGGCGGGCGCGCGCGTCATTTCCGCCCATGCGCTCGCCGCGGCCGAGCTTCCATCCGCGCTCGCCACCGGGGCGCTGGTCGTCGAGGATGCCGCGGCGGCGCAGGACGAGCGCGTGCTGCTGCATCTCATCAATCTCGCCCGCGAGGAAAAGGCGTCGCTGCTCCTCACCGCACGTACCGCGCCGGCCGCATGGCCCGTCGCCATCCCCGATCTCGTCTCGCGGCTGCGCGCCCTGCCGGTGGCGACGCTCTTGGCGCCCGACGATGCGATGCTGCGCGCGGTGATCGTCAAGCTCGCCGCGGACCGCCAGCTCGCCCTCGACGAGAGCGTCGTGCGCTATCTCTCGACCCGCATCGAACGCTCCTTCGCCGCCGCGCGCGCGGCGGTGATCGCGCTCGACAACGAGGCGCTGCGGCAAGGCCGCCCGGCCACGCGGGCGCTCGCGGCGGAAATCCTCCGGGAGGACGGCGGCGCGTGAGCGACGCGCTGCGGGCTGCGCGCTACGACGGAGACTTCGGCAGCTTTTCGGCGATGCCGAGGCTGTCGGCGCGGCGGCGCATTTCCGCCCAGACGTCGGCGGGACCGATCCCGGCGCGCCGCCACAGCACGGCGAGATGGTAGAGCAAATCGGCGCTCTCGCGCACGACGCCGCGGCGATTATGCTTGACGGCCGCGAGCGCGACTTCGCCCGCCTCCTCGATCACCTTCTGCGCCGCTTTGCGGGTGCCCGATTCAAGCAGCCGCGCCGTGCGCGGATGGCTTTCAGGCGTGACCGCGTCGAGCGAGGCGTAGAGGTGATCGATCTCGTTGTCGGCCCGATAGCTCCGCCGCAGCGGCGAACGCAAAGCCTCGCGCGTCGCCACCAATGCGCTTCGCGCTTGCGCCGCGATGCGTTCGTCGATTTCTTCGCGGATTGCGCCGGCCGGCGTCGCACGCCGGCTGTTGCCGTTCAGGTTTTTTGCGAGTCTTGCGGCCATCGCTCACTCCTTTCCGCGCTGCGGTTCCGGGGTGAGCGTTGGCAAGAGATCGCTATCCGCAGTCGCTTGCCATCGCGCAGCCGTTGACGCCGCGCACAATCGTCAGGCCTGGCGGTGCCCCTGACATGACCACGGCCATGCCGACGGCACCGAAATGACTACTGCCCATAGCTTCTCGCTTTGGAAATCGTTCAGGCGCGTTTCTGAACCGACGCCCGGCACATAGGCTTCCCCTTTCCGGCCGTCAAGCTTTCGCAGGCCGTAACTCGTTGATCCGCCGAAGGCCGCGGGACCTCGGGCGTCCGGCCGGGCGCCGGCTGAAGCGCCAGGCTTGACGGAACCATGGCACGCCGCCTTATCTCACTAGGGAGAAGCAATCGAATTGTTACCAAGAATGGCGATGTTAAGATTCGAGGAGTAAGGAAAGAGGTCATGGTCGATCGAGGCCAAGCGGCTGTCGTTGCGCTCGAATCCAGCCTGGAAGGGCGGTTGGAAGCGCCGCCGCGTCTGGCCGAACCGGCCGGACGCCACGCCGAGTCGGCCATTGCCACGAGCCCGGAACGCTTCATCAACCGTGAGCTGTCATGGCTGAATTTCAATCGGCGCGTGCTCGAGGAATCGGCCAATCGCGGACATCCGCTGCTGGAGCGGCTCAAATTCCTGTCGATCTCGGCGAATAACCTCGACGAGTTTTTCATGGTGCGCGTTGCCGGCCTCAAGGCACAGGTCCGCGCTGGCATCGCCACGAAAAGCCCCGAGGGATTGACCCCTGGCGAGCAGCTCGCGCGCATCGCGGAGGCGGTGCTGCTCCTGGTCCAGGACCAGCAGGCGCAATGGCTTGAGCTGCGGGCGGCGCTCGCCCAGGCCGGCATCGTCCTGGTCGATGGTCCTGATGTCGCCAGGGCGGAGAAGGCCTGGCTCGAGGACTATTTCCTTGCCCATGTGTTTCCGCTGCTGACTCCGCTCGCCGTCGATCCGGCACATCCGTTTCCGTTTATTCCCAATCTCGGCTTTTCCATCGCTTTGCAACTCGCGCGCGCCAAGGACGGCAAGGCGATGAACGCGCTCATTCGCATGCCCAACCGCATCGAGCGGTTCGTGCGGCTGCCGCAGGCCGGCGATGGCGGTGCGGTGCGGCTGATCTCCATCGAGGGTGTAACCAGCCTGTTCATAGGCAAACTGTTTCCCGGCTACGCGGTGAAGGGCGTCGGCGCGTTCCGCGTCATCCGCGACTCGGAGCTGGAAATCCTCGAAGAGGCGGAAGATCTGGTGCGTCTGTTCGAGACCGCGCTCAAACGCCGCCGCCGCGGCTTGGTGATCAGGCTCGACATCGAGGCGCTGATGCCGGCCGAATTGCAGCGTTTCGTGCAAGGCGCGCTCGACGCCAGCGACGACGGCGTGTTCAAGGTCGACGGCGTGCTTGCCCTCGATGAGATGGCGCAAATCGCCAAGCTGCACCGTCCGGACCTGGAATTCGTGCCCTACACGCCGCGCTATCCCGGCCGCATTCGCGACCATGGCGGCGATTGCTTTGCCGCGATCCGGCAGAAGGACCTCATCGTTCACCACCCCTACGAATCCTTCGACGTTGTGGTGGATTTCCTCCATCAGGCCACGCGCGATCCCGACGTCGTCGCCATCAAACAGACGCTCTACCGCACCTCGGCCGACTCTCCGATCGTCAAGGCGCTGGCTGAGGCCGCCGAAGCCGGCAAGTCGGTCACCGCCGTCGTCGAGCTCAAGGCGCGCTTCGACGAGGAAGCCAATATCCGCTGGGCGCGCGACCTGGAACGCGCCGGCGTGCAGGTCGTGTACGGGTTCATCGAGCTGAAGACCCATGCCAAGCTGTCGCTGGTGGTCCGCCGCGAGGGCGCCGCGCTCGCCTCCTATGTGCACGTCGGCACCGGCAATTATCATCCGGTGACGGCGCGCATCTACACCGATCTGTCGTTCTTCACCGCCGATCCGATCATCGCGCGCGACGTCGCGCGCGTGTTCAATTACGTGACCGGTTATGCGGAGCCCGCGGAACTTGAGCGCATGGCGGTGTCGCCACTGACGCTGCGCGAGCGCATCCACGCCCATATCGAAGAGGAGATCGCGCACGCCAAGGCCGGTCGTCCCGCGGCCGTCTGGATGAAGATGAACTCGCTGGTCGATCCCGACATCATCGATGCGCTCTATCGCGCTTCGAGCGCCGGCGTCGCGATCGAGCTCGTGGTGCGCGGCATCTGCTGCTTGCGGCCGGCAGTGCCGGGCCTCTCGGAAAATATCCGCGCCAAGTCCATCGTCGGCCGCTTCCTCGAACACGGCCGCATCTATTGCTTCGGCTCCGGCCACGCCCTGCCGCACCCGAAGGCCGCGGTCTACATCTCCTCCGCCGACATGATGCCGCGCAACCTCGACCGGCGCGTCGAAGTGATCTGCCCGATCCTCAATCCCACGGTGCACGCGCAGGTACTTGACCAGATCATGGTGGCCAACCTCAAGGACAACGAGCAGAGCTGGCAGTTCCTCGCCGACGGCTCCTCCGCACGCATCAAGCCGGCCGCGGGCGAAGAGCTGTTCAACGCCCACACCTACTTCATGACCAATCCGAGCCTGTCGGGGCGCGGAAAGTCGCCAAGGACTCCATTCCCCGATTGCGACACCGCCCGGAGCGGGTGTGAGCGAAGGCGGAACCGGCAATTCTGCTGGGCACCGATTTACACGACATGGACCGCGCCCCGATCGCCCACGGACGCCTCGACCATGGCCCGCCGGTCGCCGTCATCGACATCGGCTCGAATTCGGTGCGGCTTGTCGTCTACGAGGGGCATACCCGCAGCCCGACGCCGCTGTTCAACGAGAAGGCTTTGTGCGGCCTCGGCCGCGAGGTGCAATCGACCGGATTGCTCGCAGCCGACGCGGTCGCGCAGGCCCTGGCGGCGCTTAAGCGCTACCGCGCGCTGTGCGACACGATTGGCGTCAAGCACGTCTTCGCCATCGCCACCGCCGCCTGCCGCGACGCCAAAAACGGCCGCGGCTTCATCAAGCTCGCCGAGCGGGCCATCAGAACCGACATCGACATGCTGTCGGGCGTACGCGAGGCGGAACTGACTGCGCTCGGCGTCATTTCCGGCGTGCATCAGGCAGACGGAGTGGTCGGTGATCTGGGCGGCGGCTCGCTCGAACTGGTCGATGTCCATGGCGCGCGCCCCCGGCACGGGCTCACGCGGCCCCTCGGCGGCCTCGCCCTGGCGGATATCTCGGCAAAATCGATCAAGAAGGCGGAAAAGTTCGTCAGGAAGATACTCGGCGAACTGCCGGTGCTCGCCGGTTGCGAGGATCGCAGCTTCTACGCCGTCGGCGGCACCTGGCGGGCGCTGGCGCGGCTGCACATGTGGCAGACCGGATATCCGCTGCATGTGATGCACGGCTACGCCGTTTCCGCCGACGAGGCGCTTGAATTCGCTCGTTTGGTGCGTCGGGTCGATGTCGAATCGCTCGCCAAGATCGAGGTGGTCAACGACGCACGGCGACCATTGCTCCCTTATGCGGCGCTGGTGCTCGAACACATCCTGCGCATCGGCCGGCCGCGCCGGGTGATGTTCTCCGCGTTCGGCGTACGCGAGGGTTTGCTCTATTCGCTGCTCAAGGAGAAGGAGAAGGGGAAGGACGCGCTCATCGAGACGGCGCGCGGTCTCAATATGTTGCGCTCGCGCTCGCCGCGCCAAGGCGAAGAGATGATCGAATGGACCGATCGCTTTCTCGCCTCCTCGGGGCTCGAGGAAACGGCGGAGGAACGCCGGTTGCGCCATGCCGCTTGCCTCCTGGCCGACATCGGCTGGCGGGCGCATCCCGATTATCGCGGCGAGCAATCGCTCAATGTTATCGCTCATGCCGGCTTTTCCGCGGTCGATCATCCGGGTCGCGCCTACCTGGCGCTCGCCATATTTTTCCGTCACGTCGGACTGGTGATGGACGACGAGCTGTCGCCGCGACTGCGCGAGCTGACGTCAACGCGCATGCTCGACCGCGCGCGCGTGCTCGGGGCAGCGCTGCGGCTCGGCTTTGTCGTGTGCGCCGCGATGCCCGGCGTGCTGCCACGGACGATTCTCGCGGTCGAGCGCCACCGACTCGCCTTGCACCTGCCAGGTCAATTCGGGGCGCTTGCCGGCGACCGAGTCTTCGGCCGGCTACGCACGCTCGCGCGCCTCATCGGACGTGAGCCGGTCATCCTGCTGGGCTGATCTGCGGGCGCCGGGAAAACTCGCATCGGCCGCGATCTTCGCGCCGCTCGGCGAGTGCGAAGCCCTTGCGGCATTCGCCGACTGGCGTAAGAAAGAGAGGCCTCGGCGCGGATCCATTCGGACACCGCCTGAGGTTGGGCTCGCGGGGGTTCGCATGCCAGCGCCCGTTTCAGAATCAGCAAAAAATCAAACGGCTAGTTCAGCGACACGCCCCCGCGGGATCGTTCGCGTCATTGCGGCAGCGAATATCAGGAGGGATGGCCGGACGCTGCCTTCGGCGCCGGCCGACAAGGGAGGAACGACATGGATACCAAACTGTTCCTGGCGATCAGCGCGGTGATCGCGCTGCTTTACGGAATCGCTTTCATTCTGATTCCGAACGTTCTGCTCAGCGCCTACGGCGTTCAATCCAACCCGAGCGCGGTGTTGGGCTTCAGATATTTCGGCGTGACGCTGCTGGGGCTCGGGTTGATCACTTGGCTGGTCAGGGAGTCCCGCGATTGGACTGCGCTGCGCGGCGTGCTCATCGGCCTTGCCGTCGGCGATGCCGTCGGTACCGTGCTTTCGATATGGGCGACGCTTGCGGGCCTGATGAACGGGATGGGCTGGTCGGCCGTGCTGATCTACCTCATTCTGCTCGTGGGATGCGTCTACTGCCTGTCAGTCGGCGGCAGCAAGGTGGCAGCCAGTTGATTTAGGGCTGCCTATATCCTCGTCCCGCAGGCGGCGGGAAGAAAGACCGATCAGCCGCGCTCGACGGCTGCGACCCTGTCCTTCTCGATGGCGAGCGCGAGCTTGCCGTGCTTGAGCGCCAGCGCCTTCTCGCCGAACAGTTCGCGGCGCCAGCCGGCGAGCGCGGCGACATTGGCGGCGTCATCGGCGGCGATGCGCTCGAGGTCATCGACCGTGGCGATCACCTTGGCGGCGACGTGGTGACGCTCCGAGATCATGCGCAGCAACACTTTGAGCAGTTCGACCACCGCCGTGCCGTTGGCAGAGCTGTGCGCGCGCGCCGGCCGCGGCAAGGTTTTCGGGTCGCGCGCCAGCCCACGCGCGACCGCGGCGACGATCGCCTCGCCCCAGCGCGAGCGCTCGAAGCCCTTGGGCAGCGAGCGCAGGCTCTTGAGCCGGTCGGTCGTGGTCGGGGCCTGCACTGCGATGTCGGCGATGACGTCGTCCTTGAGCACGCGCGCTCGCGGCACGTCGCGCGACTGCGCCTCGCGCTCACGCCACGCCGCGACCTCGATCAGCACGGCGAGCTCCTTGGGCTTGCGCACGCGCGTTTTCAGACGCTGCCAGGCGTTCTCCGGCTCCATGCGGTAGGTATCGGGCGAGGTGAGCACCCGCATCTCCTCCTGCACCCAATCGGCTCGGCCGCGCCGGGCGAGGTCGTCGACGAGCGCGAGATAGACGTCGCGCAGATGGGTCACGTCGGACACCGCATATTTGAGCTGCGCGTCGGACAGCGGCCGGCGCGTCCAGTCGGTGAAGCGGTGCGACTTGTCGAGCGAGTCGCCGGTGATGCGGTGCACCAGCTGCTCGTAGGAGATCGAATCGCCGTAGCCGAGCACCATGGCCGCGACCTGGGTGTCGAAGATCGGGTGCGGAATGAGCTTGGCCCGGTGCCAGACGATTTCGATGTCCTGGCGCGCGGCGTGAAAGACCTTCATCATCTTCTCGTCCGCCATCAGCGCGAAGAACGGCGCCAGGTCGATGTCGGGCGCCAGCGCATCGATGACGACGGCCTCTTCCGCCGAGGCCATTTGCGCCACGCAGAGCAGCGGATAATAGGTGGTTTCGCGGAGGAATTCGGTGTCGATCGTGACGAAGGGGTGGCGGGCCGCCCGCCGGCATGCGGCGGCAAGTTCGGACGTCGTCGTGATCGGGTGCATCGAGAAGTTGATAGCTGAATCGGAGGGTCTTGTCGTCGGGGCGGCTCGTTGCGGCGGAGGCGTGGCGCTTCGGCGCTAAATTCCGCGCACCCGCTTCATGTGGATGAATTCCCAGGGGCTCGGCATGACGCCGACCGGGATCTCGATGAGGCTCGGCCCGTCGCGCCGCGCCAAGGCGCGGCGGAGCTTTGCCCGTAATTCGCCTGGGCTCTTGGCGCGCACGGCGTCGGCGGCAAAGCTCTTGGCAAAGGCGACGAAATCGGGATTGGCCAGATCGCAGGCGATCAGGCGGTTGCCGTAGCGCTCCTCCTGGATGCGGCGGACATTGCCGAAGGCGCCGTCATTGAACACGAGCGTGACCAGCGGGATGCGATGGCGCATCGCGGTCGCCATTTCGCTCGCGGTGAACATGAAGCCGCCATCGCCGTTGATCGAAAGCACCGGCACGTCGCGACGCGCGTCCTGCGCGCCGAGCGCGGTGGCAAAGCCGAAGCCGAGATTGTCCTGATAGCCGGGCGAGAAATAGGTGCGCGGCCGGTAGACCGGAAAGGCGAGGCGGGAGACGAAGCCGAGTTGCGTCACCTCGTCGACGAAAATGCCGTCCTCCGGCAATTCGGCACGGATCGCCGCGAGATAGGCAAGCTGCGGCTCAAGCTTGGCGAGGCGCTTGCGCACGCGGGCGTGGCGCTCGCGCATCTCCTCGGCGCGCGAGGGCCGCCGCGCATTGTGTGCCGGCAGCACGTCGAGAAGCCGCCGCAGGATCGGTGCGGAAAGGCCGATCAGCGCGACCGCGGGCTTGGCGAGGCGGGCCGGCTCCTCGGGGTTGGCGTCGACGCGGATGATGGCAAGGTCACGGTCGAAGCCCCATTCCTGCAGCGGGTAGTGCAGGTGCGTGCCGACGGCGAGCACGACGTCGGCCTCGGCCCACAATTCATGGCCGAGCGGCAGATTGACGGCGAGCGGATCGCGGTCGTCGATGACGCCGCGGCCGCGCCGGTACGACATGACCGGCGCCTGCAGCAGATGCGCCAGGCGCGTGACCTCGGCGGCGGCGTCCTGGGCGCCGCCACCGGCGACGATCAGCGGTCTTTTGGCGGCGCCGAGGCGCTTGGCGGCGGCGATGACTGCGTCTTCATCGACCGGCGGCTCGGGTACGGGAAGCGGCGCTTGTGGCTTGACCGGGCCGGCGCGCCCCCAGACATCGATTGCGCATTCGAGCGCCGCTGGGCCGGGCCGGCCCATGACCATGGAGCGCATCGCCTCGGCGAGGAGGCGGGGCGCTTCGTGCGGCGCGCGAATGCGCGCCGACCAGTCGACGAGCCTGGCGATGATGCCGGCCTGGTCACGGATCTCATGGAGATACGCCAAGCCGCGACCGATCGCGGCCTGCGGTATCTGGCCGAACAGCGCCAGGACCGGCGCGTTCATGCCATAGGCGGTGAGCAGCGCCGCCGCCGAGTTGAGGAGGCCCGGCCCGGGCACGACGCAATAGGCCTGCGGCTTTCCCGTCGCCAAGGCGGCGCCGAGCGCCATATAGGCGGCGCCCTGCTCATGGCGGGCATGGACGGTGCGGATGCTCGCCGTGCTTTTGGCCAGCGCATCGAAAAAGTGGTCGTTGTGCACGCCCGGCAGCGCATAGATCGTGTCGAGACCATGCGCCAGCAGCGCGCCGACAACGGCCTGCGCCGTTGTCATGCGGCTGGTCGCGCCAACGCCCTTTTCCGTTCCTGCTCGCGTTCGCGGCACCCCGCCACCCTAGCGGATTGCAGCGGGGCTCGCCTTGACAAAGGCATGCCCGGCATGCGCTTTCCGCGTTCCGGTTCAACGAGCCAAATAGACGGAACGCAAGCGAAAATGCACCGCTATCGCAGTCATACCTGCGGCGCGCTGAGAGCAAGCGACATCGGCGCCGAGGTGCGCCTCTCCGGCTGGTGCCATCGCATCCGCGATCACGGCGGGGTCTTGTTCATCGACCTGCGCGACCATTATGGCCTCACCCAGGTGGTGGCCGATCCCGACAGCCCGGCCTTCAAGACCGCCGAGATGTTGCGCTCGGAATGGGTGGTGCGCGTCGACGGCAAGGTGCGCCGGCGGCCGGGCGACACCGAGAATCCCGAGCTGCCGACCGGCGAAGTCGAGGTTTACATCCGCGAGATCGAGATTTTGGCACGTGCCGGCGAGCTGCCCATGCCGGTGTTCGGCGAGCACGACTATCCGGAGGAGATCAGGCTTAAATACCGGTTCCTCGATCTGCGGCGCGAGCACCTGCACCGCAACATCATGAAGCGCGGCGAGATCATCGATTCGCTCAGGCGGCGGATGAAGGCGCAGGGTTTCTTTGAATTCCAGACGCCGATTCTCACCGCCTCCTCGCCCGAAGGCGCGCGCGACTATCTCGTGCCCTCGCGCCTGCATCCGGGAAAATTCTATGCCCTGCCGCAGGCGCCGCAGCAGTTCAAGCAGCTGATCATGATCTCCGGCTTCGATCGCTATTTCCAGATCGCGCCCTGCTTTCGCGACGAGGATGCACGCGCCGACCGCTCGCCCGGCGAATTCTACCAGCTCGACATCGAGATGAGCTTCGTCACGCAGGACGACGTGTTCGCCGCGGTCGAGCCGGTGCTGCGCGGCGTGTTCGAGGAGTTCGGCGGCGGCAGGCCGGTGACGGCGAAATTTCCGCGCATCCCCTATGGCGAAGCCATTACCAAATATGGAACCGACAAGCCGGATTTGCGCAACCCGATCGTCATGCAAGATGTCTCGGACGTATTTCGAGGGTCCGGCTTCAAGACGTTTGCAAGTCTTCTCGAAGAAGGCCCTGATAGGCAAGTTTGGGCAATCCCGGCACCGGGCGGCGGCTCACGTGCGTTCTGTGATCGGATGAATTCATGGGCGCAAGGCGAGGGCCAGCCGGGGCTCGGTTATATCTTTTACGCGCTCGATGCCGGCGGCATCGTCGGCCGCGGTCCAATTGCCAACAATATCGGACCCGAGCGCCGCGAAAGCTTGCGGCACAAGCTCGGGCTCAAAGACGGTGACGCCGTTTTCTTTAGCGCAGGCAAAGACATCGAGTTCATTCACTTTGCCGGCATGGCCCGTACCAAGATCGGCAACGAGCTCGGTCTGATCGATAAAGATCGTTTCGAGTTCTGTTGGATCGTCGATTTCCCGATGTACGGATGGGATCCCGAGGAGAAGAAGATTGAGTTCTCCCACAATCCGTTCTCGATGCCGAATGTGACGGCCGAGCAATTCCTCGCGCTTGATGCCAACGATCGTGAAAAAATCCTGGCGCTGAAGGCGATCCAGTACGACATCGTCTGCAACGGCGTGGAGCTTTCTTCCGGCGCCATCCGCAATCATCGCCCGGACGTGATGAAGAAGGCTTTCGCCATCGCCGGCTACGACGAAAGCGTGCTGGAGCAGAAATTCGGCGGCATGCTGCACGCGCTATCAATGGGCGCGCCGCCGCATGGCGGCATCGCGCCGGGCATCGACCGCATCGTCATGCTGCTCTGCGGCGAGGAGAATTTGCGCGAGGTCGTGCTGTTCCCGATGAACCAGCGCGCCGAGGATTTGATGATGGGCGCACCGGCGGAGGCCACGGCCAAGCAATTGCGCGAATTGCATATCCGCATCGTTGGTCCGGGGCCGACATAACCGGCAACGGATGATCGATCATTCCGCCGCCATCGCGATCGACTGATCGCACAATGCGGCGAGCGTTACAGTATATTCCGCCTCCATCCGTTTGAAGCGCAGGAGCCGCAGGATGAGGCGAAGCTCGCGCAGGACTTCGGGCGAAAGCCGCGTGGCGCAGCTCAAGGCGCTGGCAATCTGAAACGCCTTTTGCTCCTCGCGCCACCAGCGCTCGACGGTGGCAATCGCGGCGTCGAGGCTGCGGCCGGCAAGCAACGCGGCACGCGCGTCGAAGCGGGCGCGCAGGGCGGGATGGCGCGGCCCGAGCCGGAGGAGCCGCTCGACCCGAATTTTGAAGGCATTGACAATGGCGGCGTCGTCGAAGGCCGCGCCGATTTGCGCCAGCGCGACGGCCATGGCCGGCTGCGGTTCGCCCCGCGCCGCCTGGCCGGCACGGCGAATTCGCTCGAGGTCACGCGCCTGGCGAAGCATGCCGGCAGGTGTAACGGAAATAGTGATAATGTCAAGAGTTATGTTACGAAATCGGTGACAATTTGCCGGGGGCCTGTGCACGCCGAATCGCGGCGTTGGAGCGGGCAGGGTGCCCGTTCGATCGGTCCTGTTGTTTACCGAAAGCGGAATAGCGGGACGCCGGTCTCAAAACAGCTTGAGGCAGCACAGCACTTTGCCGACGACCTCGAGCTCGCCGAGCGGGGTCTCCTCGCCGGGGTGATTGGGATTGTCGGAGATGATTCTGACGCGGGTCGGCCGCGAGGAGCGCAGCACCTGCAGGCGCTTGACGACGATGCACTGGAAGGTGTCGCGAATGGCGTAGAGCCCGTCCGGGGTCGGGGTCTTGTGGCCGGTATCCACGATCACGCGCTCGCCCGACATGATGGTCGGCGCCATGCTGTCGCCGGTGGTGTCGAGCACGAGCAGACGCGCCGGCGAGGCATGCAATTGCTCGCGCACGAAACTCGCGGGAAACAGCCAGCCTTCGGCCTTCAACGGGTCGGCATGGCGACCCTCGCGGCGCACTTCGCGCGCCGGCAGGCCGCCGCCGCCGAGACCGGCGCGGGTGTCGAGCTCCGGCACCTGGCCGGGGGCGGGGCCGAGCGGCTCCTCATGCGCGGCTTCCTCGCGCAGCACGTCGCTCGATTCGACATGGCTGCCGCCGGCGCCGCCGGTGCCGGGAAATCGTCCCCACAGCAAAATCTGTTCCGGGGCGTAGCCGAGGGGGCCGGCGAACGGCTTCAAATGGTCGAGCCGCAGCCTGATCTGGCCGTTCTCGAGCCGCGAAAGCTGCTGCTTGGAAATTCCCGACAGCCTAACCAGCTCCGAGCGGGTCATGCCGCGCGCCTGCCGCGCGTAATAAAGCCCGCTCCATTGCCGCGTCGGTCGTGTGCGCCGTGCCATGTGAATCATTGTCACCAATTCGGTGCTGACCGCCTAGTGCCCAAACCAGTGACTTGACCGTCACCGTTCAGGGGACTAATGTCATAAACGGTGACGGAGGGCGCAGCCGATGCGAAGCCAGAACTGGACCGTTGAGCGCGTCGATTTGCTGCGCAGGCTGTGGAGCGAAGGCGCCACCGCGGCGGTGATCGGCGCCCGCCTCGGCGGCATGTCGCGGTCGGCGGTCCTCGGCAAGGTGTTTCGGCTGCGGCTCGGCAGCGCGGCGTCCGCGCTGGCAAAACGCAAATTGGCGGCATCCGACCAAAGCGACAAGGCCGGGGTGCCGGCGCGGCGCCGTCGCGGCGGCAAACGAAAAAAACCGCAGCAAGGGCCGCCGGCAAGAATCGGACAGCGCAAGACGCTCTGCGAATTGACCAACACCACCTGCCGCTGGCCGGTCGGCCGTCCGGGCACGGAAAAATTCCATTTCTGCGGAGCGCTAGGCGCGAATCTGGAACGCGGCGTGCCTTACTGCGCCCGCCACATGCGCCGCGCCTATCCGGTGCTCGCCGATATGATGGCCGACGGCAGCCTGACCGCGCCGCGCGGCCGCAGCCGCCGGGTGCAATTATGGGCGTGACGACGCCGGCGCATGGCGCGGCCGATCGCGCCGAGGTGGATAGGCCGCTCGCCGAGCGCGCGGCGACAGCGGCGCGTTCCGAATTGCGCGGCGAGCGCACCGGGATTCTCGGCGCCATCGGGCGCGCCGCGCCGCTGCCACTTGCGCGGGCGCGGCGTCTGCCGCAGCACTGGACGCTGATTTGGACCCTGTCGCATTTTCACTAAAGCGGGATGGCTTCAGGTTGAATCGATCGCGCTCTATTTTTCCTTAGTGGAGCATGATCTTTTCGGAAAACCGGTTTCCACTTTTCCGGATCATGCTCTAAACGGCAAGAGCGGGCAGCGGCCGGATAGGTCGAATTTTACGAAAAGCAGAAAGGAGACCGCAGCAATAGGGTGGTACGAATCGCTATGCCCTCGTCTCGGGGCGTTGGGGGACGAAGTGCCGACCGTTGCGGCTTTTTATTTCGCCATCGACCTGCCGACATTGTTCGCGGTGACCGTGTTCATTTCGGCGACCGGCGGTCTGCTGCTGCTGTTCTCCTGGACGCAGAACCGGCGCACGCCGTCGCTGGCGCTGTTTGGCGCCAGCTATCTTTTCGCTTCGGCCGGCGCGGCGCTCCTGGGGGCGCGCGGGCTCATCCCGGATTTTTGGTCAGTGTGCGTTGGTCACGCGTTGCCTTGCGGCGCCTACGGCATGCTGTGGGCCGGCACGCGCTGTTTCGAAGGCCGGCAAATCCGTGCGTCCTGGATCTGGGCGGGTGCGACCATTTGGTTTGTCGGCTTTCAATTCGAGAGCCTCTTCCCGCCGCAAGCAGTTGTGATGCTGGAGTCGGTCATTCTCGCGGCCTATGCGCTGCTCACGGCGCGGGAAATCTGGTACGCGCGCGACCGGGAACTGCTCTCGCGCTGGCCGACCTTGGCGCTCATGGTCTCGCATTCCGGGTTTCTGCTCGTACGCATACCGTTGGCCGATGCGCTAACGCTCCCGCCCTTCCTCGGTCTGTGGCAGAGCACGCCGGTTTCGGTCATGGTCTTCGAGGCGCTGTTTACCGCCTTCTGCCTGTCCTTTCTGCGCGTCGCCATGTCGAAGGAAAGGGCGGAACTGGAGCAGAGGAGGGCGGCGCTGACCGATTCGCTGACCGGAGTCGCCAATCGCCGCGCCTTCTTCGATCTCGGCGAGCGGCTGCTGCAGCGCGCGGTCGCCGATCGGCGTCCGGCCGCGCTCCTGCTTTTCGATCTCGACCGCTTCAAGGCGGTCAACGACACGGCCGGACACCAGGCCGGCGATCGCGTGCTCAAGGCGTTCTGCGATCTGGTCAGAGTCGCCGTGCGGCCCGGCGACCTGTTCGGCCGCGTCGGCGGTGAGGAATTCGCCGGTCTCCTGGTGAACGTGTCGATGGCCGAGGCGCTGCAGATTGCCGAAAGGCTGCGAGGCGAATTCGCGGTGATGCGTTTCCCCGGCCTTGCGGCCAACGTCACGGTGAGCGTCGGCGTCGCTATTGCGACCGAGACGTGCCGGACATTGCCGGCGCTGCTTGCAACCGCGGATCGGGCGCTCTACCGCGCCAAGGCCGAGGGGCGCAATCGGGTTGCCGCGGCGCCTTTCGTCCTGATCGACACGCGTGCTGAGGCGGCGCATCGGGCGACCGAAGCCGGCGGGCCAGCCGCGATTCCCGCGCCGGTTGCCGGTTAGCGGCTGGGCTCCGCCGGCCGCTGGCGCCTGCTCAACATTTCGACGGCTTGCCGCAATGCACGGCATGGGTACCGCCGACGCGACGAAATAATCAATGTAATCAATAGGCTGACAATGGCACGGCTCTTGCTGCTTTGCAGCAGGAGGGGAGCACTTGGTCGGCCGATAGCTTTGCGTATGGCGTCTCGGCGGCCGCAACGAAGGAGCCGAGACATGGACTACGTGAAGCCGGCGGATGTCGCGTCCGCCATGGTCAATGCGGGGCGCACCAAGCTCGCGCTGTCGCCGCTCGACCTGGTCATCCGTGGCGGCCTTGCCGGGGCGATCCTCGCCGCGGCCACGAGTCTTGCCATCACCGGCGCCGTGCAAACGAGCCAGCCGCTCGTCGGCGCGCTGATTTTCCCCGTCGGCCTCATCCTCATCGTGTTGCTCGGGCTCGATCTCGTTACCGGCAGTTTCGGCCTGTTGCCGCTGCCTTGGATCGAGAACGACGCCGACCCGAGGACCATGCTCGCCAACTGGGGCTGGGTCTTCCTCGGCAATCTTATCGGCAGCGTCATTTATGGTGGCCTGTTGGCGATCGCGCTCACCAATTTCGGCGCCACCGCGCCGGCCGGCGTCGCTGCCAAGATCATCGCTATCGCCGAGGCCAAGACCACGGGTTACGAGGCCTTGGGCTACGCCGGCCTTGTCACCGTCTTCGTCAAGGCGATCTTGTGCAACTGGATGGTCTGCCTCGCCATCGTCGCCGCCATGACCACCTCCTCGACGATCGGCAAGATCGCCTGCGCCTACATGCCGATCTTCATCTTCTTCGCCCAGGGCTTCGAGCATTCGGTGGTGAACATGTTCATCATCCCGACCGGCATGATGATGGGCGCCAAGATCACCGTCCCTGAA
>Ga0187784_10000025_pt1 | contig 88221 bp, 82 predicted proteins | sample 1015_SJ02_MP15_2_FD_132964 | JGI IMG/M metagenome (GOLD analysis project Ga0187784, IMG submission 132964) | Tropical peat soil microbial communities from peatlands in Department of Meta, Colombia - 1015_SJ02_MP15_20_MG | ecosystem: Environmental > Terrestrial > Soil > Wetlands > Peat | place...
ACATCGACGCGCGCAATCCAATAACCCTTGGCCATTTTATTTCTCCCTTGCCGCTTGTTGCGCGATCTCCGCGATGATCGCCTCTGCCGCCGCCTTGGGATCGGCCGCCGCAAGAATAGGCCGACCGACCACGAGGTAATCGGCGCCCGCCGCAATGGCGTCGGACGGTGTCATGATCCGCTTTTGATCGCCGGCCGCAGTGCCAGCCGGGCGGATGCCCGGCGTCACCAGCGCGAGATTGTCGCCGACGATCGCGCGGACATTTGGCGCTTCTTCCGGCGAGCACACCACGCCATCGACCCCGATCATGCGCGCCTGCTCGGCGCGAGCAGCGACGATGCTGCGCACGGGGGCGCCATAGCCGGCAGCTTTGAGATCGTTGTCGTCGTAGGACGTGAGCACCGTGACGGCGAGAATGCGCAACCCGCCCTCGCGGGCGTCGACCGCGGCTTTCATGGTTTGCGGGTAAGCATGCACGGTGAGGAAGCTCGCGCCGAGTCGCGCGACGCTTTTCACGCCCTGCGCCACCGTGTTGCCGGTGTCGTGCAGCTTGAGATCGAGAAAGACACGCTTACCGGCGCCCGCCAAGATTCGCGCGTAGGCAAGTCCACCGGCGAAGGCGAGCTGGTAGCCGATCTTGTAGAAAGAAACCGCGTCGCCGAGCCGCGCCACCATGGCTTGCGCCGCCTCGACCGAAGACAGATCAAGTGCGACGATCAAGCGCTCGCGCGGTGTCATCGGCATGCCCTACTTTGTTGGTGCACGATCTTTTCGGAAAACCGGTCTCCACTTTTCCGGATCATGCCCTATCCCTCACGCCACGCGCGCGGCATGACGCTCGCCAGCTCGACGAGTCGCCGCGCGACGGCTTTCAATGCCTCCGCGAGGCTTTCGTCCTTGAGATTGTCCATGTCATCGAAGGCCTGATCGGCGCGGCCGACATTGATCTGCTCCGGGATGACCAGCGCCCCGCAGCCCAATTCCAGGATTTGCCGCAACGCCATGAGCGAACGCATGCCGCCGGCGGCCGCGGACGAGGCCGAGCCGATGGCGAACACGCGGCCCTTGAACGCGGCATAAGCCGGCTCGTTGCCTTCGCGCACGCGCGAAATCCAATCGATGGCGTTCTTCAGGAGCGGCGTCACCGAAGCGCTGTATTCAGGGCTGGTGATGAACACGCCCTGATGCGCGGCGACCATATGCTTGAGCGCCACCGCTTGCCGCGGCGGCCCGGCCTCGGCGAGATAATCAGCGTCGAGCAGCGGCAGCGGATAGTCGGCGAGCGAGATGCGCGACACGTCGGCCTCCGCAAGCGCCAGCTCCTTGGCCGCGAGCGCGGCAAGCCGCGCATTGTAGGAGGCCGCGCGCAGCGAACCGGCCATCACCAGGATTTTCGGAGCAAGCATATCGGCGAAGGTTCACGTCTTCCGATAAACCCATACGCGCGCCGGCGGCAGGTTCATCCAGATGCGCTCGGAAGCCTCCGCCGAAAACCCGCCGAGCCGCCGCGGCAGCGGCGAAGCGACCGAATAGGTGAACTGCACGAACGGCGCGCCGGGCAGCATCATGTCGAAGGCGTCGCGAATGAGGCGCAACCGCATCTTGATCGGCTTGGTGACCAGCGGAAGCCCGGAAACCACCGCGGCTGCGGGTTGCAGCAACAGCGTTTCGAGCAGACGGCGCAGACTGTAGGCGTCGCCCTGCACCAGCGTGGCATCGGGGTAGCGCGCGCGCAGAATCCGGCAGAAGGTCGGATTGAATTCGACCAGCACGAGGCGCGATGGCGCAACGCCGGCTTCGACCAGCGCCTCGGTCACCGGCCCGGTTCCCGGCCCCAATTCGACGACCGGCCCGTCGCTGTGGGGATCGACGTAGCGCGCCATGGTGCGGGCGAGAATCCTGCCGGAGGGCGTCACCGCGCCGATGCTCAGCGGCCTCTCGATCCAGGAACGGATGAAGCGGACTTCGTCGTCGAGGCGGATGCCGCGCTTGCGTTCGAATTGGCGGATCTGCTCTTCGATCTTCTTGCCGATGCCGTCGCGCTTTTGCTCAAACAGCCGGATTTGGCGGCCAATATTGCGCTCGATAACGGTCTTCTTGACCTCGAGGAGCCGCAGCTGCCGCTCGATCTTCTGCTCGAATTTACGCAGGGCGGGAAGCGACATGCCAATCACGCGCGACGAAACGTCCTATTTCTAGAACATTCGTTACGCCAAGGCCAGCCGCTTGCGATGTCGATGCGAACGGTCATGCGGAATCGGCGCGGCCGCCGCCGCCCAGGCCGTCGAGGAACTCTTTGACCTTGCCAAAGAATCCGGAGGATTCCGGCTGCGTCTGCTCCGACGACAAGCGATCGAACTCGGCCAAAAGCTCGCGCTGCTTCTTGGTGAGATTCTGCGGCGTCTCGACAACGGCCTGAACATACATGTCGCCGGTCTGCCGCGAGCGCAGCACCGGCATGCCCTTGCCGGCCAGGCGGAAGCGTTGCCCGGTTTGCATCCCCTCGGGGATTTTGACGCGCGTTTTGCCACCGTCGATCGTCGGTACTTCGAATTCCCCGCCGAGCGCCGCCGTGACCAGAGAAACCGGCACGCGGCAATGCAGGTCGGCGCCGTCGCGCTGAAAGAACGGGTGCACGCCGATCGACAAAAAGATGTAGAGATCGCCGGGCGGACCGCCGCGGACGCCCGCTTCGCCCTCGCCGGCCAGTCGAATCCGCGTGCCGTCCTCGACGCCGGACGGAATGTTCACCGACAAGGTGCGCTCACGCGTGACGCGGCCGGAGCCCGCGCACGACGCGCATGGGCTCTCGATCACCTGACCGCGGCCCTGGCAGTTCGGGCAGGTGCGCTCGAGGGTAAAGAAGCCTTGCGCGTGCCGTATCTTGCCGTGGCCGCCGCACATCGGACACGCCTTCGGCTTGGTGCCGGCCTTGGCGCCGGCGCCCGAGCAGGTTTCGCAGGTGACGGAGGTTGGGATGCGGATTTGCGCCGTCTTGCCGGAAAACGATTCGATCAGCGAAATTTCCATATTGTAGCGTAAATCGGCGCCACGCTCGCGCCCGCTACCGCGGCCGCGGCGGCCGCCCATGCCGAAAAGATCGTCGAAAATATCGGAGAAGGTCGTGGCGAAATCGGCGCCGAAACCATGCGCGCCGGCCATGCCGTTGCCGTGCTCGAAGGCGGCGTGGCCGTAGCGATCATACGCCGCGCGCTTATCGGGGTCTTTGAGAACCTCGTAGGCCTCGTTGACCTCCTTGAAGCGATGTTCGGCGTCGCCATCCCCGGGGTTACGATCCGGATGCCACTGCATCGCCTGCTTGCGAAAGGCGGCCTTGATGTCCGTATCGCTCGCGGTGCGTTCCACCGACAGGGTTTCGTAATAGCAGCGCTTGGCCATCACTCCCCACCCAATGACGTCCCATCAACATACCACAACAAAAACATGCACCCCCATCTTGCTTTCGGGCGTGCAATATCGACTCCTCGTCGCGGCATGAGAACGCCTCGCCGATTCAGGCTGACTTTTTATTCTTCTTGTCGTCGTCGACCTCGGTGAACTCGGCGTCGACGACGTCGTCCTTCTTGGCCTCGCCTGCGCCAGCGGCGCCGGCGGCCGGTTGCTCGGCGGATTGCTTGTACATCGCCTCGCCGAGTTTCATCGAGGCCTGCGCCAGCACATTGGTCTTGGCCGTGATTACGTCGGCGTCGTCGCCCTTCAGCGCTTCTTTGAGATCGGCGATGGCGTTCTCGATCGCGCGCCGGTCGGCCTCGCCGACCTTCGAGCCGTGCTCGGCGAGCGTCTTCTCGGTCGAATGCACAAGCGCCTCGGCGTGGTTCTTGGCTTCGACTTGCGCCTTGCGTTTCTTGTCTTCCTCGGCGTGGGCTTCGGCGTCCTTGACCATCTTCTGGATGTCGGCTTCGGACAGACCGCCGGAAGCCTGGATGCGAATCTGCTGCTCCTTGCCGGTGCCCTTGTCCTTGGCGGAGACATTGACGATGCCGTTGGCGTCGATGTCGAAGGTCACTTCGATCTGCGGCACGCCGCGCGGTGCCGGCGGAATGCCGATGAGATCGAACTGGCCGAGCAGTTTGTTGTCGGCCGCCATCTCGCGCTCGCCCTGGAACACGCGGATCGTCACCGCGGTCTGGCCGTCCTCGGCGGTGGAGAACACCTGGCTCTTCTTGGTCGGGATCGTGGTGTTGCGATCGATCAGCCGGGTGAATACGCCGCCCAGCGTCTCGATGCCGAGCGACAGCGGCGTCACGTCGAGGAGCAGCACGTCCTTGACGTCGCCTTGCAGCACGCCGGCCTGGATCGCCGCGCCCACCGCCACGACTTCGTCCGGATTGACGCCCTTGTGCGGCTCCTTGCCGAACAATTGCTTCACGATTTCCTGCACCTTCGGCATGCGCGTCATGCCGCCGACGAGAACGACTTCGTTGATCTCGGCAGCGGAGAGCCCGGCGTCCTTGAGCGCCTGTCGGCAGGGTTCGATCGTCTTCTGCACCAGATCGTCGACCAGCGCCTCGAACTTGGCGCGGGTGAGTTTCATCGTCAGGTGCTTCGGCCCCGACGCGTCCGCCGTGATGAACGGCAGGTTGATTTCGGTCTGCGTCGTCGACGACAGCTCGATCTTGGCCTTCTCCGCCGACTCCTTGAGCCGCTGCAGCGCGAGCTTGTCGCGGCGCAGATCGATGCCCTGTTCTTTCTGGAATTCGTCGGCGAGATAGTTGACCAGCCGCATGTCGAAATCTTCGCCGCCGAGGAAGGTGTCGCCGTTGGTCGACTTCACCTCGAACACGCCGTCGCCGATTTCGAGAATGGAAATGTCGAAGGTGCCGCCGCCGAGGTCATAGACCGCGATGGTGCCCGACTTGTTCTTGTCGAGGCCGTAGGCGAGCGCAGCCGCCGTCGGCTCGTTGATGATGCGTAAGACTTCGAGGCCGGCGATCTTGCCGGCGTCCTTGGTGGCCTGGCGCTGCGCGTCGTTGAAATAAGCGGGAACGGTGATGACCGCCTGCTCGACCTTGCCGCCGAGATAGGCCTCGGCCGTCTCCTTCATCTTCTGCAACACGAAGGCGGAAATCTGCGACGGCGAGTAGCTCTTGCCCTCGATCTCGACCCAGGCGTCGCCATTGCTGGCGCGGGCGATCTTGTAGGGAACGAGCTTCTTATCCTTCTCCACCATCGGATCGTCGTAGCGACGACCGATCAGGCGCTTGACCGCAAAAATCGTCCGTTCGGGATTGGTAACGGCCTGGCGCTTGGCCGGCTGACCGACGAGCCGCTCGCCCTCGTCCGTAAAAGCGACGATGGACGGCGTCGTTCGCATTCCTTCGGCGTTCTCGATAACCTTCGGCGTCTTGCCTTCCATTACGGCGACGCATGAATTCGTCGTCCCGAGATCGATCCCGATGACCTTGGCCATGGTGTTAATCCTCTCTTTATCGGCAGGTCGGGCAGGCCCAAACGGCGCCCTTTGTCCGACCCCCCTTCAGCTTCACCACCGCCCGGCGACAATTCCAGGCGAATTCCCTTGGCTCATATAGGAGGGCGTGATGGGGCCGCAAGACAGGATTGCCAGCCTGGGGCCGCATGCGGCGGGGCACGCTCGTGATCGGGATGAAGCGCAGCGCATGAGCGCGCAATCGAGCATTAACGGTCTGCGCCTCTACCTCGGATATCTCGACCGCGACGGACAGGTGGAATTGCTGGCTGCGGTGCGCGGCATTTTTGCCACGGCGCCGCTTTTCACGCCCCGCATGCCGCGGTCGGGCCGGCCGTTTACGGTACGCATGTCGAATTGCGGTCCGCTCGGTTGGGTATCGGACGAGCGCGGATACCGGTATCAGCCGCTGCATCCCGACAGCGGGCAGGCCTGGCCGCCGCTGCCGGCTTCATTGCTTGCGATTTGGCGCGCGCTTGCCCGCTATCCAGACCCGCCCGAGGCCTGTCTCATCAACTTCTACGGACCAGACGCGAAAATGGGGCTGCATCAGGATCGCGACGAGGCGGACTTCGCTGCGCCGGTCGTCTCGATTTCGCTCGGCGATGCCTGTTTGTTCCGCGTCGGCGGCGCCAAGCGCAGCGAACCCACGTGCGCCTTCCGGCTCAGCTCCGGCGACGTGCTCGTTCTCGGCGGCGCCGCGCGGCTTGCCTTTCACGGCGTCGACCGGATTTATCCCGGCACATCGCGCTTGCTCCCGGAAGGGGGACGGATCAATCTAACCTTGCGCCGGGTCACGCGCGGCGCGTGACGTCGCCCGATAAATCGCGTCGTTCGCCACCGCCGACTGCGCAACGGCCCACTGCGGAGGCTTTGCGTCTTGCATACGAGTAACGGCAACTTCCATGCGGTTATCGTCTCCGTCGGCCTTGCCGCGACGTTGGCACTTGCGGCGCTGGCGACTTCGGTAGAGGCGGCCGACCCGATATTCCCGCTCGGCTCTCGCGTCGGGCTTGTGCCGCCCAACGGCATGGTGGCGAGCGACGCATTTGCCGGCTTCGCGGATCCGGACAAGGACGCTGCGATCCTTATCGCCGTGCTGCCGGCGGACGCCTATTCGCAGATCGAGAAGGCGTTGGACGCGCAGGCATTCAAGAAGCAAGGCGTCAACGTGGAGAAGCGCGAGTCGATGCAATTGAGCTTCGGCAAGGGCCTGCTGCTTACCGGACGGCAAGTAGCCGATAAAACGCATTATCGAAAATGGCTCTTGGTCGCATCGGCCAGCGACCTCACCGCGCTCGTGACCGTGCAAATCCCGGAAAAGGCCAATGCCTATCCGGATCGCGTCGTGCGTGCGGCTCTGGCAACGCTGGCGATACGCGCGCAAGTGCCGGAGGCCGAAGAACTCGGCCTTCTGCCATTTGCAGTCGGAGATCTTGCCGGGTTTCACGTCGATGCCGTGCTGCGCGGACGCGCGCTGATGTTGAGCGATACCACAGCTCCCAAGGGTGCGGCCAAAGAAGAAGCCGCCGGTAACCTCAAAGCACATTTGCTGATCGCCGCCGTGCCGGGCGGCCCCAGCGAGTTCGACGAACATGCGAACTTCGCCAGATTGGCTTTCAACGAGATCGGCGGGATCAGGGACGTCCATGTCACGATGGCGGAGCCGCTGCGTATCGGCGGCCAATCCGGCTACCAAACCATGGCGGAAGCCAAGGACGCGCGCAGCGGCGCCGACGTCATGGTGGTGCAGTGGCTGCGCTTCGGCAGCGGCGGCTACCTGCAAATGGTCGGCATCGCGCGCGCCGACACTTGGACGAGCGTTCTTGCCCGCCTGCGCACGGTGCGCGACAGCGTCGAGACAAAGTAGCCTCAACGCGTCGCTTTAAGAATCTCCCGCCGTGGTGTTGTCGTTGACGGGCCGCGAGGCCGGCGCGGATTTGGGACCGCCCTTCGATACGCCGACCATGGCCGGGCGCAGAACGCGCTCGCCGATCATATAGCCGGGCTGCACGACTTCGACGACGCTGCCGGCCGGCACCTTTGCATTGGGCACTTCGAACATAGCCTGATGCACGTTGGGGTCGAATTTCTCGCCGCGCGGGGTGAACTGGCGGATGCCGTTCTTTTCCAGCGCTTTTAAAAGTTCACGCTCGGTCAGCTCGACGCCGTCGATGAGCGCCTTGACGCCGGCTTCGGCGCTCGCGCGCAGCTCCGGCGACACCGCGTCCAGCGCGCGGCGCATATTGTCGGCGACGCCGAGGATGTCGCGGGCAAACGACGCGATGCCGTAAAGGCGGGAATCGGCGACCTCGCGCTCGGTGCGCTTGCGCAGATTTTCCATCTCGGCGAGCGTGCGCAGGAGCTTGTCCTTGAACTCGGCCGCAAGCGCCGCCGTATCGGCCTGGGGCGGCTCGGTCTTGGGCGACGCGGACTCGCCGTCCGCCACGGCGGTTTCCGGCGGCCCCGCCGCGTCCTCAGCTCGCGCGGTCTGTTCCGTCATATCCATATCCATCCTGGCTGCCCGGCATATCAGGGCTCAGCGGTTAAAAATCAAGCGCATCGGCGGCAGGGCCGGCCGAAGGGCGGGTGATTTCAGCCGGCCAGCAGCTTGCTGACAACCTTGGCCGTGTAATCGACCATGGGCACGATCCGCGCATAGTTCAGCCGGGTCGGCCCGATGACGCCGAGCACCCCGACAATATGGCCGGAGGCGTCGTGATAGGGCGCGACGATGGTGGAGGAGCCGGACAGCGAGAACAGCTTGTTCTCCGAGCCGATGAAAATGCGCACCCCCTCGGCCTGCTCCGCGCGGCCCAAGAGATCGACCACTTCGCGCCGGGTCTCCAGATCGTCGAACAACAAACGGACCCGCTCAAGGTCGGCGAGCGCCTTGAGGTCTTCCAGCAAATGCGCCTGCCCGCGTACGATCAGCTTGCGCTCATCGCGTTCGCCGCCCGACCAGCTGGCAAGACCGGCGGCGACGATCTTCTGCGTGAGTTCGTCGAGCTCGGCCTGGCCCTCCTTGAGCCGCTGTTCGATCTCGCCTCTGACCTCCGCGAGGGTACGGCCGCGGATGCGCGCATTGAGAAAATTGGCGGCCTCGACCAGCGCCGAGGTCGGCAGGCCGATCGAAATATTGAGAACGCGATTTTCAATCTGCCCGTCCTCGGCGACGAGGACGACCAGCGCGCGCTCGGGCTCAAGCCGCACGAACTCGATGTGCTTGAGCCGCTGATTGGACTTCGCCGTGAGCACCACGCCGGCGGCGCGGCTGAGCCCCGAGAGCAGGCCGGAGGCCTCGGTCAACACCGCTTCGACCGACTTCACGTCGCCTTTGCCAGCGACCTGTGCCTCGATCGCCTTGCGATCTTGCTCGGTGAGGTCGCCGATCTGCATCAGCGCGTCGACAAAAAATCGGAGCCCGATCTCGGTCGGCAGCCGGCCGGCCGAGGTGTGCGGCGCATAGACCAGACCGAGCTGTTCGAGGTCGGACATGACGTTGCGCACCGATGCCGGCGACAAGGTCATCGGCAAAATGCGCGACAGATTGCGCGAGCCCACCGGTTCGCCGGTCGCAAGATAGCTCTCGACGATCTGACGAAAGATCTCGCGCGAACGCTCGTTGAGCTGCGCAAGGCTCAACTGACTAGACGCAAGCGGAAGGTCGTGACTGGCCAAAGCTTGTTCGCTCCACATTGGCGCAAACTTGTTCACTGGCGCCGCTTGTTTCAAGCCAACGATTTCAAGACAAGGGGCTCAACACAAGGGCTTCAAGACAGGGGACGAGGGTACCGGCAAGACGCCGCAGCAGGCAAATCGGCGCTTTACGGGAACCGGGCCGCTTAAGCGCTCTTGTCCGTCCTATCTCTCACCCGTACAACACTGGGCCGATCGATGAGGGGGGACTGAATGCGGCCAAGCCGCCGACAGCCGGACGAACTGCGGCCCGTGTCGCTTGAGCGCGGCGTGGTGAAATACGCCGAAGGCTCGTGCTTCGTGCGGTTCGGCGATACGCACGTGCTGGTCACGGCGACGCTCGAGGATCGGCTGCCGCCTTGGCTCAAGGGGCAGGCGCGCGGCTGGATCACCGCCGAATACGGCATGCTGCCGCGCGCGACCCTCGAACGCACGCGGCGCGAGGCATCCGCCGGCAAGCAGAACGGGCGTACCGTCGAAATCCAGCGCCTGATCGGAAGGAGCCTGCGCTCGGTCGTCGATCTCAAGGCGCTCGGCGAACGTCAGATCACCATCGACTGTGACGTCATCCAGGCCGACGGGGGAACGCGCACCGCCTCCATCACCGGCGCCTGGATCGCGCTCCATGACTGCCTCGCCTGGATGAAGATGCGCGACATGATCCAGCAAGAGGTGTTGAACGACCATATCGCCGCAATCTCCTGCGGCGTGTGCTCCGGCGTAGCAGTGCTCGACCTCGATTATGCGGAAGATTCGCAAGCCGAGACCGACGCCAATTTCGTGCTGACCGGCTCCGGCAATATCGTCGAGGTGCAGGCCACCGCGGAAAAGCTGCCGTTCTCGGAAGAGCAGCTCACCACGCTGCTTGCGCTCGCGCGCAAGGGAGTGGCAAAGCTCATCGACCTGCAAAAGATGGCGGTGATGTGAGCGGGCACCATCGCCGCATAACGGGTCGCCTCGTGGTCGCGACCCACAATCCCGGCAAGCTTAACGAATTGCGCGAACTGCTGGCGCCTTACCGGATCGAGGCCATATCAGCAGGTGACATGGGCCTAGACGAACCCGAAGAAACCGGAACGACGTTCCGCGACAACGCCCGCATCAAGGCGCAGGTAGCGGCAACAGCGTCCGGCTTGCCTGCTTTTGCCGACGATTCCGGCCTTATGGTCGAGGCGCTCCGCGGCGCGCCCGGCATCCATTCGGCGCGCTGGGCCGGGCCCGACAGGAACTTCCGCCGCGCCATGGAGACGATCGAGCAAAAATTGCGCGAGCGCGGCGCGACGACGCCCGGCGAACGCAAGGCGCATTTCGTCTCCGCGCTCTGCGTCGCCTGGCCCGACGGGCACGCCGAGGAGTTCGAAGGCCGCGTCGCCGGCACGCTCGTTTGGCCGCCGCGCGGCGATCAGGGGTTTGGCTACGATCCGATGTTCCTGCCGGACGGTGAAAAGCGTACTTTCGGCGAGATGACGAGCGAAGAAAAACACGGTTTGCCGCCGCCGGCGCGCAATCAGGCTGAGTGGCCCCCGGTCAACCGCCCGGATTGCGCGCCCAATGAAAAAGCTGGAGCGCGGTCGGACGCAAAACCGGGACCCACTTTTGCTGACCGCGCTGCGAAAGGCCTTTCGCACCGCGCCCGCGCCTTTCTCAAACTCGCGGAGGCGTGTCTTGCTCAACCCTGACGACGCCCCGCAATTCGGCGTCCAATTCGGCGTCTATGTGCACTGGCCGTTCTGCCTGTCGAAGTGTCCCTATTGCGACTTCAACAGCCACGTGCGCCATGCCGCCGTCGACGAGGCGCGCTTCGCGCGCGCATTCGCCACCGAGATCGCCACAACGGCGGCGCGCATCGGCGGCCGCACCGTTTCCACGATCTTTTTCGGCGGCGGCACCCCGTCGTTGATGCGGCCGGCGACGGTCGCCGCCATCCTCGACGCGATCGCGCGGCACTGGACCGTGGCGGCGGACGCCGAAGTCACGCTCGAAGCCAATCCGACCAGTGTCGAGGCGGCGCGCTTTCGCGGTTACCGCACGGCCGGGATCAATCGCGTGTCGCTCGGCGTGCAGGCGCTCGACGACCGCGTGCTCGCCGAACTCGGCCGGCTGCATTCGGCGCGCGAGGCGCTCGACGCCGTCGCCGTCGCCCGCAGCATATTCGAACGCTGCTCGTTCGATCTGATCTACGCCCGGCCGCAGCAGACGCCACAGGACTGGGCGAGCGAGCTTGCCCGCGCGCTCGCTGAAGCCGGCGAGCACTTGTCGCTTTATCAGTTGACCGTCGAGCCGGACACGCCGTTCGCCGCCCTTCACGCTGCGGGCAAGCTCAAAATTCCCGACGAGGACACGGCGCGCGTTCTTTACGACATGACGCAAGAGGTGTGCGCGGCGCACGGCCTGCCGGCATACGAGATTTCCAACTACGCGCGGCCCGGCGGCGAGTGCCGGCACAATCTTATCTATTGGCGCGCGCATGAATATGCCGGCATCGGTGCCGGCGCCCATGGTCGACTAAACATTGGCCGGCTCAACATCGACGGCGCGCGCCATGCCACCGCGACCGAGAAGCGTCCGGAAGCGTGGCTCGCGCGCGTCGAGCGCGAAGGGCATGGCCTTGTCACCGACGACGTGCTTACGCGCGAGGAAATGACCGACGAATTTCTGCTCATGGGCTTGCGGCTGGCCGAAGGCATCGATCCGGCGCGCTATGCGGCGCTGGCGGGCCGCCCGCTCGACGCGGAACGGGTCGCTGCGTTGCGCGAGAACGGTTTGGTCGAAATGACCGCAGCCGGGCGGCTACGCGTCAGCATGCCCGGTTTTCCCATACTCGACGCGGTGGTGGCCGATTTGGCCGCGTGAGCAGCGTTATATCCCCGAGGCGCCGCCGAAGCTGCGCGGCGCTGGCGAGATCGTCTGCGCGCCGGATGGTGTGACCTTCAGCACCGCAAGCCCGCGCTCGTTGGTGCCGTCGGCGCGGAAGCGGAACAGCCCGTCGATGCCGGTAAAGCCGGAAGGGTTGGTCAAGACTTCCGCAGAGAACCGCTGCGCGCCTTGTGTCTTCACCAGCGCCGCGATGAGCGCGACCGCATCATAGGCGAGCGTCGCCGTGCGCACCGGCGGTTGCTTGAAGCGCGCCGTGTAGCGGTTGGAGAAGTTGCGATAACCGGCGGCATCGGGCGCCGCGTACCAGCCGCCGTCGAGCGCCGCCGTCGAGGAGATGCGCGGATCGTCGCCCCATAAGCCGGTGCCGAGAAACTGGATCTTCTTGGTGTTGACGCCGTTACTGGTCAGCATCTGCACTACGTCCGGCACGGCGTCGCCGCCGTCGGGGATGAACAGCGCGTCGGCGCGCGCCGCCGCCTGCGCGACGTTCTTGACCGGAACCACCATGGCCAGTTTGTCGTGCGGGTAGCGTTCGAGCGCGACGATCTGGCCGCCGCGGCGCGCGACATCCTGCTTGAACGCGGCCTCGACCACCGTCCCATAGGGATTGTCCGGGATGAGCGCCGCGTAGGAGCGCTTCCCGGTCGAGCCGGCGTATTGGACAATACGCGCGACGTCGGACTCCGGCAGGAAGCTTAAGAGATAAACACCGCGCGACGCGACATTCGCGTCGGTCGAAAAGGCGATGACCGGAATGTTGCGCGCGCGCGCAACCTGTCCGACGATGCCGACCGATTGCGCGAACAAGGGCCCGAGGACGATCTCGGCCCCTTCGTCGAGCGCCTGCTGCGCGGCAAGCCGCGCGCCGTCGGCGGTGCCGCCGTCGTCCTTTACCAGGAGCTGGACGTTCGGCGCATTGAACTCCGCGAGCGCCATCTCGGCGGCGTTGCGCATGGCCTGGCCGGCGAGGCCGGCATTGCCGCCGGCCGACACGGGCAGAATAAGAGCGGCCCTGACTTGGCCGGTTCCGAGTGTCGTCGCCGGCGCCGGCGCCGGCGGCGCCGCCGGCGGTTGCGGAGTCGAGGAAAAAGGCGTCGAGGAAAAATAGCTGGAATTACCTGAACAGGCCGCCAAGAGCGCGCCGGCCGCCGCCATCAGGCCGACGAGCGAGCGGCGCCGCGTTGGCATGGCGGCCGACCCCTTAACCGGCAACTCCGCGGACACGGGCGGTTCTCCTCACGGCGGCCTACGCGCCGCGACAATAGGGCGTCGCCAATCTGTCATTCTGGCGACGAATGGTTAACCAAGCGGAAAGGATGGGCATTTTGCGGCGGGCATGACGGCCGCCGAGGCCGGCGCTAGGGTGGCGCCGATGAGCGGTGCACATGCAAGACCACGCAGCCGAGACGGTCGCACGCCACGGCACTACTTCCTGGGCGTTCATCCCGTCGATGCCGGCACGCTTGCCCCCGGGCTTCATATCGTCGCAACCCCCATCGGGAACCTTGGCGATATTACATTGCGCGCCCTCGCAGCTTTGGCAGGCGCCGATCTGATCGCCTGCGAGGACACGCGCGTCACTCGTAAACTCCTCGACCGCTACGCCATCACGACCCCGCTGACACCTTACCACGACCACAATGCTGCGACCGCACGGCCGAAGCTTTTGCGCCGGCTTGCCGAAGGCGCCGCCATCGCGCTTGTTTCAGACGCCGGTACTCCGCTCATCTCCGATCCCGGCTTTAAGCTCGTGCGCGCCGCGCAAGAGGCGGGGTACGTCGTTACCGCCCTCCCCGGCGCCTCTTCGCCGCTCGCCGCGCTTGCCGCTGCCGGCCTGCCGACCGATCGCTTCTTTTTCGCCGGCTTCCTGCCGCCGAAACAAGCCGCACGACGCGCCCAGATCGCGGAGCTTGCCCGTATCCCGGCGACGCTCGTTTTGTTCGAGACCGGGCCGCGCGTCGCAGCGACGCTTACCGATCTCGCGGCAGGGCTTGGCGACCGCGAAGCGGCCTTGTGCCGCGAGCTTACCAAACTGCACGAGGAAATCCGACGCGGGAAGCTGTCGGTGCTGGCACAACACTGCACGGCGAACGAGGTTCGCGGCGAGATCGTGCTCGTCATCGCGCCGCCGGCGGCGCCGGAACGGCCAAGTGCGAGCGATGCGGACGCGCTGCTGCGGCAGGCTCTTACCCGCATTTCGCTCAAAGACGCGGTCAGCGAGGTGGCGGCGGCGACCGGATTAGCGCGTCGCGAGCTCTACCAGCGCGCGCTTGTGCTCGCGAAGGAGGAAAGCGCGGAGGGAAGGCATGGCGCGCCGCCCTGAACCTCTTGGGCCGAGCAAGCGCATCAAGCCGGCACCGCGTCCGGAACGCGTAAAAGCGTTCCGGCTCGGGCTGACGGCAGAGAGCCGCGCCGCCATGGTCCTGATCGCCAAGGCCTACCGGATCATCGCACGGCGCTGGAAAACGCCGGTCGGCGAGATCGACATTGTGGCGCGGCGGCGCCGCAATCTCGTGTTCGTCGAGGTCAAAGCGCGCGACCACCTCGACGCCGCAGCCGAAGCGGTGACCGAGCGAGCCCGGCAGCGCATCGCCGCCGCCGCCGAATACTGGCTCGCCGGCCATCCCGGCGACGCACGCTGCTTCATCCGCTTCGATGTCGTCCTCGTCGCGCCCGGCAAGATGCCGCGGCATATTCCCAATGCCTTCGACGCCACACGTTGAATGTCGTCACATGCCGTAGCGGCCGGCGCCGAAATTGCGTAGAGACTTTGGCAGCTATCCGCGATTTTCGTCCCGCCCAAGCTGAACCGACCTGACACCCTCATGCGCTTGAACGTCGCCGTACAGATGGACCCGATCGAGCGGATCAATATCCGCGGCGACTCGACCTTCGCCTTGCTGCTGGAGGCGCAGCGCCGCGCCTACGCCCTCTCCTATTACACGCCCGACCGGCTCGTTCTCGCCGACGGCAAGGTTTCGGCCACCGTGCGGCCCCTCGTCGTGCGCGATGTCGCCGGCGACCATTTCACCCTCGGCGAGGCGCGTTACGCAGGGCTGGCGAGCTTCGATGTGGTGCTGCTGCGCCAGGATCCGCCGTTCAATCTCGCCTATATCAGCACCACCCACATGCTCGAACGCATCCATCCGAAGACGCTGGTGGTCAACGATCCGAGCCACGTGCGCAACGCGCCGGAGAAAATCTTCGTTACCGAATTTCCCGATCTGATGCCGCCGACGCTGATCACCCGCGACCTCGAGGCGATCAAAGCGTTCCGCGCCAAGCACGGCGACATCGTCATGAAGCCGCTCTACGGCAAGGGCGGCGAGGCGGTTTTTCGCCTCGCGCGCGAAGACCTTAATTTCGGTTCCCTCTATGACCTCTTCGCCACGATGTTCCACGAACCGTGGGTGGTACAAAAATTCCTGCCGGCGGTGAAGGACGGCGACAAGCGCATCATCCTCGTGGACGGCGAGTTCGCCGGTGCGGTCAACCGCGTGCCCGCACCGGACGATCTGCGCTCCAATATGGTGCGCGGCGGCGCGCCGAAAGCGACCGATCTCACCGATCGCGAGCGCGAAATCTGCGAGCGCCTCGCACCGGCGCTGCGCGAGCGGGGTCTCCTCTTCGTCGGCATCGATGTCATCGACGGCTTCCTTACCGAGATCAACGTCACCTCTCCGACCGGCATCCGTGCGATCAAAACTCTCGGCGGCCCGGATATCGCGGCGCTGATCTGGGACAAGATCGAAGGGAAGCGGAAATAGGGGCGGGCGCGGTGGCGCCGTGAGCGCCATCGCCGGTTTCGGCTTTTTTCGAGCCAAACGGCACCTCTGTTCCCTAAATGTTCTTGACGATCGACCATATTCCGGTACTCTTTCGGCCCGGCAGGGGGCGGGACAATGGTCCAGCGCGTTACCACGGTCGCGTTTGAGGGCATCGAAGTCCGGCCCGTCGATGTGCAGGTGCAGGTCGCACCCGGGATGCCGGCATTCACCATCGTCGGCCTCCCGGACAAGGCGGTTTCCGAAGCCCGCGAGCGCGTGCGCTCGGCGATGATCGCTTCGGGGCTCGCGCTGCCGGCGCGCCGCATCACCATCAACCTCGCGCCCGCCGATCTGCCCAAAGAGGGCAGCCACTACGATCTGCCGATCGCGCTCGGTCTGATGGCGGCGATCGGCGCCATTCCGCACGACGCGCTGTCGGAGTTTGCGGTTTTAGGCGAACTCGGCCTCGATGGCTCGATCGCGCCCGTCGCCGGCGTTCTACCCGCCGCCATCGGCGCCAACGCCCGCGGCGAAGGTTTGATCTGCCCGGCGGCCTGCGGGCCGGAAGCGGCGTGGGCAAGCCCCGAAATCGAGATCATTGCGGCGGCGTCTCTTATCCAGCTCGCCAACCACTTCAAGGGTACGCAGGTGCTGTCGCGGCCACAGCCGAAGATCCTTGAAAGCGCGGGCGCGATGCTCGACCTCGCCGACATCAAGGGCCAGGAAAGCGCCAAACGCGCGCTCGAAGTGGCCGCCGCGGGCGGCCACAATCTGCTCATGGTCGGACCGCCCGGCGCCGGCAAGTCGATGCTCGCGGCGCGGCTTCCTTCCATTCTGCCGCCGCTGACGCCGGCGGAGCTTCTCGAAGTTTCGATGGTCGCCTCCGTCGCCGGCGAGATCAAAGGCGGCGCACTGACCAATCGGCGGCCGTTCCGCGCGCCGCACCATTCCGCCAGCATGCCGGCGCTGGTTGGCGGCGGCCTGCACGCGCGGCCGGGCGAAATCTCGCTGGCGCACCACGGCGTTCTCTTCCTCGACGAGCTGCCGGAATTCCAGCCGCAGGTGCTCGACTCGCTGCGGCAGCCGCTCGAAACCGGCGAAGTCTCGATTGCGCGCGCCAATCACCGCGTCACCTATCCGGCGCGCTTCATGCTGGTCGCGGCGATGAATCCGTGCCGCTGCGGGCGCGCCGACGAGCCGGGCTATGCCTGCCGCCGCGGCGCCAATGCGCGCTGTGCCGCCGATTACCAGGGGCGCCTGTCGGGCCCGCTGATCGACCGCATCGACCTGCACATTGAGGTGCCGGCGGTGACCGCGGCCGACCTCATCCTGCCGGCGCCGAGCGAGGGCAGCCGCGAAGTCGCCGAACGCGTCGCGCTCGCCCGCGAGCGGCAGGCCGAGCGCTACGCCGCGATCGGATTGCCGCACCTGCGCAGCAATGCCGCCGTCTCCGGTGCCGTGCTGGAAGACGTGGCGCGGCCGGATGCGAGCGGACTTGCGTTGCTGCGTGAAGCGGCCGACGCCATGCGGCTTTCCGCACGCGGCTATCATCGCGTGCTGCGGGTTGCGCGCACGCTTGCCGACCTTGAGGGCGCCGACAAGGTCGGCCGCGTGCATTTAGCTGAAGCGCTGTCCTACCGCGCGCTTGCCGACGAAATCCGCCGCGCGGCGTAACCGTCACGCTCCGTTCGCGAAGCTCGCGGCGCCGCGCATGCCGATGGCCGCGAGAAATTCCTGTCGGGTTTCAGCGTGATCGCGAAAGACGCCGAGCATGCGGCTCGTCACCATGGTGACGCCGGTCTTGTGCACGCCGCGGGTGGTCATGCATTGGTGCGTCGCCTCGGTGACAACGGCAACGCCGTGCGGCTTGAGGACGCTGTCGAGGCAGGCCGCGATCTCGGCCGTCAGCTTCTCCTGGATTTGCAACCGCCGCGCATAGACCTCGACCAGCCGCGCCAATTTGGAAATTCCGACCACGCGGTTACGCGGCAAATAGCCGACATGCACACGTCCGATGATCGGCGCCATGTGGTGCTCGCAATGCGACTCAAAACGGATGTCGCGCAGCACCACGACTTCGTCGTAGCCGCCGGTCTCTTCGAAGGTGCGCTTGAGGTACTCGCGCGGATCGTCCTTGTAACCGGAGAACCATTCCTCATAGGCGCGTACGACACGCCCGGGCGTGGCACGCAGCCCCTCGCGGTCGGCGTCGTCGCCCGCCCAGCGGATGAGCGTGCGCACGGCCTCCTCGGCCTCCTCGCGCGTCGGCCGCAGCGGCCCGCGAGGCTTGGCCCGCGAACCCTTTGCATTCACCATTTTGTCCATTCGCGTTCTCCGGTCGCGTTCTGCACATCGCACGCGATGTATCTCTGTAATCGATAAGTCCCGATGATGTTAACAAAGCATCAACCCTTGCTCCAATCGTTCTTCCCGGAAGCAAGGTATGCGCAAGGTTCATAGGCCAAAATTCGTATCACTGCATCGATAACAACGAGCACCGCCGCGCCTTGTGACCGACGGCCGCGGGCGAACGTGCGAGCGGGAAAGGGACCATGAGCTCCCGCGCCTTCCTTAGAAAACCCGCGATCATCGGCCGCCGGCTCCTATCGTTCATCGTCCGCTCGGCCGCCGTCATATCGATGTCGTTTGCGGTTGCGTTCGGCTTCCTGGCCGGCGCGACCTCGCCGGTTGCGCATTATGACCCGCATATGTTTGCCATCGGCGTCGCCTCGCTCTTCGGCGCCTCATGCGGAGCGTTGGGAATCCTCATTTCCCGCATCCGCCAAATGAAGCGGGAACTGCGCGACCTCGAAACCCGTCTCGACGAAGCCGCCGACCGCAACTGGGAAATACGGGAAGCGCAGGAACGCACCACCAGTTTTTTCGAGGCGCAGGACGACCTGATCGTGCGCCGCGACAGCGCCAGCGCGATCACCTACGCCAACGACGCCTTCTGCGCGCTCGCCTGTCGCCCGCGCGAAGACCTTCTTGCCACAAACTTCGCGCTTCCGGTTCTGGAGCAGAGCGAAACCAGCCTTCTTGCCGATGGCGCGCGCGCCTACGACCAGAAGATCGACGCCGCCGCCGGCCCGCGCTGGATCGCCTGGCGTGAAGTCACCGTCCGCGCCGACGGTGAAAGCGAAATGCAAAGCGTGGGCCGCGACGTGACCGACCGCGTGCGCGCCGAGCGCGCCTTGGTCGAAGCGCGCGATCAGGCGGAAGCGGCCAACCGTGCAAAGTCGCGCTTTCTTGCGATGGTGTCGCACGAGATCCGAACGCCGCTCAACGGCATTCTCGGCATGGCCGATCTGCTCGGCGACACGCCGCTTACACCCGAGCAGGCGACTTATCTGAACGCGGTGAAAACGTCGGGGGAGACGCTGCTGTCGCTGATCGAGGAGGTCCTCGATTTCTCCAAGATCGAGGCCGGCCGGCTCGATCTTGCGGCGCGGCCGTTCGCGCTCGCCGCCCTCGTCGAGGAGGCGGTCGAACTTCTCGGGCCCCGCGCCCAGGCGAAGGGGCTCGAAGTCTGCGGCTATGTCGATGAGCGCCTGCCGGCACAGGTCGTCGGCGACGCCGCACGGCTGCGTCAAGTGCTATTCAACCTCGCCGGCAATGCGATCAAGTTCACCGAACAAGGCGGCGTGTCGATCATCGTCGAGCCGTGCGCGCCGCCGGACCTGATCGCCATCACGGTACGCGACACCGGCATCGGCATCTCATCGGAAGATCAGGCGCGTATCTTCCTCGAATTCGAGCAGGCCGACAGCGGTTCGGCGCGAAAATTCGGCGGCACTGGTCTCGGGCTGACCATATCGAACAGGATCGTCGAAAGCATGGGCGGCTCGATCACGGTCGAGAGCACCCCCAATAAAGGCTCGACGTTCCGCGTCGCCGTTCCGCTCCCGCGCGGCGGCGACGTCGAGGAGCCCGCGCTCGCAGTGCCCGATCTTTCCGGCGACGACGTTTTGATCGTGGCGCTGGCAGCGATCGAGGCGTCCTTGATCGCGCGGCGCCTGCAACGTTGGGGCGCACGCACGAGAATTGTTCCCGACGAGCTGGTGGCGGCGGCGCTGCTGCCGGAGCAGATGTGGAGCGCCGTGCTCGTCGATCACGCGCTCGGCACGCAAGCTTGCGAAGCGCTGGCGCGCGCCTCGGCCGGCGTGCAACGGCGGATCGTGCTGGTCACTCCGGCGATGCGCAACGAGCTCGCGGCGCTCAAGGCAGCGGGCTTTACCGGCTATCTCATCAAGCCGGTGCGCGCCGCCTCGCTCGCCGCGCGCTTTTCGCCCGACGATGCCTTCGACTCCGGCGCTGCGATCGAAGCTGCGGCGGAGCCGGGGGCGGCACAACCGGGCCGCGGGCTCTCGATCCTCGTCGCCGAGGACAACGAGATCAACGCGCTGCTGGCGCGCGCCCTGCTGATCAAGCTCGGCCATCACCCGACCATGGCGGCAAGCGGCACTGCGGCCATCGAATCCTGGCTCGCCGCACGCGCCGCCGATACGCCCTATGACCGCGTGCTCATGGATCTGCATATGCCGGGCATGGACGGACTGGAAGCAACGCGGCGAATCCGCGCAATCGAAGCCGAGAGCGGCACGCCGCGAACGCCGATCGTCGCGCTGACCGCGAATGCTTCGGCCGAGGATCGCGCGGCCTGCCTCGACGCCGGCATGGATGGCTTTCTGGTCAAGCCGCTCGACCGCGAGCGTCTCGCTGCGGCGCTTGCGGCGCCGGGCGCAGCCGCGCTCGCGGCTTAAATCGCGCTTCCTGCGGATGCGCATTCGCCGCTTACCGCATTTCATGCTGGAATTATGACAGTTGTGTAAATGATCTAGCTCAATACCCGCGTCATCCAAACCTGCGAAAAACTGTTCCGACAATCCGTCTGAGCGCAGGAGACGACGCATGAAATCCGAAATTGTCGAGCGGCTCGGGCAGGTCGATCTGCTGCTGCCGTCTCTTATCGCCGACGGCCTGGCTGCAAACGACAAGGTGAAGGTTCGGCTGAGCGTGCTACAGGCGGTCGCGCGCCGCGCCAGTGCGCCGACCGACGGACGTTTCGATCTGACCAGCGAATGTCGCGCCGCCGGCATCGATCACGTGCCGCTGGAGACGCTGATCAACCGCGCAACCCTTTTGCCGGGCGAGCGAGTTTCGGCGCCGGGACTCGGCATCTTGAGGGCCGCGATCTGGGACGACGTGGCCGTCATGATCCGCGCCGTGAAGGCGGACGACCCGGCGCAGGGGGAGCAAGCCGCCGCGCGCTTGTCGGCGATCCGCCAGGCGACGTCCCTCGGTTCTTCTGACGACATCCGACTCTCCGAAATCGCAAGCTTGACCGGGCTTTCCACCGACAATGGCGACAGCCTGCATCGGCTGATCATGGATTTGCACAAAGCGCTCAACCGGCTCGCCGTCGATCACGCCGAGGAAGTGCTCGCAGGCGCTCATGTCGCCGCGCTGTTGCCGGAAGATCGGCCCGCGGTCGAGGCGTTCATGCGCGGCGTCGAGGCGACCGAAAAGCTCCGGTTCGGGCATCCCGGGCTGGCGACCACGGCCACACGGTCCGGCCGGCGGCTTACGATCCAGAACGATATCGGAGAAACCGACGCCCACGTCGTCATCATCACCGTTGAGCCGCAAGCCGTGACTGTCACTTACACCGACGTGCATCTGGCGCGCACAAAATTCTTTATCGGGCTGTTACGGAGCTTTGCCGTTCAGTGGAGCGGGCTTGAGCGAAAAAGCGCAGCCGGGCTCGGTGACGACGGCGCCTTTTATCTCGTCACCGGTTGTTTCCCGTTCGACGACAATGCCCGCCGCGACGCCTTTCTCGAAGGCGTCGGCGCCGCGCTGGTTTTTTTGATCGACTGGAACAGGGCGCGCAAGCTGCTGGCGCAGTGGGTATCCAAATCCGATGCCGTCCAGGTGCTTACCTGGGCTGCGCATCATCGCGTCGGCCACAGGGCGTTTCTTGAACTGGGCGGTGGAGAATTTGTCGCGTCGGCGGTTCATCATGCGACGCCTACTCGCATCGGATTCGGCGAGCGGCTGGATCGCGCGCTCGGGCGTGAAGCGGCAGTCGATTTTCTCAAGACAGTGCTGCGCGTCTCTGCCGAAGCGCTGCTGCAAGGAAGCTCGCTCCGCCTGGCGCGAGATCGCATTGAAGCTGCCCTTGTCGCGCACCTGCAACGCGTCGATAGAACGCTGCTGGCGATCGTTATTCACCAAGCCGGCTTGGCGCGTGAGATCGCGGCCGGCATCGCTCGCTTTGTCGGCGAGCGACAGGCCCACAGGCCGTTCGATTGCGCGGCATTGGCCGAACGAGCGCGGCGGATCGAGGAAAAAGCCGACCGCATCGCCATCGAAGCGCGCAGCGAGATTGCGCGATTCGGCGCCGACCGCGGCATCGAACGCCTGGTCAACGAAATCGAAGACGCCATCGACGACCTCGAACAGGCGGCGTTCGTGGCTTCGCTGGTGCCGCCCGAAACCGCGTCTGAATTGCTCGAACCGCTTGCCGAGCTCTGCGCCGTAACGGTCGCGGGTGCGGAAGCGGCGGCCAGCGGCGTCGTCGCCGCAGCCGAGGTTCCTGAGGGGCACCGCGTCGATACCGAGGACGCGCTTGCGGCGGTCGGTCGCTTGATCGACGTCGAGCATCGGGCCGATGCGGCGGAGCGCATGGTGACCGCGAAAATTCTCACCGGTAATTTCGATTTCAAGACAGCATTGTCCGTCCTCGAACTGGCGAGGGCGCTCGAGCGCTCGACCGACCGGTTGGCCGCGTTCGGGCATCTGCTACATGAGCACGTGCTTGCCGATCTTTCGGCGTAGGGGGAGCGGAAAATGCAGATTGCGCGCATCGGCGATGGATTGGGTGAGCGATTTTCAGCCGACATCGTCGGCGGGAAGGCAGCCAATCTGGCGCGCGTGGCGGCACTGGGCCTCCCCGTCCCGCCGGCTTTTGTGCTGCCGATCAGCCTTTGCGCCGCTACCGCGAGCGGCGAAGTCGCGGCAATGCAAGAGCTGGCCGACGCCCTGACCGAAGGGATCGACTTTCTCGAAAGCGCCACCGGCCGACGGTTCGGTGACCGGCGGCATCCGCTTTTGGTGTCGGTGCGTTCCGGCGCGGCACGATCAATGCCGGGAATGCTCGATACCGTTCTCAACGTCGGCTGCACGCCCGCCGCGGTACGCGGGCTTGTGCGCATGACCGGCCATCCGCGCTTTGCCAGCGACTGCCGGCGCCGCTTTCTCGAAAGCTATGGCGGCGTGGTGCTCGGCATCGAGCTGGCCGCCTTCGTCGCGGAGCGCAATGAGCTTGTCGCCGCCGAAGGCGTCGCCGACGAACGCGCGCTCGATTGCGAAGCCCTCGAGCGCCTCGCCGCGTCCTATGAGCGTGTCATCGAGCATGAGGATCACGTGCTCAGCGAGGACCCCATGGAGCAACTCAAGGCAGCGGCGCGGGCCGTGTTTCGTTCGTGGACGAAAGATCGCGCCAGCACCTATCGCAGGCTCCAGCATCTTGAGCACCTGCAAGGCACGGCCGTCACCGTGCAAGCCATGGTGTTCGGCAATGGCAACGCTTCCTCGGGGGCGGGCGTTGCGTTTTCGCGCGATCCTTCGACCGGCGCCGCTAAGCCCGTCATCGACGTTCTGTTCGAGTCGCAAGGTGAAGACGTGGTTTCCGGAGGAAATAACCCCGAGACCGAGGAGGCCATCGCCCGCGCGCTTCCCGAGATCGCCGTACAGTTGCGCGAAGCGCTGCAACGGCTCGAACAGGAATTCGCCGACATGCAGGACGTCGAATTCACGATCGAAAACGGCAAGCTGTGGATTTTGCAGACCCGTTCGGCAAAGCGCACGCCGCAGGCGGCGCTGCGATTGGCGATCGACTTCGTCAAGGAGGGCCGCATCGCACCCAGCGACGCCTTGCAGCGCCTCGACGGACTGGATATGCGCACGATCGTCAACAAGCGGCTGGTCGTCACCGAAGAGCCGATCGCCCGCGGCACCGGCGCATCGGCCGGAGTTGCGATCGGACGCGTCGCGTTTGATCCGCAGTGCGCAGCGCATCTAGCGAGCGGCGGCAATCCGGTCATCTTTGTCCGTCGCGATACCGCCGCCGCCGACGTCGCCGGCTTTGCCATCGTCGCGGGAATCATCACCGCCGTTGGCGGACGAACCGCCCATGCCGCGCTGGTGGCGCGGCAGATGGGAAAACCGTGCATCGTCGGCTGCGCCGCTTTGTCGATCGATGGTGCCGGCCATAGCGCCAGGCTTGCCGGCGCAGTGATCCAAGAAGGCGATTGGCTCTCGATCGACGCCGAGGCGGGAGCGATCTATCTCGGTCGCGGCGACGTAGTCGCCGAGCGGCCGGAAGCGGAGCTTGCGGAAATCGAGCGCTGGCGCGCCCGCGCCGCCTGAGAGCATGATCCGGAAAAGTGGAAACCGGTTTTCCGAAAAGATCATGCTCCATCAAAATGTTGGAGCGACAATCGATTCAATCTGAAACGACGGCGCTCGACGATCGTCGCTACAACCGCCGCAGCGCCACCTCCTCGACCTCGTGGCTTTCGCCCTTCTTGAGGATGAGGTCGGCGCGCGGACGCGTAGGCAGAATATTCTCGTGCAGATTGACGAGGTTGATGCGGTTCCAGATCGAGGTCGCGGTCGCGATGGCCTCGGCATCGGACAATCGCGCATAACGATGAAAATAGGATTTTGGATCGGCGAAGGCGGTGCCGCGCAAGGCCAGGAAGCGGCTGACATACCACGACAGCAGTACCGCCTCGTCGGCATCGAGATAAATCGAGAAATCGAAGAAGTCGGAGACGAACGGGACGGCCTTGCCGTCCTTGGGCAGGCGGCCGGCCTGTAGCACGTTGAGGCCTTCGACAATGAGGATTTCCGGCCGGTCAATCTCGATCCACTGGCAGGGGACGACGTCGTAGATGAGATGCGAGTAGACCGGCGCGCGCACCGGGCGACGGCCGGCCTTGATATCGGACAGAAAGCGCAGCAACGCCGGCAGGTCGTAGCTCTCGGGAAAGCCCTTTTTCTCCATCAGCCCTTCGCGTTCGAGCACGGCGTTCGGGTAGAGAAAGCCGTCCGTGGTGATGAGATCGACCTTGGGTACGTTCGGCCAGCGCGCGAGCAGGGCCTCGAGCACACGCGCCGTAGTCGATTTGCCGACGGCGACCGAACCGCCTACGCCGATGATGTAGGGCATCTTGGCGTCCTCGGTGCCGAGAAAACCTTGTTGCGCGCGAAACAACCGCTGGGTCGCGGCGACGTAGAGCGACAACAGCCGCGACAGCGGCAGGTAGATTTCCTCGACCTCCGATATGTCGAGCCGGTCGTGTAACGAGCGCAGCCGCGCGATTTCCGCCGGCTCGAGCGTCATCGGCGTGTCTTCACGCAAGCTCGCCCATTCCGCCCGCGAAAACACGCGATACGGCGAGACATCCGGTTCGTTGCGTTGCTCCATGCGGATCGCCTGTGGCACTAGCCGCCCTTGCGGGCGGCCTTTTCGTCGAGGCCCGACTGCCGGGTGCGTTCCGCCAGCGCCGCTTCGACTTCGGCAAGCAGGATGCCGCGGGTATGGAGCACGACGAGCAGATGGTAGAGGAGATCGGCCGCCTCCGCGACCAGGCGGCCGCGGTCCTCGGCAATCGCGGCGATGGCGACCTCGACTGCCTCTTCGCCGAGCTTCTTGGCGCAGTGGGCGACGCCCTTGTCGATCAACCCGCGCGTATAGGACGATCCGGGGCTCGCCAGCGCGCGCTCCTGGACGCGTTTTTCGAGGTCGTAGAGGGTGTACGGAGCGGCCATGGCCATCCGAGTCCTTACCGAAGCTTCACGCCCGCTAAGTATCACCTCCATCGGCCGTCTGCGAGAGCCGATTTCTACGGATCGAGCCGCATCGGCAATCCGGCGCGCGCCATGTATTCTTTGGCCTGGCGCACGGAAAATTCGCCGAAATGGAAAATGGAGGCGGCGAGCACGGCGCTCGCATGGCCATCGCGAACTCCCTCGACCAGGTGTTCGAGATTGCCGACACCGCCCGAGGCGATGACCGGCACCGGCACCGCGTCGGCGATGGCGCGCGTGAGCGCGATGTCAAAACCTTGCCGCGTGCCGTCGCGGTCTATGGAGGTGAGCAGGATCTCTCCGGCGCCTAGCGCCACCACCTCGCGGGCATAGGCGACCGCGTCGAGGCCGGTCGGGCTGCGACCGCCGTGGGTGAAGATCTCCCAGCGGTCGGGCTCCGGCGATTTCGATACCTTCTTGGCGTCGATCGCAACCACGATGCACTGGTCGCCGAATTTCTCCGCCGCCTCCTTGACGAAGGCGCGGCGCGCCACCGCCGCCGTATTGATCGAAACCTTGTCGGCGCCCGAGGAAAGCAGAACGCGGATATCGTCGATCGTGCGCACGCCGCCGCCGACGGTGAGCGGCATGAAGCAGGACTCGGCGGTGCGCCGCACCACGTCGAGCATGATGCCGCGGTCCTCATGACTGGCGGTGATGTCGAGAAAGGTCAGCTCATCGGCGCCGGCGGCGTCATAGGCGATTGCCGCCTCGACCGGATCGCCGGCGTCGCGCAGGTCGACGAACTTCACGCCCTTGACGACTCGGCCGTCCTTGACGTCGAGGCAGGGGATGACGCGGACCTTGAACATCACTCCGCAGCAGATACAAAGGAGCCTTGCTTCAGAAAATCCCAGAATCTTCCGAGCATCCTTCCTTGGTAATCTGACGATGTTATATCGACGATCAAATAGAGGCTGGAACCCGCAAACTCGAGAAATTTTTTCGACAGATCGGTCACCGAAAGGGCACTTCTTAGGAAGCACACATGACCGTCGAGCGTATACATCTCGGCGCCGTCATCGAGCGCATCAACGAAACCTGAAAGATCAACCTCAGGGTTGCTGCCATCGTCAAAGACCAGAAGATACTTTTTCATAGTTTATCTCTGTCATCAGCCCGCGTTTGCGAGGTCTCAATTCGAGCCGTCTGGTTCGCGACATCGACTATATCGGTACTTCCACCCTTCTTGTAAAGAAGTTGGAGGGCGCGCTGCCTAATGCGGTATTCCTCCGATTGCAATCGGTCCGGATCGCGAAACATAAATACTATATAGACTGCGAGCGTAACGATAACGGGAATGGCGGCAAATAAAATCAAGAGCAGCCGGACAAGTTGATCGGCAATAAAAGCCGCCAAGATGAACGCCAAGGGTGTCGTCAACCCGACTAACCACAAAAACGGGTCTATAGCAGTTCGTACAACTCGAACCGTATCGACGCGTGATAGCCCAGTACGAAGAATCTCTTCAATTTTCATCTCGGTTGCTGCCTCTTGCACGGACCAGCTTGAGCGCCGCCGCCGCGTCGAGCCGGCCGTCATAGAGCGCGCGGCCGACAATGGCGCCTGCGAGTTTTTTCGCGCGCGGCGCGAGCAGCGCACGCACGTCGTCGAGCGAGGCAAGACCGCCGGAAGCGATGACCGGAATCGATACTGCGTCGGCCAGCGCGATCGTCGCTTCGAGATTGAGGCCTTTGAGCATGCCATCGCGCATGACGTCGGTGTAGATCACGGCCGCGACGCCCGCGTCCTCGAATCGCCTTGCAATATCGAACGCGGAAAGCGCGGACGTTTCCGCCCAGCCTTCGACCGCGACCTTGCCGTCGCGCGCGTCGAGCCCGACGGCGATGCGGCCGGGAAATTTTTTCGCCGCTTCCTTCACCAGCGCCGGGTCGCGCACAGCGGCGGTACCGATGATGACGCGCGCCACGCCCTTGGCGAGCCAGCCTTCGATGGTCGCCTGGCCGCGGATGCCGCCGCCCAGTTGCAGCGGGATTTTCACGGCGGCAAGGATGCGCTCGACCGCCGCAGCGTTCATGGGGCGGCCGGCGAAGGCGCCGTCGAGATCGACGACGTGCAGATATTCGAAGCCTTGCGCGGCGAACGCCGTCGCCTGCTTGGCCGGGTCATGATGGAAAACCGTCGCGCGCGCCATGTCGCCCTGCTCAAGGCGCACGGCCTCGCCGTTTTTAAGATCGATGGCTGGAAAGAGGATCACGGCTTCCACTTCAGAAAATTGGCGATCAACGCCAGCCCGAGCTTTTGACTCTTCTCGGGATGGAATTGCGTGCCGACGACGTTGTCGCGCGCCACGATCGCGGTGATCGGCCCGCCGTAGTCGGACTCCGCCACGAGATCGCCCCGTTGCGCCACCTTGAATTCATAGGAATGCACGAAATAGGCATGCAGGCCCTGCGGCCCGAGCGCGAGGCCTTCGAGGAGCTTGTGCGGCCGCACGACATCGAGCGTGTTCCAGCCCATGTGCGGAATTTTTAAGGCTGGATCGTTCGGCGCGATGCGATCGACTTCGCCGGCGATCCAGCCGAGCCCGTCCGTCACTTCGTATTCGCGGCCGCGTTCGGCGAGAAGCTGCATGCCGACGCAAATTCCGAAGAATGGTCGGCCTTTTTGCCGCACCGCTTCTTCGAGGGCTTCGACCATGCCGGCCACCGCATCAAGACCGCGCCGGCAATCAGCAAACGCGCCGACGCCGGGCAGCACCACGCGATCGGCGGAGGCTACGACGCGCGGATCGTTGGTCACCGCGATCGGCTGGTCGAGACCCGCGTCATGAGCGGCACGTTCAAAAGCCTTGGCGGCCGAATGCAGATTGCCGGAGCCGTAATCGACGATAGCAACGCTCACCTGCTGGCTCCCGGATCGGGAAACAAGCCGACGATGTCGGGCGACGGCGACATCCCCGGCACGTAGGGTGGCGGCGGCGCCGGCGGAGCTGCGAAGGGAGCGGCGCGCTTGCCGGACGTTGCACCAACCCACGAGTCGAAGAAGCGCCGCTCAGCGGCTTCGAGACTGTCGCCGCTGGTTATTCCGATATTGTCCCAGCCGCGCCGCGCCAACACGAAGCGCCGCAATGTTGCCGCCTCAAGGCCGATCAAAAGCGATATGAGCAGCTCGACGAGAACCGTGCCGGCCCTGGCGACGCCGGCGTAATACATCGCGTTCTCGATGCCTGCGGCAACCACGACGTAGATCAGCAGCACCAGCCACATCCGGTACCGCAGCATCCAGAGCGGCGTGAGCAGAAACGCCCAAACATTGAATCCGTCGCGCACGAACACGAACCGCTCCGGATCGGCTGCGGCATTCGCCGCGCGCGGCGGCGGTTCGTGGACGGTGTAGACGGGCATGGCTTTTTTCCACTGCTGTCGCGAGGTTGCGCGGCGAGAACCGCGCATCAGCCGCCGAGCGTGCCCTTGGTCGAAGGAACCTCATGCGCGGCGCGCGGATCGATGGCGACCGCCGCCCGCAGCGCCCGCGCCAAGCCTTTAAAGCACGATTCGGCAATATGATGATCGTTGGTGCCGTAAAGGGTGTCGACGTGCAGCGTCACCGCCGCGTTGATGGCGAAAGCCTGGAACCATTCCTGCACCAGCTCGGTATCGAACGGACCGACCTTGTCGCGCACGAATTCGGATTTAAAGACCAGAAACGGGCGGCCGGAAATATCGATCACGACGCGGGTGAGCGCCTCGTCCATGGGCACTTGCACGTCCGCATAGCGCGTGATGCCTTTCATGTCGCCAAGCGCCTGCTTCACCGCCTGGCCGAGCGCAATGCCGACATCCTCGGTGGTGTGATGATGGTCGATGTGCAGGTCGCCCTTGGCTTTGACGTCGATGTCGATGCGCGAATGACGCGAGAGGAGCTCGAGCATGTGGTCGAGAAAGCCGATGCCGGTCGCGATCGAAGATGTGCCCGTGCCATCGAGGTTGACGGCAACCTCGACCGCCGTTTCCTTGGTGGTCCGTTTCACGGACGCCTTACGCATGGTGTTCTCCAAAGGCGCGCCGCGCCTTTTATCAGGGCTTTGACCGCCGCGCCAATCGTGCGCCGGGCGCATTTGCATTGCCCGCGGCCAACTCCTAAATCATGCGTTAAACGAAGGCTTTCCAGCGCATGCCCTCCCCTGAATTCGATGCTTCCGGCCTTTGGCACGGCACCACTATCCTGACCGTCCGCAAGACCGGCTTGGTGGCGGTCGGCGGCGACGGTCAAGTCTCCATCGGCCAAACCATCGTCAAGGCCAACGCCAAGAAGGTTCGTCGGCTCGGCAAAGGGGACGTCGTCGGCGGCTTTGCCGGGGCCACCGCCGACGCTTTCACGCTGTTCGAGCGGCTCGAGGCCAAGCTCGAGCAATATCCCGGCCAGCTCACGCGCGCCGCCGTCGAACTTGCCAAGGATTGGCGTACCGACCGTTATCTGCGCCGCCTGGAAGCGATGATGATCGTCGCCGACAAGGACGTTTCGCTGGTGCTCACGGGAACCGGCGACGTGCTCGAGCCGGAAGCCGGCATCGCCGGCATCGGCTCCGGCGGCAATTATGCGCTCGCCGCCGCCCGCGCGCTGATCGACGGGCCGCTTGACGCAGAGGCGATCGTGCGCCGCGCGCTCGATATCGCAGCCGACATCTGCGTCTACACCAACCGCAATGTCACGATCGAAACGTTGAAGACCTCATGAGCATTATTTCGGGAAGTGACTGCGTAGGATATCCATGACCGACTTTTCCCCCCGCGAAATCGTCTCCGAGCTCGACCGCTTCATCGTCGGTCAGGCCGACGCCAAGCGCGCGGTCGCCATCGCGTTGCGCAACCGCTGGCGTCGCTTGCAGCTCGACGAACGGCTGCGCGAGGAGGTGCTGCCGAAAAACATTCTGATGATCGGGCCGACCGGCGTCGGCAAAACCGAAATCTCGCGTCGCCTCGCCAAACTCGCCGGCGCGCCGTTCCTCAAGGTGGAAGCGACGAAATTCACCGAGGTCGGCTATGTCGGCCGCGACGTCGAGCAGATCGTGCGCGACCTCCTCGAGATCGCCATCACCCTGACGCGGGAGAAAAAACGCAAGGACGTCCAGGCCAGGGCTCAGCAGGCTGCCGAAAGCCGGGTGCTCGACGCGCTGGTCGGTGCCAGCGCCGGCGCCTCGACCAAGGAGGCCTTCCGGCGCAAGCTGCGCGCCGGCGAACTCGACGACAAAGAGATCGAAATCGAGGTGCAGTCCTCCGGCGGCGTACCGCTGTTCGAGATCCCCGGCATGCCGGGCGCGCAAATGGGCGCCATTTCCATCGGCGATATTTTCGGCAAACTCGGCGGCGGGCGCACCAAGACGCGGCGCGTCAGCGTGCACGATTCCTACGAAATCCTCATCAATGAGGAATGCGACAAGCTGCTCGACACCGAGCAACTCACGCAAGACGCCATCAGGGCGGTGGAGAACAACGGCATCGTCTTTCTCGACGAGATCGACAAGATTTGCGCGCGCGAGGGGCGCATCGGCGCCGACGTCTCGCGTGAGGGCGTGCAGCGCGATCTGCTGCCGCTGATCGAGGGCACCACCGTCGCCACCAAGCACGGCGCGGTGAAGACCGACCACATTTTGTTCATCGCCTCCGGCGCCTTCCACACCTCGAAACCCTCCGACCTTTTGCCGGAGCTGCAAGGCCGTCTGCCGATCCGCGTCGAACTCAAGGCGCTCACGCGCGACGATTTCCGCCGCATCTTGACCGAGCCGGAAGCTTCGCTGATCAAGCAATATATCGCGCTGATGCGCACCGAAGGGGTGACGCTGGAATTCTCCGAGGACGCCATCGATGCGGTCGCCGATATGGCGGTTGCGGTCAATGCGAGCGTCGAAAATATCGGCGCACGGCGGCTGCAGACGGTGATGGAGCGCGTGCTCGACGACGTGTCCTTTGCGGCCCCCGACCGCTCGGGCGAAACGGTCAAGATCGACGCCGCCTACGTGCAAAAGCAGGTGGGCGATCTCGCCAAGAACGCCGATCTCAGCCGGTTCATTCTTTGACGCGTCTGGTTTGCTCAGCTCGGAAGCTTAACCAGGCGCTCGCCGCTGAGTTCGCGGATTACCGCCATCCACTTTTCAACCTGAGCCAGGGCCTGCCTATCGACGGCATCTCGCGATGCGACGGGCTTCACCTGGGTTTCGATGGACTCGGGCATGGTACGCGGCACTCCGATCAAAACGCGCCTTCTCGTTTCTCGCAGACGAAATTGGCCATTTCTTGCCCGCGATGGGGCATTCGAGATGCCAAGGTTAACGGCAAACTAGAGTCTAATCGTTCAGATTGAATCGATTGTCGCTCTAACATTTCGGTGGAGCATGATCTTTTCGGAAAACCGGTTTCCACCCGCGGATCAAGTCCGCGGGCAGCGGATCATGCACTAGCGCGGGCGGCGCAGCCGAACGTAAAGCGCGCCTTGGCCGCCGTGACGGACATGAGCGTCCTCGAATCCGACGACGAGACGCCGAAATTGCGGCAGCGAAAGCCACATCGGCACTTGGCGCTTAAGCACGCCGTGCTCGCGCTGGTCGCCTCCCTTGCCTGTTCCCTTGCCGGTGACGACCAGAACGATCCTGGCGCCGTCCGCCTGCGCGCACTGCAGAAAGTGCAAAAGCGCGGCATGTGCTTGCGCCTGAGTGAGACCATGCAGATCAAGGCGTGCGTCGATCGCTTCGCGGCTTCGTGCCACGCGCTGCTTGAGCCGGCGCCCGAGCGGCGCAAGGGGCGGCGTTGTCTTGACTGGCGTCGCGCCGCGACTTGCTGCGGAGGGCTGTGCGTCGGGCCGGGAAACGACAGCCGTTTTGTCGTCGCCGGCTCGGCGGCTCGGCGGCTCGGCCGGCTGCCGCGGCCGTCGCAACGGCCTGATCGAGCGTGCGACACCCGCCCACAACGCGCTCTCTTCCTCGCTCAGTGAACGGCGGCGGCTCATCGGCTTCGTCGCGCTTTTGTTTTCGGCTTTGCTTCCGGCGCGATCACCGGCCTCGGCTCCGGAAGCGGTACCTCTTCCGCGGTCGGATCGATCATCGCATCGGCGCTGACCTGGACAACGCGGCTCGCGCGCTCCCGCGGTAACGGCGTATCGCGCGCCGCATCGACCGGATCGAGCGCGCGCGGAATGAGCAGCACGAACTGGCCGGGATTGCGAATGCGGCCGGCAATGCGCGCCGCTTCGGCGCCGGCTCCGAAATAGATGTCGGCTCGCGCCGGGCCGACAATGGCCGAGCCGGTATCCTGTGCGAACATCAGCCGACGGAACGTCGTTCCGGCTTTCTCGTTGGCGATGGGCAAATCGGCGGCGATGAAGAACGGCGTGCCGTACGCATGCAACGAACGATCGACGGCAATCGAGCGGCCGGGCATGAGCGGCACGCCTGCACCGCCGACCGCCTCGTCCTCGATGGCGAGATCGGTGATGCGGAAAAAGACATACGACTTGTTCTGCCGTCGCACATCCCTGGCCTCTTCGGGATTGGCCTGCATCCAGTCCTGGATGCGCTGCATCGTCACCTCGTCCTTGGCCATGATCTTGCGCTCGACGAGCACGCGGCCGACCGGCGTGTAAGGCCAGCCATTATGCGAATCGTAATTGACGCGCAGGATGGCGCCGTCTTCCAGCCGAATCCGCGCCGACCCTTGGATCTGTGCGAATAAAACGTCGAGCTGGCTGCGCAGCCAGCAGATTTCCAGATGCCAGCCGTCGAGCGCGCCGTCTTCGATCTCGCCGCGATCATAATACGGCACGATCTTGCGGCGGCCGACGCGGCGGCCCACTTTGACGCCCTTGGACGGAAACGCATCGCCGAGTTTGCGGCGGCCGGAAATGACAAGGTTGGGCGGCCGCCGATAAAGCGGTGCCGTGAACTCGCCGGTCGGCACGCGCGAGCCTTCGATGATCGGTTCGTAATATCCGGTGAGAAAACCGTCCGCGTCGCCGAGCTTGCTGATGCGCAGCGGCCGGAAGTTATCCTGGAAGAACTGCCGTGCGCGATCCTCCTCGAGCGGAACGGTGGCAAAACCACGCGCGCAGATTGCCCTGAGGGCGTCGGCGATGGCAGCCGCCTCGGGAGCTGGCTGCCGGTTGTTGCTGCTCAAGGCGCGGCAGCTTTCGAGGAAAGCCGCAAAAGCCGTGGCATGATCGTCGCTGGCCCAGCCGTCGAGGCTGGCCCAGTCGACCGGTTCATACTGCGTATCAGGGAATTTGATCGGGCCACGCTCGCCGCTTTGCACCAGCGTCGGCATGCCGGCAAGGCCGATGAACGCAGCGACGAAGAGCAAGGCTCGACGACGCGCCGCCATCGGCCTCACTGTCCAGCTTCGGTTGCAACGACCTTCCAGTTCGGATCGCGCGAAGAAACGTCGCGGGCGAACGTCCACACGTCGGTGACGTCGGTCACCTTTTCAGCGTTGCCATCGATTACGGTCCCCGACCGGTCTCGCGTCGCCGAAATGAGCTTGGAGACGAAACGAATGGTGATCTGAGCGGTGCGGCCGCGCAGCTCGGCGCCGGTGATCGTAGAACCGTCGATGGAAACGAAGCGCGTCTCCGCAGTTTCGCCACGACGCTCGCGCTCGCTGATCGCGGCGTCGAATCCGTCATAGACCTCGCGCGACAGCAGGTTGCGCAACTGCCGGCGATCGCCCTCGGCAAAAGCAGTCACGATCATCTCATAAGCGGTGCGCGCGCCGGTAATGAAGTGCTTGGCGTCGAAACTCGGGTCGGCTGCGGCGATGGCGTCAAGTCCCGCCGTGGTGCTCGACCCGCTTTCGGCGACATCCTTCCAGCGATCGGCCAGCGGCGGTGCAACCTCGAGGGGCCGCGGCGCCGCCGGTTCGGCCGGCCGCGGCGGCAGGGTGACGACCTTGTCGTTGGCCGGGCTGCGCACGGCGTCGCGCGCGGAATAGGGGTCATAGGGCGGCCGTTCGCGACCGGTCCGTTGCCCGAGCACGCTGCGCAGCCGCAGGAAAATGAATACGGCAAGCGCCAGGAAGATGATGGTGTAAATGTCGAACACGTCTCAAGAATCTCTTGGCGTCGCGACTGACGGGACGGTACAGGCGGTTCGAGTCACGAACCCGCGGATGGCCCCGATACTCGCTCTATGTAGGCACGCGCAGACAACCATCCAGTGGCCGCGGTCCGATACGGCGTGCCAACGGCAAAGTTTAAACGATCGCCGCCGCCCCGCCAACATCGTTGCGCTGCAAACTGTTCGGTCGATTGCCAGATTTGCATGACACGTTTTTGGCCAGCGCATGGAAAATCCGCGGCAACGGCGGTCGACCAAGGCGGCGGCCGCCATTGTTCGCTCGCTTCGCCTATGTTAGCCAAGCCTTAACGCCCGCGGCGGGCCGGAGATTAGTATGTCGACGACAAACGGCGGCCCTCAGCCCCAGGCAGCGATGCCGCAAATCGGCGTCCTTGCGCAATATGTGAAGGATTTGTCGTTCGAAAATCCGAACGCTCCTCGCTCGATCGCACCCAGCGGCCAGCAGCCGACCATCAACATCCAGGTTAACGTCGATGCCGCTCCCATGAGCGGAAACGATTTCGAGGTCACGCTCCGCCTGGAGGGCAAGGCGGAAACGCAGCAGATGTTGCTGTTCAGCTTCGAGCTGGTCTTTGCCGGCGCCTTCCGCATCCAGAACGTACCGACCGAGAGCCTGCAGCCGATCGTGCTGATCGAATGCCCGCGGCTGCTGTTTCCGTTTGCGCGTGAGATCGTCGCCACCGCGGTGCGCAACGGCGGTTTCGCGCCGTTGTTGCTCGACCCAATTGATTTTGTCAGCCTCTATCGCCAGCGCCTCGCGGCCGCGCAACCCTCGCCGCCGCAGCAACCGCTTAATCCGAACTGACGTAATCGCGCCAGACTGCGTTCTCGCCGAGCGTGGCGACGAACGCCCGATGCGCCGCGCGTTCCTCGGCAGTGACCGACGGTGCAAGTGGGGTCAGGCGCTGGCGCACGACAATGGGCTCGCCCAGCGTCTGGCCCGGCATGGCGGCCTGAGAAAGAATGAGTTGCGCCTGGCGGGCGCCGATCAACTCGACATACACCTCGGCGAGGAGTTCGGCGTCGAGCAGCGCGCCATGCCTGGTACGGCGCGAATTGTCGATCGCATAACGCACGCACAAGTCGTCGAGGCGATTCGACGCGCCGGGATATTTGCGTCGGGCAATGAGGAGCGTATCGATCGTCCGCTCACGCGCGATGAGCGGACGGCCCGCGCGCTCGAACTCGGCGTTGAGGAACCCGAGATCGAACGCGGCATTGTGAATGACCAGCGGCGCTTCACCGAGAAAGGCGATCAGCTCGTCCACGATCTCCGCGAAGAACACTTTGTCCTTGAGGAATTCGTCGCTGAGACCGTGCACCGCGAGTGCCTCGGCCGGCATGCCGCGCTCGGGATTGAAATAGCTGTGGAAGGTTTGGCCCGACGGTATACGGTTGATCAGTTCGATGCAGCCAATCTCGACCAGGCGATGGCCGTCCAGGGGGTCGAGCCCCGTCGTCTCGGTATCGAGCACAATTTCGCGCATGGATGTATTTTTGCCGCGGGTCGGATTGCCGGTTTCTTACGAATCACCGGCGCTTTTGCGCATTTTAGCCACAACCCGCAGGATGTCGCGCACCTGGGCGCGCGCGTGCTCGAATGATCGCGAACTGTCCACGACAAAGTCGGCGCGCCGGCGCTTTTCCGTGTCCGGCATTTGCTTGGCGATAAGGGCCGCGAACTTCTCCTCCGTCATGCCGGGCCGCTCGAAGGCTCGCCGCCGTTGCATCTCCGGCGCCGCGGAAACCACGACAACGGCGTCGCAGCCGCGCTCGGCGCGCGTTTCGAAGAGGAGCGGAACGTCGAGCACCACCACCGGGGCGCCGCGGGTTCGCGCTTCGGCCAGGAACCGATCTCTCGCGGCGGCGACGAGCGGATGCACGATCGCTTCGAGCCGGGTAAGCGCCGCGTCGTCGCCAAGGACCGCTGCCGCGAGCCTGGCGCGATCGACCTTGCCGCCGGCGGTCGTACCCGGAAACGCGCGCTCGATCAGGGGCACGGCTTCCCCCTCGTACAGCGCATGCACGGCGGCATCCGAGTCGTGAACCGGCACGCCGGCCTCGGCGAAGAACCGCGCCGTCGTCGACTTGCCCATGCCGAGCGAGCCGGTGAGGCAAAGCACAAAGGGTCGACCGCCGCTCATGGCAAAAGGCATCCGCGTTGGCGCAGAAAGGCGAGGGCCGCCATAAGCGGCAATCCGAGGATGGTGAAATAATCGCCATCCACCCGCTCGAAAAGTTGAATACCCGGGCCTTCGATCTGGTAAGCGCCGACGCTCGCCGTTGCAGCGCCGCCGACCGTATCGAGATAGAGATCGAGGAACCGATCGGAGAACCTGCGCATCGTCAGCCGCGCCGTGTTGACATATTCAAACAGCACCGTGGCGTCCTGCACGAAGGCGATGGCCGAATGAAGTTCATGTGTGCGGCCCGATAATGCGCGAAGCTGCACCCGCGCCGCCGCGCGATCGACGGGCTTGGCAAACCGCTGGGTGTCGAGCGCCAAGGTCTGATCGGCACCGAGAACCAGGCGGCCGGGACGCAAGCGTGCGACAAACGCCGCCTTCTCGCGCGCCAAGGCTGCCGCAACGGCCGCCGGCGCCTGCGACGTCAAGCCAGCCTCAAGGCTCCGTTCGTCGAGATCCGCCGGATGCAATTCGACCGGAACGGCCGCCGTCTCGAGCATCGTCCGTCGCACGGCGCTTCTTGACGCCAGCACGAGCGGTTCGGAGGCAAGCCACAGCGCCATTGCTCATGAAGCCATATGCCGACGACGCTCGCTGAGGAGCGCTAGCACCGCGGCTGCAGTTTCCTCGATCGAACGCCGCGTGACGTCGATCAGCGGCCAGTTATGCTTGGCGCAGAGCCGCCGTGAGGCCGCAACCTCTTCGGCCACCGATTGCTGGTCGATGTATTTGTCATCGTCGCGATGCGCCTTGAGACCGAGGAGCCGATTCTGCCGGATTTGCACGATGCGCTCGGGCGTTGCGTATAGGCCGACGACAAGGGGATGCTTGAGGCTTTCGATTCCCGGCGGCAAGACCATACCCGGTACCAATGGAATATTGGCGGTCTTCACGCCACGGTTGGCGAGATATATCGACGTCGGCGTCTTCGAGGTCCGCGACACCCCGATCAGCAAAACGTCGGCTTCCTCGAGGTCATCAGCCTGTTGGCCGTCGTCATGCATCATCGTGTAGTTGAGCGCATCGATGCGCCGGAAATAATCGGCATTGAGCGTATGCTGGGCGCCCACTTTGTGGGTGGATTCGGCGCCGAGATAGGCTTGAAACAGGTGCAGAACTGGCCCGAGGACGGAGAGGCAGGGTAATCCAAGCTCGCGGCATTTTGCCTCCAGTCGGTCGGCGAGATTTTGCTGGAGCAGCGTGTAAAGCACGATACCGGGCGATTCCTGTATTTCGACGAGCACGCGATCGAGCTGCTTCGGCGATCGCACGAGTGGGTGCACGTGTTCGACCGGCATCACTTTCGTATATTGCGCTGCGGCGGCGCGCGAAACGGTGATCAGCGTCTCTCCGGTCGAATCAGAGATCAGATGCAGATGGAAATAGCCGGTCGCTAGCGTCATTGGGCGGGCTGAATAACCTGTCGATCACTGGGGAGAAGGCCATGGCCTGCATTGTCGCGCAAGAATAATAGGCAACGTAGCGAAGAATCCATCCACACCCGTATGAGTTTGCCCACCAGAGGCACTTGCTTCTCAGAGCATCGGTGAAATGTGGACAGCGACCACCCGGCACGGCAGTTAACCGCGATGGAAGTGCGACACCAACGCCGGACTCTCACAAGGCCGAAGGTCTGCGAATCAGTGGGAATATGTGGGTCGGCTGTGGATGGCGTATGGCTTCAAATGTATGAGTCCAATCAACGGTCCAAAAACTACAACAGATTCTCTTAGATTGATTTGATTTAGGATAGGCCTGTGACGGGTACACATGCAGACAAACCGCTTCTCCGCGTCCTGGCAGGAATGCGGCAAGCTATTCCGCCGCTCTGGCTCATGCGGCAGGCCGGACGATACCTTCCGGAGTATCGGGCAGTCCGTGAGAAGGCGGGAAGCTTCCTCGATCTGTGCTTTGACGCTAAACGTGCGGCTGACGTCACTCTACAACCGATCCGCCGCTTCGGATTTGATGCGGCGATCCTCTTCTCCGACATCTTGGTGGTGCCGCATGCGCTCGGTCAGCGTGTGACTTTCGAGGAAGGTGAAGGACCGCGGCTTAGCGCGCTGAAGGATCCTGCGGCATTGAGTGCTCTTCGCCGTGAAATCGATCACGTGCAGCTCGATCCGGTTTACCAAGCGATCGAGCTGGTCAAGCAAGATTTGCCGCGATCTACCGCGCTTCTAGGCTTTTGCGGCGCGCCGTGGACGTTGGCAACCTACATGATTGCGGGATGCGGGACTGTCGATCAATTTCCCGCACGCCTATTCGCCTATCGATTTCCTGAGGCATTCGCGACGCTGATCGACATACTGGTCGAGGCCTCGGCAAGCTACTTGACCCGGCAGTTTGTCGCCGGGGTCGATGCCGTTCAGATTTTCGATAGCTGGGCCGGAATTCTGCCGGCTGATGAATTCCGCAAATGGTGCATCGAGCCATGCAGCCGTATCGTCGCCGCCGTGCGCCAGCATGTTCCTCAAGCGAAAATCATCGGATTTCCCCGGGGAGGTGGAACGGAGCTTGAGCGCTATCTTGAGGCGGTCGCGGTCGATGCCGTCGGACTGGACTGGACCGTAGAGCTTGCCTTCGCGCGCGACCACATCCAGACCCGGCGGCCCGTTCAGGGCAACCTCGATCCGCTCGCGCTGTTGGTCGGCGGTGTCGCGCTCGACAGATCGGTCGACGCGATTCTCGAAGCTTTTTCAGCGGGGCCGTTTATTTTCAATCTCGGCCATGGCGTGCTGCAGGATACGCCGATTGCCCATGTGGAACGACTGATTGCGCGCGTCCGCGGATCGACCGCGCGTTGAGATGACCGATCGATCTAAGAAAGCTGGTCGAACATGGATAGCTATGGATTGATCAAGGCATTCCACGTCATTGCGGTGATCGCCTGGATGGCAGGAATGCTCTATCTGCCGCGGCTGTTCGTCTACCACTGCGCGGCAGAAAAAGGTTCGGTGCAGTCGGAAACGTTCAAGGTGATGGAGCGTAGGCTCTTACGCGGCATCATCAATCCGGCGATGATTGCGACCTGGCTGCTCGGGCTGTGGCTTGCCTGGCACGGCCCTGATTCTCATTACGGATGGTTTGCGTCGGGGTGGCTTGGGGTAAAACTCGCGCTCGTCATCGTGCTTTCGGCGGTGCACGGGTTCTTTGCCCGTTGGGTGAAGGTTTTTGCCGCCGACCAAAATCGCCATTCGCAGAAATTCTATAGGATAATCAACGAGGTACCCACGGTGCTGATGGTCGCCATCGTGATCCTCGTCGTGCTCAAACCATTTTGAGCGATGTGCATTGCCGGTGAACAGTTCGTCTCGGCACTTGCCGAAAGTGCGGTCTTTTCCTATCTTTAGGACATCCCACCGAACGTAGGCGGATGCAATCGAGTTCTGGCTCCAGTGGACTGGCGCCGGCTGATGCATCGGGACCGAGGACGCAAGGCTTCTCGCGACCCAAGACCTACGACTCTCTTCCCGCCAGCGACGCTGCGATCCAATCCGCCGCTGGCGCATTCCCAATAGGACATTCTGCATGCGGGAAATGAAACTCCAGGAACTCAAGGCCAAGACTCCGGCGGAACTCGTCTCCTTCGCCGAGGAGCTCGAGGTCGAGAACGCCTCGACGATGCGCAAGCAGGAGTTGATGTTCGGCATCCTCAAGCAGCTCTCCGCCCGCGAAACCGATATCGTCGGCGAAGGCGTGGTCGAGGTTCTGCCGGACGGCTTCGGCTTCCTGCGCTCGCCCGAGGCCAATTATCTGCCGGGGCCGGACGACATCTACGTTTCGCCGTCGCAAATCCGCCGCTTTGGACTGCGCACCGGCGATACCATCGACGGGCACATCCGCAGCCCCAAGGAAGGCGAACGCTACTTCGCCCTGCTCAAAGTCAACTCGCTCAACTTCGAGGACCCTGAAAAGGCGCGCCACAAGGTCAACTTCGACAATCTGACGCCGCTCTATCCGGACGAGTGGCTGAAGATGGAATACGAAGATCCGACCAAAAAGGATCTCTCCGCGCGCGTCATCGACATCGTCGCCCCGGTCGGCAAGGGCCAGCGCGCACTGATCGTGTCGCCGCCGCGCACCGGTAAGACCGTGCTCCTGCAAAACATCGCCCACTCGATCACGCACAATCACCCGGAGTGCTATCTCATCGTGCTGCTCATCGACGAGCGGCCCGAGGAAGTCACCGACATGCAGCGCTCGGTGAAGGGCGAGGTGATCTCTTCGACCTTCGACGAGCCGGCGGTGCGCCACGTGCAGGTCGCCGAGATGGTCATCGAAAAGGCCAAGCGCCTGGTCGAGCACGGCCGCGACGTGGTGATCCTGCTCGACTCCATCACGCGGCTCGGCCGCGCCTACAATACCGTGGTGCCGTCATCCGGCAAGGTGCTCACCGGCGGCGTCGATGCCAACGCGCTGCAACGCCCGAAGCGCTTCTTCGGTGCTGCGCGCAACATCGAGGAAGGCGGCTCGTTGACCATTATCGCGACGGCCTTGATCGACACCGGCAGCCGCATGGACGAAGTGATCTTCGAGGAATTCAAGGGCACCGGCAATTCGGAGCTTATCCTCGACCGCAAGGTCGCCGACAAGCGCACCTTCCCGGCGATGGACATCACGCGCTCGGGCACGCGCAAGGAAGAGCTGCTGGTGCCGCCCGATCAGCTCAAGAAGATGTACGTGCTGCGCCGTATCCTCAATCCGATGGGCACGATGGACGCCATCGACTTCCTGCTCGACAAGCTGCGCAACACCAAGAACAACGGCGAGTTCTTCGATTCGATGAACACGTAATTGTCGGCGTACTCCGTCGGTTTCGTTATGCCCGGCCTTGTGCCGGGGCGCGACTTACTTCCCGAACAGAGACAAAAGACGTGGATGGCCGGGACAAGCCCGGCCATGACGACGCGGCGGGCCTGGTGTTGAGTGCGGCGTCTGGATCGACAAAGCACGCGTCAAGTATGTCGCACCGCCTCGATCGCGCGAATGAGGCCGCTTGGGTCGGTCACCGGCAGCAAACAGGTTTCACCGAAGCAGATAAAGGCACGCGGCTCCACGCCCGCTCGCACCTGTGCCAGCGCCGGATGCGATGGCGGCAACACGTCCGTTGACGGCGCGTGAAGGACGATCCGGTCGAGTGGTGCCATCGCGCGCGCGGCCGCAAGCAGAGCGTCGGCGGCAGCCCCCTCGCCCGTGACCACGATCTGCGCGGCGCGCAGCCGCAGGTCGACGGCGTTGAGAAGCGCCATGTGCATGTAGAGGTTCTCGACCGCTTGCGGCGCGATAGCGGCAATCAGTCGGTCAGCCTTCTGCCGCCACCCATCGTTGCCGGCAAAGAGCGCGAGCCGAGTGAGGTTCTGCGCAGCAATAGCGTTGTGATTCGGCGTCGCCTCATCGGCAGTCGATGCGGGGCGGATGATCAGGCCCTCGGCGTCGGCTGCGGTGAGATAATACGTTCCGGTTTCAGTGTTGGCGTAGTCGCGATCAAGCGCGCGCTGCCAAGCGAGAGCCTGGTCGAGATAGCTTTGCCGGCCCGTCGCCTCGTAAAGCGCGAGGGCGGCGCGGATCATGGCCGCGAAATCGGAAGCAAGGCCCGGAAACGTGAGCCGCCCCTGGCGCCAGGAATGACCGAGTCTGTCGCCGCGTACCATGGACCGCTCGATGAAGACGAACGCGTGCTCGGCCATGTCGAGCCATGCCGGCTCGTCGAGCATCAGGCTCGCATTGGCGAGTGCTGCAATCGCCAGTCCATTCCAGTCCGCCAAGACCTTGTCGTCGAGGCCGGGACGGACACGTTTCTCCCGTTCTGCCAGAAGTTTGCCGCGCAGGGCCGCAAGCCTTGTTTCGTCATCCATGCTGCGCGGTAAGCTATTGAGAAGATTTAGAATATTGTGACCCTCAAAGTTGCCCTCGGGCGTCACGTCGTAATGGTGGGCGAAGAACGCGCCGTCCTCGATGCCCAGCGCCTGGATCACGGCGTCGTAGGACCAGACGTAGAATTTGCCCTCTTCCCCTTCGGAATCCGCATCGAGCGAAGCGCAAAATGCGCCCTCGCTCGTCGTCATCTCGCGTACGAGCCAGGCGACGGTTTCCCGGGCGCGTTGCCGGTAAAGCGGCTTGCCGGTGCGCCCATGGGCGATGGCGAGAAGTTCGAGAAGCTGGGCATTGTCGTAGAGCATCTTCTCGAAATGCGGGACGAGCCAGCGCTCGTCGACGGAATAGCGCGAAAAGCCGCCGCCGAGATGGTCGTAGACGCCGCCGGCGCAGATGTGGTCGAGCGTAATTTCCACGGCAGCAAAGTAACGCGCTTCGCCGGTGCGCAAACCGGCGCGCCAGAGAAGTTCGAATAAGGCGGCTTGCGGAAATTTCGGCGCGCCGTGGGTGCCGCCGTTGACCGGATCGATAATACCGCCGAGCTGCTCCGTGGCGTTGTCGAGCGCGGCCGCATCAATCGTGACCGTGCCCGACTTTCGCGCCGTTGCGGCGAGCCGCGCCATCAGCGCTGCGCGGTTTTGTTCGATCTTTTGCGGCTCTTCGCGGAACAGCCGCGCTACCTCGCGCAGCACGTCGACAAAAGCTGGCCTGCCATAGCGCGCCGACTTCGGAAAATAGGTGCCGCCCCAGATCGGCTCGCCGCCGGGCGTGAGAAACATCGTGAGCGGCCAGCCGCCTTGCTCGCCGAGATGATGCAGCGCCGCCATGTAGATCTGATCGATGTCGGGGCGCTCCTCGCGATCGACTTTGATGTTGACGAAAAGTTCGTTCATCACCGCCGCGGTATCTGCGTCCTCGAAGCTTTCGTGCGCCATGACGTGACACCAATGGCAAGCGGCGTAGCCGACGGACAGCAGGATCGGCTTGTTGCTGCGCTTTGCTTCCGCCAGCGCCGCCGGTCCCCAGGGCCACCAATCGACCGGGTTGTGCTGGTGCTGGAGGAGGTACGGGCTCGTCTCGCTTGCGAGCCGATTGGCGTGGGGCGATGAGGTCGTGGCGGTCATGGCAGGAGTCCGCGCGGCGAGGCATGCGATCCCGCCAGCCTTACAACTTTTGCCCGAGAATGGCAGTTGCGCCGCCGCCGGTTCGACCGGATATGTGACACCAAATGCCTATGATGGCGCACCCAACCATCTTCGCCCTCTCCTCCGGCCGGCCGCCGGCGGCGATCGCGGTGGTGCGTATCTGCGGCGCTCAGGCGCGGGTCGCGTTGAAAAGGCTGATCGGCCGCGTCCCGGCGCCGCGTCGAGCGACGCTCGTGCGCCTGCGCGATCCGGAAAATGGCGAGGTAATCGACGAAGCGCTGGCGCTCTGGTTTCCGGCCCCCCGTAGCGAAACCGGCGAGGACATGGCCGAGCTGCAGCTGCACGGCGGCCACGCCGTGGTCGCGGCCGTGCTGAAGGCGCTGGGGAGAGTCGAGGGATTGCGGCTCGCCGAGCCCGGCGAGTTCACGCGCCGCGCCTTCGACAACGGCCGTCTCGATCTGACCGCAGTGGAAGGGCTCGCCGATCTGATCGCGGCGGAGACGCCGGCGCAGCGCCGGCAGGCCTTCCGTCAGCTCAAGGGTCTGACCGGCGACCGCGCTGAGGCTTGGCGGCGGCAGATCATCGAGGCGCTGGCGCTGGTCGAAGCGCGCATCGATTTCTCCGATGAGGCTGACGTGCCCGAAGATCTGGTCCGGCCGGCGCTCCATGATGCGCGGCAATTGCGTGAAGAGATTGCAGCGGCGCTTGCCAATAGCGGGCACGGCGAGCGCCTGCGGGACGGGCTTACGGTCGCCATCGCCGGACCGCCGAACGCGGGAAAATCGACGCTGTTGAATCGGCTGGCGCGGCGGGAAGCAGCAATCGTCTCGCCAATTCCGGGAACCACGCGTGATGTCATCGAGGTGCATTTCAACCTCGACGGCTTTCCCGTGACGCTGCTCGACACCGCCGGCATCCGAGAGAGCGATGATCCAGTGGAGCAGGAGGGCGTTCGCCGGGCCCGCCAACGCGCCGAAACGGCCGATCTGGTGTTGTGGGTCATTGACGTATCGGCCACTGACATAGATGCACAGATTATGACTAAAAGTGATTTAACATCAGATGTTTGGGAGCTTCGGAACAAAGTCGATCTCGTTGTTGATAAGCTCTGTAAAAGTAGTGAATCAGGAATCACGGATAGCGCTGGAAATTTGTTCGCCATCTCGGCGGCCACCGGCGCAGGAATGGATGGTCTTCTCTCGGCATTGTCGGCCTATGCCCAGCACTATTTTGCGGCGACGGAAGCTTCCATCGTCACCCGAGCGCGGCACCGGCAGGCGTTCGAGGAAACCATTGCGGCCCTCGATCGTGCTTTGGCGCAGGGCGGCTCCGGAAGCGAAGAATTGATCGCCGAGGAGCTGCGGGCTGCCGCGACGACCCTTGGGCGGCTGACCGGGCGTGTCGACGTCGAGGACATTCTCGATGTGATCTTCCGCGACTTCTGCATTGGTAAATGAAGCGTTAATGCAGTGGCGGTTGTTTCACGTGAAACAAGCCGCATTTTGACCGTCGAATCGGCGTTGGCTAAAAGCGCGTACGGAGGAAGCGATGGGCGCCGGCTTTGATGTGATCGTCGTCGGTGGCGGCCACGCCGGCTGTGAAGCCGCGGCTGCGGCGGCCCGTATGGGCGCGCGGACCGCGCTCATCACCCAGCGTTTCGCGACCATCGGCGTCATGTCGTGCAACCCATCCATTGGCGGGCTCGGCAAGGGTCATCTCGTGCGCGAGATCGATGCGCTCGACGGCTTGATCGGCCGTGTCGCAGATGCCGCCGGCATCCAGTTTCGCCTGCTCAATCGCCGCAAAGGGCCGGCGGTGCGCGGCCCGCGCGCTCAAGCTGACCGTAAGCTTTATGCGGCGGCCATGCAGGAAGCCCTGCGGCTTACTGCGAATCTGATCGTGATCGAGGGCGAGGTCGATGATTTGCTGACAAGCGAAGGCAGCTCCCTCCCCAGCTGCCGAGACGCCCCTCCCGGCTCGCCTACCTACCCCACAGGGAGGGAGGTAACGAAGCTTCATGCCTGCGTTTGTGGCGTGAAGCTTACGGACGGGCGGAGCTTTGCGGCGGGAGCCGTTGTGCTGACGACGGGTACGTTCCTGCGCGGCCTCATTCATATTGGCGAGCGCCAGATACCGGCGGGCCGTGTCGGCGAGGCGCCGTCGCTTGGCTTGTCACGCACGCTGGAGCGAACGGGCTTTGTGCTCGGGCGCTTGAAGACCGGCACGCCGCCGCGGCTTGACGGCACGACCATCGATTGGGCAGCGCTTGAGCGCCAGCCCGGCGATGATCCGCCGGAGCCCTTCTCCACGCTGACTACGCATATTGCCAATCCGCAGGTGCAATGCGGCGTCACACGGACGACGGCGAAAACCCACGCTATCATTCGCGAAAACGTCCACCGCTCACCGATGTATTCCGGACAGATCAAGAGCCGCGGACCCCGCTATTGTCCGTCCATCGAAGACAAGATCGTGCGGTTTGGCGAACGCGACGGCCACCAGATCTTCCTCGAGCCGGAGGGTCTTGACGACACGACGGTCTATCCGAATGGCATTTCAACGTCGCTGCCGGAAGACGTGCAGCTTGCTCTCGTGGCGTCTATTCCAGGGTTGGAGAAGGCGCGGGTCCTGCGGCCGGGCTATGCCATCGAATACGACCATGTCGATCCACGCGAGCTTCATCCGTCGCTCGAAACTAAGCGCCTATCGGGCCTTTTCCTTGCCGGTCAGATCAACGGGACGACGGGCTACGAAGAGGCCGCCGCGCAAGGCCTGATTGCCGGCCTCAATGCCGCCGCCCGTGCCGGTTCAAGAGAGCCGATCCTGTTCGACCGCGCCGAAGGCTATCTCGGCGTCATGGTCGACGATCTGGTCACGCGCGGCGTCACCGAGCCCTACCGCATGTTTACCTCGCGCGCCGAATACCGGCTTACGCTGCGGGCGGACAACGCCGATCAGCGGCTGACCGGTAAGGGCATCGCGCTCGGCTGCGTCGGCCGTGAGCGCGCAAGGGCGCATCGCAGCAAAATGGCGGCCCTGGAAGGGGCGCGAACCATGGCGCGCGCCTTGACGCTGACACCCACCGAGGCGGCGCGGGAGGGCCTTGCGCTGCGCAAGGACGGGCAACGGCGCTCGGTTTTCGAGCTTTTGTCCTATCCGAATATCGGGATCGGCGACCTAGCTAAGATTTGGCCGCGCCTTGGCGATCTCGACGAAAAAATCGGCGAGCAATTGGAGATCGACGCGAAATACGCGGTCTATCTCGCCCGGCAGGAAGCGGATGTAGAATCCTACCGCCGTGACGAAAGCCTCGTGCTGCCCCAAGACGTTGACTATGCGACTTTGCCGGGCCTCTCCAACGAAGTGCGTCACAAGCTGCAAGCGCATCGGCCGCGCACTATCAGTCATGCGGGCCGCATTGACGGCATCACGCCGGCGGCGCTGGCGCTGCTTGCTGCATATCTGCGCCGGCAGGGCCGCAAGCAAAGCCGCGGGGCGGTATGACCGCGCGGGGCGGCGGCAAGCCTCGTGCGCAATCTCGTATTTCGAAGGCGCGGGCAAATTGCCCGGCCGATCTCGCCCCTGACCGCGATCGGGCTTTGGCCCTGGTCGGTGTTTCACGTGAAACAAAAGCCCGCCTCGATCGCTTCGTCGAGGCACTTCTCGCTTGGCAGCGGCGGACCAACCTGATCGCGCCTTCGACCGAATCGGTGCTGTGGACCCGCCACATCGCCGATTCTTTGCAGCTTCTCGCGCTCGCGCCGCAAGCGCGCGTGTGGGCCGATCTCGGTTCTGGCGGCGGCTTTCCAGGGCTGGTCATCGCCTGTGCGTTGGCGGAGACCGCCGGAGCGCGGGTGCATCTCGTCGAAAGCAACAGCAAGAAGGGCGCCTTCTTGCGAGAAGCAATACGTCTCACCGGCGCGCCCGCCGTCGTTCATGCGCAGCGCATTGAGGATTTCGTCCACAACCCCCCGGAAGCGATCGAAGTCGTGACCGCAAGGGCGCTCGCTCCGCTGCAAAGGCTGCTCGGATTGGCGTATCCCCTGTTGAAAACGGGGACGCTGGGTTTGTTTCCCAAGGGACAAGATGTTGATGACGAATTGACCGAAGCCGCTAAATATTGGAACATTCAGGCCAGTCTGGCCTCGAGTCGGACCGATCCGAAGGCCCGAATCGTCGTCGTGCGCGGCCTCGAGCCGAAGACCTAGTCGAGACTTCGCGCGTCGGCGACGGTAGGTTCTAACGCGATGAATGAACCCCTGAACTTAAGGTGGAATTGGCCGCAATGAGCGACGCGTCATCCACGGAACAGTCTCGTGTCATACCGTTTTCGGCTCCTCCGCGTGAGGCCCCGCTGCATGGCGTGAAACCGCCCCGCGTGCTGGCAGTCGCCAATCAAAAGGGCGGCGTCGGCAAGACCACGACCGCGATCAATCTCGGCACCGCGCTTGCCGCGATCGGCGAAGACGTGCTGATCATCGATCTCGATCCGCAGGGCAACGCCTCGACCGGCTTGGGCATCGATCGGCGCAGCCGCCGCTACTCGACCTACGACGTGCTCGCCGGCGAGGCGAGCTTGCGCGATGCGATCGTCGCTACCGCCGTGCCGCGGCTTGCGCTTGCGCCCTCGACGCTCGATCTCTCGGGGCTCGAGCTTGAGATCGGCCAGGCGCGCGACCGCGCGTTCCGCCTGCGCAACGCGCTGGCGCCGCTGCGAACGCCTTCAGCCGATCAAACAAATTTCACCTATGTGCTGGTCGACTGTCCGCCGTCGCTCAATCTTCTGACCGTCAACGCCATGGCGGCGGCGCACGCCATTCTAGTGCCGTTGCAATGCGAGTTCTTCGCGCTCGAGGGTCTGTCGCAACTTCTCAAGACGGTCGATTCGGTGCGCGAGCAGCTCAATCCGGATCTGACCATCCATGGCATCGTGCTGACCATGTACGATTCGCGCAACAATCTGTCGGGCCAGGTGGTGGCCGACGTGCGCGAGTTCATGGGGCGCAAGGTTTACGACACCATCATTCCGCGCAACGTGCGGGTTTCCGAAGCACCGTCCTACGGAAAGCCGGTGCTGGTCTATGATCTCAAATGCAGCGGCAGCGAGGCCTATCTGCGGCTCGCGACCGAGATCATCCAGCGGGAAAAAGAACTGTGCGTCGGGTGAAGTTGGCTCCTTTTGTTCCGGCTTGATTTGCAGCGACGCCAAGTGACGATGACGGTCCGAGACGCGGAGTGCGCATGAGCGAACGCTCGGGAGAAACCGCAATGGCGGAGGAGGGGACGCGGTCGCGATTGGGACGCGGACTTGCGGCGCTGATCGGCGACGTTGGCGAAGAGAGTTCAGCCGAGCGTCCGCGCGGGCAGCGGCGGCTACCGACCAGCGCGTTGCGGCCGAACGCGCGCAATCCGCGGCGCGTATTTTCCGCAACCGAGCTCGACGAGTTGACCGCTTCGCTGCGCGAGCGCGGCATCATTCAGCCGATCGTGGTGCGTTCATTGCGCGGCGTCGCCGACGGCTACGAGATCATCGCCGGCGAGCGGCGCTGGCGCGCGGCGCAGCGCGCGGGCTTGCACGAGGTTCCCGTCGTCGTCGTCGAGGCGACCGACGCCGAGGCGCTGCAACTGGCGATCATCGAGAACGTGCAGCGCGCCGACCTCAATCCGCTGGAAGAGGCGGAAGGCTATCGCGCGCTGATGGAAGAGTTCGGCAACAGCCAGGAAGACATCGCTAAAATCGTCGGCAAGAGCCGCAGCTACGTCGCCAACACGTTGCGGCTGCTCAAACTGTCCGATGCAGTGAAAGCCTACATTCAAAGCGGCAAGCTTACCGCCGGGCATGCGCGCATGCTGATCGGCGAGCCCAATGCAGACGAGCTTGCGGAAGAGATCGTCGCTCGCGAGCTTAACGTGCGCCAAGTCGAGGCGATGGCGCGCGCGCGCGCGCACAAGAGCGGAAAGAAGAACGGCGGAAAGTTGCGCAGCGCAGCCGCCAAGAGCGCCGACACGCTGATGCTGGAAAAGCGTCTGTCCGACACGCTCGGCTTGACGGTCACCATCGATCAACGCCGCGGCGGCGGTATTCTCAGCATCCGTTATCGCAATCTCGAACAACTCGACGACGTGCTGCGCAAGTTGGAAAATCAACACTGAAGCAAATCAGCGCCGGCGCCGAAGCGATGCCGTGATGGCGCGGCAAAAAATCTATTCAGCCGCGGTTCTGCCGGCACGGCCGCTGCCGTAGCGCCGCTCGATGTAATCAACGACAAGCTTCTGGAAGTCCGCAGCGACCGTCGGACCGCGCAGCGTGACGGCCTTCTTGCCGTCGATGAAAACCGGTGCAGCGGGAGCTTCGCCGGTGCCGGGCAATGAGATGCCGATGTCGGCGTGCTTGCTCTCGCCCGGTCCGTTGACGATGCAGCCCATCACCGCGACATTGAGACCTTCGACGCCGGGATAGCGCGTTTTCCATTCCGGCATCGAATCGCGGATGAAGTTCTGGATGCTCGCCGCCAGCTCCTGGAATGTCGTCGAGGTGGTGCGACCGCAACCGGGGCAGGCGGCAACCAGCGGCACGAAGGTGCGCAGCCCGAGCGTCTGCAACAATTCCTGCGCGACTTTCACTTCCAGCGTGCGGTCGCCGTTCGGTTCCGGCGTCAGCGAGATGCGGATAGTGTCGCCGATGCCTTGTTGCAGCAGCACGCCCATCGCCGCCGCCGAAGCGACGATGCCTTTCGATCCCATGCCCGCTTCGGTGAGCCCGAGATGAAGCGCATAATCCGAACGCCGCGCCAGTTCGCCGTAGACGGCGATCAGATCCTGAACGGCCGATACCTTGCCGGAAATGATGATCTTCGAGCACGGCAGGCCGATCTCCTCGGCGCGCGCAGCCGACAACAATGCCGACTGCACCATAGCTTCGCGCGTGACGTCGCGCGCATCGATCGGAGCGTCCGAACGGGCGTTCTCGTCCATGAGATGCGTGAGCAGTTCCTGGTCAAGCGATCCCCAGTTGGCGCCGATGCGCACCGGCTTGTCGTGACGGATCGCGGTTTCGACGATGGCAGAAAATTGCCGGTCCTTCTTCTCCTTGAAGCCGACGTTACCGGGATTGATGCGATACTTGTCGAGCGCTTCGGCGCAGGCGGGATGGTCGGCCAGGAGCTTGTGCCCGATGTAGTGGAAATCGCCGATGATCGGCACGTCGACGTTCATGCGCAGGAGCCGCTCCTTGATGTGCGGCACGGCGGCGGCGGCTTCGTCGCGATCGACCGTGACGCGGACCAGCTCCGAACCCGCGCGCGCCAACGCCGCGACCTGCTTGGTCGTCGCCTCGACGTCGGCCGTATCGGTGTTGGTCATCGATTGCACAACGACCGGCGCACCGCCGCCGACGGTGACCTTGCCGACCTTGACGGCGACGGTTCGATGCCTTTCGGCGGGACCGGAAAATGCGATCATGCGTCGTCCTTTAACTCGTCGGCACAAGGGGTTAACCCGCAGACCGGCTCAATGGAAGCCCCTGCAAGCGAGGTTTTGACCCCGATATAGCCTTACCGCGGCCGGTTTACGAGCGCCAAGCCTAGGGCGACCAGCGCTACCGCCAGCGCAAAGGGTGGGGTCAAGGGCTCGTCAAGCACGAGGTGACCGGCAGCGACGCCGAATAATGGCGTCAGGAAGGTGAATGCCGACAGGCGGCTGGCGGAATAACGCACCACGAGCGCAAACCAGACTACATAGGTCACGCTTACGACCCAGACGATCTGGTAGGCGAGCGCGCCGACGGCGAGAGCCGAGGGCACGGCGTCCATATGCTCGCCAAAGGCCAAAGCGCTTGCGGCGAGCAGCGGGGCCGAAACCACGAGCTGATAGAGCATCGTCTTTTCGGCGCTGACCCGGTTGAGAGCGCTCGCCTTGATGACGAGCGTCGTCGCCGCCCATGCCGCGGCCGCGGCAATCATCATGACATCGCCCAGCATCTGGTGCGGGTCGGCGGTCGGCGTCGGCAGACCGAAGGCGATGATGATGCCGACGAACGACAGCAGCAGGCCGAGCCATTGTGAAAAATGAAAATGATCGCCGGGGATGAACCACCGCGATCCGAGCACCACCAGGAACGGCGCGAGATAGATGAACAACACCGCGCGAGTCGCCGTCGTCCAGATCAATCCGCGATAGATCAGCATGAACTCAACGGCGAACAGTGTACCGGCGGCGATGCCCGCGAAGAGCGTGCCGTCGCGCTTGAACAGCGAAATGCCGCGGAACTGCGCCCATGCTCCGACCAAGATTGCCGCGAGGAGGGAGCGGAGCGCCGATTGGATCAGCGGCGGGATGTCGTGAATGGCGAGTTTGACCGCGACCTGATTGAACCCCCAGGTCAGACATAGCGCGATGGTCACCGTGATCGCGAGCGCATCGAGCGGACGGGATTGTGGAGAGTGCGGCACGGAGGTCAATTGAGTTTTTCGAGGTGAGGAAGAGGTGCGGCTCGCGCCGACGAAGCTTGGACGCTTTGAAAGCGGCAATCGTCAGCGCTCGCGACAATGCGAGCAAATGCCGGCAATTTCGATCACCGGGCTTTTCGGCGCAAAACCCGCCGCGCGGCACGACGCCTTGACGGCCTCCGTGACGGCGCTGCCGGACGCTTCGCCGACCGCTCCACAGCGCTCACAGATCAGAAACACGACAGGGTCGGCGCCGGCGTGCTCGCGCACACAAGCGACGAACGCGTTGCGGCTCTCGATCCGATGCACGAGGCCGTTGTCTCGGAGAAAATCGAGCGCGCGGTAGACCGTGATCGGCGCCGGTCGGCCGTTGGCGGCCAGCCGCTCCATGATTTCATAGGCGCCAAGCGGCTTGTGACTGGCGAGCAGCGCTTCCAGCACCTGCCGGCGCATGGGCGTCAGCCGCTGGGCGCGTGCCGCGCACAACGCTTCGGCATGCGCGATGGCGGTGCTGGTGCAGCTATCGTGATCGTGGTCGGGCGCCGGGAAAATCATCTGCGACATCGTTATTATTCCTCAGCGCTGAATTAAAGGCGCCGGTTCGAACGTTTCTGCACCGGCATTGTAACGGCCGGCCGGCACCGCGAAAACGTGACGCAGTCGCAGATTTTGATATTGCACCGCAACAAAAACCGTCTCACATTGCCGCGTCTTACGCGGAAGTCCCACGGCCAAGGCGTTTTTCGCTTAAGACTCACCGGCTTGAATTGGGGATCACTATGCTCAAAGGAAAGACGGCGCTCGTAACCGGCTCGACCTCAGGTATCGGCCTCGGCATTGCACGGGCGCTCGCGGCGCAAGGCGCCAACGTCGCCATCAATGGCTTCGGCGACAAGGCCGCGATCGAGAAGGAGCGGGCCGGGATCGAGAAGGAGTTCGGCGTCAAGGCCATCTATTCGCCGGCGGACATGAGCAAGCCCGCCGAGATCGCCGACATGGTGCGCACGACCGAAAAGACTTTCGGCACGCTCGACGTGCTCGTCAACAACGCCGGCATCCAGCACGTCGCACCGATCGAGGAATTTCCGATCGAGAAGTGGGACCAGATCATTGCCATCAATCTTTCGTCCGCGTTCCATACGATCCGCGCCGCCGTACCCGGCATGAAGTCGCGGAAGTGGGGGCGTATTATCAATACGGCGTCGGCGCATTCGCTGGTCGCCTCGCCGTTCAAGGCGGCTTATGTGTCGGCCAAACACGGGCTTGCGGGCCTCACCAAAACCGTCGCGCTGGAGCTGGCCACATTCGGCGTCACGGCGAATTGCATCAGCCCGGGTTACGTGTGGACGCCGCTGGTCGAGAAGCAAATTCCCGACACGATGAAAGCACGCGGAATGACCGAGGAACAGGTCAAGCGCGACGTGCTGCTGGCTGCGCAACCGACCAAGGAGTTCGTTACCGTCGATCAGGTGGCGGCGCTTGCCGTCTATCTTTGCTCGGATGCGGCGAAATCGATCACCGGCGCCAACCTGTCGATCGACGGCGGCTGGACCGCGGCATGAATTTTTGTCGCCGGCCGGCACATCCGATCCCGCAATCGTGAGGCGTTTGCCGTCATGAAGGGTATTCTTGCCTCGCTGTTGCCGCGGCGAGGACAGGGCGCGCAGGCGACCAAACGCATCAATCTCGCGCTGCAGGGCGGCGGTGCGCACGGCGCGTTCACTTGGGGCGTGCTCGAGCACTTGTTGAGCGACGAACGGCTCGTCATTGAGGGCATTTCCGGCACGTCGGCGGGCGCGGTCAATGCGGTGATGTTCGCCGACGGCATGGCGCGCGGCGGGCGCGCGGAAGCGCAAAAACGGCTTGCCGACTTCTGGCGTGCCGTGAGCAACAACGGCAACCTGCCGCCACTACAGCGCGCAGTGGTGGAACGCATGTTGTCATTCATTCCGCTCGAAGGCACGCCGATGCAGGCCTGGCTCGACGTGCTCTCGCGCTATTTTTCGCCCTACGACTTCAATCCGCTCAATATCAATCCGCTCAAGGACCTGTTCGAGCGTTTCGTCGATTTCGGGACGCTGCGTGGCTTTTCCGATCTGCAACTGTTCATTTCAGCGACGAATGTGCAGACCGGTCGGGTGCGCATCTTTTCGCGGGAAAGGATCACGGCCGAAGCCTTGATGGCGTCGGCCTGTCTGCCGCTTTTATTCCGCGCGGTCGAGATCGACGGCGTGCCCTATTGGGACGGCGGCTATCTGGCCAACCCGGTGATCTTTCCGTTCTTCGGCACCACCAAGACGGAGGATGTTCTGGTCGTGCAGATCAATCCGCTGATGCGGCAGGCGACGCCGACCTCCGCCAGCGAGATCATGAATCGCATCAACGAGATCACGTTCAATTCTTCGCTGCTCACCGAATATCGCGCGATCGAATTTGTCGCCCGCCTGATCGATCAAGGCCGGCTGCCGCGCGGCACCGCACCCGGCCAATATCGCCGCGTCAACGTTCATCGCATCGTGCTCGACCGCTTCGGCACGAATTTCGATGCGTCCACCAAGGCCTCGACCGACTACGGTTTCTTCGAAACGCTGCGCGTGAGCGGCAAGCGCGCGGCGCGGCGCTTCCTCGACGATCATTTCGACGATATTGGCGTTAAAAGTACCGTGGATCTGGCTGCGGAAGCGCGAGCGGAATGGGCATGACGCTCTCTCAATCATGACCAATATGAAACCGCTCCTGTCGGTTGCGGTCGGCTCCACCCGGCTTGAGGTCTGCATTGCCGACATCACCACGCTCGCGCTCGACGCCATCGTCAATGCCGCCAACCACACACTGCTTGGCGGCGGCGGCGTCGACGGCGCAATCCATCGCGGCGCGGGGCCGGAATTGCTCGCCGAATGCCGGACGCTGGGCGGCTGCGAAACCGGCCATGCCAAGATTACGCACGGCTACCAGCTGCCGGCAAAACACGTGATTCACGCCGTCGGGCCGGTGTGGAGCGGCGGCGGCAAGGGAGAAGATGACTTCCTGGCATCGTGCTATCGCGCGGCGATCGATCTTGCGGGCGCGCATCACCTTGCGTCGATCGCGTTTCCTGCGATCTCGACCGGGATTTATCGATTTCCGCCCGACCGGGCGGCGCGCATCGCCGTCGGCACGGTCGCGGCGGAACTGGCTGCGGCGCCGCGCGGCATCGACCGCGTGGTCTTCTGCTGCTTCGCACAGGGTGCAGCCGACCATCACATCGCTGCTTTCACCGAGCTTGGGCTTGCTTAGAGCACAGTCGTTTCAGATTGAATCGACTGCGCTCTAAACATGTTGATGGAGCATGATCTTTTCGGAAAACCGGTTTCCACCCCCGGATCAAGTCAGTCCGGGGCAGGCTTTTTCCGCATCATGCTCTAAAACGGCCGCATCCGAGGCTGCTTCTGCGCAGCCTCGGATCGTCTTGGCGCAGGACTATTCGCCCGCGGCGGCTTCGCGCGGTTGCTCGGTTTCGGCTTTTTGCTTCGCTTCGAGGTCTTCGCCGGTCTGCTGGTCGACGACCTTCATCGACAGCCGTACCTTGCCGCGCTCGTCGAAGCCGAGAAGCTTGACCTTCACCTTATCGCCTTCCTTGACGACGTCGGTCGTCTTCTGCACGCGGCGCGGGGCAAGCTGGCTGATGTGGACCAGTCCGTCCTTGGCGCCGAAGAAGTTCACGAAGGCGCCGAAGTCCATAACCTTGACGACGGTGCCTTCGTAAATGTGCCCGACCTCGGGCTCCGAGGCGATCGACTTGATCCAATTGATCGCCGATTTGATCGATTCGGCTTTCGCCGAGGCGACTTTCACGGTGCCGTCGTCGGAAATGTCGATCTTGGCGCCGGTCTTCTCCACGATCTCGCGGATCACCTTGCCGCCCGAGCCGATGACCTCGCGGATCTTGTCCACCGGGATCGAGAACACCTCGATGCGCGGGGCATGCTCGCCGAGCTCGGCGCGGTGCTGAGCAATCGCCTTGCTCATCTCGCCGAGGATGTGCATGCGGCCGTCTCTGGCTTGGGCCAGCGCGATGCGCATGATCTCCTCGGTGATGCCGGAGATCTTGATGTCCATCTGCAGCGAGGTGACGCCGCGCTCGGTGCCGGCGACCTTAAAGTCCATGTCGCCGAGATGGTCTTCGTCGCCGAGGATGTCGGAGAGAACGGCGAAACGTTCTTCCTCCTTGATGAGGCCCATGGCGATGCCCGCGGTGGGCCGCTTGAGCGGTACGCCGGCGTCCATCAGCGACAGCGAGGTGCCGCACACGGTCGCCATCGAGGAAGAACCGTTGGATTCGGTGATCTCGGAGACGACGCGGATGGTGTACGGAAACTCGTGATGCGGCGGCAGCACGGGATGGATCGCCCGCCAGGCGAGCTTGCCGTGACCGATCTCGCGCCGGCCAGGCGCGCCGAGCCGGCCGGTTTCGCCGACCGAGAACGGCGGGAAGTTGTAATGCAGCAGGAAGGTCTCCTTGTAGGTTCCCTGCAGCGCGTCGACGAACTGCTCGTCCTCGCCGGTGCCGAGCGTCGACACCACCAGCGCCTGCGTCTCGCCGCGGGTGAAAAGCGCCGAGCCGTGGGTGCGCGGCAATACACCGACCTCGCATACGATCGGCCGAACGGTTTTCACGTCGCGGCCGTCGATGCGGTTGCCGGTATCGAGAATATTCCAGCGCACGATCTTGGCTTCCAGGTCCTTGAAAACGCCGGCGACCTGGAGCTTCGGATGTTTCGGGTTCTCCACGCCTTCCGGGCAGAAGTGCGCCATCACGCGCTCTTTCGCCGCATCGACCGCCTTATGGCGTTCCATCTTGTCCGCAATCGAATAGGCGGCGCGCAGGTCCTTTTCCACCAGGCTGCGTATTTCGCTTTCCAGCGCCGAATTGTCCGGCAGCGTCAGCTCGCGCGGCTCCTTCGCCGCCTTTTCCGCAAGCCTGATGATCGCCTCGATCACCGGCTGGAAGTGCCGGTGCCCGAACATCACGGCGCCGAGCATCACCTCTTCGGAGAGTTCCTTCGCTTCCGACTCCACCATCAGGACCGCGTCCCCCGTTCCGGCGACGACGAGATCGAGCTCGCTCTCCGTCATCTCGTCGATTTGCGGGTTGAGCACGTATTCGTTGTTGATGAAGCCGACGCGGGCGGCGCCGATCGGCCCCATGAACGGCGCGCCCGACAAAGTGAGGGCCGCGGATGCCGCAATCATGGCCACGATGTCGGGATCATTCTCGAGGTCATGCGACAGCACGTTCACGATCACCTGCGTGTCGCAGCGCCAGCCGTCGGCGAACAGCGGCCGCACCGGCCGATCGATGAGCCGGGAAACCAACGTCTCTTTTTCCGTCGGCCGCGCTTCGCGCTTGAAATAGCCGCCGGGGATGCGGCCCGCCGCGTAGTATTTTTCCTGGTAGTTGCAGGTCAGCGGCAGGAAGTCGACGCCTTCCTTGGGCTGCTTGGTGGCGACAACAGTCGCGATGACGGCGCTGTCGCCGTACGAAGCCAATACGGCCCCGTCGGCCTGGCGGGCGAGCCTTCCGGTCTCTAGCGTGAGCTTGCGGCCACCCCAGTCAAGTTGCACACGATGAATATTGAACATTGCGATTGTCTCTCATGGTTTTCGCGAAGGATGCGAAAGCCATAAGCAAGACGGCGAGGCGCTGTCGGCGCAGCAAGCCTGCTGCGAATGCTGCCAGCGTCTGGCGATCCTGCCATGGCCTTCGGACCTTCCTTTGATTATCGACGAACCAACGGTGCGTCGCGCTTAAATCGGCAGCCTTGCTGCCGCACATATCGGCGGTCGCCTCTTGCGCTCCGCCGGCCAAACGCGCGGGACTTTCCCGCGCGCAAACCTGTCAACGGCGGATACCCAGCCGTTCAATCAGCTCCTTGTAGCGCCCCTCATTCGTGCGCCGGAGATAGTCAAGAATCTGGCGGCGCTGCGACACGAGCTTCAGAAGCCCGCGCCGCGAGTGGTTGTCCTTGATGTGGGTCTTGAAGTGTTCGGTCAGGTTGTTGATCCGCTCCGAAAGCAGCGCAACCTGCACCTCGGGTGAACCGGTATCGCCCGACTTGACGGCGTACGTCTTGATAACTTCCGCTTTCCGCGCGGTCGTAATCGACATCGTCACCAACCTTTTCCTCTCCCGGCGCGACCTGCCACGCCGGCCAAATTGAACACGCGCTTCGGGACGATCTCGCCGCGGTCGACCTCGGCAATGGCTACGAGCTGCCCGCTCGAAGCGACCTGGACCGTGCCGCGGACGATGGCAGCGTCCCGTCCACGCAACAAAACGGCTTGGCCCCTGTAGAGCCTTGCCGCGTCTGCCGGGCTTACGGCCAGCGCCGGGATGTCGTCCAGCGCGGTTTCGATCGGCAGCAGCAAATCGGCGAGATTGACCTCGCCGGCGGCCGCTCTATGGCACAAAGATTCGAGCCGTTCCAGCGAAATCATGTCGCCCTCCCCGAAGGGACCCACCCGGCTGCGGCGCAGCGCGCAGACATGGCCCAACGTACCGAGCGCGCGGCCAAAATCGCGGGCCAGCGCCCGCACATAGGTGCCTTTGCCGCATTCGGCCGCGAACACCGCATGGTCCGGATCCCGGGTTTCGAGGAGGTCGAGCCGGTGGATGGTCACCGGGCGGGGTGCGATCTCGACCGCTTCGCCGTCGCGGGCAAGATCGTAGGCCCGCTCGCCATCAATCTTAATGGCGGAATAACGCGGTGGAACTTGCTCGATCGTACCGACGAAGCGCGGCAGCAGCGCTTGGATTGCTGCGCGGTCGGGGCGGTTGTCGCTCGTCGCCACGACGCGGCCCTCGGCGTCGTCGGTGTCGCGTTCCTCGCCCCAGCGCACGGTGAAGACGTAGGTCTTACGACTGTCGACGACGAACGGCACGGTCTTGGTCGCTTCGCCGAGCGCGATCGGCAGGCAGCCGGACGCCAGCGGATCGAGCGTGCCGGCGTGACCCGCGCGCTTGGCGGCGAACAAACGCTTGATGACGGCGACCGCATGAGTGGACGTCATGCCGACCGGCTTATCGAGCACGACCCAACCATGCACATCGCGCTTGGCGCGTTTTTTGTTTGCGGCTTGCTCCGGCCGCGGGACAGACTGCATGCCGGCGTCGCGCTCCGATAGGTGGTCGATTTCGCCGGCATCAGCCGACGAGATATTATTGGTTGCCGACATCAATTGTCCTTTTCGCCGAGGTCGCGCTGGACTACGGGCGTTCGCAGAAGCTTTTCGATCCGCTCCGCTTCGTCGAAGCACTCGTCGATGCGGAAGCGAATCTCAGGAGCAAATTTCAGGTTGACGCGCCGCGCGATCTCGCCGCGCATGTAGCGCTTGTTGTGCTCCAACGCGCCGAGCACTTCCTGCTCGTCGCGCCCGCCGAGCGGCATGACGTAAATCGTAGCGAGCCGCAGATCGGCGCTCATGCGCACCTCGGGAACGGTGATCATGTGCGCTTCGATGATTGGATCGTGGACGTCGCCGCGTGAAAGCATGTCGGCAAGGGCATGGCGAATAAGCTCGCCGACGCGCAACTGGCGCGGCGAAACGCCGGCTGACTGATCACGGTGTTGACGAGGAGCCATTATCGGTATCCAAATACTTGTTCGGCGCGGCCGGGCCTCTCCCGGCCATCCACGTCTTCGTCGCGATGATCCTTAAGACGTGGATACTCGGACGTGGATGCCCGGCGCGCAGCCGGGCGTGGCGACGCCTTCACAGCGTCCGCTGCACGCTCTCCACGCGGTAGCATTCGATGACGTCGCCGACCTTCATGTCCTGGTAATTCTCGAACGCCATGCCGCATTCCTGCCCGGCGAGGACTTCGCGCGCGTCATCCTTGAAGCGCTTGAGCTGCGACAGCTTGCCTTGATGCACGACGACGTTGTCGCGGATGAGGCGAACATTGGCGCCGCGCTCCACCGTGCCGTCGGTGACGCGGCAACCGGCGACATTGCCGATCTTGGAAACCTTGAAGATTTCGAGAATGACGGCGTTGCCGAGCATTGTCTCGCGCAGCGTCGGCGCCAGCAATCCCGACATCGCCTTCTTCACGTCGTCGACGAGGTCGTAAATGATGTTGTAGTAGCGAATTTCGATGCCGGCATGCTCGGCCGCTTCGCGTGCCTCCTTGTGGGCGCGAACGTTGAAGCCGATGACGGCGGCCCCCGAGGCGCTCGCCAAGGTCACGTCGGATTCGGTAATGCCGCCGACGCCTGCGAAGATCACGCGGGCGGCGACTTCCGCGGTCGAGAGCTTCTCCAGCGCGCCGACGATCGCTTCGATCGAGCCCTGCACGTCGCCCTTGATCACCAGCGGAAATTCCTTGCGGCCCGCGGTCTTGAGCTGACTCATCATCTGCTCGAGCGAACCGCGCATGCCGGTCTGCCGCGCCGCCATTATCTCGCGCTTCTGCCGCGCGCGGTAATCGGCGATCTCGCGGGCGCGGGCTTCCGACCCGACCGCAGCCAGGCGGTCGCCTGCTTCGGGCGTGCCGTTGAATCCCAGGATCTCGACCGGCATCGAAGGACCGGCGGCGACCACTGAATGCCCGGTATCCGACATCAGCGCGCGCACTCGGCCCCATTCGGAGCCGGCTACGACGATGTCGCCGGGCTTGAGCGTGCCGCGCTGCACCAGGGCCGTCGCGACGGGACCGCGGCCGCGATCAAGCCGCGCCTCGATCACGGTGCCTTCGGCCACCCGGTTCGGATTGGCCTTCAGCTCCAGCACTTCGGCCTGCAGCGCAATCACGTCGAGCAGCTTGTCGAGATTGCGTTTCTCCTTCGCCGACACTTCGACTTCAAGAACGTCGCCGCCCAGCGATTCGACTTGAATCTCATGCTGCAGCAGTTCCGTGCGCACGCGTTCGGGCTTGGCGTCCGGCTTGTCGATCTTGTTGATGGCGACGATGATCGGCACCTTGGCCGCTTTAGCGTGGTGGATCGCCTCGATGGTCTGCGGCATGACGCCGTCGTCTGCGGCGACCACAAGCACAACAATGTCGGTGATCTTGGCGCCGCGCGCGCGCATTGCAGTGAAGGCGGCGTGGCCCGGCGTATCGATGAAGGTGATGCGTCCGCCGGACGGCGAGGTGACCTGATAGGCGCCGATGTGTTGCGTGATGCCGCCGGCTTCCGCGGCGGCAACATCGGTCGAACGAATCGCGTCGAGCAGCGATGTCTTGCCGTGATCGACGTGACCCATGATGGTGACGACCGGGGCGCGCGGTTGCAGGCTGGCCGGATCGTCCGCGGTGTCGAACATGCCCTCTTCGACATCCGACTCGGCGACGCGGCGCACGGTATGGCCGAGCTCCTCGGCTATGAGCTGGGCGGTGTCGGCGTCGATCGTGTCGGTGATCTTTGCCATGTGGCCCTGCTGCATCAGAATGCGGATCACGTCGACCGCGCGCTCGGCCATGCGATTGGCCAGCTCCTGGATGGTGATGGTTTCCGGGATCGTCACTTCGCGGGCGATCTTTTCCTTCGGCTCGTTGTCGCGGTGGCCGGTCATGCGCTGGACACGGCGGCGGAAAGAGGCGACCGAGCGCTCGCGCACCTCGTCGGCGGAAAGGGCGGTGACGACGGTGAGCCGGCCGCGACGTTTCTCGCCACCGCCGCGCGGCGCTTTCGGCGTCGGCGCTGGGCGTGCGGCGGTGCCGCGGCGGCTGCGGGGAGCTTCCTCCTCGTCGGCTTCGAGCGTCAGGCGGCCGGCGCCCGGTTTTATCGGCGTCGGTTCAGCGCCGAAGCGCCGCTTCGCCACCTCGTCGGCCTTGCGCTTGGTTTCTTCGTCGTGCTTGCGGCGTTCCTCTTCCTCGCGCTTGCGCGTTTCCGCGGCTGCGCGCTCGGCGCGCTCGGCTTCTTCGCGCGTGTGACGGATGCGCGCTTCTTCCTCGGCGATCTTGCGCTCTTCCGCCTCGCGCAGGCGCGCGTCGGCAAGCGCATGCGCACGGGCGCTGCGCTCTTCCTCGGTGAGCGTGCGCAGCACGACGCCGGAAGGTTTTGGAGCGGGGTGAGCGGCAGCCGCCGACGGTGCAGCGGCCGGCGCAGATTTGGCCGTCGGTGCGGCACGTTTCGGAGCCGCACTGCGCTCCGCTGCGGTAGGTTCCGGCTTGGCTTCCCCCGGGCCCGCGATCCGGCGCTTCACTTTTTCGACGACGACCGCTTTGCTGCGACCATGGCTGAAGCTCTGGCGCACGACGCCCTGCTCGACGCCGCCGCGTTTGAGGCTCAGCGTCTTGCTTGGGGTCACGCTTAGCTTTTCGCCGGTATTTTTGGTCGTCTCAGTCATCCGCATCCATTTCCTACGCGCTCACTCCCGCCGTCGGCCTTAAAGCGCAGCACCACTTTTGCCGGCCGGATCATGGTCGGCGCGCCGGAACCGTTCCAGGCGCTGGCAGCGAGCCAAAAAGGTTTCGCTCGCGGGGCCGGCAATTAGCGCTGCATGTACCACATTTGGGCGGTTCAATGCCAAATCCAATTGCGCCGAGGCCAGGAATCGGATCACCGCAGGCGGCTTGCCCGAGCGGCGGTGCAGTGCCGCGTCGAGCTTGCGGGTTCCCTCGGAAGAGGCCTCGGCCGCGTGTAAAAGCGCCACGACCTCCTCGTGCCCCAGCGCTGCTTCGGCCCTGGTAAAACCCGCCGCGACCAGCCCGGCCTTGCCGGCCACGGCCAAGGCGTCGAAAACCGCTCGTTCAAGAAGCCGTTCGGTCCGATCGACTAGGTCCGGCGGCAGGCGAACCTCCCGCCTGAACCCGCGGGTAAAGGCCTTGCGCTTGACGGCTTCGGCCAACGCCTGTCGGGTGGCGGTGACCCAAATGCCGCGCCCGGGCAGCTTGCTTTTGAGGTCGGCAACCGCTTCGCCGTTCGGTCCGACGACGAACCGGATGAGATCCGAAACCGGCTGCACCGTGCGCGTGGCGGCGCACAGGCGTGTGCGCTCGCGTGCGTGCGGTCCGCGGTCGAGTTCGACGGCTGATCCGGCGTCCTGGATTTGAGCGGTCATGCTTTCGTGGTGTCTCGTTTGCCTTAGAATATGATCCGGAAAAAAGTCCGCCCCCGGACTTGATCCGGGGGTGGAAATCGGTTTTCCGAAAAGATCATGCTCCTCCAAAATGTTAGAGCGACAATCGTTTCAATCTGAAACGACTGCGCTCTAGCAGGCTGTTGAAAAAGTGAACGAGGTTCCCGGTTCGATTCGGTTTCGTTCACTTCTGGATTCGGATGTGTTCATGGTCAAAGTGACTTTTTCAAACAGCCTGCTAGGTCTGCGCCTCGGGGGCGGTTGTTTCATCGGCCGCAGGCGGGGCGAGATCGGCCTCCGCGACCCAGCCCGCCGTCAGCCGCGCCTGCATGACAAGCGCTTCAGCCTCTTCGCGCGAAAGGTCAAAGCCGTCGAGAATGCCGGCCTCCCGCACGGTTTCGCCGTCCTTGCGCTCGGTCCAGCCGGCGAGGTCATCGGTCGCGCACCCGGCCAAATCTTCGACGGTCTTGATGCCGTTCTCGCCGAAACGCACCAGCATCGCCGTGGTGACGCCCGGTACCTCCTTGAGTTCGTCGGCGACGCCCAGCTCCTTGCGCTTGGCGTCGAGTTCGGCCTCGATCTTGGCAAGGTAATCGCGGGCGCGGGTTTGCAGCTCGCCTGCGGTTTCCCCATCGAAACCTTCGATGCCGGCGATCTCCTTCGTGTCCACCAGAGCGAGTTCCTCGACCGAGGTGAAGCCCTCGGAGGCCAGGAGTTGCCCGATCACCTCGTCGACGTTGAGCGCGTCGATGAACATGCGCGTGCGATTCTCGAATTCGGCCTGACGGCGCTCCGATTCTTCCTGTTCGGTCAGGATGTCGATGTCCCAACCGGTGAGCTGAGACGCGAGCCGCACATTCTGGCCGCGGCGGCCGATGGCGAGCGAAAGCTGCTGATCGGGGACCACCACCTCGATGCGCTCGCGTTCCTCGTCGAGCACCACCTTGGCGACTTCGGCCGGCGCCAAGGCATTGACGACGAACGTGGCGATGTCGTGCGACCACGGGATGATGTCGATCTTCTCGCCCTGCAGCTCATTGACCACCGCCTGCACGCGCGAGCCGCGCATGCCGACGCAGGCGCCGACCGGATCGACCGAGGAGTCGCGGGAGACGACCGCAATTTTGGCCCGCGAACCGGGGTCGCGCGCCACGGCTTTGACTTCGACGATGCCGTCGTAAATCTCCGGCACCTCTTGCGCGAAAAGCTTCGCCATGAATTGCGGGTGCGTGCGCGAGAGAAAGATCTGCGGTCCGCGCTGCTCGCGGCGAACGTCGTAGATATAGGCGCGGATGCGGTCGCCGTTGCGGGACACCTCGCGCGGCAGCATTTCATCGCGCCGCACGATCGCTTCGCCGCGGCCGAGATCGACCACCACGTTGCCGTATTCGACGCGCTTGACGACGCCGTTGACGATGTCGCCGATCCGATCCTTGTACTCCTCGTACTGACGGTCGCGCTCGGCCTCGCGCACTTTCTGCACGATCACCTGTTTTGCCGATTGCGCGGCGATGCGCCCGTATTCCAGCGGCGGCAGCGGGTCGGCGATGGTGTCGCCGATCTGCGCGGCGGGATGGCGCCGGCGGGCGTCGTCGAGGCTGATCTGGGATGCGGGATTTTCGACGGCGTCTACCACCAGCATGTGGCGGGACAGATGCAGCTCGCCGCTCTTCGGATCGATCTCGGCGCGCACTTCGGTTTCGCTGCCGTATCGGGAGCGCGCCGCCTTGGCGATCGCGTCCTCCATGGCGCCGAGCACGATCTTGCGGTCGATCGCCTTTTCGCGGGCGACCGCGTCTGCGATCTGCAGAAGTTCAAGTTTGTTGGCGCTTACCGTCGCCATGGTCAGTCTCCTTTGCGTTGGTTCGCGCGCCGGTCTTGTTCCGGGGCGGTGTGCGTCCGTCGATGCGGTTTTTGCCGATCGGCGGTTTGTACGTCGGCTGAAAGTTCCGCGAGCTTGCCGCCGTATTTGCTCCGCCGCAGCGATTCCACGATGAGCGCGTCGGTGAGGACAAGCCTCGCTTCCATGATGTCGTCGATCCGCAGCAATGTTTCAGCAGCACCGGCGGTGGTCGCCTCATCGCACCGCAGTCGCACGCACTCGCCTTCGGTGCCGACAAGCTTGCCGCGGAAACGACGGCGGCCGTCGATGGGCACCAGCATCTCGATCTTGGCGAGATGACCGGCATAGCGGTCGAAATCCGAGCGCCGCACGAGCGGCCGGTCGATGCCGGGTGAAGAGATTTCCAGCCGATAGGGCCCCTCGATCGGGTCCGCGACATCGAACACCGGCGAGAGCGCCCGCGAAGCCGTCTCGCAGTCCTCGATCGGCATGGCACCGTCCGGCCGCTCCGCCATGATCTGAACGGTACAACCGGCGGCGGCTGAAATGCGCACGCGCACCAGCCGATAGCCGAGGCCCGCCAACACCGGCTCGGCGAGCGCGGCGACCCGCGCTGCGCGGCCCGGTTCGGTGATAAGCCGCGGCTCTTCAGCAAAGGCTGTCAGCCTGTCGTCCATGTTGTTCGCGAGCGTTCGGCCTGTACTCATGCGGCGGTTTTGCAGTTCCTAAAATCCGACGATAACTGGCGTAGGGACGTAAAACCAAAACCCGCACTAGAATCATAAGGTTGCTCGTGTCCTTTGCACTCGGAAGTTCGCATCCGAAGCGTCGGAAGGGGTGCCCGTTGCGAACCTCGGAATCGGGACATGTGTGTCCGGCAAAGGAAACCGTCGGGCCTTAAGGTAATAAAAAAGAGCGGGTCCCGGAGGGCCCACTCTCAAAACCGTTCGGATCAACCGACCGTTATGAGGTATCCATGACGGACGGCTGGAATATAGCGTTTCCTGAGGGCGTTGCAAGGGTGCCGAGCCCGGCATTCGGCGCCGGTTGCCGGTAATAACTTTGCTGCAAGGGTTCATTCAGAATTCCCGACTTATTGTCGTGCGCGGGCACCGCGCATTCGCAAAAATTGATGGATTCGAGGATGGGTGCCAATCTCTCGCTGATCGCCGAACTCGAAGAGGTCGTTCAGCACGGCTCGCGTGAGAAGCGCGTGGCGACGCTCCAGCGCGTCACCGCCCTCTTTTTGGCCGGCGCAAGCCGCTATACCGAGGAGCACGTCGACATCTTCGACGATGTGTTCGGACTGCTCATCAAGGAGATCGAGAGCAAGGCGCGCGCCGAGCTCTCGAACCGTCTTGCGCCCGTGAGCAATGCTCCGGTCAAGGTGCTGCGCAAGCTCGCCAGAGACGACGATATCGCCGTCGCCGGGCCGGTGCTCAAGCTCGCCCCGCGCCTGGCGGAAGCCGACCTCATCGATGTCGCGAAGACCAAGAGCCAAGCCCACCTGCATGCCATTTCGACGCGGCAGGCGCTGGGAGAAGCGGTAACGGATGTGCTGGTGCGGCGGGGCGATCGCGATGTCGCCCGCCGAGTGGCCGACAACCGCAGTGCCCGCATCTCCGCGAAGAGTTTTTCGCGGCTGGTCAAACGCGCGGAGGAAGACGGCATCTTGGCGGAAAAGGTCGGGTTGCGGCCGGATATCCCGCCGCCGCTGTTTCGCGATCTGTTGACGAAAGCGACTGCGGTCGTGCACCGGCGGCTTATCGCCTCGGCAACGCCGGAGCTGCGCGCGGCAATCTGCGATATATTGGCAAAGGTCTCCGAAGAGGTCGGCGCGCGAGTCGGGCCGCGTGATTATCGTGCGGCGCAACGCGTGGTGCTCAATCTCGACAAGGCGGGCCAGTTGAGCGAAGCGGCGTTGGTGTCGTTCTGCAGCGAGGGCAAATACGAGGAGACGGTCGTCGCGCTCTCCGCTCTCGCCAAAGTGCCGGTCAAAACCGCCGATCGGCTGATGGACGCCGATCGGCCTGATCCGGTGCTGATCCTGTGCAAGGCCGCCGGTTTGAATTGGTCCGCGGTGAAGGCGGTCATTGTGGCACGCCCGCAAGGAGCGGAAATGTCCAAGCAGGAGCTTGATGCGGCGTTCGCCAATTATGGACGACTCTCCGCTTCCACCGCGCAGCGCGTGGTTCGATTTTGGCAGGAGCGGCAAAGCCAATAATCGTACGGCAGCTTCGGGCCTTTCACGACCGGCGGAAAATCAGGAAACACGGCGCGCGCTCCGCGCGCGCGGCCTTGGCGTGGTAGCGCGTGCCGGTAAAATCGGGCCAGGCCTGTCGCCAGTCGTCGGCGCATCGCGCGGTCCACTCGAAATCGGCGGACCGCAAGAAATGCCGCAGCGTCCAGGCGGCGTAATCGGCGACGTCGGTCACGAAGCGCAGCTCGCCGCCGTGCCGCAGAATACGCGCGAACTGCGCGACCGTCGTATCCTGAATAAAGCGGCGTTTCCAATGCCGCCGTTTCGGCCACGGATCGGGATGAATGAGGTCGATACGCGCCAGCGACGCATCGGGCAGCCACGCCAACAGGCTTGTCGCGTCATCGAAGTGCAGACGGATGTTTTTGAGATCAGCGTCTTCGATCGCCGCAAGCGCCTTGGCCATTCCGTTGACGAAAGGCTCTACGCCGATGAAGCCCGTCTGCGGCTGCGCAATCGCCAGCGCAATCATGTTCTCGCCGCCGCCGAAGCCGATTTCGAGCCATACGTCGTTGACCGGCAGCGGAAACAATTCGCCAAGCTTGCTCGGCGCGGACCGCGAGAGATCGAGCGCAAGCCGCGGCAGCAGCGTGTCGATAAGATCCGCCTGCCGCTTCCGCAGCTTGTGACCTTTGCGCCGGCCGAAGAAAGCGCGCGCGTGGTGCTGTTCGGGATCCATTTAGCGCTCGCGATGCCTCCCCACTGAAGAGAGGTGAAAACCAACGGCGGCCCGCAGACAAGATCATTCCCGCTAGCCGAGGCTTTGCGTTCGGCGAACGCAGCGCGAACCCCCCCTGTGAACAAGCAAGAATGTGGGAAACCGCGATGCCGGCGCGTGCCGCGCCGCCGCGGCGGTTCAGCGCAGGCTCCGCTTGAGCGCGTCCGCAAGATCGGTCCGCTCCCAGGAGAAGCCGCCGTCTTTTTCCGGCGCGCGGCCGAAATGGCCGTAGGCCGCGGTGCGGCGATAGATCGGCCGGTTGAGCCGGAGCGCGCGGCGGATGTTCGTCGGGCGCAACGGGAACAGCTCAGGCAGGAGCTTCTGCAGCTTTGCTTCTTCGACTTTGCCGGTGCCATGCGTATTGACGTAGACCGACATCGGATCGGCGACGCCGATGGCGTAGGCGATCTGGATGGTGCAGGCGTCGGCAAGGCCGGCAGCGACGACGTTTTTGGCGAGGTAGCGCGCGGCATAGGCGGCCGAGCGGTCGACCTTGGTCGGATCCTTGCCGGAAAAGGCGCCGCCGCCGTGCGGGGCGTAGCCGCCATAGGTATCGACGATGATCTTGCGTCCGGTGAGGCCGCAATCGCCGTCCGGGCCGCCGATGACGAAATTACCGGTCGGATTGACTAGAAAGTCGCTCGCCTTCTTCGGCATCCAGCCTTCCGGCAGCGCTGACGCGACCGCGTCGGTGATCATCTCCTTCACCATGCCCGGCGTATATTTTTTGCCGTTGCGCGTCTGCGCATTGTGCTGCGTCGACAATACGACCTTGGTGCAACCGACCGGCTTGCCGTCGACATATTTCACAGTCACCTGGCTCTTGGCGTCGGGCTGCAAGTCGAACAGCGCGCCCGAGCGCCGCTTGTCCGACAGCACCTTGAGAATTTTGTGCGCGAAAAAGATCGGCGCCGGCATGAACGAGCCTTTTTCGTAGACCTCGCTCTCGGTGCAGGCAAAGCCGAACATCATGCCCTGGTCGCCGGCACCTTCTTCCTCGCCGTTCTTTTTCTTTTTGGCGTCGACGCCCATGGCGATGTCCGGCGATTGTCCGTGCAACAGCACTTCGACATCGGCGCCGTAGTAGGAAAAGCCATCCTGGTCGTAGCCGATGTCCTTCACCACGCTGCGTGCGGTTTCGGTGATGATCTCGCGGTTGATGACGGCCTTGTCGCCGTGCCGGTGGAACAGCGGCGCCTGGCCGCGCCCTTCGCCGGCAATAACGATCTTGTTCGTCGTGCAGAGGGTCTCGCAGCCCAGGCGCGTATTGACCTTGCTCTCGTCGGCAATGCCAAGCTTGACGTCGTTTTCGAGAAAGGCATCGAGGATCGCGTCAGAGATCTGGTCGCAAACCTTGTCCGGATGGCCTTCCGATACGGACTCGCTGGTGAACAGGTAGTTGGAACGTAACACTGCGAGACTCTCCCTCAAATGCAACAAGCCCCTTCGTCCCGGGCCTTATTAATCCGCGCGCCGATGCAGCGGCGCGGCAATCCATGACAGGGTTGTTGCAGCGCCGCTCCGCGCGGTCAAGGTGTGGGCGAAACGTGGGCGGAAGCGGGGACGGCGAGGAAGCGGCGCAGCCTGCTTAGCGGTTCTCGCCGAGAGCGATTTGCTCGACGAGGTCGACGATGCGTCGTCGCAGCTTGGAGTCGCCGATGCGCATGAAAGCCTTGGTGAGCGCAAGTCCATCGGACGTGGCAAGAAAATCGGAGACGTAGGCGGGCGAAGGCGCCTCGCTCATGCCCTCGATGCGTGCCGCCGTGGCAACCGTCGGCGCGCCTTCGAAGAAGAACGATACCGGCACCTGAAGGATATGGGAGATCTGCTGCAATCGGCTCGCGCCGATGCGGTTGGTGCCCTTCTCGTATTTTTGCACTTGCTGAAAGGTCAGTCCGAGGCTGTTGCCGAGCTTCTCTTGGCTCATCCCCAACATCATGCGGCGCATGCGCACGCGACTGCCGACATGTTTGTCGATGGGGTTCGGCGCCTTTTTGGCCATCATTTAACCGGTCTCCTGTGCCCCGCCTATTTACCGTACTGCCCTCAGATATCAAATTTGCTCAGGTTAAATACCCGGGCAGGTCATCGTTTTGAGGGTGATGATTCACCACTCGGCAGCCGCATGCGTAATTCGTATCAATAATAGCAAGGATTTTTGCCTTTATCTTCTTCGCGGACTAGTTGAGACTAGATTCAAATATGCGACCTGAGGTCGTTACCACAGGTCCGGTCGCATGTCCGCCGCACCGATTTACCGATCTGCATTTAGAATAAACTTTCGCTCTGCGCGAAAGGCTAAATTTTTAAGACGTTCGGTTGCAGCCGGCGGCGGACAAGCACGATCAATGCCGCCATGACAATGATGGCGGCCGGCGCATCACCGACGCGAGCGTAGATCGGGCTGCCGACCGGACTCGGCAGCGGTGAATCGATCACACCCTCGCTGCCCAGAGGCAACGAGCTGATGATGCGTCCGAGCGGATCGACGACGGCCGAAATGCCGGTGTTCGCTGCGCGAACCAGCGGCAGTCCCTCTTCGATCGCGCGCACGCGCGCCTGTTGGAGATGCTGATAGGGGCCGCTCGAAATACCGAACCAGCCGTCGTTGGTGACGTTGATGATCCAACCCGGCCGCCGGCCCTTCGGCGTCACCTCGCCGGGGAAGATGATCTCGTAGCAGATCAGCGGCAGCGCGAGCGGGGCGCCGGGAACGAACATGGGTCGGCGGCGGTCGCCGGCGAGAAAACCGCCGCGCTGCTTGGTGAGCTGTTGCAGGCCGAGACTTTCGAGGAAGCGCTGAAACGGCAGATATTCGCCGAACGGTACGAGGTGCACCTTGTCGTAAAGGGACACGATCGAACCGTCGCGGTCGATGACATAGATCGAGTTGTAGGCTGCCGGATCGGCGACATTGATCGGTTCGGCAAGCCGCACCGCGCCGGTGATCAGCATCGTGCCCCCCCGCAGCAACCGCATGATGCGAGCGAGCGCGTCGGGCTCGCGCGTCAAGAAAAACGGAAAAGCCGATTCCGGCCAGATCAAATGCGTCGCGTCGCGCACGCCGAGCGACTGCGGACCTGAAGCGCGGTCGGATAGCGCGATGTAGCGGTCCATAACGTCCTGCTTGGCCGCGTAATTGAACCGCACGTCCTGCTGCAAATTCGGCTGCATGACGCGCAGCCGCACGCCGTCGACCAGTTGGGTCGGCGTGCGGGCAAGCCGGAGCGCACCAAAGCCGCCGAGTGCGACGAGCGCGGCGACGGCGAGCGCGAGCGGCAGCCACCGCCGGCGCGTTTCGGCGCGATCATCCGCAAGCGCAGCGGGGCTCGCAAAGACGACGGCGGCGATGAAGGTGAAGCCCCAAATGCCGATGACCGAGACGCCCTGCGCCAACGGCAGCGGCGAGGTCAGCGCGTAGCCGAAAGCGTTCCAGGGAAAGCCGGTGAGCACGTGGCCGCGCAACCATTCCGCCGTGGTGAGCGCCACGCCCAAGGCCACAATGCGCGTCGCCCCGCGCGCCCATAACAGGCGCGCCAGCGCAACGCCGAACGCGGTGAAGATTGCGAGCCCTGCCGGCAGACCAACTACCGCAATCGGTAACAGCCAGCCGAATGTCGGGGCGTCGACCAGAAAGGCATAGCCGATCCAGTAGAGGCCGGCGAGAAAATAGCCGAAGCCGAACCACCAACCCGTGCCGGCAGCTCCGAGCAATCCGCCCCAACGGCCGGCGCCGGCACCATCGATCAACCAGACCAGCGCCGGAAAAGTCAGAAACAGGATAGGCCAGGCGTTGATCGGCGCCATAGCAAGCGCCGAAAGGGCGCCCGCGATAAATGCGATGAACCAGCGCCGCCACCCAAAGGACAGGACGATCGCGTGAACGAGGGCCGTCGGCTTCACGGCGGCGGCTGAGAGTTCGGGTTTGGCGGGCCGGCTTCATTACGCGGCGGCGAGAGCCGCGACGCGGCCGGCCGCAACGGCGTCGGCATCTCTCGTGCCACGCCGGGACGGCGATCGGTGCGCCGATAGATCTTGACACGTTTGACCCGGCGCGGATCGGCGTCGAGCACTTCGGCCTCGAAGGCGGCGGGTCCCGGCACCAGTTCGCCGCGTACCGGAACGTGGCCGGCGCGCATGACCAGATAGCCGCCGAGCGTATCGACCTCCTGCGCGGCTTCGCCGACGTCGAATTCCTCGCCGATCACGGCGCGCACGTCGTCGAGGCTGGCGCGGCCGATGGCCAGGAACGAGCCGTCGGCCTGGCGCGTCACCGCCGCCGTCGCCGCCTCGTCATGCTCGTCGGCGATATCGCCGACGATCAGCTCGACCAGGTCTTCAATGGAGACGAGCCCGTCGCTGCCGCCGTACTCGTCGATGACGAGTGCGAGATGAATGCGCGTCGCCTGCATTTTGGCGAGGAGGTCGAGGGCCGGCATCGATGGCGGCGCGTACAGGATTTCACGGACGATCTTGGTCGCCGCCAACGGCATCGAGAGATCGATCTTGGCGAGGTCGAGGTCGGCGGCAAGCTTTTCTTGCTTGGCGGCTATGGCCGGATCGACTGTAGCCCGCGCGGCCATGAACGCCAGCAGGTCGCGGATGTGGACCATTCCCGAGGGATCGTCGAGCGTGTCGTTGTAAACGACGAGGCGCGAGTGACCGGCGCCGGCGAACACCCTGACGAGTTCGCCGATGGCGATATCCTGCTGGACGGCGACGATGTCGGCGCGCGGCACCATGACGCTCTCGATCCGGCATTCGCGCAGACCGAGAATATTCTTGAGCATGGCGGCTTCCGCAGGCGAGAAGCCGGATTCGGGCTGCTCGGCCGTCAGCACGAGTTCGAGGTCGGCGCGCGTCGCTGCGGCTTTCCAGCCGAACAGGATGCGCATGATGCGCGCGAGCCATCCCTCGTGCGGCTCGCCGGGCTCCGGCAGCACCATGGGAAGACCGCCGCGTTCGGTCTCGCTCGGTTCGCTGTGCGGTTGGGCTTGGGATTGCGCCATGAGGTTTCGGGCTTGAGTGTCAGATCGAGGGATGGCGAAGGCGAGCGTCGGTTTCACCTTTTGCGCGGACGCCGATAGGGGTCGGGGATGGCAAGCCGCCGCAGGATGCCGCGCTCGGTCTGCTCCATTCTCTCGGCGTCCCCGGCCTGCTCATGATCGTAACCCAACAGGTGCAGGAAGCCGTGCACGGCAAGATGGGCAACATGATGGGCGAAAGGCTTATGTTCGGCGCATGCCTCGCGGGCAACGGTTTCGTAGGCCAGGACGATATCGCCGATAAGCGCACCGCCGGCGCGGCTCGTCGGGAACGACAGCACGTTCGTAGCCGCATCGACCCCGCGCCACGCACGATTGAGCTGGCGGATCGCCGAATCATCAGTCAGCACGATAGCAAGCTCCGCCGGTGGTGTTGATAGCGTGGCGGCGGCGGCCCTGATCGCACGTCGGAGCACTGATCGGACGCCTTGCGCCTGTTTCCAGAGATCGGATTCGACGAGCATATCAATTTTAGGTCCTGCCCGCGCCCTGCGCGCCGCCCGCGCCATTACGGCCGCTCGCGCTTTACCGTTGCCGCCTTGTCGTAAGCTTCGACGATGCGCGCGACGAGTTCGTGCCGGATGACGTCGGCGGCGGTAAACGCGACGTGAGCGATGCCCTCGACGCCTTCGAGCAGCCGCACCGCCTCGGCGAGGCCGGAGATCTGGCCCGACGGCAGGTCCACCTGGCTCGGGTCGCCCGTTACCACCATGCGGCTGTTCTCGCCGAGCCTCGTCAGCAGCATCTTCATTTGCATCGCCGTGGTGTTCTGCGCCTCGTCAAGAATAACGGCAGCGTTCGACAGGGTGCGGCCGCGCATGAAGGCAAGCGGCGCGATCTCGATCTCCGTCGTTTGCAGCGCGCGCTCGACGATGCGCGCGTCCATCAGGTCATAGAGCGCGTCGTAGATCGGGCGCAGATAGGGATCGACCTTCTCGCGCATGTCGCCGGGCAGAAAGCCGAGCCGCTCGCCGGCTTCGACGGCTGGGCGCGAGAGAACGATGCGGTCGACATCTTTGCGCTCGAACAATTGCACGGCATGGGCGACGGCGAGCCAAGTCTTGCCGGTGCCGGCCGGTCCGGTCGCGAATACGAGGGCGTGGCGCTTGAGCGCGCGCACGTAAGCGCTTTGTGCCGCAGTGCGGGCGCGCACGCGGCGCTTGCGTAGATTGATCTCCTCGAAGGTTTCGCGCGCCGAAGCGGGGTCGAAATCAAACAACGAACCCTGTGAAACGGCGAGCCGGATGACGCCGTCAACATCGCCTTGGGTCACCTCGTCGCCGCGCTTGAGGCGCTCATAGAGGCTTTCGAGCACGCGGCGCGCTTGTTCGCAGGCCTCGCGCGCGCCTTCCAGGGTGACGTGGTTTCCCCGCGAGGTGGCGACGACGCCCAATCGCCGCTCGATTAAAGCGAGATTCTGGCTGTACTGCCCGAACAGCGCGGAGGCGAGGCGATTGTCGTCGAAGGTGAGAACGATCTGCGCCGCATTGTCCGGCGCGGTGAGCGATCCGGCGTCCGGCCCAAGCGGACCGAGAGGAGGGGGTGTTCGCATTCAGGCTCCTGCGGCGGCGAGTGCCGGTTCCTGTGCCAACGCGCCGAACAGACTGTTGCTGGCAATTTCCATAATGGTGACGGCGCCGATTTCACCGATCAACGCGAGCGGCGCCTCGATCTGCACCGGCTGCAGATAAGGCGAGCGCCCGACGATCTGGCCGCGGTGCCGGCCCGGCCGTTCGAACAGCACGGAGAGGATGCGGCCCAGACAGCCGCGATTAAACGTCGCTTGGTTGCGGTCGATCACCTGTTGCAGGTGTTGCAGACGATCCGACTTTTTCGCCTCGTCCGGCTGATCGTCCATCTCGGCTCCGGGCGTGCCCGGCCGCGGCGAATATTTGAACGAGAAGGCTCCCGCATAACCGATCTCGTCGACGAGGCTGAGCGTTGCGGCAAAATCGTCTTCCGTCTCGCCCGGGAAACCAACGATGAAGTCGGACGTGAGCGCCATGTCGGGCCGCGCTTTGCGGAGCCGCGAGACGACGCCGACATAGTCGGCGCGCGTATGGCGGCGGTTCATCGCCGCCAGAATGCGATCGGAACCCGACTGCACCGGCAGATGCAGCTGCGGCATCAGCGCCGGCAGATCGCGATGCGCGGCGATCAGGTCGTCGCCCATGTCGAGCGGGTGGCTCGTCGTGTAGCGCAGCCGCTCGATGCCCGCCGCGCGCGCGAGACGTTCGAGCAACCGCGACAGCGGCCACGTGCGTCCGTCCGCTCCTTTGCCGTGATAGGCGTTGACGTTCTGTCCGATAAGCGTGATTTCGCGAACGCCGGCGTCCGCCAGGCGTTCGACTTCGGCTACGATTTTGTCGACCGGGCGGGAGGTTTCCGCACCGCGCGTATAGGGCACGACGCAGAAAGAACAAAACTTATCGCAGCCCTCCTGCACCGTGACGAAGGCGGTGACGCCGCGCGCACGGGTTGCTGCACGGCTCGGCGCAGCGAGATGGTCGAACTTGTCGTCGATGGGAAACTCGGTATCGACGACCCGGCCCTCGCGCTCGGCGCGGGCGATGAGCTGCGGCAACCGGTGATAGTTTTGCGAGCCGACGACGATGTCGACCGCCGGCGCCCGGCGAATGATCTCATCGCCCTCGGCTTGCGCGACGCAGCCAGCGACGCCGATGAGGAGATTGCGGCCGTCTGCCGCCGCCGTCTCCTTCAACCCGCGCATGCGCCCGAGCTCGGAGTAAACCTTCTCCGCCGCCTTCTCGCGGATATGGCAGGTGTTGAGGATGATGAGGTCGGCGTCCTCAGGAGCGGTGGTCTCCACATAACCCTCAGGCGCCAACGTGTCCGCCATACGCTGCGAGTCGTAGACGTTCATTTGGCAGCCGAAGGATTTCACATACAGTTTGCGGGAACCTATCATTCCAGTGGAATCCGATCCTTTGTCGACGTTTTGCCGATCGATGAGATTTTTTCTTGCTGAATCATAGCGCTTTTGCGCAGCGGCGTCAGCCGAGGTCGCGGCGCAGCGTCAGCGCCGTCGCGGTGCCGTCATAATAACCTTTACGCCGGCCTACCTCGTAGAAGCCGGCCCGCCGGTACAGCCGGCAGGCTGGCGCATTATGTTCATCTACTTCGAGAAACACCGTGCGAGCGCCGAGCCCCGCCAGCCGTCGCAGATGCAGATCAAGGAGCGGGCGCGCGATGCTGCGTCCACGCCAGGCCGGTACAATCGCGACCGAAAGGATTTCCGCTTCGCCCGCCGTCACCCGCGACAGGATGAACCCGATCAGAGTCCGACCGGCGGTGGCGCGATGGGCAACGACGGAACGATCGGCGATGAGACGACGAAACTCGTCCTCGCTCCAGCCGCGCCTGAACGAAGCCGCATGCACGGCGGCTACCGCGGCGGCGTCGCGCTCCGCCGCCTCCGAGATGACGGGCTCGGGCCGGGCCAACAGGCGCGTCACGAAATTCATCATCGGCGCGGGAGCTGGGCGGCGTTTTGCGGCTGCGCGTCGGGCGCGCGGAGGTATTGCGGCTTGGGCGGCGATTGGGGTTCCGGCACAACGGCGCCCATCCGCGCCACCCAGGCGATATCGGGTGCCGCGCGCGCATCGACGGTGACGGGCCGAGCGTCGGTCGGGGACAAGGCCGCGGCGACCGCTTGCGCCGCCGAGCCGACGATGCAGGCGGGCGCCGTCGACGCTGCCTGCACTGCTTCGCGCAAAGGGGCCAACCGGGGCGCCATCAGCGTGCTGCCGCCCGGGCCGAAAACCTGCAGGTACACATGATCGTGCCGCGCATCGATGGCGGCGACGACCGGCAGCCGCTCGTCGGCGGCCATATGGTGAGCCGCATAAGCGGAAAGCGTTGAGAGGCCGACGGCCGGCTTGTCGGCCGCCAATGCAATGCCGCGCGCGGCCGCGATGCCGACGCGCAGCCCGGTGAAGCTGCCGGGCCCCGTGGTCACCGCGATCCGGTCGATGTCGGGATACCCCATACCCGCCGCGTTCATTACCCGCTTCAAAAGCGGCATCAGTGCTTCGGCGTGACCGCGCGTCATCGGCAGGCTCTCGCTCGCAAGGATGCCGCCGTACTCGGTGTCGAGCACGGCCGCGGAGCAGGCTTCCAGCGCGGTATCAATGGCGAGCACACGCATGCGCGGTCACGCGGCCAAGCGCCCAGCCCGACGCCGCATTACAGCGGCCGGACTTCGGTCACGTCGGGTATGAAATGGCGCAACAGATTCTGGATGCCGTGGCGGAGCGTCGCGGTCGAGGACGGGCAGCCCGAGCAGGCGCCCTTCATGTTGAGATAGACGACGCCGTCCTTGAAGCCGCGAAAGGTGATATCGCCGCCGTCATTGGCGACGGCCGGCCGCACACGGGTCTCGATCAATTCCTTGATGGTGGCGACGGTCTCGGCGTCGGCGGCATCGAAGAACTCCTCGGCCTCGCTTTGCTCGGCGCTGCCGGCCGTGAGCAACGGCGCGCCGGACATGAAATGCTCCATGATGGCGCCGAGGATCATCGGCTTGAGCTGCTGCCACTCGCCGCTGCCTTTGGTGACTGCGATGAAATCGGAGCCGAAGAACACCCCGCTGACACCGGCGATGGCGAACAGCCGCTCGGCCAGCGGCGACTGTGCCGCCTCGTTGCGGTCGCGCAGGTCGAGCGTTCCATTCTCGAGTACCGCCCGACCGGGGAGGAACTTCAGGGTTGCCGGGTTCGGCGTCGCTTCGGTCTGGATGAACATTGGCATCCTCCGTCACCGCGCGCCGGCCCCTGCCGGCCATGCCGTGACTTCTCGTCAATCCAGTCTAATACGTGGCGAATTTCGTTGGAAGTTCAAGGGTAATCACGAAAGCGCGTCGATCTCTTCGTCGGTGAGATGTCCGGGCACGATGGCGACCGGAATCGGATAATCGCCCGCCGTGCGGCCGATGGTGGCGACCAGCGGGCCCGGCCCCTCCGATCCCGTCCCCGCGGCGAGAACGAGAATAAAAATGTCTTCGTTCTCGTCGATCAGCTTGAGAATTTCCTCCGCTTTGTCGCCTTCACGCACCACGCGGTCGGGCGTGATGCCGGCAATACTGCCGGCGCGGGCGGCGAATTTATCGAGTTGCGCGTCGGCTTCTTCGTGCGCCTCCGCCCGCATGATGTCGGCGACGCCGAGCCACTGCTGGCTCTGGCCGAGCGTCTCGATGACGCGCAGCATGACCACGCCGCCGCCGATGCGCGCGGCGCGCCGGCTGGCGAAATAAACGGCGCGGTCGCATTCCTCGGTGTCGTCGATCACGACGAGAAGCTTCGGTTTATGGCCGGCTTCATAGCTGCGGCGCCTGCGCGACATGGATTTCTCCGAGCAGCCCGAGACTGTCGTCCTTCGCCGCGCCGCTCGCCCAAAGAACGGGCCGCGCGAACGCCGCAACTCGCCATAACGTGGCAATGCTGCCACGGCGGCGCGTGGTCCGACAAGGAGGTGGGGGACGCGCGGACGGGACCGCGCACCGCGACGGAGCTTTATGTGCATGCTCAAGGGGTGCTAAGCGCGCACGAAGCCGACGATGTCCTTGACCGCTTTCATCGTCTCGCCGGCGAGTTTTTGCGCGCGCTTGGCGCCGTCGGCGAGAACGGCGTCGATCGCCACCGGATCGTGCATGAGCCGTTTCATCTCTGCGCCGATCGGACCGAGCTTGGCGACGCAGAGGTCGACCAGCGCCGATTTGAACGCCGAGAACTGCGCATTGCCGAATTGACCGAGCACGGCGGCGCGCGTGGCGCCTGCGAGGGCTGCGTAAATGCCGACGAGGTTGTCCGCCTCCGGCCGGTTCTTCAGTCCCGCCTCTTCGCTCGGCAGCGGCTCCGGATCCGTCTTTGCCTTGCGGATCTTCTGCGCGATGGCGTCGGCGTCGTCGGTCAGATTGATACGGGAATAGTCCGACGCATCCGACTTCGACATTTTCTTGGTGCCGTCGCGCAGCGACATTACGCGCGTCGCCTCGCCGGTAATGAGTGGTTCCGGTAGCGGGAAAAAGGCGCCGCCATAGCCATGGTCGTGGATCGAGCGGCCAAAATCATTGTTGAATTTTTGCGCGATGTCGCGCGACAGTTCCAGATGTTGCTTCTGATCCTCGCCCACCGGCACGTGGGTCGCGCGATAGACCAGAATGTCGGCCGCCATCAGCGCCGGATAGGCGTAGAGGCCGATGGAAGCGTTCTCGCGGTCCTTGCCGGCCTTCTCCTTGAACTGAGTCATGCGGTTGAGCCAGCCGAGCCGGGCGACGCAGTTGAAGATCCAGGCGAGTTCGGCATGCTCGGGGACCTGGCTCTGATTGAACACGATGTGTTTGGCGGGATCGATGCCGCAGGCGAGAAAGGCCGCGGTGACCTCGCGGATGGCATGCGGAAGCTCGGCCGGGTCCTGCCACACCGTGATCGCATGCAGGTCGACGACGCAATAGATGCAGTCGTAGCGGTCCTGCAGCTCGACGAAGCGCTTGATGGCGCCGAGGTAATTGCCGAGATGCAGATTGCCGGTCGGCTGTACGCCGGAAAAAACCCGTTCCTGAAACGCCATGCACGAATCTCCGCGGGAACGCGGCGTCCCATGCCGTCACGCCGCTGGCGGCGTCCAATGCCATGCCCTCGCCTTGCCCCGCAAGGGCTCCCCGCTATAGTGCGCGTCCCGCGCGTGTTTTTCCGAAGAGTCTTCCCATGCCATCGGCCCGTTACGACGTTCTCGGTATCGGCAATGCGATCGTCGACGTCATTGCCCGCACCGAAGAGGACTTTTTGCTCAAGCACGGCATGCACAAGGGCACGATGGCGCTGATCGACGAGCCGCGTGCCGAGGCGATCTACGAGGCCATGGGGCCGGCGATCGAGACCTCCGGCGGCTCGGCCGCCAATACGATCGTGGGGCTCGCTTCGCTTGGTGCGCGCACGGCGTTCATCGGCAAGGTCAAGGACGACGTACTGGGGCGCGCCTTCACCCATGATATCCGCGCGGCCGGCGTGGCGTTTACGACGCCGCCGGCTTCGGACGGCGCCTCGACCGCGCGCTGCTACGTGCTGGTGACGCCCGACGGCGAGCGCACCATGAACACCTATCTCGGCGCGGCGCAGAATCTGCACCCGGCCGATATCGACGCCGCCCTGGTGGCGGCGAGCGCCATCCTCTATCTCGAAGGCTATCTGTGGGACCCGAAGGACGCCAAGGACGCTTTCCTCAAGGCGGCGAAGATCGCGCATGAGGCCGAGCGCACCGTGGCGCTGTCGTTGTCCGACGCGTTTTGCGTCGATCGCTGGCGCGGAGAATTTCTGCAATTGATGCGCTCGCGCACCGTCGATCTCGTCTTCGCCAACGAAACCGAGCTGCACAGCCTCTATCAGACGGCGGACTTCGGCACCGCGGTGGCGGCGTTGCGCGCCGACGTCGCGGCGGCCGTGGTCACGCGCAGCGAGAACGGCTGCCTCGTGATCAGTCCGGAAGGGACCGAAGCGGTGCCGGCCTTCCCGGTCGAGCGCGTTGTGGACACCACCGGCGCCGGCGATCTGTTCGCGGCCGGTTTCCTTTGCGGGCTTGCGCGCGGCGCCGACGATCGTACCTGCGGCCGTCTTGGTGCGCTTGCCGCCGCCGAAGTGATCCAGCATCTGGGGGCCCGCCCGGAGACTTCGCTTCTCGACCTTGCGCGCGAGAACGGCTTGGCCGATTGATGCATGATCCGGAAAAAGCCCGCCCCCGGACTTGATCCGGGGGTGGAAACCGGTTTTCCGAAAAAGATCACGCACCAACGTAAAAATTAGACCGCGATCCGATTCCATTTAAACGGATCATGCTCTTAGACATCGACGCTGGCGGTGAGCGCGTTTTCCTGGATGAATTCGCGGCGCGGCTCGACGATATCGCCCATCAGCTTGGCGAACATATCGTCGGCCTCATCGACCTCCCTGACGCCGACCTGCAAGAGCGACCGCGCGTTGGTGTCGAGCGTGGTTTCCCAGAGCTGGCCGGGGTTCATCTCGCCGAGACCTTTGTAGCGTTGCAGCGTCACACCTTTGCGGCCGGCGGCCATGACCGCGTCGAACAGGCCGACGGGTCCGTGGATCGGCGTTTCCTCGTCCTTGCGGCGCAGGACGCCGGGGCGCGGATAGTTTTGTTGCAGCGACGCGGCGTGTTCGTCGAGCTTGCGCGCGTCGGCGGAGCCGAGCAAGGCGTGGTCGAGCACGGCCACGTCCCTGACGCCGCGCACGGTGCGCTCGAAGCGGAATCCGTCGCGGAATTCGCCCTGCCAGCCGCGCTCGGTTTCTTCAGCCAGCGCATCAAGGCGGCGCGCGATATATTGGGCGGCCGCGGTCGCATTCTGCGGATCGTTGAAGATGGTCGGATTGAGCACGCCGGCAATGGCGGCCTGCTCGACGACCTGCCGGTTGTAGCGGCTGTGCAATCCGGCAAGCACGTTGCGGATCGTGCGCGCCTCCTCGACCAGCTCGCGCAAATCCGCGTGGGCGCGCGTCTCGCCGGTGCACAGCGTCAACACCGCGTCGTCGAGGCCGCCGGTAATGAGATAATCTTCGAGCGCGCGCTCGTCCTTGAGATATTGCTCGGACCGTCCGCGGGTCACCTTATAGAGCGGCGGTTGCGCGATGTAGAGATGGCCGCGGTCGATGATCTCCTTCATCTGCCGATAGAAAAAGGTCAGCAACAGCGTGCGGATGTGGGCGCCGTCGACGTCGGCGTCGGTCATGATGATGATCTTGTGATAGCGCAGCTTGTCGGCGTTGAACTCGTCGCTCACGCCGGTGCCGAGCGCGGTGATCAGGGTGCCGATCTCCTGGCTCGACAACATCTTGTCCATGCGCGCGCGCTCGACATTGAGGATCTTGCCGCGCAGCGGCAGCACCGCCTGGAATTCGCGATTGCGGCCCTGCTTGGCGCTGCCGCCGGCGGAATCGCCCTCGACGATGAACAATTCGGACTTCGCCGGATCGCGCTCTTGGCAATCGGCGAGCTTGCCGGGCAGGGAGGAGATATCGAGCGCGCCCTTGCGCCGCGTCAGCTCGCGCGCCTTGCGTGCGGCTTCGCGAGCGGCGGCGGCCTCGACCACCTTGCCGACGATCACCCGCGCCTCGCCCGGATGCTCCTCGAACCAGGCCTTGAGCATGTCGTTGATCGCGCCCTCGACCACGGGGCGGACCTCGGAGGAGACGAGCTTGTCCTTGGTCTGCGAGGAAAACTTCGGGTCCGGCACCTTGACCGAAAGCACGGCGGTCAGTCCTTCGCGGCAATCATCGCCGGTCAGCGCGACCTTTTCCTTGCGCGCGGTGCCGCCCGACTCGGCATAGCCGGTGACTTGCCGGGTCAGCGCGCCGCGGAAGCCGGCGAGATGGGTGCCGCCGTCGCGCTGCGGAATATTGTTGGTGAAACAAAGCACGGTCTCGTGGTAGCCGTCGTTCCACCACAGCGCGCATTCGATGCCGATGCTGTCGCGCTCGGCTTTCATGACGATGGGCTGCGGGACCAGCGGCGTCTTGTTGCGATCGAGATATTTGACGAACGCCTCGACGCCGCCTTCGTAGCGCATCTGCTCGCGCTTCTCGACGGCATGGCGCGTATCCGACAGCGTGATCGTGATCCCGGAATTGAGGAACGCAAGTTCGCGCAGCCGGTGCTCCAGCGTCGCGAAATCGAACTCCGTCATGCTGAAGGTTCTCTTCGACGGCAGAAACGTCACTTCGGTGCCGCGGCGGTCTTGCGCCGGGCCGACGACGGCCAGCGGCGCGACCGCCTCGCCGTCGCGAAATTCCATGAAATGCTGCTGGCCGTCGCGCCAGATGGTGAGCTTGAGCCAGGTCGAGAGCGCATTGACCACCGATACGCCGACGCCGTGCAAGCCGCCGGAAACCTTATAGGCGTTCTGATCGAATTTTCCGCCGGCGTGCAGTTGCGTCATGATGACTTCGGCCGCCGACACGCCTTCGCCCTTGTGAATATCGGTCGGGATGCCGCGGCCGTCGTCCCGCACGGTGCAGGAGCCGTCGGGATTGAGCACCACGACGATCTCCTTGGCGAAACCGGCGAGCGCCTCGTCGATGGCGTTGTCGACGACCTCGTAGACCATGTGATGCAGGCCCGAGCCGTCGTCGGTGTCGCCGATATACATGCCGGGCCGCTTGCGCACGGCGTCGAGGCCCTTGAGCACCTTGATCGACTCCGCGCCATAGTCGGAAGCGTCAACGGGGCTCTGCTTACGGACGGCTTCGGCCATGCGAAAAGCTCTCGAATCGCTTGCGGAAAAACGAATGAATCACGGGTTGTCTTGTACACCAAAACCGCGATGGGTACAGGTCAAATCGACCGCTAATAACATATTGTCAAAGCGCCATTTTTCAATGTTTTGCGGCCCCCGTAAACGGGGGTGGTTCGACACCGTCCGCCACCTCTTTAGGCGCAACTGTTGGGAAGCCGCGTTGCGCCTTAAATCCGTTTCAGCTCGCCAGCACGCACTTCAATCATCGCCGCGTCGGCTTTGACCTCGGCGAAGAGGAGCGGATCGGCGCCGGTCATCCACACCTGGGCGTCGAGCAGCGCAAGTTCCGTGTGCAGCGCGGTGCGGCGTGCCGGGTCAAGATGTGCGACGACTTCGTCGAGCAGCAGGATCGGCGTGCATCCCGTCATCTCGACGATCAATCGCGCGTGGGCGAGCACGAGGCCGATGAGCAGCGCCTTCTGTTCGCCGGTCGAAGCCTCGCCGGCGGCAATGCCTTTTTGCGCGTAGACGACGGCAAGATCGGTCAAGTGCGGGCCGTCGAGCGTGCGCCCGGCGACGGCGTCGCGGGCGCGGCTCTCCCGCAGCACCATGCGATAGCGTTCCTCGATCTCGACCGCCGGGTGGGTCGGCAGCAGCCTCTCCATCCACCCGTCGAGCGCAATCTGCGCCGGGGGAAAATCGGCGTGCCGCCGGCTTGTCAGCACGCGCTCGAGCCGGCGCACGGCTTCCGCCCGCACCCCCGCGACCGCCACGGCAAGCTCGGCGGTTTCATGCTCGACGGCGTCAAGCCAATGCGGGTCGGGCTGTACTTCGGTCAGCAGCCGGTTGCGCGAGCGCAGCGCCCGCTCCAGTGCGTTGACTCGGCTTGCATGCTCGGCGTCTACCGCCAGCGCCAGGCGGTCGAGAAAACGGCGACGTTCCGACGGTGCGCCGGCGAACAGAGAATCCATCGCCGGCACCAGCCAAACCACGCGCAGATGATCGGCAAAGGCGGCCGCCGAGGCGACCGGCTCGCGATCGATCCGGTATTTGCGTTGAACCGCGGCGCCGTCTTCAGGAGCGCGCTCTATTCCGGTGCCGAGCGTGGCGAGGCCGAGTGCGCCCTCGACTTCGGCGGCGACCGCCCACGAGCCGTCGCCCTCGTGAAACGCCACTTCCTCAAGCGTTGCGCGGCGCAAGCCGCGGCCCGGCGCGAGCAACGAGATCGCCTCGATCAGGTTGGTCTTGCCGGCGCCGTTGGGGCCGTAAAGCACGATCGATCCGGCGTCGGCCTCAAGCGTTGACGCGCGGTAGTTGCGAAAATTGCTCAGTGTCAGGCGACGGATGGCGGCGGGCATCAGGGTTTCAGGAATCAGGGCTCAGGTGTCAGGAATCCAGATTCCTGATACCTGACTGTGGATACCTGATCCCTGTCAGACCCGCATCGGCATCAGCACATAGAGCGCGCCCCGCGGCTCCTTGTCTTGGATCAGCGTCGGAGAACCGGGATCGGCAAGCTTGAGCACGGCGGCCTCGCTCTCGATCTGCGCGGCGATATCGAGCAGGTAACGCGAGTTGAAGCCGATGTCGATCGGGTCGGCTTCGTATTCGACCTCGAGTTCTTCGGTGGCGCTGCCGGAGTCGGGGTTGGTCACGGACAAAAGCAGGCGACCCGCCGAGAGCGACAGCTTGACGGCGCGGCCGCGTTCACTGGAAACAGTGGACACCCGGTCGACCGCAGCCTCGAATTCCTTTTTGTCGACGATCAGTTCCTTGTCGTTGTTGAGCGGGATGACGCGCGCATAATCGGGGAATGTTCCGTCGATCAGCTTCGAGGTCAGGATCACGGCGCCGACGGCGAAGCGAATTTTTCCGGGCGACAACTCGACCGTGACTTCGGCGTCGCCGTTCTCGAGAAGGCGCTGCACTTCGCTGACGGTCTTGCGCGGAACGATGACGCCGGGCATGCCGGCGGCGCCCTTCGGCAGTTCGAGCTCCGCCTGCGCCAGACGGTGGCCGTCGGTGGCGACCGCACGCAGCGTTTGCGTCTGGCCGCTGCCGGCGACGTGGAGATAGATGCCGTTGAGGTAGTAGCGCGTTTCTTCGGTCGAAATCGCAAATTGCGTCTTGTCGATCAAGCGCTTGAGATCGGCGGCCTTGAGCGCGAATTTGTGCGTCATTTCGCCGGGCGCCAAATCGGGAAAATCGCTCTCCGGCAGGCTCTGCAGCGTGAACCGCGAGCGGCCGGCACGTATCGAAAGCGCGGCGCGGTCTCCGGAGGACTCCAGTACGATCTGCGCGCCTTCCGGCAACTTGCGCACGATGTCGTAGAACATGTGGGCGGGCACCGTCGTCGCGCCACCGGGCGCCGCTTCGGCCGCGATGGTATCGGTCACTTCAAGATCGAGGTCGGTGGCTTTGAGGCTGAGCGTCGAACGGTCGGTGCGAATAAGCACGTTGGCGAGAATGGGAATGGTATTGCGCCGCTCCACCGCGCGATGGACGTGGCCGAGCGACCTTAACAATTCGGAGCGCTCTACGGTGACCTTCATCGCAAAATCCGTTCACAATGGGGATGATAAAAGTGGCGTGGCGCGGCGCTTTGGGCAAGAGTAGGGCGCTGCCGGGGCGGCTTTTCCCCTGCGTTTCACACAGCATTAGCGCGGAAAGGGCGGCGAGGTCGAGGCCCCGTCCCGACCGCGCCAGAACAAGCGAACGGCCAATAAGCGGCGCGGCAACGGTCGGCGTCGCTATCCGGAAGCCGGATCCGAGCGGTCAGTCCTGGAGCTGGCGCTTGAGCGCCTCGATCTCCTCGGCGAAGGCGCTGTCGTTGCCGGCAAGGGTTTCGATCTTGCGCACGGCATGCAGCACGGTGGTGTGGTCACGGCCGCCGAAGCGGCGGCCGATCTCGGGAAGCGAGCGTAGTGTCAGAATCTTCGCGAGATACATCGCCACTTGACGCGGCCGCACTACGTTGGCGGTCCGTCGGGAAGACAATAAATCGGCGCGGCTGACGTTGTACTGGCGGGCGACGACGCGTTGGATGTCTTCGATTCTGACGCGTTTGGGCTCGGCCGGCCGGATAAGGTCGCGCATTTCGCGCTCGGCCATTTCGAGCGTCACCGGCTGTCCGGTAAGCTTGCTGTGGGCGAGCAGGCGATTGACGGCGCCTTCGAGGTCGCGGCCGTTATGCGTCACCGACTTGGCGATGAAGACGAGCACCGGCGCGGGTACCTCGAAGCCGGGATGATGAATGCAAGCGGCGGCGATCCGGCTCTTGAGGATTTCCAGCCGCAACTCTTCGCCGAGCGAGCCGATCTCGACCACCAGACCGCCGGCGAGCCGCGAGCGAACCCGGTCGTCGAGGCTTTCCAGATCCGCGGGCGGGCGATCGCTGGCGATCACGACTTGGCGGCCGGCATCGATGAGCGCGTTGAGGGTGTGGCAGAACTCGGCCTGGGTCGATCGGCCTTGAAGAAATTGCAGGTCGTCGATGATCAAGACGTCGATGGCACGCACCGCTTCCTTGAAGGCCAAAGTTGTCTGCGTACGCAGCGCCGACACGAAGCCGTACATGAACCGTTCCGCGGTCAGATAAAGCACTTTGCGATCGCCGCCGTTGCCGGCCCAGGCGACCGCCTGCAGCAAGTGCGTCTTGCCGAGACCAACCCCGGCATGGATATAGAGCGGATTGAACATGAGCGGATCGCCGCGCCGACTGGTGGCCACTTGTCTGGCGGCAGCATGTGCAAGCGTATTCGAACGACCGACGATGAACGTCTCGAAGGCAAGCCGTGGATCGAGCGGCGAGCCGCCAAGCGCCTCGTGTACCGACATAAAAGGCACGCCCGTACGCATCTCGGCGCCGTTCGGGATCGCGTCGCGGGCGTCGTGCGACGGTAGTGGAGCCTCCGCCTTGGGCTTGGCCGCAAGCGGACGGATCGCAGCGGAGCGGACGCTCAATTCCAGACGGGTGATCGTCGGCTCTTCCGACCGCCAGCCGCTCAGGACGCGTTCGCTGTAGTGCGATTGAATCCAGTTGCGCAGGAAGCGGGTCGGCACCGACAGCCGCACGGCGCCCGCATCGACGCCTTCGAGTTCCATGCGTGCAAACCAGCTCGTAAATACGTCATCGCCGAGTTCGACGCGCAGGCGGTTTTTCACCCGCTGCCAGCGCTCTTGATCCGTGCTCGTCATATTGGGCGGCCTGTTTTTTTGCAGGAAATGACGCAAAGCGACAAATCAGGCGAGATGCACCTACATGCCCCAACAGCGGGGAACGCAACCTGCGCATCGAATGATGAAATTGGCGGCGTATGCGGGAAGACAAATACCGACGCCGACCGGGCCGGAAACCGCTCAGCCGCTGGATGTGATCGTCGATCTGCGATCGCGGTGCAGCTGGGGTACGTCGGACGAAGAAACCTTCGTTACCTGTATCGAACGGCGGATTTTCGTTGTCATGCCCCCACCTCCATCGCTCCCAAATTCGATGGTGATCGCCGATATCCCGCTGTGTTCTCCGCGGGACTGTTCTATTGCCGTGTCAGTTCAGTTGCCTGCGTATTTTCAGTTTGCCGCGCCCAGAGTTCCACGCAGGTCTTCCCACTCGGAACGCGACG
>Ga0187784_10000026_pt1 | contig 87899 bp, 71 predicted proteins | sample 1015_SJ02_MP15_2_FD_132964 | JGI IMG/M metagenome (GOLD analysis project Ga0187784, IMG submission 132964) | Tropical peat soil microbial communities from peatlands in Department of Meta, Colombia - 1015_SJ02_MP15_20_MG | ecosystem: Environmental > Terrestrial > Soil > Wetlands > Peat | place...
GCTCGCTGAGCAACAAGGTCGCCAATCTGCTGCGTTCCCTCGGTGTGCAAAAGGGCGACCGCGTCGCCGGCGTTCTGCCGCGCGTGCCGGAAACCGTCGCCATCATGATCGGCACATGGAAGGCGGGAGCCATCTATGTCCCGATCTTCACCGGGTTCGCAGCAGAAGCCATTGGTTTTCGCATGCGCAATTGCGAAACCAAGGTGGCTTTTACCCATCATGAGTATCGCGACCGGCTCTCCCGGCTGAGCGACGTTATTGTTGTGACCATTGGCGGTCCTCGCGGCATCGGCCTGCGTCAGGGCGACATCAGCTTCTGGCAGGCGATCGAGAATGAGCGTGACAGCTTCGATCTGGAAAGATGCAACCGGACCGATCCGGCGGTCATCCTGTACACATCGGGGTCGACGGGGGAGCCCAAGGGTGTTCCGATCGCCAGCAATTTCCTGGCGGCGATCCGGCCTTACATGCAATTCGGCGTGGACCTCAGACCCACGGATATGTTTTGGCCCACCGGCGACCCCGGCTGGGGTTACGGGTTCGTCTGCTATCACGTCGCCATGTCGATGGCGGTGCCGGTGCTGAGCTTCGAGGCGACGCCGACGCCGGAAACCTTCCTCGAATTTCTTCAGCGCCACCGTGTCAGCAACCTGGCAACGGTGCCGACGCTCCTGCGCGGCGTGATGGCGCTCGGAGCGGACAAGGTTGCGGAATACGATCTGCCTCTGCGCTGCATCAGCAGTTGCGGCGAGCCGCTGAATTCCGAAGTCATCCGCTTCTTCCAGGAGACCATCGGCGTCACGCCGAAGGACCAGTTCGGGTCGAGCGAAAACGGGCTGCCGCTCGGCAATTTCAACGCGCTCGAGGTCGAGGTAAAGCCCGGCTCTATGGGGTTGCCGATGCCCGGTTTCGAGATGTCGGTGATCGATGACGAAGGGCGCGAGCTGCCGGCCGGGGAAGTCGGCTATCTGACGCAGCGACCGAGCGAACAGGGCTATTACGCCCTCGGCTATTGGAAAGACCCGGAGCGCACGCAGCGGCTCTTTCGCCATGGATGGATCACCGCCGGAGATCTCGCGCGCCGGGACGAGGCCGGGTACTTTTGGTTCGAAGGGCGCGCCGACGATGTGATCAAGAGCTCCGGATATCGCATCGGACCGTTCGAGGTCGAAAGCGCGATTCTGCACCATCCGGCGATCGCGGAGGCCGCCGTCGTCGGCAAGCCCGACCGGCTCAAGGGCCACATTCTCAAGGCCTATGTGACGCTGCGCCCCGGGCAGGCGCCCGGCCCCAGGCTGGTGCAGGAGATTCAGGACACCGCGCGCCGGATCGTCGGCGACCATGCCTATCCGCGCGAAGTGCAGGTGATCGACAGCTTGCCAAAGACCGAATCGGGCAAGATCCAGCGCTTCAAATTGCGCGCGGCGGCCAAGCAAGTCTGAGAGAGGCGCAAATGGCTATCTATGAGGCTGTCAAGGTCGGCCGTTGGCCGGACAAGATGACTTTCTCGCCCGCGGTACGCGCCGGCGATCTGCTGTTGATCTCCGGCACGACGGCGGTCGACGAGAATCTCAATCTGGTCGGGAAGGGTGACATCGTCGCGCAGACCCGATTTATCTTCGAGAAGTTTGCACGGCTTTTGCAAGCGGCCGGCGCGTCGTTCGACAACATCGTCGAGACGACCGAATATTTCCTGACGCTCGACGATTACAAGCGGACGGCCGACGTTCGCCGCGAGTTTTTCAAGGGGCCGCCTTATCCGGCGGCGACCGGTGTCCTGGTTGCGGGCCTGATCCGCAAGGACGCGCTGATCGAGATCAAGGCGACCGCCATTCTTGGTCCGACCGCCTGATGCTGCCGATTCAAATCCTCTTGAGTGGCGTTACCGCCGGGAGCATCTATGCGATCGTCGCCCTCGGTTTCGTGCTCATTTACAAGGGAACGAAAGTTATCCATTTCGGGCTCGGCGAGCAGGTGACGCTCGGCGCCTACATCGTCATCATCGGGCAGCTTTATGCCGGCGCGTCTTTTTATCCCGCGATCGCCGCAGCGATCGTCGCGGCCGGCGCAATCGGGCTGCTGCTCGAACGGCTGATCATGCGGCCCATTCGCAACCAACCGGTCATGGTGCAAATCATCGCCACGCTCGCGATCGGGCTGGGCATTCGTGAAGCGCTACGGGCTTTCATGGGCCCTTCCGGTTGGCCCTTTCAATTTCTGTTGTCGCCCGCCCCGGTTTCGATTGCGGGAATTTTCTTTGCTTGGTCGAATGTTGCCATTGTCGCCGCTGCGCTGGCGATCATGGCGGCGCTGTTCGTCTTCTTTTCCTTTTCCAGGCTCGGCGAAGCCGTGCTCGCCGCATGCGAAAATCAGGTCGGCGCGTATCTGGTCGGCGTGCCGGTTCCCCGGGTCATCTCCCTGATCTGGGTGATTGCGTCGGCGCTGGCTGCAGTCGCTGGAATTCTGATCGCGCCGATCGTCACGCTGACGCCGGAAATGGGTTTGATCGGGATAAAAGGATTTACCGCCGCGGTCGTCGGCGGCTTCAGCAGCCTTCCGGGAGCGGTCGCCGGCGGTTTCCTGCTCGGCGTGATCGAGACCAGCGCCGGCACCTACATCTCGACCGCGATGAAGGATGCAACCACTTTCCTGCTGCTCGTCGTCATGATCGTCCTGAGGCCCCATGGTCTATTCGGCATCCGGCCCGTCAAGAAGGTTTGACCGCCGCCCCGCGGGCAGGAGGCTCGCTGCGGTCGCGGTTCTCGGGCTGCTGCTCGCGGCGCCGTTGTTTGTTTCCGACTATCGCCTGTTCCAGATCGGATTGATCGCAAGCACGTCGATCATCACCGCCGGCCTCGTTATCGTGACCGGCATTGCCGGCCAGGTGTCGCTCGCTCAGGCGGCGTTCGCCGCGCTCGGTGCCTATGGCAGCACGCTGTTCGCCCTGCGCGTCGGCATCCCGCAATGGATCGGACTGCCATTGACGGCCGCGGCGGTTGGCGCCAGCGGCTTTGTTCTCGGACTGCTGACGCTGCGGGTCGAGGGTCATAACCTCGCCTTGGCGACCATGGCCCTCACCGCCATCGTCCAGGTCGTCATTGTGCACTGGGAATTTCTCACCGGCGGCGCGCTTGGACTGGCGGTGCCGCCGCTCAGGATCGGCGACACGCCGCTCACATCGAGCGTAGCGCTCTACTACTTGATCATTCCCGTGACCGTGGTGATGTTCGCCGTCGCGGCTAATCTCCTCAACTCGCGCATCGGCCGCGCCTTCGCCGCCTTGCGGCAGAGTGAAGTCGCCGCGCAAAGTTCCGGAGTGAACGTGCTCCACTACAAGGCCCTGGCATTTGCGGTCAGCGCGGTGTTCGGCGCGGTCGGCGGCGGCCTGCAGGCGCTGCAGACCACCTATCTCGATCCGCAAGCGTTCGGCATTCTGGACTCCGTGCTGTTCATCGCCATCATCGTCATCGGCGGCTTCAGGAGCATGGCCGGAGCCGTACTCGGCAGCGCCGTGTTCACCGTCATTCCCGCGATGCTCGGGGCATTTCAAGCCTACAAGGGCTTCGTGTTTGCTCTTCTTCTTCTCGTCGTCATCGTCCTGTTTCCCAGTGGACTGGCGAGCCTGGGCCCGGTCGTGCTCGATGCTGTCCGCTTCCGGATTGCAAAGTCGGCCAAATGAACTGCCTGGAGATCGAGCAGTTGACGGTTCGCTTCGGCGGTCTTGTCGCCGTCGACGATGTGCAACTTTCCGTCGCCGCCAATTCGATCCACAGTCTCATAGGTCCGAACGGCGCCGGCAAGACGACGGTGATCAATACGATCACCGGGCTTTATCCAGCGTCGCAGGGATCGATACGTTTCCACGATCAGGACATTCTCGGCGCGCCGCCTTACCTGATTTCCCGCGCCGGCATCGCGCGGACATTTCAGAACATTGAGGTGTTTCCGGAGATGACGACGCTTGAGAACGTGCTGGTCGGATCGCATTGCCGCGCGCATTATGGTTCCTTCTCCGCGATGCTGCGGACGGCGCGATTCAGGGCCGACGAGCGAATGATCGTTCTTCACGCGAAAAGGCTGTTGGCGGCGGTCGGTTTGATCGGCGAAGCCGAAACGGCGGCCGGCAATCTTCCCTTCGGCAAACAGCGTCTGCTGGAGATCGCCCGCGCCTTGGCCGGCAATCCCAAGCTCATTCTGCTTGACGAACCCGCGGCCGGCCTGCGTGCCGACGAAATCGAGGAGCTCAATCAGCGGCTTGTCGGCCTCCGCGACCAACACGGCCTGACCATTCTCCTGGTCGACCATGTCATGCAGATGATCATGAATATCTCGGACCGCGTCACCGTCCTCAACTTCGGGCGCAAGATCGCCGAGGGAAGCGTCGATGCCGTCCGCGCCGATCCGGAGGTCCGGCGCGCTTATTTGGGAGCGAACCATGCTGGAGGTCCGTGACCTCCATGCCCGCTACGGCAAAATACCGGTGCTGCACGGTGTCTCGCTCGAAGTGCCGGCGGCAAGCATCGTGGCATTGCTTGGCGCAAACGGCGCCGGCAAGACGACCACGCTGCGGCTGATCACCGGACTCCTAACGGCGACGCGCGGCCAGATTCGGTTCGAAGGACGTTCGCTTCTCGGCGTGCGCCCGGACGCGATCGTGCGCTCCGGCATTTCCATGGTGCCGGAAGGTCGGCAGTTGTTCGCCGGGATGACGGTCGAGCAGAATCTGCGGCTGGGAGCATTCGCCCGCCGCCGCCAACGCGACGTGCGTCATGATCTCGAGCAGAGACTAGAGCTGTTCCCGCGCCTCAGGGAGCGCTATCGGCAGCTCGCCGGCACGCTTTCCGGAGGCGAGCAGCAAATGCTGACGATCGCCCGCGCCCTGATGGCCAGACCGAAACTGCTGCTGCTCGACGAGCCGTCGCTGGGGCTCGCCCCGAAATTGGTCGATGAAATCTTCGCGACCGTGCAGCGGATCAAATCTGCCGGCATCAGCGTGCTCTTAGTGGAGCAAAACGCGCGCATGGCACTCGGCATCGCCGACGCGGGATATGTAATGGAGACGGGCGAGATTCGGCTGCGCGGGCGGGCGCGCGAACTGGAATCCAATCCTGGCGTGCAACGCGCCTACTTGCGGACGTAAAGATTGAATGAGAGCGGGACGCAGGGTTGACCTCGGCGTGCCGGCGTCTCATCATTCGTTGGAATGAAAATCCGGTTGCCGAATGCACCGGACGGGAGGAACCACCATGAAGCTCACGAGCCTACTTGCCGGCACGTTCTTCGGACTTGCGACTTTCTCGGCTGTGGCCCAGGACGCCGCCGGCGTCAGCAAAGACAGCATCAAGCTCGGCATTTTGGGCAGCCTAACCGGGCCGGCCGCTATCTGGGGCACCGGCAATCGCGCCGGGGCGATCATCGCATTCGAGGAGGCGAATGCCGCCGGCGGCGTGAACGGCCGGAAGCTCGAATGGGTGGTGGAGGACGACGAGACATCGCCGCCGAAGGCAATCGCCGCATTCAAGAAGCTGACCGAGCAGGATGGCGTCTTTGCCGTGTTCGGGCCGGCGGCAAGCGCGATCTGCGCCGCGATGGCCCCGACGATGCGAGAATCCGGGGTGCCGATGTTTATTTCGGTGCCCTCGACGCCCGCTATCACCGAGCCGATGATCAAGAACGTGTTCCGGACCGGTCCGTTGAACGATCATTTGCAGGGAATCGCGATCGCCAACTTCGTTCTTGGCAAAATGCACAGTCAGAAAATTGCGATCATTCGTCAGTCGGATGAATACGGCAAGCGCGGCGCCGACAGCATTGTCGATCGCATGAAGGATGAAAACGTCAAGCCGGTCGCCTATGAGGAATTCGGAGCCGCTGATACGGATTTCACCTCGCAACTCCTGAAAATCCGCGAAGTCGAGCCTGACGTGCTTGTGGTGTACGGCTATCCGTCGCCCTCCGCCATCATCACGCGTCAGGCCCGGCAGCTCGGCATCGGGGCAAAGATTTTTGGATCGAACGCGACCTCGAGTCGAAAATATCCGCAAATCGTCGGCCAGTCGGCAGCCGGCGTCGAGAACGTCATCACCCTCGAGGTGCTGCCGGAATCGGATGACCCGAAGGCCGTGGCATTCAGCAAGAAATTCGCCGAGCGCTATCCGGATTTGGCCAAACAGGAACGGCCGGATCTCGGTGACGTCCTCGGATATGGCGGTGCGCTGACGTTTGTTGAAGGTCTCAAGCGCGCGGGACCCGACCTGACGCGGCCGAAATTCATCGCCGCGCTCGAAACCATCAAGGATTTCTCGACTGGGCTGACCATGCCGACGACGTTCTCGGCCAGCTCGCACGAAGGCAACAAGGCGGCAAGGATCGTGCAGATCCAAGCCGATCTGACGCGCAAGCTCTTGCCCGACGTGATCACGGCCCAGGACAGCCGCTCGCAATAGCAGGCAAGGTTCGAACACCGCTGCCTTAAGCTCGGATCGCGGCAATGAGCGAGGCAAGGCGATTTGCGGGAAAGACCGCCTTGGTGACGGGCGCCGGCGGGGGTCTCGGTCGCGGCTGCGCGCTTCGGCTCGCCGAAGAGGGTGCGAGCGTGGCGGTTCACTATCACGCGTCGAGCGCCGCCGCTGCCGAGACTTTGGCACAAATCGAACAGCGAGGGGGAAGCGGCTGTCTCGTCTCGGCCGACAGTCGTGATCAGGAGGAGGTGCGCCGAGCCGTCGCCGAGGTGATCGATCGCCTCGGCCGGATCGATGTGCTGGTCAACAACGCGGGGAAGCATCGCCTGGCGCGGTCCCTGAACCAGGAGCAGGCCGACTGGGAGGATCTGATCGGCCGTAATCTCAGCGGCACGTTCTTTTTCGCTCAGGCCGCCGCGCAGCATATGAGCGGACGCAGCGGCGGTCACATCGTCAACGTGTCGAGCAAGATGGCGACGAGCACCGCCCCCTCGAACGCCGCCTATTGCGCTGCCAAGGCGGGGATCATCGCCCTGACGCAGGCCCTTGCGGCAGAATGGGCGCGTTACGGGATTCGCGTGAACTGCATTGCGCCGGGTGTGCTGGCCACCGACGCGGCTCAGCGGATGATCGGCAGTCTCGACGACAGCGGACTGTTGAACCGCTGCCTCACGGCGCGAACTCCCGTCGGCCGCCTGGGCACGGTGGAGGAAATCGCCGCAGCGGTTGCGTTCCTGGCCTCCGGCGAGTCCGACTTTCTCACCGGCGCGACCCTCTTCGTCGACGGCGGATGGACCGCTTACGGCGACTATAGCGGTTGGGGTTTTGCACGTTCGCTGCTCGATCGACCGGCGGCAGAGCGACGGACGGAGCCGGCCCGAGGATAGGGGCGCCGGCCGTGCTTGAACCAGGGCAAAGGGGCAATCGGATGGAGAAGCGCTTTTTCAACTTCGCTGCGCCGTGGGAGCGCAACATTTCGTTCTCGCAAGGCGTGTCGGTCAGCGGCGGGCGGTGGATTCTGCTCTCTGGCCAGGCCAGCCTTGATGATCAAGGCAACGTCGTCGGCAAGGGCGACATGGAACTCCAGGTTCGCACCAGTCTGGAAGCCATCCGGCGTGCGCTCGCGCTCGCTGGAGCAACGCCTGCAGACGTTATCAAACTCAATGTCTATACCACCGACTGCCGCGCGTTTCACAAGACCCAACCGACCCGCGAAGCGTTTTTTCCAAAGCCTTATCCTGCGCAAACATTGGTCGAAGTCACACGGCTTGCCATGCGCGACCTCCTGGTCGAGCTGGAAGTCACTGCCGTGGTGGCCGATTGAGCGTAGTCTCGATTGCACGATTGCGGCCGCCGCGCTCATATCCAATGAATACGGCAGGCTCGCTTGGGTGCAATTGAACTGGCGGGGTTTGGTCGGTCCGCTCGTGGCGCGTCCGGTCCGCCGGGCGGTGCTTCAGAATCGCCCTAACAAACGGATAAACAGATGCTTGCGGAAGAAGGCCGTATTTCCGTCGCCGGCGCCGTGCTCGAGTACAAGCTGATTGGCGCACCCCCTTCTCGGTCGCCAACGATCGTCATGCTACACGAAGGGCTCGGCTCGGTCAGCACATGGGGCGAGTTCCCGCAGCGGCTCTTCGAACAAACCGGCGCCAGCGTGTTCGTCTATTCACGCCCCGGCTACGGAGCATCTCCCCCCACCGAACCCGGCCTTTCCGTCGACTACATCACTCGCCACGCGCGCGACGTCCTGCCGCAAATTCTCGAAACGATCGGATTTAGCCGGGGGCTTCTGCTCGGTCACAGCGATGGCGCTTCGATCGCCGTCGCCTATGCCGGAAATTTCCAAGACGCTCGCGTCCACGGCCTGGTGTTGATCGCGCCACATTTTTGCGTCGAACCGGAAACCCTCGCCGAGATCAGAAGGGCCCGCAAGGCATTCGAGATCGGCGACCTGCGCCAGCGTCTTTCGCGCCATCACAAATATGTCGACGCGGCTTTTTTCGGCTGGAACGACGTCTGGCTGAACCCTGAATTCGCCGCCTTTAATCTTCGCGAAGAACTGGGCAGAATCTCCATTCCGATGCTGATCATTCGCGGCGACGGCGAGCGGTACGGAACGTATCGGCAGGTGCAAATGGCCCAGGACATATGCAAAGGCCCGCTCGAAATCGTCTCGGTGCCGGATTGCGGACACTTGCCGCATCGCGAAAAACCCGCGCAAACCGTTGAAGCGATCGCGCGTTTCTCTTCGCGCGTTATCCGCGGCCCGACTTGATCGTCGCACCGGCAATGAACCCGCGGCCGCGGATTTCCTGCGTCACTCGTAATAGTGGATTTCAAACAGCAGACAGCCGCCGACCGATTTGAACGGGCCATGCGGGACGCCCGGCGGGCGGCAGGCGTAGGTGAGTGGGACAAACGACTCGCCGCCATGACCCTGTTCGTCATTGCCCACGGTCAGATCGCCGGAAACCAGGAACACCTCTTCCCAATAGTCGTGCACAAACGGCTTGGTGGTGAACACCCCGGGCGCAAATCTCAGGAGCCGAGATCGATTGCCGATTCTGCCCGATTCATCGAGCGAGCCCGCCAAAATCTTTTGTTGAATTCCCTCCGGATAGCCGGGAGGGGTCGCCCAGCCGGTCGTCATATCGACCGCCCTGAACTCATCGTGCAGCTTCGGATTCTTCATTGACTGGATTTCCCTTTGCTTGATTGCGGCGTCTTGGAGCGCAATCGCTTCAGGTTGATTCGATTACGCTCCCGTTTTCTCTAGTGGAGCATGATCTTTTCGGAAAACCGGCTTTCCACTTTTCCGGATCATGCTCTAGACCTGCCGGGTCACGTTGCGCTGGAAGGCGAGGATGTGCTCGCGCATGGCGTCGTCAGCCGCATCCGGCTGCCGGCTCTTGAGCGCAGCGACAATCTTGCGGTGCTGGGCCAAGACGCTGCGGTGGTGATCCGGATCGCGCAGCGAAATGAACCAGAAGCGCAGCGAGCGCTCGTGCAAGCCGCGCAGGACATCGGCCAATACGGTGTTGCGCGTCGCGCGGGCCAACACGTCATGGAATTCCCGGTCAAACAGCATGATCTTCTCGATATCGCGGTCGTTGGTCGCCTTTTCCGATTCATCGAGAATTCTTTGCAGCTTTTGCAGTTCGGAATCATCGGCTCGGTCGGCGGCAAGGCGCGCGCAATAGCATTCGGTCACCAGCCGCACGTCGATGATCTCCATCACCTCGTCGAGACCGATCGGAGCGATCATGACGCCCTTGCGCGGCATTACGGCGATGAGGCCATCCACCATCAAGCGATGGATCGCCTGATGAACGGGGGTTCGGCCGATCCGCAACTCGTCCGAGATCGCGGCTTCGCTGAGCACCTCGCCCGGCCGATAGCGGCAGGTGATGATGCGCAGCTTGATCTCGTCATAAGCCCGATCAAGCAGCGATTTGACCGGCCGCGGTCCCGCGCCTCCGCGCGGTGACCTTGCCCTCGACGCCGATGAGGTTGACCGCTTCTTCATCAAACCCTCACCCGGCAACCGGGAGGACGGCAACATCATAGGAGTGCATGATCCGCCGGCCGCGAAGCGGATCGAACAGCTCGAATGAGAAACGCTTCGCCGGGCGGATGCCTCCCTTCACTGGCAAGGTTCCACAAAACATCGCCGTCCCTTCGGGCAACGGACCATTCGCGGTAAAACCGGCAATAATCGCATCGGGTGGCAGCATGACCGACGCCGGGCCTTCCTGGTACAGGCACTGCTCCCCGCCCTCTTCAATCCAAGACCGCAGGATCAACGAGTCGCAATGGCCGCGCACCTCGTCAAACGCCCACAGTTCGGGGGCCAGGGGCTTGTCGCACATCTGTTTTGAGAACGTGACGCAGCAAGTCTCGACCTTTCGATCGGTGTGATCCGAGCCGACGCCCAGCCAGAGCTGCTTGGCGTCGCGGATCAGCACCAATTCCACTTCGCCGCTCGAGTTTTCCCCGGTCGCCTCGATCTGTTGCGACGTCGTCAGGCGCGCGGCAGCCACACGGTAGTAAATCGGCGTCGATTTCGGCCGGGCTACGCCAAGCGCTTCCAGCTCGGCAATGTGTTTTTCACGCGCAACCGCATCACGCCCCGTCCAACCAGCGATGACGGCAGACCGCAGTGCGATCTGCCGGTTCTCAATTTTGCCGTTGTGGTGCGTGCGGAACGTAAGGGTTTGCGCATGCATCGATACATTCTTTCCTCACGGCCGGGCGGCTGCCGCGCGCTTCTTGGCGGTCTCCAGGATGGCATCGATCATGCCGACATAGCCGGTGCAGCGGCAGATATGCCCGCTCAGCATCTCGCGAACCTGCTGCTCGGAAGGCGTGACGTTCTCGCTCAAGAACGCCTCGGTGGAGAGCAAAATGCCCGGCGTGCAAAATCCGCACTGCAGGCCGTGATGCTTGCGGAACGCATCCTGCAAATCGTTCAGCTCTCCATCCTTATGCGCGAGGGCGCGCACAGTATCGACACGCCGGTCCGCGGCCTGCACCGCAAAGGTCAAGCAGCTGCGCGCCGGCTTGCCGTCCAAAAGGACCGTGCAAGCGCCGCACACCCCGTGCTCGCAGCCGACGTGAACTTCTGTCCGGCCAAGTTCCTGGCGCAGAAAATCGCTCAACAGCATGCGCGGCTCGGTCAGGCCGCGTACCCGCTCGCCGTCCAGCGTCATGGTAATGAGGTGACGTTGCCCCTCTTTCAGTTCGAGCATTTTCTCGCCTCTTCAATGACTTTGCGGCCGAGGCGTCGCACCAATCCTCGGCGGTAGCCGGCGGCGGCATGGTGATCATCCGTTGCACCGAGAGCCCACGCGAAGTCGTTGAGCGCGTCGTCGATCTCGCCATCGACGAGGCCCGACCACTCGCGCACCGTCGGTTTCTCCGCGACGCCGCCGACGCCGAGCCGCGTGGTCTTTCCGGATACCATCGCGGCGACCGCGCAGAGCGCCAAGTCGCCTTGCCGTTTCGCCATCTCGGCGAAGGCGTATCCGGCACCCGGGCTGCGCGTGGCAAAGCGCACCGCGATGATCAGTTCATCCGGAAGCCGCGCGGTCATCAGCATGCCGGTTTGAAAGTCGTCGCATGGCAGCACGCGGGTGCCCCGCGACGATTTCATGACGACGCTGCCGCCGATGGTGGCGAGGCACAGCGACAACTCGGCGCTCGGATCGGCATGGGCGATGCTGCCGCACACAGTGCCGCGGCTCCTGGTTTGGTAATGCCCGACATGCGGCAATGCCAAACTCAACAACGGCGCCAGTTCGGCCAGCCTCGGCCACGCCATGAACTGCGCCTGCGTTGTCGCCGCGCCGACCTCGATATGCCCGTCGGCTTCGCGGATGTAGGCGAGCGGAGCGAGGCCGGAAATGTCGATCAACACCTGCGCCTCGAGCAGACGGAAATTCAGCATCGGCACCAGCGACTGCCCGCCGGCGAGAATGCGCGCCTCCGCGCCCCATCTCGCCAGCATCTGCACCGCCTCATCGACGCTCGAGGGCCGCACATAGGTGAAAGATTTCGGCTTCATCTGCCGAACCCAAGCCAATCGAGCAGACGGCGCCACCAGGGTCGTTCGGCGCCACCGGTCATTTCTGCGACCAGCCGCTGCAAGAACTGAGCAATGAGAACCTTGGTGGCTCCCTCGAGCATGCGGCCGCCAACCGCGGCCGCCTTGCCGCTGATCTCGACGCTGTAGGCGTATTCGATTCGGGTCCCGGCGCCTTCCGGGATCAGCTGTACACGCGCGCTTCCGACTGAGATTCCGAGCGGCCCTTCCAGCCCGCCGGACAACGTTGCCGCGCGCGGCGGGTCGAGGTCGGACAGCGCAACGCGGACGGCGAAGCGCCCCTTGATGATGCCAACCCCGAGCGAGACGTCGGCGCGATAGCTGTTGGCGCCGACCTGATCGATGCTGTGACAGCCGGGAATCGTCCGCGCCAACACTGCCGGGTCAAGCAGCGCGCGCCAGACCAGTTCCGGGGCGGCCGCAACGGTGACAACTCCCGAGCCGGATATCGCCTTGGCGCCGGGCTCAGGTGATTTCACCGGCGGCGCCGGCTGAGCGAAACGCGGCGGCGTCTCGGTCTCACCCATGAGCGCCTTGACGCGCATCGGCGTGAGCGGCAGCTTGACGTCCTTGACGCCGAGCGCATCGGCCACCGCGTTGGCGATGCAGACCGGCGTGCTCATGCAGTTGCCTTCGGCTAGCCCCTTGGCGCCAAGCGGCGTGAACGGCGACGGACTTTCCATGTGCAGAATGACCGGGCGCGGCACTTCGCAGGCGGTCGGGCAGAGATAGTCGGCGAAGGTCCCCGACAGAAAGCTGCCGTCGGAGCCGTAGACGAACTCTTCCAAGAGCGCGCAACCCACGCCCCAACCGAACGAGCCGTAGACTTGGCCGTCGGCGATGAGCGGATTGAGAAGGCGTCCGGCGTCGTGCGTGGTGACGTATTTGTCGATGCGCACCGCGCCGGTGTCGCGGTCAATCTCGACGCCGCAAAAATCAAAGACAAAACCGTAGGTCAACGACGTGTTGATCTGGTCGGCATCGTTCGGCGGCTCCAGCTCCGGCGCGGAGTAGGAGGCCGTCTCGGAAATGCCCGGCGCCATTCCGTTCGGCAGCTCGCCGGGCGACCAATGCGCGGCGCCGGCGACGCGAGAAAAGCGGATGCTGTTGTCGGGATTTCCCTTGGAAAACACCTTGCCATTGGCGAAGGCAACCTGATCCGGCGGCACGTTGAGCGTCTGCGCGGCAATCTCACTGAGCTTGCTGCGAATCCTGCCGGCCGCCATCTGCGCGGCGACCGCCGTCGAGGAGGAAAAGCGGCTGGAATAATTGCCGGTGGCAATCGACCAGGGATCGCGCTGGGTGTCGCGCTCCATATTGCAGCGAATGTCGTGCGGATCGAGGCCGAGCTGTTCGGCCACGATCTGACTGAGAATGGTGGCGTGGCCTTGGCCCTGCGGCAGGCTGTCTGCGGTCACGCTGACGGCGCCGAGGCAATCGACATGCACGGTGGCGTAAGCGACGTTGCCACCCTTGGGTCCGGCGTTGCGGCGTTCTTCGGCGGGAACGATGGTGCTGAGATAACCCATATTGGATTGGGCCGGCTCCACCACGGCCGCAAAGCCGATGCCGTAGAGACGGCCGGCGGCGCGCGTCTCGTCGCGCTTGCGCCGCAGGTCGGCGAGGCCGCCGTCGCGTTCTGCCAACGCAATAGCGGCCTGGTAGTCGCCGGAATCGATCAGCGCTCCGGCCGGCGCCCGGTAAGGGAAGGACCCTCCGGGAACCAGGTTCTTGCTGATGACGTCGAAATGATCGAGCCCAAGCTCGACCGCGACGCGCTGCACCAGACGCTCGAGCGAATAATAAATCTGCGGCCCGCCGAACCCGCGCACCATGCCGGACGGCGTCTTGTTGGTCATCACCAGCTTGTTGGTGATGCTGATGTCCTTGACGGCGTAGGCGCCGGTCATGATGCCATGCTGGCGATAGAGCGGTCCCGGCATCGGCGGACGCAGATACGCGCCATAATCGTCGATCTGCTCAAAGCGCAACGCCGTGATGGTGCCGTCGTTCTTCACCGCCGCCGCGGCGTGGATGATGCGGTTCGGCGCGGCAATGGCCGCGGTCAGATGTTCGAAACGATCCTCCACCCATTTGACCGGACGCCGGGTGCGTCGCGACGCCACGCACATCAATACAACATAGGGAAAGATCGCCTGCTTGACCCCGAACCCGCCGCCCGAATAGGCCGGCGTGCGGATGCGCAGTTGCGCGCCCTGACAGCGCAGCGCCTTGGAGATCACCGGATGGACGGTGAACGGCCCCTGGAAATTACAGAGGACATCGTAGACGCCTTCGCCGGGTTGATAATCGGCGACGACGACGTAGCCCTCAAGCGGGGTCTGCGAGTTGCGCGGATAATCGATGGTGAGCGAGACGACCCGGTCGGCCTCGGCAAAGCGCCGGTCCGGATCACCGTAGGTGAAGTGGCGCTCCGACGGCACATTCGACCCGACGGCCGGATGCACGAGCGGCGCGTCATGCTCGACCGCGCGCAGCGGGTCGACGACGGCGGGCAGCTTTCGGTATTCGACGCTGATGTCGTCTACGGCGTCCTCGGCAAGATAGCGATTTTCGGCGATGACCACCGCGACCGCCTCGCCGACGAATCGCACGCGGTCGGTCGCCAGGGACCACTGATCCATCGGCTGGCGCAGCACGATGATGAAGGGATCGGTGTCCGCCTTGATGTCATTTCCGGTCAGCACCGCGACGACGCCCGGCCGGGCCTGCGCCTTCGCGGTGTCGATCGACAGAATCTCCGCATGCGCGTACGGCGAGCGCAGGATTGCGGCATGCAAGGTGCCCGCCCGGACCGGCAGGTCGTCGGTGAAATAGCCGCTGCCGGTGAGCAGCGTTGCGTCCTCGATCCGCTCGACCGGACGGCCGAGCCAATGCTGTTCGACGGCCGGTTCGGGTGGTGGCGAAGGGCTGGCGGCCATGGGGGATTGCAACGTGTAATACTATTGTGATATTTCATCTATCTTCCACATCCCGTGGGATGTCAACTGGCAAATTTGAACGCTTGCGAGCAACGATCTGCCGCTCGCCGACGCGCGGCAACGAGGACGGGAGTCATGGCGGGGCAGATGAACAGCGCGCATACCGTCCTGGTCGACGAAAGCGTCACCCCCAACGCACTTCGTTTCTCGGAAATTTTCAACGTCGCGGTTGCGTTTATCGACCGGCATGTCGCCGACGGCCGCGGTGACCACGTGGCGTTGCGCTGCGAGGGCGAGGAGGTCACCTACGCGCAGCTGGCCGAGAATGTGGGTCGCGCCGGCAACGCGCTTTTGAAGCTCGGGCTCACCCCGGGCGATCGCCTGGTCATGGCGGCGCTCGACGGCCCGATGTTCTTCTACATCTTCTGGGGCGCCGTCAAAGCCGGAGTGATCCCGATCGCCGCCAGCACGTTTCTAAAAGCCGCCGAATACCGGTTCCTGATTGCCGACGCGCAATGCGCCGGCTTCGTTTATTCGTCGGCGCTGGCCGCCGAAGTCGCAGACATTGCTCGGGCATCGCCGCACTTGCGCGTCGTTCTGCCGATCGAGGGGCGCAATTCCTTGGCCGAGCTTGTCGCCGCCGCCGCGCCCAGACTTGACCCGGCGCCGACCACGGCGACGGCCGATTGCTTCTGGCTCTATTCCTCGGGCTCCACGGGAAACCCGAAAGGCGTCGTTCATCTGCATCGCGACATGGTGGTGACCAGCGAGCGATACGGACGCAAGATCGCGGGAATCAAGCCTGACGACATCGTTTTCTGCGCCAGCAAGCTTTTTTTCTCTTTCGGCTTCGGCGGCGGCATGACCTTTCCGCTTTGGGTCGGCGCGTCGACCGTCGTGCAGCCGGAGCGGGCGACGGCGGAGCTGGCGCTCGACTATCTCGAGCGCTCGCGCGCGACGGTTTTTTTTGGAGTTCCCACCCTCTATAGCCAAATGATCCACGCCTACGAAAAGCGGCCGCGCCGTCTCGGCGGTCTGCGGCGGTGCCTCTCCGCCGGCGAAGCCCTGCCGGCCACGGTTTTCAACCGCTGGAAAGACCTCACCGGCGTATCGATCCTCGACGGCATCGGTTCGACCGAAGTGCTGCACATCTTCGTCTCCAACCGGATCGACGACATCCGGCCCGGCACCTCCGGCCGCCCAGTCGCCGGCTACGAGGTCAAGATCGTCGGCGAGGACGGCAATGTCGTACCCGAGGGCGAGATCGGCACGCTGTGGGTCAAGGGCGAATCGAACGCCCGCTGCTACTGGAACAATCCGGAAAAGTCGCGAACCACCATGGTCGGCGCGTGGCTCAACACCGGCGACATGTACTATGTCGACGCCGATGGCTATTACGTGAATGCCGGTCGCGGCGACGATATGCTGAAGGTCGGCGGCATGTGGTGCTCGCCGATCGAGATCGAAGCCAAGCTGCTCGAGCATCCGAAAGTGCGCGAAGCCGCCGTGATCGGCCGGCCGGACGAGGACAACCTCATCAAACCAGCCGCCTATCTGGTGCTTAGGAATCCCGAGGACGAAAACGACGCATCAGCCGCCGAGCTGCGACACTTCTGCAAAGATCAACTGACGGGTTTCAAGTATCCGCGCTGGATCCATTTCGTGCCCGAGCTGCCAAAGACGATCACAGGGAAGATCCAGCGCTTCAAGCTTCGTCAGATCTCGCCGTAGCAAACACACCACGTGCCAGCGATCCGCGCTCAAGCTCCTGCGTGCGTCGCACCCAACCCGATCCAAACGTCGGTCCACAAGCGAAGAAAGGAAGGCTGCAATGACCGTTGAGGCTCCAATATCCCGCTGGCAGGAACGTATCCTGCCGGAATGGCTCGACTACAACGGCCATATGAACGTCGCCTACTTCGTGCTGGTGTTCGACCACGGCACCGATGTGTTCTATCCATTGATCGGGCTCGGACTGCCCTACCGAAAGCGCACCGGCAAATCGACTTTCGCCGTGGAAAGCCACATCACCTATCAGCGCGAATTGAGCGTCAATGAAGAGGTGAAGGTGACGACGCAGCTGCTGGGATTCGACGAGAAGCGCATCCACTATTTCCACACGATGTGGCACGTCGAGAAAAACGCGCAGATGGCCACACTCGAGCAGCTCGCCCTGCACGTCGACCTCTCCACCCGCAAGGTCGAGCCCATGCCCGAAGAATCGCAACGCTTGCTGCGGGAAATGTGGGAGACCCACCAGCATCTGCCCAAGCCGAAGGAAATGGGAAGCGTGATGACGCTGCGGTCGAAGCGCAAATAGCGCAGCATCGAGGCGCGCAGCGCCGCGATTCGACCACGCCGATGGCATTCGCGAGCGGCGGCGCCCGCCTCATGCCGTCGCGGGCTTGAGCCCGACCGGATCTGTCGCTTCGGTCACTTCGCCGCGCTCAATCGCAAGCGAAGTGTCGACGATCTTCTCCAGGAGCTTCGGCGTCGATTCGGTGATCAGAAAGCCCAGGCCGGAGCGCTTCTGCCGCAGCTGCGCCAGCGTATCGGCATAGGAAAGCGCCAGCGCGGGCGCCAGTCCTTGAAACGGCTCGTCGAGCAGAACGAAGCGCGTTCCGACCATGAGCGCCCGGCCGAGCGCGATCATCTTTCCTTGCCCGCCGGACAGGACCCCGGCCGGACGCCGCCTGATCTCCGCGTTCTGCGGCAGAAGCGCATAGACCTCCTCGAGACGGCGTCTGCGCTCGACCGACGGCAATGACAGCGCGACGGCCGGCAAGAGCAGATTATCCTCGACCGAAATATCCGATATCAGCCGCCGATCCTCCGGCGCATAGCCGATACCGAGCCGGGCGCGGTCGTGGACCGCAACCGTCGCCAGATCGAGATCGTCGAACAGGATACGGCCGCCTTCGAGCGGCAACAATCCCATGATGCTGCGCAACGTGGTCGTTTTGCCGGCGCCGTTGCGCCCGACCAGGGCGGTCGTGCGCGATGCGCGCACGGTCATGTTGACGTCGCGAAGCACGAGCTGGTCGTTGAAGCGGACCCGCACTTTCTCCAACAGCAGCATCAAGCGATCCCGATCACGCGTTCGAGCACATGCGCGCTGCGCAGGATTTCCTGCGGCGGCCCGCCGGTCACGACCTTGCCCGCGTCCCACACCAGGACACGGTCGGCGTAGCGCTCGACCACGTCCATGTCGTGCTCTACGAACAGCGCGGTGACCTTTTCGGCGCGAAGCACGGCGACGATGGTGTCCATGAGCGAGAACTTTTCCGCCGTGCTGACGCCGCTCGTCGGTTCATCGAGCAGCAGCAGCCGCGGTTTCAGCGCCAGCGCTATGGCGATGTCGGCGAGCTTGCGCAGACCCTCCGGCAGATTGGCGGTCGGCCAGTCGGCAACGTCGCCGAGCGACATCAGGTCGAGCACCTGGCGCGCCTTGCTTCGGTAAACATCGTTGGCCAACGGCTTGACACTCTTCCAGATGCCGTGTTGGGCGGCCGCCGACAACATCACGTTCTCGATCAACGAATGGCCGGTGAACAGCTGCGGGATCTGGAAGGCGCGGGCAATGCCGCGTCGCGTGATGGTGCGCGGCACTTGGTTGGTAATGTCGTACCCCTCGAAGGTGACGCTGCCACGCGCGGCGCGGATATAGCCGGTGCAGAGATTGAGAAACGTCGTCTTGCCCGACCCGTTCGGGCCGATGACGGCGACAAGCTCATGTGGATGGATGTCGAGATCGACGCCGTTCGCCGCTTTGACCCCGCCGAAACTGATGTGCAGATCGCGCACCGAAAGGATGGGGTTCATCGCGCTGCCCCTTTTCGGCCGAGGCGCGCGAGCAGCCCGTAGAGGCCTTGCGGCAGGAAAAAGATCACGATCAGGAGCGCCGCTCCGACGATCGCGTTCCAGGCATCGGGGGCGAGATCGGCGGAAAAGGTTCGCACCAGCTCGAAGAAAAACGCGCCGATAAACGCGCCGGGCACGCCGGAGATGCCGCCAAGCACCGCGATCAGCACCAGCTGACCGGAAAACGTCCAGTAGGAGAGCTCCGGCACGACGTGACCGATGGCCACTGCGGTGATGGCACCGGCGAGGCCGGCCAATGCCGCCGAAACCGCATAGGCCGCCAGGATCACGCCCCGCGCCGAAACGCCGAGGTATTCAAGCCTCACCTCGTTGGCACGGATGGCGGTCAGCGCTTCGCCGAGCGGGCTCTTCAGGTAGCGCCCGACCAAGAGCGCCACCGCCACCATCAGCGCCACGACGCTCAATTGCAGGACGAGATCGAAGTTGGCGCGGTCGAGCGTCATGCCAAGGACAGTGGGCGTGGCCACCCGCATGCCGTCGGTGCCCCCGGTCAAGTGATAAAGCTTCGACAGGAGGGTGAAAAACACCATGGAGATAGCAAGATTAAGCATGGCAAAGAAGATCGCACGATAGCGCGCCATGAAAGCTCCGATCGCCAGCCCCGCCGCGGCGGTGATCACGGTCGCGCAGACAAGCAGTAGAAACAGCTCATTCAAGCCGGCGGTGCCCATCAGGAACGCCGTCGCATAGGCGCCGAGCGCGACGTAGAGAGCGTGCCCGATCGAGATCAGTCCGCCGCGCAAGAGCATGGCAACGCCGAGCGCCGCCAGACCCTTGCCGATCGCGATGGTGAAGACGAAGCCCAGCCACGGCACGATAAGCGGCAGCGCGGCCGCCGCCGCCGCGAGCGCCAGCATTTGCCACACGACCATTTCAAATTCGCCGCAGGTCGATCGATCCGAACAGGCCGTAAGGGCGCACGAGCAGGACCGCGACCATAACCAGGTAAGGGACGACGGGTTGAAATTCCGGCGCCCAATAAATCGCCGCAGCGCGAGTCAGTCCGACGAGCACGGCGGCAAGCGCAGCGCCTTCGATCTGACCGAGCCCGCCGATCGCAGCGACAGCGAAAGCGAGCACGATCGCTTCCGCCCCGAGACCGGGGGCGACGCCGATCGTCGGCGACGCGAGCGCCCCGCCCAGCGCCGCCAGGAAAACACCGAGCGAGAAGGCCAGAACGAAAGTACGCTGCGAATTAATGCCGATCGTCTGGGCCATCTCCGGGTCGGCCACCACCGCGGCAATCAACTTGCCGATGCGCGTTCGCTTGAGCATCAGCCGCAGGCCGACGGCGACCAGGATCGCCATGGCGATCAGCAGCAGCTGATAGTTGAGATAGACGACGCCGCCGATGTGGCTGCTGCCCAGCAATTGCATCGCCGCGTCCTGAGAATAGGGCTGCACACCGAAGAGCAGCTTCTGCGCGTCTTCAAGGATCAAGAACAATCCGAAGGTCACCAATATCTGCAACGCCTCCGGCCGGCCATACGTCCAGCGCAGTAGCGTTCGCTCGATCAGCGGCCCGAGCGCCAGGGCGATGAGCACCGGGCTGATCAGCATGGCGCCCAGGCTGGCGACAACCCAGCCATGCCCGATCAACCAAGTTCCGATGACGACGCAGAGATAAGCGCCGAGCGCGTAAAAACTGCCGTGGGCCACATTGAGGACGCGGGCAACGCTGAAGACCAAGGTCAGGCCGACGGCGACGAAGAAGATCAGCGCCGCGTCGGCCAATCCGTCGACGATCAGCGGCAGATAGTTGGCAATCATCCTATTTGTATGAGCCGGGTTTTGGCGCGTCAGCCAATATTGCCGGCGTCAGCTTGTCGATCCATGCGATCGGGTCGGTCCCCGCCGGCGGGGTCACCAAGCTTGCCGGATAGCGGACCAGCTTATCCATGATCGGAAACGGATAGTCGGCGGTCTTCCGCGTGACGCCGACAATCTGATCGACCAGTCCGTCATTGTCCTCGCGCAGGGCGATCGTGCCGGTCAGCGTCTCGGTCTTGAGTCCCTTAGCGGCGGCGACGAGTTCGTCGCGAGTCGGCCAACGGCCCTTGTTGTCGGCGAGCGCTTTTTCGTAGACCGCCTTCACGACGTAAATGGTATTGGCCATCTTGAACGACGGGAAAACCGGGTACTCGCTGAAGCGCTCGCGATAATCTGCGACGAAGGCCTTGGTTCTCGCCTTGGCCTGCGCCGTCGACGACATCCACCAGCCATCCCCGATCACGCCGACGATCACGCCGTCCGGAAGCAGAGTGCCGACGTGTTGCAACGCGGATTCGCCGAGCGCCAGGATGACCTGGCTGCTGGAGAAGAGTTCGCGCGGGGCCGCTTGCCGCACGAAATTTTCCAGGTCCGCGCCCCAGAAATTGGAGAAAATGACGTCCGGCTTGGCGGCGACCAGACGCGATATCTCGGTATTGAAGCTCGGCGAACCGAGCTTCGGATAAAGTTCGGCCACGACCTCCACATCCGGCTTCAGCGTTTTCACGGTTTGTTTGAATATCAGTCCGGCATCGCGGCCAAAGGCATAATCCGGATCGATAATGGCGATGGTCTTCACTTCCGGCTTCACGGTCAGCAGATAGAGAGCAGAGGCGATGAACTCGGGCACGGTGCTGCTGTTGCTGCGATAGACGTATTTATATCTGTCCTTGAGGAAGAGCTGATGGGTGTCGCAATTCCACATGAAGGTTGGCATCTGCAGCTGCTCGGCAACTGGCGCCAGAGCCAAGCAATTGGCGCTTGAGAGCGCTGCGATCATGACTTGATTGTTGGCGTCTGCAGCAAGCTTGCGGAATGCGGCGATCACCGCGTCGGTGCCCTGCCCCTCGTCCACGTAAACCGGCTTAATCGGCACGCCGTCGATGCCGCCAGAGGCATTGATCTCGCCGATGACCACGTCGGCAGCGTTGCGTCCCGGCATGCCATAGGCGGCCCCCGGACCGGAGGTAAAGCTGAAGATACCAACACCGATCTCGGTCGGCTTGCTGGTCTGCGCTTGCGCCAGCGCGCCGATCGCTACGAGCAACAATACGGTCATGATGGACTTGAAGCATCGTCGCATGATGGCGCCCCCTGTTCGTCGATCGCCGATGACCTTAGCGCAATCGCTTCAGGTCGATTCGATTGCGCGCCTATTTTCTTTAGTGGAGCATGATCTTTTCGGAAAACCGGCTTTCCACTTTTCCGGATCATGCTCTAAAGCCGATGTGAAAGCCGCCGACCATTGGCGCCGCTCCGGCCCTTAGCCGCCAACGCCGGCAGAATCCTGCGAAAGCTGCCGAAAAGTTCACGTGATGTCAAGGTGATATTTCAGACGGTAAATGCGAAAAGCCCCGCCGGCGAGTGCCCGCGCCATCCCGATCAGGCCCGAACTCAGGAAGGATATATTCGTCATCTGGCGGAGCGCCGGAGCGGGCCGCGCTGCGGCCCCCGCTTTCGCCGCGCATCTGCTCGGCGACTGCCGATCGACACGAGGCCTTCGGGGAGGGGCCAACACGGCCAAGCCCATGCCTTCTTCAAAGTCTGACGCATTGGTGGCGAGAGTGGCCCCCGCACCGCGTCAGCCGCCCAGCGCGCCGCGCACCGCGGCGATGATGCGGTCCTGGACCGGCGCCTCGAGATAAGCGTGGATGGGCAGGCTGATCACTTCCTCGGCGAGAAGCTCGCTCACCGGCAGGCCACCCTCGGCCACCGGGAAATGCCGATAGGCCGCCTGGTGGTGCAGCGGCTTGGCATAGTAGATCGCGGTCGGGATGCCTTGCGTCTTGAGCGCGGAGGCGAGCGCGTCGCGTCGTCCGGGCGCAAGGCGAATCGTATATTGCGCCCACACCGAGGACATCCCCCCGCCGACGCGCGGCAGCGTCGCCACGCCCGCGAGCCCCGAGGCGTAACGCTCGGCCACCGCGTTGCGCGCCACGATCTCCTGCGGAAAGATTTTGAGCTTTTCCAGGAGGATCGCCGCCTGCATCGTGTCCAGCCGGCCGGTGATGCCGAGGCGCGCGGCGTCGTATCTGTCGGCGCTCTCCCCGTGTACGCGCAGGCTGCGCAGGCGTGCCGCCAGCTGATCATCGTCGGTAAAGACGGCGCCGCCGTCGCCGTAGCAGCCGAGCGGCTTGGCGGGAAAGAAGCTCGTCGCCGTCGCCGTTGCCAGTGTGCCGAGCTTGCGGCCCTTGTAGCTGGCGCCGAAGGCCTGCGCCGCATCATCGAGCACGAGCATGCCGTGCGCGGCGGCGACCGCGGCGATCGCATCATGATCCGCCGGCAGGCCGAACAGATCGACCGGAATAATGGCGCGCGGCTTGAGCCCGAGCCGCTTCGCCGCCGCCACGGCGCGCTCGCAGCTTGCCGGATCGAGATTGAATGTGTCCGCGCTGACATCGGCCATGACCGGAGTCGCGCCGGAAAGCGCCACCACTTCCGCGGTCGCGCAGAAGGTGAAGGCCGGACAAATCACGGCGTCGCCCGGTCCGATTCCCCACGCCATCAGCACCAGGCGCAGCGCGTCCGTTCCGCTCGAACAGCCGACCGCATGCCGCGCGCCGCAGAACGCGGCAAGCTCGGCCTCGAGCGCGCGCACTTCTGGCCCCTGGATGAATTGGCAATGCGCAAGCACGCGCGCTATCGCCTCGTCGACCGCGCGGCCGAGGCGGCGGCGCTGGGCGGCGACATCAACGAACGGAATCGGCCTCTGCTCAAGGCGGGCGTGTTGATTCATGACGGGATTCCTGGCTCGATGCACGCGCGACGGCGCCGATTCAGCCGGCCGCGCGCCGCGCCGCCTTGCGCTGCGGCGCGCTTGCGCTCAACGGCACGCTGCATGCTTCAAGGCAGCGGATGGCGACTTCAAGGCTCGCGACCGCTTCTTCGCCGGTCACCGCGGGCGTGCGGCCGCTGCGGATAGCGTTGACAAAGGCGAGCAGCTCGGCGCGCAACGGCTCGGCATAACCGACCGACAAATGCCGCATCGAATAGCTGCCGTCAGGCTGGAAGCCGAAACATTCGGTGACCTGCAGCGTGAGTAGATCGCCGATCAGATATTTGTCGCGGGTGGCGATGTGGATGGTGCGCGCCTTGAACGGCGTCAGCCAGTTGGTGTTGATGTGCGCTAAGACTCCGGAGGCGGTGCGGAACTGCAGCAGCGCGATGTCCTCGCGCTCGGCGACCGCGCTCGATAATTGCGGCTGGATTTCGACGATCTCCGAATCGGTGAACCAGCGGATGAGATCGATATCGTGCACTGCAAGATCGATGACCACCCCGACATTGGACATGCGCGGCGGGAACGGGCCGACGCGGGTGATGGCGATCGAGAGAATGTCCTCGTCCTTGATCGCCCGCTTGATCGACTGGACCGCCGGATTGAAGCGCTCGACATGGCCGACCATGAGCGTGACGTGCGCGCGGCGCGCGGCCGCGACGATGGCGCGGCCCTCCTCCACCGTAGGCGCGATCGGCTTCTCGACCATGAGATGAGCGCCGCGCGCAATGCATTCGAGCGCGAGATCATGATGCAGGTGGGTCGGCGCCGCGATGCTGATGGCATCGACGCCGCTGTCGAGCAACGCCTCAAGATGGTCGAATGCGGCGCAGCCGAGCGAGCGCGCGACGAAATCCCGCTGCTTGCGGTCGGGATCGACCACCCCGACAAGGCGCACGCCGGACATTTCCGACAGGACGCGCGCATGGTTGGCGCCCATGACGCCGACGCCGACCACCCCGATTTTCAACGTGCCGTCACCAACCCCGACAGTCTCACCCATGACCCGAGCAACTCCCCTCACTCCGACCTGCCCGCCCTCCCCTAGCACGGCCCGGGCCGGCAGGCGACAAAATCCGGGCGGAACGTCAACACGTTTTACTTCAAAGATTTACGACGACGCTATCAGCCGCATGCCGGACCCCTCCCGGCCGTGACGGGCCGAGACGATATGCCGGCGCTCACGAGCGGTGATAATCGTCCTCGATGCGCACGATGTCGTCCTCGCCGAGATAGCTGCCGGTCTGCACTTCGATCAGTTCGAGATCGATCTTGCCCGGGTTTTCCAGGCGATGGCGGGCGCCGCTGGGAACGTAGATCGATTCGTTTTCGTGCAGGAAGGTGACGCGGTCGTCGATCGTCACCCGCGCGGTGCCGCGCACGACCACCCAATGCTCGGCGCGATGATGATGCAGCTGCAGCGAGAGCCGCCCGCCCTGCTTTACCACGATGCGCTTGACCTGATAACGCTCGCCCTGATCGAGCGATTGATAGTTGCCCCAGGGGCGATGCACGTTGAGATGATCTTCGGTCAGCGCCGGGGCAACCTCCTTGAGCTTGCCGACCACCCGCCGCAGCCCGTCGCCGCCTTCGCGCCGCGCCACCAGCACCGCATCCGCGGTCGTCACCACCACCACGTTTTCGAGACCCAACACTGCGACGAGCTGCTTTTCGGCGGCCACGTACGAGCCGCGCGTGTCGAGGAAGACGGCCGAACCCTGCGCGGCATTGGCGGCGGCATCGTGCTCCGACAATTCCCACACCGCGTTCCATGATCCGACATCTGACCAGCCATAGGAGACCGGCATCACTGCCGCCCGCGACGTGCGCTCCATCACCGCGTAGTCGATCGATTTCGCCGTGGCGCGCGCGAACGCATCCGGATCGAGCGTTACGAAGCCGAGGTCGCTGCCGGCCGCTTCGACCGCCGCCGCCACGGCGGTGCTGCTGTCCGGCTCGAAACGGCGATATTCGTCGAGCAGGAAACCGGCGCGGAACATGAAGTTGCCGGAGTTCCACAGATAGCCCTCGGCGAGGTAACGGGCGGCAGTCTCGGCATCGGGTTTTTCAACAAACCTTTCGATGGCGAAGAGACCGGGACGAATGGCAGGGCCGGGACGGATGTAGCCATACTCGGTCGCCGGCCGCGTCGGCTTGACGCCGAACGTAACGATTCGATCTTCCGCGACCACAGCGCGGGCCGTGTCGCAGATCTTAGCGAATGCGCCGGGATCGGCGATGACATGATCGGCGGCGAGCGCGACGATGACCGCATCATCGCCGCGTCCGCGCGCGAAGCCGGCGCCGGCGGCGATTGCCGGCCCGGAATCGCGCCGCACCGGCTCGAGCAGGATATCGGCCTCTACACCGAGCGCAGCGAGCTGCTCGGCGACGAGGAACCGGTACTGGTTATTGGTCACCACGATCGGCCGGGCAAACAACGCCGGCTCGGCGACCCGGCGCATCGCCTCCTGGAACGTCGACAGCGGACCGAACAGCGGCAGGAACTGCTTGGGCCGGTTCTCGCGCGAAGCCGGCCACAGCCGCGTGCCGGCACCGCCGCACATGATCAGAGGGATGATCGGTTGAGCCAATTTATGCCCGTTGCTCGCGCCCGCCGGTGCCGGAGACACACCGGATCATTGTTCCCCGCGACCGCGGACCTCTTCGGCCTGCGCAACTTCCATAAGAAAGTAGGACTGTCAAATGCCCGTCATTGGCGCGGCGAAGGCGCCGGCGCGAAACGACGGCTGCGGCTCATCGACCCAGCACCCGCCCCGCCACGGCATCAAGCTTCTTCAGCAGCGCCGGGTCGCGCGCTTCCGGAGCGGTAATCAAGGCGTTGTCGAGCGCGCGATCGGAGCCGATCGGGCACGGCTCGTGCTCGCGCGGAAGATCGCGGGCGAGACACGCCACCAGGCGCTTCGCCTTCTCGGCGTTGGCATTGAGCACCTTGATGATGTCCTGCACGGTGACGGCGTCGTGGTCGGGATGCCAGCAGTCGAAATCCGTGACCATGGCGACCGTCGCGTAGCAGATCTCCGCCTCGCGGGCGAGTTTAGCCTCCGGCATGTTGGTCATGCCGATCACGGAGTAGCCAAGATTCTTATAGGTGAGGCTTTCGGCCAGCGTCGAGAATTGCGGGCCTTCGATGCACACATAGGTGCCGTCGCGCACCACATTGATGCCCTCGGCCATCGCCGCCTCGGCGATGTGGATGCGCAGCCGCGGCGACACCGGGTGCGCCATCGAGACGTGGGCGACGCAACCGGTGCCGAAGAACGAACTCTTGCGCCCGAAGGTGCGGTCGACGAATTGGTCGATAAGCACGAAAGTGCCGGGCGGCAACTCCTCCTTGAACGAACCGCACGCCGACAGCGAAACGAGATCGGTGACGCCGGCACGCTTGAGCGCGTCGATATTGGCGCGATAGTTGATGTCGGAAGGAGACAGCCGATGGCCTTTGTCGTGGCGCGACAGGAATACCACCGGCAGGCTGGCGATTTCGCCGAACAACAGTGGCGCCGACGGCTCCCCCCACGGGCTGTTCACGGTTTTCGTTCGCGCTTTCTCGAAACCCGGCAGGTCGTAGATGCCGGAACCGCCAATGATCCCCAGAACTGATTTCGTCATGGATGCAATTCGTCCCTGAAAGCGCCGCGGTTAGCCATTGTCGTCTCGACTGGACGTGCCTTCAAGATGTTTGTTCAACGATGGCATCACGAGTCGCCTGGAGATAGGCGTAACCGTAGCGCTCATCCGGCTCCAGGTAAGCGCCCTCGCCCCATTCGTTCCAGGCGTTGACGAAGACCAAGCACTCGTCGGGGTCGGCGAAACGCCGTCGGGTATCGCGGATGGCGTTGCGTAGCCAATCCCGATACATGGCCGGTGAGTTATTGATGAATATCGTGCCGCCACCGTTCCTTCGTCGCGCCGTGTTGTCCCATGACGGGCACACGCCGCGGAAAAGCGTGTATTCCGGCTGTTCGTAATGTTCGCTTTGTTCGAACAGACGTCGCCACTCGCAAATGACAGCCGGCTGATCGCCAGACTGCGGGCCGAATTTATCGGCGATGTTCGGCACCGGAGCGAGATTGGGAGGAAATTCGATCGCCGCGTCAAAGCCGAATCGGGACGGGTCAGCCTTTATGAAGGATTGCGTATAGGCCAAATAGATCTCGCCTATGTCGTTGCGGCGACACCAGTCGCGCCAGCGTGTCGCCGTGCTCTTCGGCGACGGCAATAGATCCGGGCGGTAGAGGATCAATAATGGCTTGCCGTGAACGCGAATGTAGCGCGGATCACCGAAGTAGCACGCGATGTGTTGGATAAAGGCGATATCATCCGCGTCCGAATGGTGTTGGGCGATCAGAATTTCATCGTCGTTGCCGTCCCAGCGGCGTGTCCAATTTTCATTTGCCCAGCATAGGCAGAACGGCAGGTCGAGGGATTGATCTGCCAGATAGTTTTCGATGGGACGTTCCAATAGGCGGGTACCCTTAAACCAATAAACATAGAAGCAAAATCCCGCAATCCCATATAGCTTGGCCAGCTCGACTTGCCGTCTCTGCACCTCCGGCTCGAGCAGGTTATAGTATTCGAGTTCACCCGGAATGCGGGGCTGATAGTGTCCCCTGATCCTAGGTTGGGCGGACCGGACATTGCTCCAGTCAGTGAAGCCCTCGCCCCACCAAACATCATTCTCGGGAATGGCGTGAAATTGCGGCAGGTAGAAGCAAATAATCTTGGCCTTCCTTTGCTCTGGCGATTTTGCCCGCAGGAGCGGGACATATTCATGATGAGCAGCGGCTTCTCGCGTACGGCCTTCTTTTGCTCCGTATCGAGCAAAATGAAGAAGTGGATTGACACCGGCCGCCGCCACGTCGCGATTGTTCCACAGATATTCTAACGTACTGAATGAAGGGCTCGGATCGCGGCCTTCCTTCGCGCCGAAAAGGACGTAATGGCGAACCGGATCGACGCCCATCGCCGCGACATCGGGATACCTGCTCAGATACCATGTGCGCTCGAACAGGCCTGATTTGGCGATGGCGCGAACCGCCCGCCACTCACGAAGCGGCTCCAGCGAGCGGCTTCGGAACGTTCGCCACACAATCCCCAGAGGATAGCCGATGGCGCTCTGTTTCCACCCTACAAGGGAACGCTTCGCACCGCGGATGAGTGCGATCACAGACAGCGCTCGCTGAAGCGGAGAGAGGCCGGCGGCAATCGCGCTTAGTCGCTTTTTGTAAATAGCGCCTATTACGTCGTCCGAAAAATACTGTCGCATGTAGTCTCGCGCCCGTTTGCCGACGGCAAGGCCAATATTCGGATTGTCGACGATGCTTGCGAGAATTTCGCTTGCCTCCGAAATATCGGCATCCGCCCAGACTTGGTCTTCGTGTTGCGGGTATTCACCCTCCATCACTGCTCGAAGCGTGTATTTCACCGGAAACGAGTTCTGCGAGTTCATATAATCCGTATTGCCGGACCAGCCGGTGGCTATCACCGGCTTTCCGAAGAACATTGCTTCAGCAGGACCGCGTCCGAAACCTTCCGAGCGATGCAATGACAAAAAACAATCGCAGCAGCGAACGAGGTTCTTCACCTCGTTGTCGGTCAACGTCGAATCGATAATGCTCACCCTGTCTCGGAACGGGGCGACTCGCTCCGTAAGACGGATCACTATATCTGGCTCGAAAGCACTGCAGTTCAATTTCAGCACGAGATGAACTTGCGCCTTTGGGCGAGCCACGGTAAGTCGCCGAAACGCTTCGATCGCCGCCCATGGATTCTTTCTGGCAACCCACGAGCGCAGATCAAAAAAATAGAGGATCGCAAATGCCGTCTGTGGGATTCCGAAATGTGATCGCTCCAGGTCGGAGGTAATGTGCGGTTCGCAGGCATTGGGCAAGCGATAGACCGGAACGGAGACGGCATTTCGAATCGCGGTTTCGACAAAGGCCGTGGGCGCCCATATCTCGTTGAAGCGGTTGAGTTGCCGTGCCCATTCATCGGGATAACGAGGGAGCTCCCAAACCGGGGCCACCACGTTGTACCCCCGCTGGAAAAAATCATTCTGCCGGGCCTCGATCAATTGCAGCGCCTCTTGGATTTCGTCGCCATTGAGACTGAATATCCGAATGCCTCCGCCGATCTTAGCAACCTGGGCGCTGCCAAATTCCGCGAATACTGCCGGCTCTGGGATCTTGCTGTAGACGTCATAAAGGCCGGCGCGCACCCCGACCGCGTTGAGCGCTCGCCAGATCGTTCGAATATGTTGGGACCTGCCAATCGCCTCGTACGGATTGCCAATCAGCGTAATATTAGGCAACGACAAAGAAGGAGAATGTCTATGAACCTTCTGAACGGTGGCTGAGGTTTCTCGAAGAAGATGCCGGATCGGCGAGCGAGTCATGTTTTCTTCGCCTCGTCCGCCAGAGGCTAAATCGCCTGGCGCAGTGCCGCAGCAGCAGGCCGGTGGCCGACGCCTAACGTCTTGATAGTCAATCCTTCGGGGGGTTGGACTATTTGCGTGAGGGCGCCGTCACAGATCAAAGATGAAGGTGGATCGTCGCATGAGCGCGCCACATCTCATTGGCTTGAGAAAATGTCAACCGCCAAGCGCCTTTCCGCTGTTGACGCGCGGCGCAACGCCATGGCTCTATCTTTCGCCTCAAGGTAAGCTGCCGGCCGATTTGTGATCCGAACCGACGATCCATCCCCAACAAGACCTACATCGTCGAGAGTGTCATCGGTGAACGCAAGGACAACTGCACATTTACATTCAGTGAAACGGTTGTTCGCGCGGATGCGCAGGGGCCAAGATTGGGGGGCGCTACCGGCTCACTCCCTGACTGCGCGAGGCAATTGGCATGCTGGGCCGACGATCAGACCTCCGGGTGCGCTAGATCGGTCATGGCGCTGTTGGCCGATTGCTGCGAATTGCGTGGTATGGGAACACTCGCGCCTCGCCGCGCGCGCGACGGCGGAGAAGATGCCATCAGGTCTCTGGAACCACCTGATAACGGTCGTCATTCTCGCTGCGGAATCGGACGGACTGACGGAATTGGCGCTGACGCTCGCCTCGCTGCGCGCGCAATGCTATCGCAACATCGAATTGCTGGTGGCGGGCGGGCCGAGCGATCTCCCCGCGGACTTGCTCGACTTCAGCGGGCACCGCGGACTATTTCTCGAGCCGGCACTGCGTCCTCTGGAAATCTTGACGTCCCCGTCGACCGATCGAATCTGGCGCGGCAGCCACGTGGTCTTCGCGCGGGCCGGCACTCAATTCGCTCCCGATGCCTTCGTGCTGCTGAACAAGGCGCTCAATGACGCGCTGGGCGACGCCTCCGACGATCCCGCGGGCCATGCACGACATGGCGAGCCGCGTCGCCAGCGCGTCGCTCGCTTTGTTCAAATGAATTGGCCCATGGTCGGAGGTGGTGCCATGATCCGCCGCCTCCTGCGCCGAGCGGCCGGGCTGGCCTCAGGGCTCGCCAAACGCTGGCGCCTGCGTAGACCGCGGGGCGTGCCGATCCCGCCGCGAGATGGGCTCTGCATCAGCGGCTACCTTCGATCCGAGATCGGACTCGGCCAGGCTGCACGCAATCTGGCCTATGCATCCGACAGCCAGCGCCTGCCGCTGTCATTCCGCCATCTGCCCTTGCCAGGGCGGGAAGCCGATACAGAATTCAACACGAAGTGCAATGAGATCGCTGATCGCAAGGCAAACCTGTTGGTCATTGGACTACCGTCGATATGCCATCTTCCGAACGAGCTCGACCGCGGCCTCGTGAATATTCTCTATCCGTTCTGGGAGCTCAGCCGCGTGCCCGGCGAATGGCTCCCACTGGTTCGCCGCTTCGATGAGATTTGGACGCCAACGAATTTTGTGGCGTCGCAATTCCCCGATACGCTTGGCCGCCCGGTGCGGTTGGTTCGGCTGCCCCTTCGCTTGCCATCCGCCGTGCCGCCACCGCGAAGCGGGCGCGATACGTTGCGGGTACTGACATATCTCGACTTTGATTCTTACGGCGCGCGCAAGAATCCTACCGGCGCGGTGAATGTGTTCCGGGCAGCATTCGAAGCGGCGCGACGAGACGTCGAGCTTGTCGTTAAAATTCGTGGAACCCAGGACAATGGACTGCGCCGGTGGCTGGGCGAGACCGCAGCCCTCGACCAGCGCATCAAAGTCATCGATCGCACGTTCGATCGCAGGCAAATGGACGAACTGATCGCGAGCTGCGATGTATTGCTCTCGTTGCACAGGTCCGAGGGCTATGGCCTTGGCGCGGCCGAAGCACTCGCCGCTGGAAAAGCGGTGGTCGCGACCAACTATGGTGGAACGACCGATTTCATCACGCCGGAGACCGGCTATCCGATCGACTACGTGCTCGAAGCCGTGCAACCGGGCCAATATGTCAACACCGACGGCCAAGTGTGGGCAGCCCCGCTGCAGGAGGCTGCTGCCGCGGCCCTCAGGTTGATCTATGACGATCCGGCGCAAGCCGTCGCTCGAACCCTTCGCGGATTCGCGCTGCTGCAATCACAGAACTCACTTGCCGCCGTAGGAACTGAAATTGCACGGCTATTAGGCGATCTTGGCGTGCTCTGAGCAATCGTAGGGCTGAAGTGATATTACCGCTGCCCAACGCCTAACCTGACTTGCCGTGTCCGCGCCAGCGCGCAGATCGCGGCATGCGTCGATTACTGAGCAGGTCGGATTGACGGCACGGCAATAGTGCGGACAATATTCGATGAATTCGAGATGGACATCGGCCGCAGCCATTTCCTCCTCAGCAAATCGACAGTGCGCATCCGAGCGGTAATATCACGACCGCGACAGCTGAGGGTTAGGGAAGATTTTAACCGAAAGAGCCCTGAGTGAAACGCACCATAACGATTACCGGATGGCAGCGACCGGAATTATTCCGCGGGCTTCTCAGATCGCTCGCCGCGAATGATTTGCACGGCTGGAATATCTCCATCCAGCTTGAACCCAGCGAATTCGTCGAGGATTATCGCGCCGCCGCGGCTGAAATGCCGTCGGCCATACCGCTTTCTCTCGTGGTCAATGCCGAACGCCTTGGCATTCGGCACAATCCGTTTCGCTTGCTTGACCGTGTGTTTAACGAGGGCGCCGATTTCGTTCTTTACCTCGAAGAGGATTTGCTGCTCTCCGCCGACGCGACGGCGCTGGCCGCATGGTATGTGAAGAATCATCGCCCGGAATGGATGGTTCTTTCTCTGCTGAGCGGAGGATGCGGGTCGAAGGGCTTCATTTCCGACCGAAACTATCCGGAGATCCTGTTCGCTGGCAAAAGTTTCAATTCCCTCGGCTTTGCGATCCGCCGCGCGGAATGGACGCAACACGTTAGGCCGGCGTGGTTTGCCGATCGCCCGGTATACACTCTGGAAGGAGAGAAAACCCACGGCTGGGACTGGTCTGTTTACCGGATGCTGGTCGCAACGCCGGGCCTCTATAGCCTGCAACCTGCCGCCGCGCGCGCCACTCACACCGGCCGCCACGGCGTAAATGTCAGGCCGCATTGGCATGACTCCGCATTTGCCGACCTCGAGCTCGCCGAGGGCGCGCCGGCAGGTTGCAATTATCAGGTCCTGACGCTTGAGGCGCTACCGGCGCCGTTGCGGCGCCAAGCCTTCCTCTGGGAGCAAGCGAGCTCCGCTTTTGATGTCATCAGCGAAAAGACGTCACAGCTCAATGCCGTGCGGCAGGAGCTCGCCGAGCTGCGTCGCGCTTCTAAGCTTGCGCGTATGTTGAAAGGCTTATTGCACACAACCGCCATCTTCAGCACCCGAAAGCTGAGGAAATCAAGCTGAATGAGCGCGTTTGCTTTTCAAATCGTGATCCGGAACAGTGGAACGCCGGTTTTGCAAAAAACCATGTCCGTTAGAGAAACCGAGAACGCAATCGACTCAATTTGAGGCGATTGCGCTCCACGACGTCCTTCAGCCGCCTCCTCAAGGGAGCTCGACGGCGGAGGATCGCAATTTGACCGAGCAGCGCGTCGCGCAGCGCCGATTTGTCGATTCGCCCGAGAGGAAGGTGGCAGCTCTCCGTGATCGATGGAAAAGCATCGTCGGCACTGTGGCTCGGAACATCATGCGCGCGCACGCCGACCGACGTGTAGTAGTCGAAAAATTTGAACCCGTTGCCGACGACGTGATCAGACAGCTTAACCCACACGGCCGGAATGCCGTAGGCATGCGCGAAGATGAGCCCATGCAGGGAGGAGGATATGATCCTTTCGCACCCAGTCAGCGCGCTGATGTAATGGTCAAAGGGCGATAGCGGATTGATGACGTGCAACCCGGCTGCACGCGCCCGTCCGACAAATGGGGCATCGATATCGACATAGTGGGGGACGAGCCCGACGGACCATTTAACCTGGCCGCGCGGATAGATCTCGGGGATGAAGATTCCGGGATCGCCGAAAATCGGATCGCAGGCGACCCCCTGGCTGTTCAGCTTGGCCCATGTCAGCTCGCCGCGCACAGCCAGCACGGCCTTGGGCACGGCCGGCAGCGGCGTATCGGCTCTGATGTAGCCGGAGCCCCAGACAACGGACTGCTCGTCCATCCACTCGAGAATGGAGCCGATGGCGAGAAGATGCGGGCCGGATCGGCGCTCGACTCCGACGACGTTTAGGCTTTCCCCCGTGATGTGGGAAACGACAATGGCGCTGGCGGCATCCCCGGCATTTGGATGATGCATGTACTGCTTAAGCGTGATCCGCATCCGCCATTTCCCCGGCCGGTTGTTCGAGATTCCCCGGAACGACCATTAAACCTATCGCGCGGCGAAGCAGCCTACGGCGCCGGCTGAATTATACATCCAATCAAGACTGCAGCTGTGCTATCCAGGCGGCATGTCGCAACTCAGGCTGCAACTTCCTTCGCTCGTGCGCCGGGATAATTGCACGGAGCTTTGCGCCGCTCTGGGAGGCGGACGCGAGCTCAAGATTTCGATCGACGCCCCAGCGATCGTGCTCGATCGTTTGATACCCTCGATCATTCCGTTCCTTCCGATCAGTCTGCTCGTCGCCGGCCAGGAGCGACGATCGCTCCACATCGACGCCGGCGTCGATGATGCCTGGTGGCTCAATCTCATGGGCGGCTTCTGGCCGCTCATGCGGCGGCTGTTCGACCTCGATGAGATGCCCGTCACCCGCAAGGGGTCGGCTCTTCTTGCGCCGCCGCTGACGAACGAAATCGCCCTTATGTTCAGCGCCGGCGTAGATTCCTTCTATTCCTTGAAAAAGATGAGGGATCTCGGCGTTCGTCCGGACTGGTTCGTCAATATCAACGCCGGCGCCCACGACCATTATCGTGATTGTTGGGCGCAACGCATCGCCAACGTGAGGGAGGTTGCACGCGAGGTCGGCGTCGGCCTCATCACGATCGATACGAATTTTCACGAGATATTTAGTGCGCCCCACATTCGCAGCCACTCGGTCCGCAACTTGGCCGCGGTCTATACTCTTTTTCCTGGTATCGCTCGTTTCGTCTATTCCTCGACGCCGGCGTTCGAAGATATCTCCTACGAGTCTGCAAAAAAATACGATATCGGCTATCTGGAGCACGCCGTATGCTCAACGCTCACCCCGGCGCAGATTTCTTTGCAACTTCTTGGTTGGGATGCGGACAGGATAGCCAAGACTGTCGCTGTCGCAGAGGATCGCCTTGCAAATCGGTCTTTAGACGTTTGCGTCGACGGGGAATATCAGAGCCGGAGGACGGCTACGGAGCCGATCAATTGCGGCCGGTGCTCTAAGTGCATAAGAACAATGCTCACGCTTGATCACTACGGTCTCTTGGAAAGATTTAGATCGCAATTTCCAACACAACAGTATCTTGATCGACGAGAAGAACTCATTGCTGCGCTTACCCGTAGTACATATCCTCTGGACGTCGCGGTCAGGCGGTTGATACGGCCGAGCACCTTCGGCAAGGATACAGATTCAGGCGCGTACACGCCCACATTTCGCCGCGTCGCTGCGCCGGTTCGCGCCATTGGCCGGGCGGCACGCTGGTTTGCACACGGTCTAACGGCTTCGCTTACGCTAAGGCCGGGCTCCCGACCGCGCCGCGTCGCGCAGCGTGTCAAGGCCATGCTGATGCCGACGCGCTCTTCGCGAATGGGGTAAAAGACCGAATATGCCGAACTAGACGAGCTTTGGATAAACGACACACATATTTCATGGCGAAATCGTATTTGCTCGTATATAGCTTTAGCCACGGCTATGTTACTTCCGTCGTTGACTACATTCATGCGAAGCTAAAGGCGCTTTCGCCATTCCCCGTTGAGTTTGTCGTTTGCGACCGCGTCGATGCCATAAGATTCGATCAGGGATCGATCATTTTCGTGCTAGGCCTTTTCGAGCCTTTTCTCCGACAACCCTTGTGCAGGTACGTCTGTTTTAATCTTGAGCGGCTGTACCACTCTGGTCCCAGCACGCCCGGCAACGCCGCCGCAAAACGTTGGTCCGCCAGCAAAAAACAAAGATTTTCCCGGAAGGTGCGACAATATGATTTCGTGCTGGATTTCCACGCCGACCAGATCGAGCCGGTCACGGCGGAATTCGGTATATCAGCCAGGGTGTTTCCGATTTGCGTAGCGCCGCCGGCACCGCGTGCTCGCATCTACGAAGTATGCATCGTCGGGTCGCCAACGCCTCGCCGCGTGACAATTGCAAAGAGATTAGCGCGGCTCGGGGTGAAGCTTTCACCGTCGAGCGGCATTATGGGAGCCTTGATCGCCGGCGCCGCGCTCGTCACCGAGCCAACTCCCGGCGTGGAGCGTTATCTCCCTCCCCATCTCTATCTGGTTGCATCCTATTCTGACATCGTGGAGTCAACAATTTCACTGCTCGGCCAGCCCGAGCGATTGAAAACCATGACCTCTGCCGCAAACGCGTGGCTCAAGGAAATTTATCTGCCGCAATGCGAAGCGACGTGGCGGACGCTTCTTGACGGCCTCTACCAAGATCATGCGTCATTACTAGCCAGCGTAATCGATCAGCCTAGCCGGTGAAATTCGCGAAACCAGTCGGCGAAACGGCGGACGCCTTCCTCGATCGGCGTTGCCGGCCGAAAGCCCACCTCGCGCATCAGATCGTCGACATTGGCGCAGGTCTCCGGCACGTCGCCCGCCTGCATCGGCGCGAGCTCAATGTTCGCCTTGCGCCCGAATTCGCGTTCCAACAGTTCCACGACACGGGAAATCTCGACAGTGTTGTTGTTGCCGATATTGTAGATGCGCCACGGCGCGGTGCTTCTTGCCGGGTCGAGATCGTCAGCCGACGCCGCCTCCCCCGCTGCCGGCGGCTTGCCGATGAGCCGCTCGACCGCCTCCACCACGTCATCGACATAGGTAAAATCGCGCCGCATCCGGCCGTAGTTGAACAATCGGATCGGCGCCCCTTTGACGATGGCCTTGGCGAAGATGAACATCGCCATGTCCGGGCGGCCCCACGGACCGTAGACGGTGAAAAACCGCAAGCCGGTCGCGGGAAGCGCGTAGAGGTGACTGTAGGCGTGAGCCATCAATTCGTTGGCCTTCTTAGTCGCGCCGTAGAGGCTCAGCGGATGATCGACATTGTCATGCACGGAAAACGGCAGCCGCCGGTTGGCGCCGTACACCGAACTCGACGAAGCGAAAACCAGGTGCCCGGTCTTGCGCCGACGACAGCCTTCGAGAATGTTGAGAAATCCGGCGAGATTGGCGTCGAGATAGGCGTGGGGATTCTGCAGCGAATAACGCACCCCAGCCTGGGCGGCCAAGTGCACGACCGGGCCGAAATCATTGTCGCGAAACAGCGCCTCGGTGAGCGCGCGGTCGGCGAGGTCGAGCCGGTGGAAGGTGAAATTCTGAAAACGCCGCAGGATCGCGAGCCGCGCCTCCTTGAGCGCCGGATCGTAGTAGGAATTGACGTTGTCGACGCCGATGACCGCGCGGCCGCCTTCCAGGAGACGCCGCGCGAGGCAAAAGCCGATAAAACCCGCGGCGCCGGTGACCAAGATCGGATCGTGCGACATCTTATGCCTTATTGCCGCTCCCTCGAATTGCGCACCGTTGGCGCAAGGTCAAGCGACCGGCGCTGACGCGCCGGAGTAAAGGCTTGGCTGCATCACTTGGGTTCGGGCCATGCCGTCGCCAAGCGACCTCGGCACGACAAGAAGAGCCGATTGTTTGTGTGTGGCCGAGACTATATTCATTGTTCCTTAAATCGGCGGCGGAACGGACCCGATGTGCGGTATTGCAGGCTTTGTCGGCGCCAGGCCCGGAATTGCCGGCGGCAATGTCGACGATGTCGCGCTGTCGATGGCGGCGAGCCTGCAGCATCGCGGGCCCGACGACCAGGGCATCTGGGTCGATCCTGAGGCCGGAACGGCCCTTGTGCATCGCCGTTTGTCGATCATCGACCTGTCGCCGGCGGGGCACCAGCCGATGGTCTCCGCCGACGATCGATTCATCATCACCTATAACGGCGAAGTCTACAGCCATCAGCCGATCGCCGCGGAGCTGGCTGCGCGCGGCCATCGGTTTCGCGGCTATTCCGATACCGAGGTCATTATCGAATCGTTCGCCGCCAACGGGATCGAGCAGACGATCGCCCGGCTGATCGGCATGTTCGCGATCGCATTGTGGGACCGGCGCGAGCGCACGCTCACCTTGATCCGCGATCGTCTCGGCATCAAGCCGCTGTACTGGGGAAAATTCGGCGAGCTGTTTCTGTTTGGATCGGAGCTCAAGGCGCTGCGGGCGCATCCGGGCTGGACGCCGCGCATCGACCAAAAAGCGGTCGCCGCCTTCATGCGCTACAACTATATTCCGGCGCCGCACACGATCTATGACGGCGTGCACAAGCTCGAGCCCGGCACCATCCTCACCCTGCCGTGGCGCGGCGAGCCGCAGATCGCGCGCTTCTGGGACGCCCGCGCGGTGGCGCGAGATGGTCTTCGCAGTCCAGTTTGCGGCGGCGACGCCGAATTGACCGAGCAACTGGAAATGCTGCTCGAGGACGCCGTGCGCCGGCGCATGATCGCCGACGTGCCGCTCGGCGCCTTCCTGTCCGGCGGCATCGATTCATCGACCGTCGTCGCGCTGATGCAGGGCGCCGGCGCCGGCAAGGTCAAGACCTTCTCGATCGGCTTCGAGATTCCCGGATTCAACGAGGCGCCGCACGCCGCCGCAGTCGCCCACCACCTCGGGACCGAACATACCGAGCTCACCGTCACTTCGCGCCAAGTGCTCGATCTGATCCCGCGGCTCGCCGAGTGGTACGATGAGCCGTTTGCCGATTCCTCGCAGATCCCGACCTACCTCGTATCGGCAATGACCCGGCGGCACGTCACCGTGGCGCTCTCCGGCGACGGCGGCGACGAATTGTTCGCCGGCTACAACCGCTATCAGGCCGAACGGAATTCGTGGCGCATTCTGTCATTGATGCCGCGCGCGCTGCGCCATGGCGTTGCCGCGGCGCTGACCGCCGTGCCGCCCGACCGCTGGACTTCGCTGCTTTCGCTCATTCCCGCGCGTCTGCGAGCGCCGCAGATCGGCGACAAGCTGCATAAGATCGCCGCCGTCTTGGCGCTGGACGACGCCGACGCGCTCTATCGGCGCCTGGTGACTCATTGGGAGCCGTCGCAGATCATGCCACAGGCGCGCGAACCGCGCGGCATGCTCGACGACAAGACGGTGGCGCAGGACTTTCCGAATTTGCTCGAACGCATGCAATTCCTCGATCTGGTCACCTACCTGCCCGACGACATTCTGACCAAGGTCGACCGCGCCAGCATGGCGGTGGCGCTCGAGGCACGCGTTCCGCTGCTCGATCATCGCGTCGTCGAATTTTCCTGGCGGCTGCCGCGTGCCGCCAAGGTGCGGCATCGCACCAGCAAGTGGATTCTGCGGCAGGTTCTCTATCGCCACGTGCCGCCGGCGCTGGTCGAGCGCCCGAAGATGGGATTCGGCATACCGCTCGGCGAGTGGCTGCGGGGCCCGTTGCGCGATTGGGCCGACGCTCTGCTGGATGAACGACGGCTGCGCGAGGCCGGACTGCTCGATACCGAATTGGTCGGCCGCCTTTGGAACGAGCACCTCGGCGGCCGGCGTAATTGGCAGCACCTGCTCTGGGACGTGCTCATGCTGGAGGCCTGGCGGGAGCGCTGGGCGTAATCAGCCTTCGTTCGGCGCGCGCGGCATGGCCGACTTGACGGCGACCGCGCACCAGAACGGCGCCCTGTCGGAGAAGCGCACGCTCTCGAAGCCGGCGCGCTGCAACATCCGTTCGATCTCGTCCCGCGTGAAACGCTTTTCCAAACTCGTGCAGAACCGATCATAGGCGTCGGTGCGCATCACGTAGAATGATTTGTCGGCATACCAGGCGAGCGGTAGCGATTTCGGCAGGATACCCAGCCGGGAAAGAACGCCGGCAGCGCGCGCCAGTGGCCAGTAGACGAGCGCGGCAATCGCATTGCTGACGACAAGCCGGAGCGGATAAGGCAAACGGGACACCGCGAGGCGGCCGACATTCGTCAGGCGCCACAGCAGGCGATACCATGCCGGCCGGTTGTCGAACGCATAGTAGAGGTAGATGAGAAATGGCGCGCCCGGCTTGAGCTTGTCGGCGATCGCGCCGATCGCCGCCTGGGTATTCGGGACGTGGTGGAGAACGCCGAGCGAATAGGCAAAATCCAGTGAATGGGGCGGTAGCGGGATTTCGGCGACGCTTTTGGCGTGGAAGCTCACGTTTTTGGTGACGCGCAAATTCTCCTTCGCCACCGCAAGAGCGTCGGGGCTGGCGTCAAGCAGATGCAGGTGCGCAACGCGCGGCGCAACCTCGATCGCCCAGCGGCCGGTCCCGCAACCGACATCGATGCCGACGCCGCCGCCTGCCGGCAGAAGGTGCCAGGGAAAAATGCGGAAATAGTCGTCGAATATCTTGACGCGCTCGCCGCGCGGCAGGTGATCCTCGTCCTGCCGGAATCTCGACCATTCGCGGCCGAAACCTGCTGCCACCTCAAGGTCGACGTTATTGTCTAGGCCGCGCGGGTCCATGGCTGCTGCAATACCTCGACATCAACAGATGCAGCGCCGATCAGCCGCTGCCGGCCTGCGCGTATCTCGCGAACGAATAGCCGAGCGAAGCGAACAAGCGATCCCACCGGGACAGGACCGCTTCGCTGCCGTGGACCGTCTCCGCGTAGCCGCGCCCCCGCGCGGCGACATCGCGGCGGGCAGCTTCGTCCGCCGACAGGCGCGCGATGGCCGCGAGCCATTCGCCCTCGGTCGCGCAGGCGAACTCGGGCGTGCCGACGGTCGCCATGGCCCGGCGGTAGGCGGGCGTTGCCGCGACGATCGCCGGCATTCCCATGCGCCACAGCAGCAACAGCTTGTTTTCCGGCTTGCCGCGGACGAAAGCGTCGCCGAGATCGATCGGGATCAGCGCCAGATCGCATGAGGTGATGATTTCCGCGCAGGTCTCCTCGTGCCACGCATGAAAGACCGCATTGCTGAAATGGCGGGCGAGGAATTTTTCAGTATCGATTTGGCCGAGCAGGCCCTGCAAACGGCTGCGCCGCGGATCGGTGACGACATGCAATTCGCACGGTCGTTCCCGGAGAACGGAGCGGACCACCGGCGCGATTTGCGCGAGCTGCGGCAGATTGCTCGGCAATCCTTCCCAGACCATGCGAAACGGTTCGGCCGCGGAATAGTCCGTCTTGACGTTCTTCACCGCCGTCGAATGCAAATCCAGAATGATATGCGCATTGCCGCACATCTTGCGGATGAGGTCCTGCTGTTCCTCGGTCGAACAAATAACTGCGTCGGCGCGCCGGCACATCGCCCGAACGCTGCCGAGGTAATCGAACCGAAGCTTCTTGTGCCTGCCCAGCAAGTACCACGCCGAACCGCGCAACAGCTGCCGCAAATTGGTGCGCGGCACGGACAGATAGGAATCGACGAGATCGTAGACGATTTTCCCGTGCCGATAGTCCGGCCAAACGCTGATGTCGGCGAGCTCGCTGAGCACGACGATGTCATAACGTTCGCTCGGCCGTGCCAGCTCGAACGGCAGGTTACGCGCGCGCGCATAAGCGGCAAAGCGACGCCGATCGCCCGGCGCAGCCAGACTGGGATCTATAGGCGCATAGCCGATGCGCGGACGCCGTTCGCTCATGCGGACGCGGCTTGGGATGTTGTGTCGCTTTGACCGGTCTTATCCCTCACCGACGAGATCAATGCTTGATAGGTGTCGGCGACCTCGCCGACCTTTCCGGCGGCGACGACCCTACCTTGATCGAGCAGGATCGCGCGATTGCACCATTCTTTCAGCAACGGAATGGAGTGCGACGCCAGCACGAGGATGTTGGCGTCGCCGATGAAGCGCGCGAGCCGCTTGCGCGCCGCGCTGAGAAAGCCGGCATCGCCGACCGCCATCCATTCATCCATCAGAAGTATCTCGGGGGCGATCGCGGTCGACGCCGCGAACGAGAGACGCATCGTCATTCCGGCGGAATAGGTGCGCACCGGCATATCGAGATAGGCGTCGAGCTCGGAGAAATCGGCGATTTCGTCGACCTTCGCCCGCATCGTGCGCGGATGAATGCCCATGAACATTCCGCGCAGAATGATGTTTTCGCGTCCGGTCGCTTCCGGGTTCAGGCCGCCGGTCAGGCTGAGAAGCGCGGTCGCCTTGCCGGAGGCGTGCAACCAGCCGCGCGTGGGCTCATAGATGTTGGCGAGGACTTTCAGCAATGTGCTCTTCCCCGCCCCGTTCGCGCCGATGATGGCAAGCCGGTCGCCGTCCGCTATATCGAGATTGAGTTCGCGCAGGGCCTGGACGCTGATTCGATAAGAGGCGTCCTGCGCAAGATTCTTGCGCATGGCGGTCGCCAGGAACGTCTTCTTCAGCGAGCGGCTGCCCTGATAGATTGGAAACTCGACCCAGACGTCATGCAGGTGCAAAAAGGCCATCGCGGCTAAACCCAATAGGCGATGCGCGCGCGGAAGCGGGCGAAGAAGGCAAAAGTGCCGATGCTGCCCACCGCCGTCGTCGTGACCAGCAGCGGCCACGAATAAGGACTGACGGCGACGCCGAGCAACGGCGCCCGGATCACGTCGACCGCCGCAAACACGGGATTGATGTCCACGATGAAGCGCGAGCCGCCGAGCGTATCGACCGGCCAGATGATCGGCGTTACGAAGAATACGACCTGAACCACGCTGGTGACGATCGGCGGGATGTCGCGAAACCGCGCGCTGACCATGCCGCAAAGAAGGCAAATCCAAACCCCGTCTATCGCGACCAAGAGCAGCGCCGGAATTGTCTGCAGCACACTCCAGCCGATCGGAATCCGGAAAATGAGGATCCCGGCCGGGATGATCACGGCGTTATGCGCGAGAACGATCAGATTGCGAAAGACGACCCTATAGGCATGGACCGTATAGGGCATCGAAACCTGCTGGATGATCTGCTCCGCCGCCAGGAAGGTCTGGCAGCCGTCGATGGCGAGCGAGGAGAAGAACTGCCAGATGATCAGGCCGAGCATCAGGTAGGGCAGGTAGGCGTCGGCCTGGGCGCCGAACAGACGCGAATAGATCACGCCCATGGCGCCCACCATGATCGCCATGCTCAACGTCAGCCAGAACGGCCCGAGAATCGATCCGCGATAGCGCTGCCTGATGTCCTGCAGCGCAAGCTCGATCCACATCCAGTTCTGCGAAAAGCCCACACCGATGTCGCCCCAGGCTACTCGCGCCGGCGACACGCGCGGCGGTCCGTCGTCGATCGAGCCAACGGCGTCGCGGGCAATTTCGGCCGGATTGTTGCGTTTCAGCATCTAAGCGGGGGCGCTGTTGCGCGCGGCCGCTGACCGCGAAAGCTCGGCGCGCCACCAATCAATCGTCGCGGCGAGCCCATGATCGAGACTTGTCGTCGGACGCCATCCGAGCTCAACTTCGAGCCGCCGGACATCGGCAATGAGAAGCGGCGGCTCGTCTTGCGGGACGGGTCGTGCGCCAAGGCGCACAAGGTCGGGCCGGCCCAGTTGCTCGCCGATCCGCATGGCGACGTCCTTCACCGCTACGCCTTGACCGGAGCCGATGTTCACGGCGCCTTCAATGTCGGAACCGAGCAACGCCACGAAGGCGCTCGCGACATCGCCGACGTGAATGAAGTCCCGTACCTGCTCGCCGCTGGTACAAAGCGCCGGCCGGCCGGCTAGGAGCGCGCCGATCACGGACGGAACAAGACGAGCCGGGTGCTCGTGCGCACCGTAGGGAAAAAATATGCGTCCCCAGGCGCTGCTCAGCCGGTATTGCCGACAGTAGGCGCCGAGCACCGTTTGCAGCGCATGCTTGCAGGTGCCGTAAAGCGTGTTCGGAGCGAGCGGGGTCGAATTCTCGACGCACAGCCCGTGATGCCAATCGTATTCGGCGCAGGTGCCCGCCATGACCACGCGGCGGCCGCCGTTGCGGCCGAAGGCCTGGAGCAGAGCGAGGCTGGCGCCGAGCCAATCGAGGTTCTCTCGCGCGGTCCAGTATTTGCCGGGCTCGGCATACCAGGCGAAATGCAGAAGATCGCTGGGCGCAATCGCCTGCAGCAACCGCTGCATCTGATCTTGGTCGAAGAGGTCGGCGACATGCCACGTGACCGGCGCCGGCGCATCGATCTGCCGCCGGGCAATGGCATGGACTTCAAACCCCGCCCGGATGAGCGGCGCGATCGCGGCGCGGCCGACGAAGCCGCTCGCCCCCGTCAGCAGCACGCGTCGCCTCATGCGAAGGTGTCCGCGGCGGCCAGCCGCGGCCGGCTGCGGTCGGCAGCGGACAGGATCGGATGCGGCAACGGCCATGATATCGCCAGCGCCGGATCGTCGAAGGCGATGCCGCGCGCCGCGCCCGGCACATAGGCCGGAGCGATCGCGTAGCAAAGCTCGGTGTGGTCCGCGAGCGCCTGGAAGCCGTGCGCGCAGCCGGCGGGAATGTACAGCATGACGTGATTATCGGCGCTGAGCGTCTCGGCATGCCAGCGGCCGAAGGCCGGCGACGAGCGCCGCAGGTCGACGAGAACGTCGAACGCGGCGCCTGAGGTGCAGCGCACGAGCTTGGTCTCGGCGTGTGGATCGGCCTGATAGTGAAGGCCGCGCAGCGCACCCTTGCGAGCGTTGAACGAGACGCTGTGCTGGACGAAGTCGGTGATCAGGCCATGCGCGCGGAATTCGTCGGCGCAGAACGTGCGCGCGAAGAAGCCGCGTTCATCCTCAATCCGCTCCAACTCGATGCGGAAAGCACCCGGCAGCGCCAGCCGAACGAACTTCATGAGCTAGACGATGCGGACTTCGGGCAGGGGCAGGATGAACTTGCCGCCCATTGTCCTGTAGGCGGACTGCTGCGCCAGAATTTCATCGGCGAAATTCCAGGTCAGCAGCAGAACGTAATCGGGGTTGTGCACCAGCAAGGCGTCGGGCGGCAGGATCGGCAAATGCGTTCCCGGCGTAAATTTGCCTTGCTTGACAGTCGAGCGATCGACCACGAAATCGATGAGATCGCGGCCGATGCCGCAGAAATTGAGGAGCGTTGCGCCCTTGGCCGAGGCGCCATAGGCCGCAAGTTTCTTGCCGCCGCCGGCCTTGAGCTTGTTGAGAAAGGCGACCAGCTGCTTGCGCAGCGCCAGCACCCGCGTCTCGAAATCGGCGTAGGCGGCGGGCCCGGCCAAACCACCGCGCGCCGAGGCCTCCTGCTCAAGCAGCTCCTGCATTCGGCGGGTACGCCGCCCGCCCGCATGGCTCACGAACAGGCGCAGCGACCCGCCGTGAATGGGGATCCGCTCGACATCGCCGAGCAGCAGCGCGTGCCGCGCCAACAGGCGGTCCAGCGCGGTCGCGGAGAAGTAGCACAGATGCTCATGATAGATCGTATCGAATTCGATCTTGTCGATGAGCTCGCCTAGATAAGGCACCTCGATCGAGGCGACGCCGTCGGGCTTGAGCACCTCCTTGACGCCGGCAACGAAGCCGTTGAGGTCGGCGACGTGGGCGAGCACGTTGTTGGCGTGGAATACGTCGCAGCGCATGCCCGCCGCGGCCAGCCGCTCCCCCTCCTCCCGGCCGAAAAAGGCGCGGCGCGTCGGGACGCCGTTGCGCTCGGCGATCTCGGCGACGTTAGCGGCCGGCTCGATGCCGAGCACCGGCACGCCAAGCCGGCGATAGTGCTGCAGCAGATAGCCGTCATTCGATGCCGCCTCGATGACCAGCGCGTTGCCGCCGAGCTTGCGTTCGCCGACGAGGCGCTGCGCGATGGACTTGGCGGAGGCGACCGCCGCGTCGGAGAACGAAGAGAAATAGACGTAGTTGGAGAACAGCATCTCCGGCGGCACGGTCTCGGTGATCTGCACCAGGCTGCAAGCCTCGCAGAAGACGACGCGCAGCGGATAGCGGGCCTCGGGCCGGTTGAGCGCATCGGCCGCGACGAGCGCATTGGCAAGCGGCGTTTCGCCGAGGTCGAGAACCGGCTTGAAGCGCATGCCGGCGCAGGACCGGCATTGAAAGCTCATGATCCGGGGTTCAGACGCTTGCGATACCACGTGATGGTGCGCGGCAGCCCCTCGGCGAAGCCGAAGCGGGCGCGCCAGTTGAGCAGCGTGTGGGCCTTGCTTGAATCGAGATACTGCTCGCGGATTTCGTTCGTCGCCTCGTTGAGAATGACCGGTTGCAGATCGGATTTCATTGCCGCGCGAATGGCGTCCACGACCTCGAGAACGCTCAGCGGCTTGCCGGTGGCGAAGTTGAAGGCCTCGCCGGCGAATTTCGGCTCGCGCCGCAGCTCCGCCGCCAGGTAAAGGTAACAGTCGACGGCGTCCTCGACATAGATGTAGTCGCGGATGAATGTCCCATCGGAGCGCACGATCGGGCGCTCGCCGCGCAGGATCGAGCGGATAGTGCCGGGAACGATGCGGTTCCAGTTCAGGTCACCGCCGCCGAAGAAGTTGCCGCAGCGGGTGATCGCGACCGGGACATTCCAGGTTTTCGCATAGCACTGCGCGATCAGGTCGGAACACGACTTCGACACGTCATAGGGATGCTCGCCCATCAGCGGCGTGGTCTCGACATAGGGCAGCGTGCGCGCGGAGCCGTAGGCCTTGTCGGACGAGGCAATGACGACCGCGCGCACCGGCGGGCTGCGGCGCACCGCCTCGAGCAGCGCCCAGGTGCCGGCGATGTTGGTCTCGAAGGTAGAGATCGGATTGCGGTTGGCGATCCCGACGATGGTCTGCGCCGCGAGATGCAGGACGGTATCCACCTCGTACTCGCCGAGCACGCGTTCGAGCATCGCCTGATCGCGCACGTCGCCGCGCACCACGTTGACCCGGTTGTCGAGGCGCAGTTCGACGAACCGCGATCCGGGGACCCAGTCGCGGATCAAGGCAATCACTTCGGCTTCGAGCTCGATGAGGCGTTGGATCAGCCAGCCACCCAACAGCCCGGTGCCGCCGGTCACGAATACGCGGCGGTCGCGCCAGAAGCTTTCCGGCGTTGCTGCCTCAGGCATTCCACGTTCTCCACGGCGCCTTGCCGGAATCCCACAGCGACTGCAGCAGGCGCAGGTCGCGCATCGTATCCATGCACTGCCAGAACCCGTCATGCCGGTAGGCGGCGAGCTGTCGCTCGCGCGCCAGATGTTCGAGCAATTGGCTTTCGAGGCTCGAGGTATCGGCCTCGATCATATCGAGCACGTCGGGCTCGAAGACCAGAAAGCCGCCATTGATCCAGCCCTCGCCGATCTGCGGCTTTTCGACAAACTCGCGGACCAGGTCGCCGTCAAAGACGAGACCGCCGAAGCGCGCCGGCGGCCGCACCGCGGTGACGGTGGCCAGCCGGCCGTGGCTGCGGTGGAACGCCAACACCTTGTCGATCGGCACGTCGGAGACGCCGTCGCCATAGGTCAGCAGAAAAGTGCCGTCGCGCAGATGCGGCGCCAGCCGCTTCACGCGGCCGCCGGTGCTCGTTTCCAGGCCGGTGTCGCACATGTGGACGCGCCAATTGTCGCCGCTGTTGCGGCGCGAGGCGACGCGACCGTTGGCGGTTTCGACGGTCAGATCGCCGGTCAGCTGCACCTCGTCGAGAAAATAGCGCTTGATCACGTGGCCTTTGTAGCCGAGGGCGAGATAGAACTCGGTGAAGCCGCGAGCGGCATAAAGCTTCATGATATGCCAGAGGATCGGCCGATCGCCGATCTCCACCATCGGCTTCGGCTTCAGGTCGGTTTCCTCAGCCAAACGCGTGCCTCGTCCGCCGGCGAGAATGACGACTTTTGCACTAGCGGACATCCGTTGCCCCGCAGCCTTGTGCGAACAATCCATCCGCGAAAATCGACGCTCGCATTGCCTTGACGCCGCTCACCCGCGCTCCTTCAGGACGTCAAGGAGATACCGGCCATAGCCGCTCTTGACTAGCGGCTCGGCGAGGCGCGCCAGCTGCGCGCCGTCGATCAAGCCCATCCGGTAGGCGACTTCCTCCGGACAGGAAATCTTGAAACCCTGGCGGTTTTCGATCATTTCGACAAAGGTCGAGGCTTGCAGCAGCGACTCGTGCGTTCCGGTATCGAGCCAGGTAAAACCACGGCCGAGAACCTCGACTGCGAGCTTTCCCCGCTCGAGATATACGCGGTTGAGATCGGTGATCTCGAGCTCGCCGCGCGGCGACGGTTTGACGTGGCGGGCGATTTCGACGACTTCCGCATCATAGAAGTACAGCCCGGTCGCCGCGTAATTCGATTGCGGGTTTGCCGGCTTCTCCTCGACCGAGGTGGCGCGGCCCTTTGCGTCGAAGGCGACGACGCCGTAACGCTCCGGATCGCGAACGTGATAGGCGAACAGCGTCGCCCCTTCGGTTCTGTTCGCGGCGCGTTGCAGATATCGGGGCAGATCGTGTCCGTAGAAGATATTATCGCCGAGGATCAGCGCCGATGGATGATCGGCGATGAACTCCTTGCCGATGATGAAGGCCTGAGCCAACCCCTCCGGCGCCGGCTGCACCGCATATCTGAAACTCAACCCCCACTGCTCGCCGTCCAGCAGAAGCTCGCGAAAGCGCGGCCCGTCTTCGGGAGTCGATATGATCAAAAAGTCCCGTATGCCCGCCAGCATCAGGGTGCAGAGCGGGTAATAGATCATCGGCTTGTCGTAGACCGGCAGCAGCTGTTTCGACACCGCCTTGCTTGCGGGATAAAGACGCGTCCCCGAGCCTCCGGCAAGGATGATGCCCTTGCGCCGGCGCGCGGTGTCTGGTGGCGATTCAGTCACGCTAGGCCGATCTCTCCGCTGCATCGCGTCCGGCGACGACGGGTCGTGTCATCTATCCGAGGCTCGTCGGCTGTGCCGCAATCGGCGCGCGTGCCTTGCCGTTGAGGCTCAGCAAGAGCCTCGGCAGGCCGCACTCGAACAGGTAGGCGCCGCGCAAGACCAGCCACCCTTCGCGCGGAGAACGGGTAAGCGTCGCGTGAATAAAGCGGACGGGCAATTCGATCACGGTGATAAGCGCGATCAGCAGGAGAGCGGGCATCAGGCCATGCCATTTGTGCATGAAATGGACGCGACTAGTCGTTTCGTAGCAAAGCCGCCGGTCCTTGACGGCGGAGCTTGTGCCGCCGCCGTCATGAACGGCCGTCGCTTCGGCAAAATGCACGACCGCGTGCCCGCGGTCAGCAACGCGCAGGCAAAGATCGAGATCCTCATAATAGACGAAGAATCGTTCGTCGAAGCCGCCGGCGGCGACGAACAGATCGCGCCTGATCATCAAGAACGCGCCCATGACCTGGGCGACCGGCCGCGTTTCGAGATGATCCCATTCCGTGAGGAAATGCCCGGGAAACAGGCGAGGAGCGATCCGGTCGAGAAACAGCGTCCGCTGCAGCAGAGCCGCCGCGGTCGGCCGGCGCACGCACGAGCGGGCGGTGCAGCCGCTGCCATCGAGCAGACGGACGCCGAGAACTCCGGTGCGGCGTTGCGCCGGAACGTTCATGTAATGGAGCGCGCGTGCAAGCGTCTCGCGTTCGACCCTAGCGTCGGGATTGAGGAAAAGGAGATAGCGCGCCCGGCCGGCCTCGGCGCCCTGGTTGCAGGCGGCGGCGAAGCCGCGGTTGCTCGCGTTATAGATCACCTCGAGCCGCAACCCTGACACCGCGAGGTCACGCGCCGAGCTGTCGGTCGAGGCGTTATCGACCACGATGACGTTGAGTTGTTCGACGATGCTGCTGGCGGCGAGCGCGGCAAGACACGTCTGCAGCAGCCCCCCGGCGTTCCAGTTGACGATGACTATATCGATGCTCGGCTCCGATGCGGCCGTCTGTTTCGGTTGTGCTTCCACGTTTGCCCGTCACCGAGACCGCAAGCTCGGGCGCCAAAGTCGGCAAGTTCGCACCCGATCGATGGCGTAGAGCAGCAACGAGAATGGCAACGCGAGAACGACCAGAATCTTGGCCGGGCGATCGCGCAAGGACGCCATGGCCCGCCGCAAGGAGGATTCATCGGAAAGCCAGGTGACGATCGGCAGCATCACCGCTGCTTTCAGGAACGGCGTCGGCGAATGGAAGAAATAATTCAGATCGTTATTCAACAACCATACGTAATAGTGCCAACGCCCGGCCGCACTGTCGCCCAGACCCACTCGCTTGCTCAATGTCGGCCCGGTCGCCGCGTCATCCCTGTAGTAGATGCGGACGACTTCATTTACCCAGCGGGTATTATAAGTCTTGGCGATATCCAACAAAAATATGCCCTCGGGAATGAATTGAGTTCCAGCGACCTGCGGGAAGGGGTAGCGCCGCCAGATGTCGGTCCGCCCGACAATCCATTTTTCGCCGCGGTTTCGATGGATGTACATCAGTTCGCGCAGGTTCGCGTCGAACGGATCGCTCGGGAATCTGTCGCCGCTGATCTTGCCGGCCTGATCGCGGCAAAGGCCGCCCACCGAGCTGAAGGCCTCCCGCTCGTCTTCGGGAATGGAGTTCCAGAGCCGGGTCAGCCGCTCAAGCGCATCCGCGACCAAGGCGTCATCGGAATCAACGGGAAAGAAGTAGCGTCCGTACGCCTCCTTGAGCGCTCGATTGTGCGCGATGTGCTTGCCGGCATGGTCCTGGCGCAGATAGCGAATGGGAAAATCGGCAGTTTGCCGCCAGCATTCGACCAGTGCTCCGGTGCGGTCGGTCGATCCATCGTCGATCACCAGCCATTCGAAATTGCGCAGCGTCTGCGCGCGCAGGCTGTCGAACACGCGGTGCAGCGTATGGGCGCGGTTGTAGGTGGCGGTGAAAATCGTGAACAGCGGCGGAGCGGCCGCGTCATCCGCTGATGTCGGCAAGGCTGTCATCGAAGAATCGGCGGCGCCGTAAAGCTTTCAGCTCGCAACGCCGTATTGCAGCTTGATCCAATCCCGGTAGGCGCCGCTCCGGATCGATTGCCACCAATTCTCATTGGCCAGATACCAATCGATCGTTCGGCCGAGGCCGTCGGCAAAGGAGGTGCCGGCGCGAAAGCCGCATTCCCGCGTCAGCTTGTCGGCGCAGATCGCGTAGCGCCGATCGTGACCGGGGCGATCCTTGACGAAGGCCATCAGCTCGCAGCACTTACCGCCACGCGCGGCGGGACAATCGGGAAAACGGCGGGGAAGCGCCGCGTCGGCGGCGAAACGTCGATCGATCGCGTCGCAGAGCAGGCCGACAAGTTCGACATTGGGCATCTGTTGGCCGCCGCCGATATTGTAAGTCTCGCCCAGGCGGCCGCGCTCGAGCACCGCGGCCAGCGCGGCACAATGATCCTCGACGTACAGCCAGTCGCGGACATGCAGGCCGTCGCCGTAGATCGGCAGCGCCTCACCGGCCAGAGCGTTCACGATCATCAGCGGAATGAGCTTTTCCGGAAACTGATAGGGTCCGTAATTGTTCGAGCAGTTGCTGATCGTCACCGGCAGGCCATGGGTGTGTGCGTAGGAGCGCACGAGAAAATCGCTCGCCGCCTTGCTGGCGGCATAGGGCGATTTCGGGTCATAGCGGGACAGTTCAGTGAACGGCGCGTCATTCGGCCCGAGCGAGCCGAAGACCTCGTCGGTGGAGACGTGATGGAAGCGCCGCGAATCGGGCGCCGATTTCCATGCCGACAGCGCCGCATCGAGCAGCGTATGCGTGCCCTGCACATTGGTGCGCGTGAAGGCCTGCGATGCATGGATCGAGCGGTCGACGTGGCTTTCGGCGGCGAGATGCACGACCGTGTCGAAATCGAATTTCTCGAACAGGCCCTCCACCAGAGCCGCGTCGCAGATATCGCCGTGGACGAATTGGCAGGCGTCATCGTCGCAGACCGAAGCGAGACTGGCGAGGTTGCCGGCATAGGTCAGCGCATCGAGCACTATGATGCGGTCGGCCGGCCGTGTTCGCCGCCAATAGGCCACGAAATTGACGCCGATGAAGCCCGCGCCGCCGGTTACCAGAAGAGTGGACAAGCCCGCCGCCTGAATTGTATTTCGCTTGGTTGCGCGCTAGTTTTCTTAGAGCGCGATTGCTTCAGGTTGAATCGACGCGCTCTGTTTTTCTTTGGTGGAGCATGATCTTTTCGGAAAAACCGGTTTCCACTTTTCCGGATCATGCTCTAGCGGAGCGTGATCTTTTCGGAAAACCGGCTTTCCACTTTTCCGGATCATGCTCTAGAGAGCCGCCACCGGTCGATCGTCAACGAGCGCTTGCGTCTGGGCGAGCGCATAGAGCCGCGCCCGCCGCGCCATCAGTTCGCTCCAGCTTCCGCTCTCGACCACGCGCCCCGCCTCGAACACGCAAATGCAGTCGGCCGCCCGCACCGCGGCAAGCCGGTGGGCGACGATCAAGATCCCCATCTCCTTGCGCAGCTCCTCGAGCGTGCGCAGCACCTCGGCTTCCGACTCGGCGTCGAGCGCGCTCATCGCCTCGTCCATCAGCAGCAGCACCGGGTTGGTCAATAGCGCCCGGGCAATGCCGAGCCGCTGCCGTTGCCCGCCGGAAAGCTTGACGCCCTGGTCACCGATGATGGTGTCGTAGCCTTCCGGCAGCGCGGCGATGAAATGATGCGCATGCGCCCGGCGCGCCGCCTTATCGACCTCCTCCGCCGAGGCGCGCGGATTGGCGAGCGTCAGATTGTCCCGGATCGAGGCGTGAAACAGAATGGTCTCCTGCGGCACATATCCGATCGCGCGCCGCCAGGCGTGCAGCGGCGCCGACGCCAGCTCATGGCTTCCCAGCCGGATCGATCCCGCGCTCGGTTCGATCAAGCCGAGCACGGCGTGCACCAGCGTCGACTTTCCCGCGCCGGATTCGCCGACGGCCGCGAGCATCCCCGGTATCGGCAGCGTCACGCTGATTCGATCCAGAACCTGGCGCTCGCCAAACCTGACCGCAAGATTGCGCACGACCAGGCTCGTCGGCAGATCGATCCTCAATGCCTCACGGGAATCGTCTGGGCGCTCCGCTGCGGCTTCCGCGGCGCTCTGCAGCTCTCCGACCGCGTCCATGGCATGCAGACAGCCGTTGAGCATGTGCAGATAGCTTTGCACCGTCGTGATGCGCGGGAACAGCCGCATGAACAGCGCAAACACGACGATGACATTTCCCGGGGCGACCCCGAATCCCTTCTGCCCGAAGATGAAAATCGTGGCGAGCGCGCCAAAGGACAAGAACTCCAACAGCCCGCGGACAAAAGCCGGCATGAAGTCTATTTTCGCGTTGAGCCGCCCGAGCTCGCCGACGATCTGATCGAGACGAATCGCGGCGGTCCCCTCACTGGATGTCGCCTTGACGATTTTGATGCCGGAAATGCGCTCACCGAGCACCGACTGCAAATCCGCATTGAGGGGGCCGACCGCCTTCCCCAACGCATAGCTCTCCCGATAAAGCCGCAAGAGCGCAAGGGTTATCAGCAACGCGCAAAACATCAATCCGAGCGTGACCGGCCAGGCGATGATCAGCGCGAAGATCAGATAGATGACGGCGGAAATCGCCGTCGCAACCAGATAAAGGCCGATGTAGAAGGCCTGGGCGATCCGCCCCGTTTCACCCGCGATCGCACTCGTCAACTCGCCGGCCTTTCGGTCGATGACGAATTCCCATCGCGCGCGCACGAGCGCGCGGAACAATTGCGATTGCCGCCGGCTTTGGTAACCGCGCGCCGCGCTCATCATGTTCCATTGCAGGGCGATGAAGAGCCCCGCTTGAATCGCCGCCACCGCAATCAAGATCGCGAGTATTTCCAGAGTGCCGAACGACGCGCCGACGGCGGCCATGAGGTTGTTCAGGATCGCGCCGGTGAGGCCTTGACCCGGTCCGTAGGCAATTCCCACGCGCGACAACAACGGCAGCAGCAGGGCGACGGAAAGTCCCTCGGTCAGGCCCACCAGCGCCATCAGCAGCAACAGCGGCGGAACGCGCCAGCGCAGATCGCCGATAATGCCTCTGAACAGGAGAAGGTAAAGCTTCATCGGCTATACGCGTTGGCCAGACGAACACGCGTCGGGAAAGGAACCGCGGCGCCCTGCCCTGCGCTCCAGCCGACGGTCAAGATCGCGTCGCCTTGCCGACAATCAGCTTCGCGCGATTCTGTTGAGACGCCGGCGAATGCGAAAACTCAGATAACCGAACATCTGAAAGACGAGCTTTTCGCGCAGCCGCGTCAGCTCGAATTTCAGGGTTTGCCGCTCGCGCTTCGAACCGGCCAGGCTCAAGCCCTGCTGGGCGAGCAGTCTCGGCGCCGCCCGGTTCCACTTTTCCCTGCCGACAAGGCCCGCGTATTTCACGACCGGGCGCCACACCGCATAGTGAGGTTCGGCGGAGACGGTATGCTCGAATTCCCAGACGGTCCCCGGTTGGCGCAGCAGCGCGCGAAGATGATCGCGTTGCCAGATCGTCGGTTCAACGGACGAAAAATACGGCTCGCGACTCCCGAGCCGCCGCAGCGGCCGGTGGTCCGCCATCCTCCTGAAATATTCAAGCATCTGACCAAACCAGTTCCGGTGAACCGGCACCAATCTGACATAGGCCAAGTCGTTGCGGACGATGTGATCGGCGATCGCGTTCAATTCCGCTCCATCGACCGGAGCCGTGAACAGATAATCTTCGACGATCAGCATCACGTGACCGATTTCGTCGGGAAGGCCGTCGAGGTAGTCCACCACTCTGCCGCGCCATTCGGCATTGCTCTTGGCGGCCAACGATTTGAAGCCGAGAATATCGGGATGTTTGCTGGTGAACCCGACATAGCGTCTCCACTCGACGTCGCGCCAAATCGTTTCGGCGTTCTGAAACGTGATCTCGAAAATATCCTTGGCGCGATCGGAAGCGGCCGCCAGAACGCAGAACCGGCGCGAAAGCTCCCGCGCGCGAACGGCATCGACGGGCGGAAAATTGCTCCGGTGCTGTGGCACGATCACTTCCTGCGCAGATAGCCGTTCGGATTTCCGGTGACGTTGCGGCCGTAATAGTCGCAATAGGCCGCGTCGATCTCATAATCGGCATTGCGGTCGTGCAAGAACTGGGCAATAGCGCGGGCGGCGCCGCCGCCGTGCCACGAATCCTGGCCGATTTCGGGGACGGCCGCGTCTTCGACGATCATGTACTCGCCCGGCCGCAGCAGCGGATCGAAGAACCGCAGCACTGCAAGTGTCGTCTCGTAATCATGACTCGCATCTTCGATAACCAGCCACGGCCGCGGCAGCGACAGCAAAAATTCCGCACCGAGCGTGGCGCCGAGATTATTGGCGTCACCGCGCAGAAATTTCACGTTCGGCGGCGCATAGGAAGGTGTCGGCGGCTGCAGATCGACCGAGAAGACGCGCCCGTCGATCGCGAAGGTCCTGAGAAGATCGCCCATCCAGACCGCGGCGCCGCCGGCCAGCGAACCTATTTCGATGATCGTAGCCGGCTTAATTTCCCAGAGAAGCCGCGTGTAGAGCGCGATCTCCACCGGGTGCTTCTGCATCGGAATATCGCGGTAGCGATGGCCGACGGTCCCCTCCACGAGCGAGTGCAGCAGCACAGGCGGAATCGCGGTTTGCCAGGTTCTTCCGCCGGGGAGCGGCGGCCAGTCCCGCTGGACTACAGCTTGGCGAACGGCTCGCAGCGGCGGGCACATCGTTTCCAGGACGTTGATCGCGCGGCGAACGCGCCGGCGCTGATCTTCCGCCAAACGCGACTTGATATATCTGCGAAACGTCATCGCGCTGAATCAAAAAACCAACGGCGGATGGCAGAACGAAATCGCTTCAGATTGACTCGATCGCGCGAGCAAAAAACGCGTTGTAACCCGCGTGTCTGATCAATCTATAGCCGGCTTGCCTGATGGTGTCCGACAGGCCCGTGACGGGGCCATGGAGCATTTCCGTCAGGATAAATCGCGGACGTAGCGGCGAGTCGGCGGCGACATCGCCGAAGAACCGTGAAAGCACCCGCTGCTCGAAGCCCTCAATGTCGAGCTTGATGAAATCAATGCGGCCGACATGCGCCACAAGCTCGGCCAACGGCTGGCATTTTACCTCGACCTCGGCCGCCGACGGCGACGCGACGTCCGGCGCGAATGAATGGCCGCCGGAATTGCCGGCGCACATTCGCAATTTCAACGTCTCCTCCTTGTCGGACACGCCGACTTGAAACGCGGCGATCTGCCGAAAGCCATTGAGTTCGATATTTTGAATCAGCGTTGCGAAATTGTTCGGCTCGGCTTCATAGGCGAGGATGCGGCCATGCGGCCCGACCTGGCGCGCAGCCCAGAGAGAATACGATCCAATGTTGGCGCCGACGTCCACAAACACGCCGCCGCGTGGCAAATACTTCTCGATGGCGTGCCGTTCCCATACGTCGCAGAGCTGAGGGATAAAGGCGAGATTTCCGCCGATCGTATCGGCTGGATCGACAATCATTTCGATGCCGTCCCAGACTTTCACGCGATATCGCCCGCGATGATTTCGACAATAGAGCGGCTTGACGATGCGATTGCTAAGGCCGCTGGCGTGCGGCAGCGGCGGAATAAGCCGCGTCAGCCTGGACAAGATGCGGAAGGAGCGAGGCGCCTCCGCTATCGGCGACAAAGCGCTTTCTCCCATCGGCAGCGATCCTTATCGCTTCCTCGGCATCGCGCGCACCCGCACATGCATGTCATCTCGGCGTCTGCGCCGGGCGCTCGCAAAGGCTCGCAAAAGGCACTCAGGAAGCTTGCCGGCAGGCCGCAACCAAAGGCGATTGCATTTTTCACGCTACCGCCCTTCGGGTGACTCGATGTCGCCCGAGCGTTGCGCAAGGAGGTCGCCGGCGGCCAGGCAGCGGCTTTGATCGGCTATGAAGGTACATCGTTCACGATGTGAACGTCAATACCGTTCAAACCGTGAACGACATTAACGGATTGAAATAGCATGGATAATTGACATTGCCTCCGCGCCTTGGCGCCAGCCGACATGCGGGTCGATCCGTTCCCGAGGCTTGCTTGCCAGGCTCGGCCGGGGCCTGTTATGGACCAGCATCCGTGCCCGTGCTGCCCACGAGCGCCGCCCGAGCATATAAACGATAAGGCGCCAAACGCCGCACCCCGCCCATGCTGTTTCCTGAGCGGGCAGCGACGACGCTCACCATGAACAACGATGTTGCAACCTGGTGGCCGCTCGGCGGCGTGGCGATTGTCGTCTTCGCCGCTTTCTTCAGCGCGTTCCTGATCGTCTTCCTGCGCCCGCTGCTTGCGCGCTATGCCTTGGCGCGGCCGAACGCGCGCTCCTCGCACAAGATACCGACGCCGCAGGGCGGAGGTATTGCGGTCGTCGCCGCGACCATCGCCGCCGTCTATGGCGGCGCGTATTTTGTCCCGGCCGCAGCTGCGGCCGCGGCAGCGCTGCCGACCGTATTCGCCACCGTCATCCTGATCGCCGGCGTCGGCGCCGCCGATGATGTCCATTCGATTGCGGTCGTTCCCAAACTGCTGCTGCAGGCGCTCGCCGTCGCGCTGGTCATCCACACGCTGCCCGACGAGCTGCGCGTCGTGCCGCTGCTGCCATGGTGGATCGAGCGTTCCCTGCTCCTGATCGGCGGATTGTGGTTCGTCAATCTGGTGAATTTCATGGACGGCCTCGACTGGATGACTGTGGCCGAGGTCGTGCCGGTGACCGCCACGCTGGCGCTGATCGGCGGGCTCGGCGCGCTGCCGCCGCAGGGACTTGTCGTGACGCTGGCGCTCTGCGGCGCCACGCTCGGATTCGCCTCTTTCAACCGGCCGGTGGCGCGACTGTTTCTCGGCGACGTCGGCAGTCTTCCGATCGGGCTCATGCTCGGCTGGCTTTTGCTGCTCCTCGCCGGCGGCGGTCATCTCGCCGCCGCGCTGTTGCTGCCGCTCTATTATCTCGCCGACGCCACCGTCACGCTCATCCGGCGCCTGATCCGGGGCGAGCCGGTCTGGCAGGCCCATCGCACGCACTTCTATCAGCGCGCCACCGACGGCGGCTTTTCCGTGCCCGAAGTGGTGGCGCGGGTGTTCGCCGTCAATCTCGGCCTCTGCGCGCTGGCGGTAATGACCGTGATCGTGCCCGGCAGGCTCGGCCAGGCCGCGGCGGTTCTCGCCGGCGCCGCGCTCGTGACTTGGCTCCTTGTCGCCTTCGCGCGTGGCAAGAAATAAATCGCGCTGATTAGCGATTCTCTCAAGCGGCGGCGCCGCGGAAATCCGGCACCGCCTCGCGCAGCACGCGGTAGATCGCCTCGCGCTCCTGGCGCGCCAGCCCCTGCTCGAGCATGGCCAGCCAGCCATGCATCGCCTCGATCGAGGGCTGCACCGGACGGGCAGCGACGACGCCGACGACGCCGATTTCTGCCGTCGGTTCCTCGCGCGCGAACAGGATCTCCTGGATGCGCTCGCCCGGCCGCACGCCGGTGAACACGATATCGACGTCCCGGCCCGGCTCGAGACCGGCGAGGCGGATCATGCGCTCGGCGAGGTCGACGATCTTCACCGGCTGGCCCATATTGAGCACGTAGACCGCGACGTCGGAGCGCTCCGGCCCGAGCGCATGGCTCGCCGCGGTGACGACCAGGTCGCAGGCCTCGCGAATGGTCATGAAATAGCGGACCATGTCGGGGTGGGTGACCGTCACCGGCCCGCCGGCGTCGATCTGCGCCTTGAACTTCGGCACCACCGAGCCGTTCGAGGCGAGCACATTGCCGAAGCGCACGGCAATGAGCCGCATCGGCCGCCGCGCCGCCTGAGCCTGGCGCGCGAAATCGGCGTCGAGCGCCTGGCAATACATCTCGGCAAAGCGCTTGGTCGCGCCAAGGATGGAGACTGGTTCGATGGCCTTGTCGGTCGAGATCATCACCATCGCCGCGGCGCCCGCGGCCGCCGCGGCGTCGGCGACGTTGACCGAGCCGAAGACGTTGGTCTTGAGCCCCTCCTCCCAGTCCTGCTCGAGCAGCGGCACGTGCTTGAGCGCCGCGGCGTGAAAGACGATGTCCGGCTTGAACCCCGCCATCAGCCGAAACATTCGATCGCGGTCGCGAACGTCGGCAATCCGTCCTGAGATTGCCGGCCGCGATCGCTTGGTGGCGAGTGCTTCGAGGACGGCATGTAGCGCCGGCTCGGAATTCTCGATGATGAGCAGCCGCGCCGCGCCGAACGCGATCACGCGGTCGCAAATCTCCGCGCCGATCGAGCCGCCGCCGCCGGTCACCACGATCGCGCGGCCGCGCAAAAAACTTTCCAGCCGCGCATAGTCGATCTTGACGCTCGGCCGCAGCAGCAGATCCTCGACATTGACCGGCGCGAGACGCGGCAGCTCAGCGCCGTCCTCGAGCGACGGCAGCCGCGTGACCGTCAGGCCCAAACGGCGGGCGCGCATCAAGGTCGCTTCCGGCTTGGCATCCGGCTCGAATGCCGAAGGCGTGAAGATCACCCGGGAAACCACGGTGCCGCGCTGCGCCAAGTCGTTAACCGCGCCATCCAGCAGGTCGAAATCGCCGAGAACCGGAATGCCGCGGATCGCTTGCCCCTGATCGGCCGCGGACGGCGAGAGGATGCCGACCGGCCAAGTCTTCTTGACCGCGCCGCTCTCGATCGCGCGCAGCAGCACCTCGGCGTCGGCGGCGCGCCCGAGCACCAGCGTCGGATTGGCTTCGGCCGCGCGCGCGTGCTGCCTGGTGCGGGTATAGCGGAAGTAACGATAGCCGATGCGCGAGGCGCCGAGAAAAACCATCTGCACCACCCAATAGAGCGCGATGGTGATCTTGCCGAAGAAGAATTGGCCGAAGACGTTGGGGGCGACCAGCACGTAATCGAGCACCAGCAGCGACACTGCCAACACGCTCGCCGCGCGAAAGATATTCGCCAGGTCCGGAAGCGAGGCAAACCGCCACTTCGATTGGTAAAGGTGGAACAGGGAATAAACGACCCCGGCATAGACGATGAAGCCGGGCAGGAACAGAAAAAGCGCATGGAGCCGTTCGCCGAGGCCGACGGCCTCGAAACGGATATAGAAACTCGCGATCACCGCCGCCGCAGTGGCGACGAGATCATGCGCGACGACGAAAGCTTTGCGCGGGCTCATATTCAAAGCGGGCATGCTGCAGACGTGCCGGCGAAACAACCCCGCATTCCCATACCGGGCTTTGCACCGCGACGCCACCCCGTTGCGCGGCTATGACTTGATCACCTCCACGCTTCCGGCGGCCCGGACAGGTTGGCCAGCTTCAGCGTATTTGACATCGCGCGTCGATAGCGCCGGACCTCGCGGTGATCGCGCCACATGCGAACGATGTTGCCGTCGATCAGCCCGGCGCGCCCGAATTCGCGGAGGTCGCGCAACAATGCCGTCAACAAGCCATGACGGATATCCGACACCAGAATCTTGGTGGCAAAATACGAGCCGAGCTTGCGAAACCGGGCGCCCAATTGCGGCTGGGCGCGCACATAGCTCATGAGGCTCAGCCCCGCCTCCGACCATTGGTTCGACTGACCGTCGTCCGACCAGTGCTTTTGCCACAGCACCTCGCCGATCAGGCGGGCGCTGCCGAGCCGCGAAAGGCGAATCAGAAACTCGCGGTCGTCGATCCACTTCATGCCGGAACTGAAGCCGCCGACAGCGACAGCGGCCTGACGGCACGCGGTGATGCTCGTTCCTTCGACGCCAATGAGGTCGCACAACAGCGCCCATTCGAAAGCCTGCGGGCCGAGCGTGAGCTCCGGCATCCGCGCCGTCTGCGTGCGCTTGACGTCGAGTTTGATGGACGACGACAGCGTCGCGACGAGTGCGCGATTCTCGGCAAAGGCAGCGAGTGGCACCGACAGGCGCCGCGGCAGGTAAACGTCGTCGTCGTCGAGCAGCGCGACGATCTCGGCGCGGGCGGCGTCAAGGCCCAGATTGCGGGCGCCGGCGGTGCCCAGGTTGCGCGACGCCTCGACGACCTTGAGCCGCGGGTCGGTGATGGATTTCAGATAGGCGCGCGTGTCGTCGATCGAGCAATCATCCACGACGATGAGCTCGAAATTTGGCTCGTCCTGCGCGAACACGCTGGCGATGGCCCGCGCCAAGGCCCGGCGCCGGGAATAAGTCGGTACAATGACCGAAATCTTGGGTCGATCGGTCAAGCCGCCGCCAATCTCCGAGAGCCCTGCGGGCACGTCGCTTGAGCGATTATCATCGGCGCAAAAGAGCGAGTCCAGGCTGCTTGTTCAGCATCATGCCGCCGGCGACGCCGACGCCGAAGACATAGAACCAGCCCTCGGTGAAATCGAACAGATGCGAGTTGAACAACGAGGAGGCGACGTTCTGCAAAACCATGATCGCGCCGATCCAGGCGACCAGGCTGCCGCCACGGAACAGCATGAAATGCGCCGTCCACATCGCCAGCAGCACGGCCCCGCCGAGGAGGCCGAGCTGAATCGCGACCGCGAAAAACTGATTGTGCGGATTGCCAGGCGCCTGGGCGGCGATGCCGGTTTCGCCGACCTTCACGCGGCGAAACTCGTCGGCGATCGAGCCGGTGCCGTGTCCGATCAAAGGAGCGTCGGTGACGATCTTCCACGACTTCTTGAGGAACTCGAGGTGCTGCGCCGTCGAGGTTACCGTATCGGAAGTCATATAGGCGCGCAGGTCCTCGACCGAGTGCATGACGCGCTCGCGCAGATAGGGGGACGTGCTCCAGATGAGGCCGCCGAGGACCGCGGCGATGAGAGCGGCCGCCACGACACCCTTGCCGCCAAGCTGCCGGTAGCCGAGCGCGACAACCAGGACCGGCGCGACGACAAGGGCCGTGCGGCTGGTGGCGACGAAGGCGATATCGGCGAGGAAAAGCGCGGCGAGGACGCCGAGCGCCGCGGCCATGCGCCTCTGCTGCGCGCGCCACAGGTCGAAAGCCGCGCCGATGAGCGCGAAGGCACAGACAAGAAAAACGGCGCACTGGAAAATCTGGTTCTTGACCGGCACACCAAAGGATTTGGCATAAATCGTGACGCCGAGCAGCACAAAGGCCCATGAGAGCACGAGCAGGCAGGTTGCGGAGAAGAGAAAGCCGTAGAGGACCAGGGCGCCGCGTTCCGACCTGCGGAACTGCGCCAGCAGCAAGGGGATGACCAGCAGCCGATGAAATCCGTCCAGCCCGTCGAGCCGCTCGGCCCAGGAGACTCCGGCCCAAAACATGCCGACGGCCGCAAAGAGCCACAACAAGACCGGCAGGCCCCCCGCCGCGGTTGCCAGTTCCTCGCGCAGCGCCTGGACAGTGATGGCGGGCAGAAAGGCAAGCAGCCAGAGCGCGATAAGAATACCGGTCGCCGTCGTCGACCAAGGCAACGACAGAACGACGCCCAAGGCGAGCCAGTCGGCGAGCTGCAGGAGGGTTTGCCGGTCAGGCAGGCTCGCTCGAAGAGTTAGGCTCATCGTCGTCAACGAGATCAGTTACAGTGTCCGCGAACGCGCAATCCAGTAACCAGGTTTTGCGGCGAGGCAATGGTCAGAGCCGGCAGGGGTATAATTGAGACCTGCGCCGCCATCAACCGGCGACGGCCACAGGGGGTCCGGTGACCTGGTCCGACACTGTACTGGCGACGCTGAAGGCGAACAATGTCCGCCTCCTCGCCTATGTGCCGGACAACGTGCTCGCGCCGCTGATCAACGGCGCCGGGGCGGACAACGACTTTATCTTGCTCGCCGCCACGCGCGAGGACGAGGCCGTCGGCGCGGTGGCCGGCGCCTATATGGCGGGCCTGCGCGGCGTCGCGATGATGCAGACCAGCGGTTTTGCTCTCATCGCCAATGCGCTCGCCTCGCTGATCGTGCCCTATCAGATCCCCGCCCTTCTTCTGATCTCGGAGCGCGGCACGATGGGCGAATTCAACATCGGCCAGGTCAACATTGCGCGCACCATGCGGCCGACGCTCGACGCGCTCGGCATTCTGCACCACACGCTGACCGAGGCCTCGACGCTGCCCTTCGTCCTCGATTCGTCGATCAGGCAGGCGTTCACGACGCAGGCGCCGGTCGCCTTCATCCTGTCGCCGCTGTTGACTGGCGGCAATCCCGTCTCGCGCGCGCAGCTGATATAGCAAGGGGAACGCTCCGGTGAGCAGCGAGAGAATTTCGGTGAAGACGCTCAACCGCACCGCGCTGACGCGGCGCCTGGTGCAGCGGCTTAAGCACGAGGAGGCCGTGGTCGGCGGCATCGGCAACGCCAGTTTCGACCTGTTCGCCGCCGGCCATCGGCCGCAGAACTTTTACATGCTCGGCAGCATGGGGCTTGCCTGCCCGATCGCGCTCGGCGTCGCGCTGGCGCAGCCGCAGCGCGGAGTGATCGCGCTCGAAGGCGACGGATCGATGCTCATGGCGCTCGGCTCGCTCGCCACCATCGCCAATGTCAAGCCGCGCAATCTCACCATCATCATTTGGGACAACGGCATCTACCAGATCACCGGCAAACAACCGACGGCGACGAGCGGGGTGACCGACATCGTCGCGGTCGCGCGCGGCGCCGGCATCGCCGACAGCGAATGGGTACGCGACGAGGGCCATTTCGATGCGCTCATCAGCCGCCGCTTCGACGAAGGCGGGCCGGCGCTCCTGGCGGTGAAGATCGACGATCACCCGGCCGCGGGCCCGGCGGTGCGCGACCCCGCGCTGATCCGCAGCCGGTTCATGAAGGGGCTTGGCACCGGCCGAGGCGGCGCGCTGGACGCCTAGCATCGCGCGCAATATTCGACCCAGAGGTATCGCCTATGACCGCAGCACAACTCTTCGACCTTTCCGGCAAGGTCGCCCTCGTGACCGGGGCTCGAGCGGGCTCGGCGTGCGTTTTGCCGAAGTTCTGACGGAGAATGGCGCCGCGGTCATTTTGCTGGCGCGGCGCGCCGATCGCCTCGCCGGCGTGAAGGCGCGGATCGAAAAATCGGGCGGGCGCGCCGTCGCGGTCGAGGCCGACGTTCGCGACCGCGCGGCGATGCAACACGCTTTCGCTGCCGCCGGAGAATCCTTCGGCACGGTGACGATCCTCGTCAACAATGCCGGCGTGGAGCGAGCCGCTCGCGCCGTCGAGTTTTCCGAGGAGGAATGGCGGCGCCAGCTCTCGACCAATCTCGACGCCGTCTTCTTCTGGGCGCAGGAAGCGGCGCGCCGCATGCTCGCTGACGGCAAAGGCGGCGCCATCGTCAACATCGCCTCGGTGCTCGGCCTGAGGGTCGACAAGGGCGTCATCGCCTATGCCATGGCCAAAGCCGGCGTCATCCAGTTGACCAAGGCACTGGCGCTCGAACTCGCCTTCAAGGGCATCCGCGTCAACGCCATCGCGCCGGGCTGGATCGTCACCGAGATCAACCGCGATTACCTCGCGGGCGAGCGCGGCGCGGCGATGAAGCGGCATATTCCGATGGGCCGCTTCGGCGCGGAACGCGATCTCCACGGGCCGCTGCTGCTGCTGGCCTCCGACGCCGGGCGGTACATGACCGGGGCGACCATCGTCGCCGATGGCGGCCAGGTGGTGGCGCTGCACGTGTGATCCGGGCGTTACGACACGCCCGACGCAGCGGCTGCCCGCCTTGCTCCTATCCGGGGACGACGAACGTGCCGCTTGTGCCGGCAAGCGCGTTGGCGATGTTGGGCGGGTTGGTGATGAGCCCCTGTTTTCCCCCGGCCTCCAGGAATTCGACCAGCGCCTCGATTTTCGGTCCCATGCTGCCCTTGTCGAATTGGCCCTCGGCGCAATAACGCCGCGCATCGCTGACCGTCAGGCGGTCGAGCCAACGCTGGCGGGGCGTGTTGAAATCGAGCGCGACCCGTTCGACGCCGGTCGACACCATGAAGAGGTCGGCGCCGAGCGAACGGGCCAGCAGGCTGGAGGCGAGGTCCTTGTCGATCACCGCCTCAACGCCGACGAAATCGCCATTGTCGTCCTCGACGACTGGGATGCCGCCGCCGCCGCAGCTGACCACCATGAACCCGGCGCGGGCGAGTTGATTGATCGCCTGATAATCGATGATCTTGCGTGGAACCGGAGAGGCGACGACGCGCCGCCAGCCGCGTCCGGCATCCTCCTTCACGGTCCAGCCGTGCGTGGCCGCCAACGCCCGCGCCTCGGCTTCGTCCATGTGCGAGCCGATGGGCTTGCTCGGCGCGTTGAACGCCGGATCGTTGCGGTCCACCAAGGTTTCGGTCACCACCGCCACCGGCTCGCGGCGCAGGCCGCGCCGGCGGAATTCGTTGCGGAAGGCTTTGACAAACATGTAGCCGATCGCGCCCTGCAGGTCGGCTCCGGCATAGTCCATCGGGATCGGCGGCACTTCGTGGATGGCGAGCTCAGAACGGCGCAACACGAAGCCCATCTGCGGGCCGTTGCCGTGCGTGACGATGACGTTCCATCCGGCCTCGATCATGTTGGTGATCTGATGCACCGTGACCGCCACGGCCTGGTACTGATCCGGGATCGACTGGTGATCCTTGTCCCGGATCAGCGCGTTTCCTCCGATCGCGACCACGGCCAGCTTCGCGCCCGCGCTCATCCGCCGCTCCCGCTCCGCATTCGCATCATTCCTCTCCGAGTTCCTCGCCAAGCGTGCCGGCGAGCGCCGCAACCGCTTGGGTGAAACAGGCAAGCGGCGCATGCGTGATGCCGGCGCCGATTTGGCCGATCCCGGCCTCGCGATGGGCGATGCCGGTATTGATGATCGGCAGCAGCCCGGTGTCGACGACCTTGCGCGCATCGATGCCCGCCGGCGTTCCGGCGAAGTTCATGGCCGGCAGCGTGAACGCGCTGTTGCGTCCCAAGGTGATGTGTCCCATTGCCGTCGTCGTGGCGATCACATCCTCGGCACTGCCGCCGACCCAGCTGACGATCGCCGGCGCCGCCGCCATGGCAAAGGCGCCGAGACCCGCCGTCTCGGTGATGGCGCTGTCGCCGAGGTCGCACGCGGCATCGTTCTTCGAATAGCCGGGGAAATACAGACCGTCGACAACCGGCGCCGGAGCGACGAACCAGCGGTCACCGGTGCCGCTCAGCTGGATGCCGAAATCGACGCCGTTGCGCGCCATCGCGGTCACCATGCTGCTGCCGGCGACGTCGCGGGCCACATCCAGCATCGCCTTGCAAGCGGCCATCGAGATGTTGAGGCAGAAATGATCGGTGGCGCCGATGAAGGCCAGCGACGCCGCGATGTCCTCGCGGCTCGCCTGCGAGCGCAGCATCGACGGCAGCAGGCGCTTGGACAAAAGCGCGGTCGCCGCCACGTTTCGATTGTGGCACTCGTCGCCCATGTGCAACGCCTGGGCGATCAGCGGCTTGATGTCGATGCTTCCGGATTCGATAAACGTCGCCTCGAGCACGGCGTAGAGGACCGATGTCATCCAGCGCAGGCGCTCGATCACGTCGGGGCTGTTCGCGCCGAAACGAAGCACCTTGCCGATGCCCTCATTGAAATTGCTGTAGGTGCGCCGGCCGCTGTTGGCTTCGCCGATGATCCAGACCGGCATCGATGGGCTGATGATTCCGGCCATTGGGCCGACCGCGCCGTGATGGTGGCACGGAGCGAATGCGATCTCGCCGCGCTCGATCAGTTTCAGCGCGCCGTCCGGATCGTCGGCCCAGCCTTCGAACAGGACCGCGCCGATCACCGCACCGCGCACTGGTCCGGCCATGCGTTCCCAGCCGATCGGCGGCCCGGAATGCAGAATGAGCCGTTGCCGCAGGCCCGGAATCAATTTGCCGGCGATGCCGACACCCTCGAGCACCGGTTGGGCGGCGAGGTAGGCGTCGAACGCCTTGCGGTTCGCCGCTTCGACCCGCGGATGATTGACAAGGCGCGCCAACATCCGCCCGACCGCCTCGTCGCCGCCGGCGGGAGGCGCCCAGTCGATCGGGGTGACCTTTCCGCCGGCGCTGGAAATGGCCTCGGCGAAGGAGGCAAGGCCGACATTGAGGACTTGCGGCTGCTGGCGGAGCAATTCCAAGCTCATGCGCGCCGGCCCTTTCGTGCGGCCGTGATGTCGCCGGCCGCCAGTTCAACGATCCGCGCCGCGAGCCGGACCGCCTCGGCGTTGCTTCGCGTGAGCAGCATCCCGGCCTCGCGCAATCTCGATTCCTGTCGGCCGAGATTCTGCGGATCGGCTGCGGTCCCGCAGACGAAGCCGACGACGGCGAGGTTGCGTCCCGCCTCCACCGCGCGCGCGATCGCTTTGCGCACGACCGGTGCGATCTCAGCCGCCGGATCGGGGTGCGCGCCAAAACCGATGACGACATCGAGCAGCACGACGCCGGTCTGCGGATCGCGCGCTTCTTCGAGCAGGCGCTCGTTCCGCAGTCGGTGATCGATCATCGGATGCGGCCTCCCGCGCGTGAACACGTCATCGCCGAGGTCGATGAGGGTGTTGGCGCGGCTCTTCCAGACTTCGGCGAGCGGCAACGCCTTCCCGACCGGCGTATTCGAATAGACCGGAGCGAGCGTCTCGCCGAGCAACAGCGCGGCTTCGTAGCAGAATGTGCCGCCGCTATAGAGCCCGCGCACATATTGCTGCCCGACCGAGAGCGTCGGTGGCTCGATGGTATCGGCCGGCAACGCCACGCCTCCCGGCAAACGCCCGGCGGCGAGCGCAACGGCAGCGAGCGCCGCATCCTCAAGCGTTCGTGCCGGCGTGAGCTGCGGTCCGGCCAGGGAACTTTGCTCAGCGCCCAGAAAATTGACCACAACCGGCTTGCCTGCCTCACGCGCCCGATCGAGCACACGCGCCGCAATCTCAGGCGCGGGGGGCTTCGAGATCAGCACGATCACTCTGGTGCCGGCGTCTGCGGCAAGCGCGTCCAGGCCCTGCAGCATTGTGATGCCTCCGACATCGCGCTGCAGATCGTGGCTGCCGGTTCCGATCGCCTGGCTGATGCCGCCACCGAGCCGGTCGATCAGGCAGGTCACCTGCTGCAATCCGGTCCCCGACGCCCCCACCAGTCCGATGTCGCCGCGGCGCACGACGTTGGCAAAGCCGAGCGGAATTCCGCCGATGATCGCCGTGCCGCAGTCCGGGCCCATCACGATCAGGCCCAAGGATCGGGCGTGGCGCTTGAGCCTGATCTCGTCCGCGATCGCGACATTGTCGCTGAACAACATGACGTTAAGTCCGAGACGCAAAGCTTTCATCGCCTCGGCAGCGGCATATTCCGCCGGCGTCGAAATCAGCGCCAGATTGGCCGCGGGCATGACGCCGAGGCCCATTTCCAGGCTGCGCGCGGGCTCGCGACGCGGCCCGCTCGCTGAACCAATGGTGGGAGCGCGATCAAGCGCCCGCTGCGCCTCCGTCATGGCCGTTTCCAGCGCCGCCTCGCTGTCGGCATCGAGCGCGATCAGGAGATCGTTGGGTCCGGCTTCAACCGGAGCGGACAACAGCCCGGCCTCGCGCAGGAAGGCGATGTTGTTCTTCGACGCCATGATCGCCGACGCCCCGCGCACTCCCGGTAACTTTGCGAGCTCGCTCGAGAGCTGCATCAGGGCAACCGAGTCGCGGTAGAAGTTCCGGATGATCTTGACGGCGCTGCTCATGCGGCGAGCCTTTCTTTCACCCACTGCCCGCTGGACTTCGCAAATTGCGCCGCGGCCTTCCGAGTCATTCTGGTATGGCAGGCGACCAGCTTGCAAGCCATGAACGATCATCCGGCGCTGCGTTCATCATGCAGCGGGTCGGGCCGGTCGCAGGCCTCGAGCCACCCTCGTTTGCGACCAGGCAGCACAACCGGTCAACAGCCCGAAGACGCCGCAGGCGCCCGAGCTATGGCCAACGGTCAACGCCGCCTGCGTAGCCAGCGCTGCCGTCTCCGCTGCAGCCCCGGCGGCGATGCAAGCCGCGAGCGCATGGAGCCGTTCGGAAATCTGTCCCTCGGCGGCCGCCTCGAGATAGAGGCGGCTCACGCGATGCGTCCGCGTGGCCGCGGCTTTGACCTCTGCGCACAGCGCCGCTGCGAAATTTTTCCGCGGCGCGACGACGCCCGCGCTGCACAAGAGCCCGGCGAGATAGCCGACGAGAAAATCGTCGCCTGCGGGCGTCGTCCCCTCGCCGAGGCCGACCAGGGCGGAGACGGCTTCGCCGGCCGCGGCCGCCGCCAAATCCTGCGTCGCCGCGGTGAGAGCCTCGATCGCGGCGCCGGCTGTCTCTTGCAATCCATTGCTGCGGCCGTCGCGACATGATGCTGCGCTCGCCGCCTGCCATGCCTTGACGACCCGCGCGCGATTGATGTCGAGCCGCAAAGCAGCGAGATCACATCGCCAGCGGCGCGCGCCGCGCAGATCGACGGAAAGAGCGTTGCGCGAAAACCGCAAGATTCCGCCGCGCAGGGCAAATTCGGCGCCGGTTTCCACATGACCGTGAAGGAGGAATTCCGGCGACGAATCCAACGTGATGCCGCGCGGCAAATGGCCGATTGTCGAAGCGGCGAGCGTCATGAGACTTTGATCGGAAAGCGCGAGCAGGCAGACCCGCGGATAGACCTGCGCGACGGTCCCGGCAAAATCCTCGGCCGGCACGCCGGCCCCTGTGGCAGTTGCGGCGAAACGCATGACCGCTCCGAACTTCACCTAAGGCATGATCCGAAAAAGTGGCAAGCCGGTTTTCCGAAAAGATTATGCTGTGCTGAGGAATAATCAGCGCGCGATCGATTCAACCTGAAGCGATGGCGCTCGGGTGTTATAAAGCTTGTCCCAAAGCTCGGCCATCTAACCGGAGCGGGCGATGAAGGATATTCGCACTGTCCTCGATTGGCTGGCGGACGGCGCGCGGTCCGCGATGCGTTCCGAAGACGTGCTCGCGGAATTGTGCCAGCGGCTGCTCGACTGCGACATGCCGCTCTGGCGGGTGGCCGTATTCGTCACCACCCTGCATCCCGACATTATGGGCCGCCGATTCCTGTGGCAGCCGGACTGGGGCGTGACGGCGTCCGAGGCCGCATTCGAGATCATGGAGACCGACGACTATCGCGTCAGCCCCTTCGCCACCGTCTACGCCACGCGGCGGCCGCTTCGCCGCCACCTCGCCGACAGCGATTGTCCGATCGACTTTCCCATGCTGCGCGATCTGCGCGCGGAAGGCGTCACCGACTATGCCGCGTTCCCGCTCATCTTTACCGATGGCGCGATCCACGTAGCGACGTGGTCGACGCGGCAGCCCGGCGGCTTCACGCCCGCGCAATTCTCCGATCTGGAAGCGATCATCGCGCCGCTGGCGCGGGTTGCTGAGATTCGCGCGCTGCGGCGCACCGCCGGGAACCTGCTCGACACCTATGTCGGCCATCATACCGGCGAGCGGATTCTCTCCGGCAAGATCCGGCGCGGTTATGTCGAGGCGATCCACGCCGCGATCTGGCTTTCCGACATGCGTGGATTTACCGCCTTGTCGGAGCGATTGCCGCCGCAAGATCTGATCGATCTTCTCAATCGCTATTTCGGCGCGCAGGTTCCGGCAATCCTCGATCACGGCGGCGAGGTGCTCAAGTTCATGGGCGATGGCCTGCTGGCGATTTTTCCGATCGCCGCTGACGGCGACACCGATGCGGTTTGCCGCCGTGCGCTCGCCTGTGCGCTCGAAGTGTGCACGCGCATTGCCGACTTGCCGCGCAAGACTGACAGCAAAGATGCCACGAGGTTCGGCCTGGCGCTGCACGCCGGCGAAGTGATGTACGGCAATATCGGCGGCGGCAACCGGCTCGATTTCACCTGCATTGGACCAGCGGTGAATCTCGCCGCGCGTCTGGAAAAGGTCGCCGCCAAGCTCGGCGAGACGATCGTTGCCTCGGCGGAATTCGCCGGCCATGTCCCGGGCGAAATAGTGCGTCGCGGCGAATTTCCCGTGGCGGGCTTCGCCGCGCCGCAGGCAGTATTCGGCCTCGCCTCCGCGGGCCAGTGACGGAGCACTCGGTCGCATTGCCGAGTGCGTCCGTATCCCCATATCTCATCGTAATCTTTGCGCCCTCTGGCAATATCGCGTCGCTGAGGGCAGACTGACCGCCGCAGGAGACCCCCGTCATGGCGCTGCGTGACGTCAAGCTCGACGACAAATACGACCTCGGCCACGGTCGCGTCTTCGTCACCGGGTTCCAGGCGCTGGTGCGGCTCTGCTTGATGCAGAAGGAGCTGGACCGCCGCAACGGCCTCAATACCGCCGGCTACATCACCGGCTATCGCGGTTCGCCGCTCGGCGGCCTCGACGGACAGTTCCTGCGCGCCGCACCGCATCTGTTACGCAACGACATCCGCTTCCAGGGCGGCATCAACGAGGATCTCGCCGCCACCGCGATCTGGGGGACGCAACAGGCGGAACTGCGCGGCGAGGGCAAGTACGACGGCGTCTTCGCCACGTGGTACGGCAAGGGGCCGGGCGTGGATCGCACCGGCGACGTGTTCCGCCACGCCAACCTCGCCGGCACCGCCAAAAATGGCGGCGTGCTGGCGCTGATGGGCGACGACCACACCGCCGAATCCTCGACCACCGCGCACCAATCCGAATACCACTTCATCGACGTCATGATCCCGGTGCTGAACCCGGCCGGCGTGCAGGAGGTGCTCGATTACGGCCTCTATGGCTGGGCGATGTCGCGCTTCACCGGCGCCTGGGTCGCGCTCAAGACGATGCACGAGACCATCGAATCGACGGCGGCGATCGACGGCAGCCTCGAGCGCATGAACATCGTCATCCCGAGCGACTTCCAGATGCCGCCGGGCGGCCTCAACATCCGCCTCGCCGATCCGATCCTGGCGCAGGAGGCGCGGCTGCACGATTTCAAGCGCGACGCCATGCTCGCCTTCGTCCGCGCCAACAAACTCAACCGCACCATCACCTCGGGCGGACGCAATCCGAAGATCGGCATCATCACCACCGGCAAGAGCTATCTCGACGTGCGCCAGGCGTTCGACGAGCTCGGCATCGACGAGGTCGCCTGCAACGAGCTGGGCATCCGGCTCTACAAGGTGGGCTGTCCGTGGCCGCTGAGCCGGCGCGAGCTTGCCGAATTCGCCGCCGGGCTCGATCTCGTCATCGTCGTCGAGGAGAAGCGCTCGCTGATCGAGGTGCAGGTACGCGAGGAGCTTTACGGCACCGCGAACCAGCCGGTGTGCATCGGCAAGAAGGACGAACAGGGCAACTGGCTGTTCCCGGTCAAGGGCGCGCTCGATCCCAACGAGGTCGCGATCTGCATCGGCGAGCGGCTGTTGCAGTACCATCGCAACGACACCATCGCGCAGCGCGTGGCGCGGTTGCGGGAGTTCCAGCGCATCGCCGCGGAGACGCGCGACATCGCCCAGCGCATTCCCTATTTCTGCTCGGGCTGTCCGCACAATTCCTCGACCGTCGTGCCGGAAGGCATGCGCGCCTATGCCGGCATCGGCTGCCACTTCATGGCGCAGTGGATGGACCGCTCGACGCTCGGCTACACGCAAATGGGCGGCGAGGGCGCGAACTGGGTCGGCGAGGCGCCATTCTCCCAGCGCAACCACGTTTTCCAGAACATCGGCGACGGCACCTACAACCATTCCGGCTACATGGCGATCCGCGCCGCGGTCGCCTCGAACACCAACATCACCTACAAAATCCTGTTCAACGACGCGGTGGCGATGACCGGCGGCCAGGCCAATGACGGCGGCCTCACCGTGCCGCAGGTCGCGCGCCAGGTCGCCGCCGAAGGCGCCAAGCGCGTCGTCATCGTCACCGACGAGCCGGACAAATATCCGCGCGGCACGGCGTGGCCGGCCGGCCTCACCATCCATCATCGCGACGACTTGATGGCGGTGCAGAAGCAGCTTGCGGAAATTCCCGGCGTCACCGTGCTGATCTACGACCAGACCTGTGCGGCGGAAAAGCGCCGCCGTCGCAAGCGCCACACTTTTCCCGACCCCGACAAGCGCGTCATCATCAACGAGCTGGTCTGCGAGGGGTGCGGCGATTGCGGCGTCCAGTCGAACTGCGTGTCGGTGCAGCCGCTCGACACCGAATGGGGGCGCAAGCGCACCATCGACCAGCCGAGCTGCAACAAGGACTTTTCCTGCATCAAGGGTTTCTGCCCGTCATTCGTCACCGTGCACGGCGCCAAGCTGAAGAAGGGCACCGGCGTCGCCGCCGATCACGCGCTGGCGCCGCTGCCCGATCCGAAGCTTCCGCCCATCGCGCAGACCTACAATATCGTCGTCACCGGCGTCGGCGGCACCGGCATCGTCACCATCGGCGGCATATTGGGAATGGCGGCGCATCTCGAAGGCAAGGGCGTCGGCGTGCTCGACATGGCCGGCCTGGCGCAGAAGGGCGGCGCGGTGTTCAGCTACATGCGCATTGCCGAGAATCCGCAAGATATCCACGCGATCCGCGTCGCCGCCGGGCGCGCCGATCTCGTGCTCGGCGGCGACATCGTGGTCGCCGGCACGCGCAAGGTGCTGGCCGCGGTCAAGCCCGGCGCCACCACCATGGTCGTCAACACCAGCGAATTCCTGCCCGGCGAATTCACCCGCAACGCCGATTTCTCGCTGCCGAGCGAGCGGCTCAAGCGCACCATCCTCGCCGATGCCGGCGGCGACAAGACGCATTTCATCGACGCCACGCGCATCGCGGCGGCGCTGTTCGGGCAAACGATCGGCGCCAACATGTTCCTGGTCGGCTACGCCTATCAGCTTGGCGCCATCCCGCTTTCGGCCGCCGCGATTGAGCGGGCGATTGCGCTCAACGGCGAGGCGGTGGCTATGAACCAGGCTGCCTTCCACTGGGGTCGTCGCGCTGCACTCGACCGCGCCCAGGTCGAAACGCTAGCGAAGCCTGCGGCGGCGGTCACAAGCGAGGCGAGGCAGCTTTCCCAATCGTTCGACGAAGCGGTCGAGCGGCGTGCGAAATTCCTTACCCTTTATCAGGATGCGCGCTACGCGGCGCGCTATCGGGCCTGGGTCGATAAGGCCAAGGCGGCCGAAGCGGCGCGGACGCCGGGCAAATGCGGGCTCGCCGACGCGGTCGCGCGCTATCTGTTCAAGCTGATGGCGTATAAGGACGAATACGAGGTCGCGCGGCTCTATTCCGACGGTTCGTTCTTCAAGCAGGTGGCGGGCGAGTTCGACGGCGACAGGCTGCGCTTCGAGTTTCACATGGCGCCGCCGTTGATCGCGCGCCTCGACAAGACGACCGGCCTGCCGCGCAAGATGAGTTTCGGCCCCTGGCTCCTTCCGGCTTTTCGGCTGCTGGCCAAGCTGAAATTCCTGCGCGGCACGCCGTTCGATCCGTTCGGCAGTACGCTCGAGCGCCGCACCGAGCGCCGGCTGATCGCGGAATACGAAGCGATGCTCGACGAGGTGCTGGCAAGGCTTGCGCCCGCCAATCACCATCTCGCCGTCGGTCTCGCCGCCATACCGGAAAAAATCCGCGGCTTCGGCCACGTCAAGCAGCGTCATCTTGCCGCCGCCAAGGCCGACGAGGCGGCTCTGCTCGAGCAATTCCGCGCCGGCGCGCCAACACTGCTCAAGGCGGCAGAATAGTCTACGTTTCAGCCGAATTCATTTCGGCGAAAGCGCGGCGCGGTCGCGCGCAGCCCTGATCGTCGGCGGATGATCGTGCGGTTAAGCCTTTTCCGATGCGCCGAGCGGCGCAATATCACATGCCGTGATTTTCCAGCACTGAACGGCAGGCGCGGCTGATCCTATTGCGGTGCTCCTGCAGGCACGATGCGACGCGAAATTGATCGGGAATGGCGTCCCGGCAGAATCGGCGCGCGTCGCCGCGGCAGGCGCGGTCCTCGGGCGTTGCGGGACGGAATCGGTTCTGCGCCGACGCCGCACTCGAAATGAGAAGGAGGACGATGACGAGTGAAACGCTGCGGACCATGGTCGTTCCCTTGTTGAGGTGGCAAGATTGCGCGCTAAGCTCCATCTACCGTCAGCGGAATGGGGCCGTTTTGAGACTCAACCGTCAACTCGCGCGGCAAGCAAAGGTTTTTTTGCGCGCACGCGATTCGGGATGTCCGGCGGGGAAAACTGCTTGGCGTGCATGCAATTCGCCCGGCGATCCGGTATGCTGAATCCATGAACGACTCATCATCGCGACCAAGGGACACGGGCGAGCCGGTCGACGCCCCCGCGACGTTGCCGTCGCCGTCCCTCATGCCGAGCGTGGCGGAGAGCCCGATGGTTGCGGCGGCGCTTGACGAGACGTCGCCCGAGCTTTCCGGTCCGGCAACGGAACCCGCGCCGGACGCCGAAGCCAGCGCGGCCGATGCCGAGTCCGCTGCCGCCGGAGAACCGCCGCCCAAAGAAGCAACCGCACCGATCGAACTTGCTCCTCCGCCAACCGAGAAGCCGGCCCTCGCCGAAGCACGCCCCGAAGCATTGCCCGCGGGAGAGGAACCGATAGCGCCGGCTCTGCCGGCCGGGGAAACCGGGCCGGCGATCAGACCGACGGCGGATGCGGGCACGAGCGGCGAGGCGATGCCGGCAAGTTCCGGAATCGGCGTGCTGCTCGTCAATCTCGGCAGCCCCGATGCCGCCGAGCCAGCGGCGGTGCGCCGCTATCTGAAAGAGTTCCTCACCGATCCGCGCGTGATCGAGAAGGATACGCTCTTCTGGAAAATGACGCTCAACGGCATCATCCTGCCGTTGCGGTCGCGGCGCCGGGCGCGCGACTACCAGAAAATCTGGAACAAGGAGAAGGATGAATCGCCGCTCAAGACCATCACCCGTTCCCAGGCGGAGAAGCTTGCCGCCATTCTCGAGCCGCTCGGCAAGCATATCGTCGTCGACTGGGCGATGCGTTACGCTAATCCTTCCATCACCTCGCGTCTCGAGGCGTTGCTGGCGCGCGGCTGCGACCGCATTCTGGTCATGCCGCTCTATCCGCAATACTCGGCGGCGACGACGGCGACGGTCAACGACGAAGTGTTCCGCTTTCTGATGACGCTGCGCCGACAGCCGGCGTTGCGCATCCTGCCCGCCTATTACGACGATCCGTATTACATCGAGGTGCTCGCCTCGTCGCTCAAGGCCGAGCTCAAGGCCTTGCCTTTCGAACCGGACCTGATCGTGGCGTCCTATCACGGCATGCCGCGGGAATACGTGCAGAAGGGCGATCCCTACGAAAGCCAATGCACGAGGACGACGCAGCTGCTGCGCGAGCAGCTCAAGCTCGACGACACCAAGCTGATCATGACCTTCCAGTCGCGCTTTGGCCGCGCCCAGTGGCTTGAGCCCTACACGATCAAGACGGTGAAGGCGCTCGCCAAGAAGGGCGTGAAGAACCTGGTGGTGATCACGCCGGGCTTTGCCGCCGATTGCCTGGAAACTCTCGAGGAGATCGCGGTCGACAATGCGCGCGTGTTCAAGCGCCATGGCGGCAAGAATTTTGCTGCCATACCGTGCCTCAACGACAGCGAAGCCGGCATGCTGATGATCTGGCAGCTTGCCATGCGCGAGCTCAAGGGCTGGGTGTAATCGCCGCCGGCTGAAACGCCCGCAAGCGCCGCCGGGCTCATCAAATCCCATAGCCGCGTGCGTCGCCGCGCCAGGCCGCTGATTGCCGCGGCCCGAGCGACCGTGGATAATGGATTTCGGCTCCGTCCCTCGCCGCGCCTGGTTCGACGTCCCGCGCCGGCGACGGGCCCAAAAGGATAGCGATGAAAGACGGCTCGCTCATCTCGTGGACCTGGTTTGGTCTTGCGGTCCTGCTGTTCGCCATCGAGGCGCGGCGGCCGCGCCGGTTCGCGCTCTGGCTCGGCCTCGCCGCGATCCTCGTCGGCGTCATCGCCTCGGTCGCGCGCTGGCCTTGGCCGGCCGAGCTCGCTGCCTTTGTCGTGTTCGCGCTCGCCGCGATTCCGCTATGGCGCCGTTACGAGCGGAAAGCCTGAACGCGCGCAGCCGCGGTCAACCTCTCGTTAACCATATCCGTTCTAACTCCGTTAACCATCGGGACGCTCTTGGCGGCCCGTGCCGGGCGTCGCGCGGCTGCCGCACCGGGGCCCGGAGACGCCGGCGCAGCTCCTTGACGGTGGTTCGCTTTGGCAGCTCCCGGGGTGACGCGGACGGCGGGGACGATGCGTGCGCGCGGTGCAACGAGATCGCCCCTGCCGCGGCGCCGAGACGTATCGAGCCTCACCATCTTTGCCATCGCCGCGGCGCTCGCGCTCGCCCCGGCGACGACCATGGCGCAGACGCAAGCGCCGCCTCCGGAAGGTGGCGTCGATCTGCTGCAGCCCTCGCTCGACGGCAAACCGGCAACGCCGCCGCGCTTCGTTCGTCCGGACGAGGCGGCGCGGCGTCGAGCAAATCAACTGCCTCCGCCGCCGACCTTCGTCGCGCCCTCGCGCATCGGCGCGACGCCGATCTACGGCAGTCCGGCGGGATTCGGGGCGGGGAATGTCGGCTTCTATTCCACCAACATGGCGCGGCGCAAATTGGCGCAAACTCCAAGTCCTGCCGCGGGCGGCGGCGCCGTGCCGCCGGCGACGACGTTCACGCCGGTGCCGAATCTGACGTCTCCAGTGCCGCCCAAGCCACGTCCGCCGAAAAAGGCGCCGCCGACCGAGATCCATCCGGCGAAAGCTGCGGCGCGGCCCGGCGCGATGCTGCCGCCGCTGCCGGATCCGCTGCCTGTGAGCAATCCGCCGCCCGAGGTGCATCCCCTGTCGGCCGCCAACCGCCCAGGCGCCGCGCTGCCGGTGCCGCCGCCGTTGAACCTGGACGCTTCCGCGAGCATGCCGCCGCCCGGCGCGCCTCCGCCCAACACTTTGCCGCTCGGCACCGTGCTGCAGCGGCCGCTGCCGATCGCCGCGGGCGATCCCTACGCGGCACTCGGCATTCGCGCCGGCTCGTTCCTGTTGCTGCCGGCGCTGGAACTGTCGGCCGGCTATAACGGCAACCCCGAGCATTCCCCCGGCGCCGCCGCCTCCTCGTACTTCGTTGCCGCCCCGGAACTGCAAGTCCATTCCGATTGGGAGCGCCACGCGCTCGATATCAACATCCGCGGCTCGTATACCGAGTACGCCGAGAACCTCGTGCCCTCGCTCAATGTGCCTTATCTCGATTCGCGGATCGACGGGCGCATCGACGTCCTGCGCAATACGCAGATCATCGCCGAGAGCCGCTTGCTCGTCTCCACCGACAATCCCGGCAGCCCGAACCTGCCGGCCGCGCTCGCCAAGCTGCCGATCAACACCGATCTCGGCGGCACGCTCGGCGTCGCGCAGCAGTTCAACCGACTCTCGGTTTCGCTCAAGGGCACCTTCGACCGCAACAGCTACGACAACTCGGTCCTGACCGACGGCGAGATATCGAGCAATGCCGACCGCAATTTCGACCAATATGCCGGAATCCTGCGGCTGGGCTACGAGCTCAATCCCGGGCTCAAACCGTTCGTGGAAGTGCAGGAAGACGAGCGCATCCACGACGAACAATACGATCGCAGCGGCCTGCAGCGCAGCTCGGTCGGCACCACCGGCAAAGCCGGCGCCGCCGTCGACCTGTTCGGCTCGCTTACCGGCGAGATGGCGGTCGGCTATACCGAGCGCGCCTACAAGGATCCGACGCTGCCGGACGTCGCCGGCGCGATCGCCAACGGCTCGCTGATCTGGCAAGCGACCCCGCTGACGACGGCCAAGTTCACCGCGGCCTCGCAGGTCTACGAGACGGTCCTGCCCGGAACGTCCGGCACGCTCTCGCGCGACTTCAGCCTTCAAGTCGACCACGCGTTCCTGCCCTGGCTCGTGGGCACGCTGAAAGCTGGCTATGGCCGCGACGAATATGTCGGCTCGGCGCTTGAGGACAATCGCTATTTCGTCTCCGCCGGACTCGCCTACAAACTCAGCCGCGACGTTCAGCTCCGAGGCGAAGTGCGGCAAGACTGGCAGACCGCCTCGGAACCGGGCTTCACCTTCACGGCGACCTCGTTTCTGTTCGGCCTGCGCTTGCAGCGATGAGGCTTCTTGCCGGCAGTCGATTTGCGCTAAGCGCAAAGCGCGAAACTGGCATCACGATGATTTCAGGCAACCGCGCAAGGGATATGCCGTGTCACGCCCCGCCGCCGCCATTGATCTCGGCGAGAATCTTCTTGATCTCGGCGCGGAACCCCGGCGCGATGTCGGCGCGCGCCAGCGCATAGGAAACGTTGGCGGCGAGGAAGCCGATCTTCGAGCCGCAGTCGAAACTGCGGCCGTCGAATTTGAGGCCGTAGAAGGGCTGCGCGCGCGCCAGCGCAATCATGGCGTCGGTGAGCTGAATCTCGCCACCGGCGCCGCGGTCCTGCTTGGCCAGAAGCTCGAGGATTTCCGGCTGCAGGATGTAGCGGCCGGTGAGAATGAGGTTCGAGGGCGCCCGCTCGCGCGGCGGCTTCTCCACCATGCTGGTGATGGAGAACATTCTGCCCTTGGGCGCGCCGACGCCGACGACGCCATATTGCTCGACGCGCTCCGGCGCCACCTCCTCGACGGCGACGATATTCGCGCGCTCGCCGACTTCGCGCGCCGCGTCGATCATCTGCGCGAGGCAGCCGCGCGCGTGCTGGACGAGAACGTCCGGCAGCAGCAACGCGAACGGCTCGTGGCCGATGAGCTCGCGCGCGCACCACACCGCATGACCGAGCCCGAGCGGCTCCTGCTGCCGCGTGAAACTGGTCGAGCCGGGCTGCGGCAGGTCTTGCCGCAGGACATCGAGCGCCGGCTGCTTTTGCCGCTCGAGCAGCGTCATCTCCAGTTCGAACTGGCGGTCGAAATGGTCTTCGATGACGCCCTTGTTGCGGCCGGTGACGAAGATGAAATGTTCGATGCCGGCCTCGCGGGCCTCGTCGACGACGTGCTGGATCAGCGGCCGGTCGACGACCGGCAGCATCTCCTTGGGCATCGCCTTGGTCGCCGGCAGGAAGCGGGTGCCGAGGCCGGCCACGGGAAAGACGGCTTTGCGGACGAGTTTCATGCAGTACCGTTCAGCGCGGATGCGGGAAATAGCGAATGCGATACGCCTTGTTGCCCAATTCTTCGTCCTTTGTGGTCACGCGCAACGATCGCCGCTTTAATGATTCGCTAACATAGCAGGTGCCCCTTCGGGCGACTACAAATCCGCGACCGACCGCAACCGTGAGACCGCAAGCCATGCTGATTTACGCATCCATCCTTCGCCTCGCGGCGACATCGATCATCGCCGTCGGTCTCGGCCAGGCGGCGCTCGCGCAGGACAAGCCCGATAACTGGCTGACACGGTTGTTTCAACCGCCGGCGGCGGACTCGGTTCCCGCGCCGGCGGCGCCGGCCGCATCGCGCGAATGGAGCGGCCAATCCGGCGCCTCCGGCAGTCCGCTGATGACGGCGGACGCGATTCGCGCCGCGGCTGCCGAATTCGGCAACTGTATCGAGGCGCTGTGGCCGGAGGCGGCGCGTCGCGGCGTTACGCGCGCCGAATTCGAGCGCCAAACCGCAGGGCTCACGCCCGACCTGCGCATCATGGATTTGCTCGACGCGCAGCCGGAATTCACCAAATCGACCTGGGACTATCTCGACGCGCTGGTCAGCGACGAGCGCATTGCGCGCGGGCGCGAGCTTCTGGTGCAATATGCGCCGACCTTCGCCGCGGTCGAGCGCGCCTTTGGCGTCGATCGTCACATCATCGCGGCGATCTGGGGCGTCGAATCGAACTACGGCACGATGGGCGGCGACCGCCCGGTCGCGCGCTCGACCGCAACGCTCGCCTGCATCGGGCGCCGCCGCGATTATTTCCGCGAGGAATTCTTGTCCGCGCTCGAAATCCTGCAGCGCGGTGATGTCAAGCCCGACCGCCTGATCGGCTCCTGGGCCGGCGCGTTCGGCCCGACGCAGTTCATGCCGACATCGTTCAAACGCTACGCGGTCGATTTCGACGGCGACGGCCGCCGCGACGTGGTCGATTCCATTCCCGACGTGATCGCCTCGACGGCGAACAATCTGCGGATGGACGGATGGACGAGCGCGGCGAGCTGGGGCTACGAGGTGGTGGTGCCGGCGAATTTCGATTATCTGCTCGCCGACCGTTCGCGGCAGATGAGCGTGCACCAATGGGAAGCGCTCGGGATCAGGCGCGCCGGCGGCCAGCCATTCCCGCGCCCTTCCGACCGCGCCTATCTACTGTTGCCGGCCGGCGCGCGCGGGCCCGCCTTCCTGATGCTGCAGAACTTCCGCGTGATCATGAAATACAATCCGGCGGAGGCCTACGCGCTCGCCATCGGGCACCTCGCCGACCGGCTGCGCGGCGGCGGCCCGTTCATCCAGCCTTGGCCGCGCGAGGAGCGCGCGCTGACCATCGCTGAGCGCTACGAGCTGCAAGCGCTGCTGGGGCGGCGCGGCTTCGACGTCGGCGAGCCCGACGGCCTCGTCGGCCCGCGTACGCGCATCGCCATCCGTAATTTCCAGGCCGCGACCGGGCTCGTTCCCGACGGCTTTGCCTCAAGCCTCGTGCTCGACCGGCTGCGCCAGCCCTGACGGGCGTCACCACGGAAGCGGACCCGCCGTGCCGAAAATCGTCTCCGCAAGTCGCGGTCCGTTGCAGTTTGGAAACGATTTGACGCGGATTGGCATTGGCCGTGCTAAGGATGGAACCATCGTCAGCTTGACATTTTTTGGGTAGTATGAGGGTTGGTCCTCGCTCGAAAGCATGCCGTGCGCCGTTTGCAGCAAGTCATTGGCGGCAGCTCGTCGGTCGAAGAAACATCGAGCACGAAATTCAGCAGGTGAAGCGTTGATGACGACACGGCGGAAGGCAACGCGGACCTGGCGACGGCATGCGATCGCTGTAGCGATCGCCGCGGCGGGCTCGGCGCTCGCCGTGCCGGCCGGCGCGCAGCTCTTCGAGGACCGCTCCTGGATCGATCAGCGCGCGCGCGTCCAGTTCGCGCAGCAGGAGTTTTTTCCGTTTTCATGGTTCGGAGACCGCGGCCCGTACGCGCCATACAATCCTTCGAGCCGGCTCGGGCCGCCTGTCGAGTCCACCAAGGCACCGCCGCCGCGCAAGGCGGAGACGACGCCCACCAATACCGTGGTGGTCATCGGCGACTCGTTCGCCGATTGGCTCGGCTATGGGCTTGAGGAGGCATTCGCGGATACGCCGGAAATCGGCATCGTGCGCAAAATCCGGCCGTATTCCGGTCTCGTTCGCTACGAAGCGCGCAGCGATGCGCTCGAATGGTCGCTGGCGGTCAAAGAGACGCTGGCGACGGAAAAACCCAGCGCCATCGTCGTCATGCTCGGCGTGAACGACCGTTTGCCGTTGCGCGAGCGGGCAAGTCAACCACCGCAGAAACCGTCGCCGGCGCATGAGGAGGCGGCTCCGGCAGAAGGCGGTTCGGCGCCGACCCAAGAAGCATCGGCGCCAGCGGCGCCAGCCGCGCCAGCCGCCGCCGCTCCCGCAGCCGATGCGCAGCGCCCGGTGCAAGGCGCGAGCTACGAGTTTCACGCCGACAAATGGGCGGACCTCTATGCGAAACGCGTCGACGAGATGATCGCGGCGCTGAAGACGAAAGGCGTGCCGGTGCTTTGGGTCGGCTTGCCGGCGATCCGCGGCACGCGCTCGACCAGCGACATGAGTTACCTCGACGAGATTTATCGGGCGCGGGCGGAGAAGGCGAGCATCATCTATGTCGATATCTGGGACGGCTTCGTGGACGAATACGGCCGCTACGCGGTGCAGGGGCCGGATTTCGAAGGCCAGACTCGCCGCCTGCGCACCAGCGACGGAGTGTATTTCACCAAGCCCGGCGCGGAGAAGCTGGCGCATTACGTTGAGCGCGATCTGCGCCGCGTGATATCGAATAACCGCGCGATCCCGGTGGCGCTGCCCTCGGAGGAGCAGTCGCCGGCAAAGGCCGGCGGCGCCGGCCCGCGGCCGGTCGCAGGTCCGGTCGTTCCGCTCAATGGGACCGCCGGCGAGGGTGGCGAACTCTTGGGCGCCGGCGGCGGTCCGCCTCAGGCGGCATCCGATCCAATCGCGACGCGCGTGCTCACCCGTGGCGATGCCATTGCCGCACCGGCCGGCCGTGCCGACAATTTTTCCTGGCCGCGCGCCGACATCAGCACACACGCCTCCACGGAAATCGAAACCGCACCGGTTGCATCGGGGCCAGCGGTGCCGACGCCAGGAGCCGCGGCCGGAAAGAACGATACGAAGAAGCAGCCGGACGCCAAGCCCGACGTGAAGACCGACGCGCAAAAAAAATCGGACGCCAAACTCGACGCCAAGCCCCAGAACGCACCGAACCTCGCGCCGCCCAGTGTGCCGCGCCGCGCGCGCGGCGACGACGCGCCGCGGCCGCCACTGCCGGTCGGCCCGGCGGCAACGAAGAATACGTGGTGAATAACCGCGCCTCTCCCCGGCCGCACGGCGGGAGAGGAGAAGGATGAGCGGGCGTCAGCGCGGCAGCAGCGTCGATCCCATCAGGAATTTGTCGACGGCGTGCGCCGCCTGCCGGCCTTCGCGAATCGCCCACACCACCAGCGACTGTCCGCGGCGCATGTCGCCGGCGGCAAAGACTCTCTCGAGCGAGGTGCGGTAATCGTCGGTCGAGGCGCGCACGTTCCCGCGCTGGTCGAGCGCCAGGCCGAGGCCGTTGATCATCCCCTCGTGCACCGGATGCACGAAGCCCATCGCCAACAGAACGAGGTCGGCCGGGATCTCGAACACGCTGCCGGCAACGGGTTTCATCTTCTCGTCAACATGCATGCAATGGAGCTTCTGCACGCAGCCATTGGTCCCCGAGAACCGCGTCGTCATCACCGCGAAGTCGCGCGCGGCGCCTTCTTCGTGACTCGAGGAGGTGCGCAGCTTGAGCGGCCAATCCGGCCAGGTGAGCATCTTGTTCTCGGCGAGCGGCGGCTGCGGTAGAATCTCGAAATTGGTGACCGACAATGCGCCCTGCCGGAAGGCGGTGCCGATGCAGTCCGAGCCGGTATCGCCGCCGCCAATGACGACGACATGCTTGCCGCCGGCGAGGATGGGCTCGCCGTCGGCGGCCGGCTCGCCACTGACGCGCCGGTTCTGCTGCGGCAGGTAATCCATGGCGAAGTGGATGCCCTTGAGCTCACGGCCGGGAACCGGCAGGTCGCGCGCTTTTTCGGCACCGCCGGCGAGCACGACCGCGTCGAACTCCTCGACCAGCCGATCGGCGGCGATATTCACGCCGACATGGGCGCCGTAGTGAAAGACGACGCCTTCGCCCTCCATCTGGGCGATGCGGCGGTCGACGTGGTGCTTCTCCATCTTGAAGTCGGGAATGCCATAGCGCAGCAGGCCGCCGGCCTTGGCGTATTTCTCGTAGACGTGGACCTCATGACCGGCGCGCGCCAGCTGTTGCGCGCAGGCCAAGCCCGCCGGCCCGGAGCCGACAATCGCGACCTTCTTGCCGGTTCGTTCGGCGGGCAATTCGGGCTTGAGACCCTGGGCGATGGCGCGATCGGCGATCGCGCATTCGATCGATTTGATGGTGACCGGATTCTCATCGATATTGAGCGTGCAGGACGCCTCGCAGGGCGCCGGGCAGACGCGGCCGGTGACTTCCGGGAAATTGTTGGTCGAATGCAGGTTGCGTGCGGCCTCATCCCAATTGCTGGCATAGACCAGGTCGTTCCAATCGGGAATCTGGTTGTTGACCGGGCAGCCAGGCGTGCCCGGCGTCAATAACCCGGTCCCCTGGCAATAGGGCACGCCGCAATTCATGCAGCGCGCGGCCTGGATGCGATATTCGTCCTCGGTCTGCGGCAAGACGAATTCGCGCCAGTGGCGCACGCGCTCCTCGACCGGCTGGTAGTGACGGTCGTTGCGTTGGTATTCGAGAAAGCCGGTGACCTTGCCCAAGGCGCACTCTTTTCCTGGCGCTCTATTCCGCCGCCTGCATGGCCGTCGCCCGGGCTTTGAGTTCGTTGAGCGCGCGCCGATACTCGACCGGCATCACTTTTCGGAATTTCGCGTACCACAGCGGCCACTCGGCCAGGATTTTGGCGGCGACGGTCGAGCCGGTGAAGCGCGCGTGGCGCACGATCAAATGATGCAGACGCCCGGCGTCATGGCGGCTCATATCGCTCATGACGTCGACGAGCCCATGCGCTTCGAGATCGTGCACGTGGTGAAAGATGCGTGCACTCAAGTCTTCTTCGTCCGGCATCGGCTCGAGTTCGACCATGGCGAGATTGCAGCGCGAGGCGAAGGTGCCGTCCTCGTCGAGCACGTAGGCGATGCCGCCCGACATGCCGGCGGCGAAGTTGCGGCCGGTGCGGCCGAGCACCACCACCACGCCGCCGGTCATGTATTCGCAGCAATGATCGCCGGCGCCCTCAATGACGGCGATGGCGCCGGAATTGCGCACCGCGAAACGCTCGCCGGCGACGCCGCGGAAGTAGCATTCGCCGGCGATGGCGCCGTAGAGCACGGTGTTGCCGACGATGATCGATTGCTCGGGAACGATCGCGGCCTCGGGCGGCGGGCGCACCACCAGGCGGCCGCCGGAGAGCCCCTTGCCGACATAGTCGTTGGCGTCGCCGTCGAGTTCGAAGGTGACGCCGCACGCGAGAAAGGCGCCGAAGCTCTGTCCGGCGTTGCCGGTGAAGCGCGCGACGATGGTGTCGGGCGGCAAACCGTCGTGGCCGTAGCGCTTGGCGATCTCGCCGGACAGCATGGCTCCGGTCGCGCGGTCGGTATTGCGGATCGGCAGGCTCAGGCGCACCAGCGCGCCGCGGTCGAGCGCGGCCTGCGACTGCGCGATCAGCTTGCGGTCGATGATGTCGTGGATCTTGTGATCCTGTTTCTCGCAATTGAAGATGGCGACGCCCGCTGGCGCTTCCGGCTTGGTGAACAGCCGGGAGAAGTCGAGCCCGCGCGCCTTCCAATGGTCGACCAGGGTGCGCGCGTCGAGCATCTGCATCTGACCGATCATCTCGCCGAAGGTACGGTAGCCCATCGCCGCCATCAGCTCGCGCACCTCTTCGGCGACGAAGAAGAAGTAGTTGATGACGTGTTCGGGCTGGCCGCGGAACCGCTTGCGCAGCACCGGGTCCTGGGTCGCCACCCCGACCGGGCAGGTGTTGAGATGGCATTTGCGCATCATGATGCAGCCGGCGGCGATCAAGGGCGCGGTGGCGAAGCCGAATTCGTCGGCGCCCAATAGCGCGCCGACGACGACGTCGCGGCCGGTGCGCATGCCGCCGTCGACCTGCACCGCGATGCGGCCGCGCAGCCGGTTGGCGACCAAAGTCTGATGCGTCTCGGCGAGGCCGATCTCCCAGGGCGAGCCGGCATGCTTGATCGAGGTGAGCGGGGACGCGCCGGTGCCGCCCTCAAAGCCGGCGATGGTGACGTGATCGGAGCGCGCCTTCGACACGCCGGCCGCCACGGTGCCGACGCCGACCTCGGAGACGAGCTTGACCGAGACATCGCCGTCCGGATTGACGTTTTTCAGGTCGAAGATGAGCTGGGCCAGGTCCTCGATCGAATAAATGTCGTGGTGCGGCGGCGGCGAGATCAGGCCGACGCCGGGCGTCGAGTGACGCACCTTGGCGATCGTGGCGTCGACCTTGTGCCCAGGCAACTGGCCGCCTTCGCCGGGCTTGGCGCCCTGCGCGATCTTGATCTGCATCACGTCGGAATTGACGAGATATTCGGCGGTGACGCCGAAGCGGCCCGAGGCGACCTGCTTGATCGCCGAGCGCAGCGAATCGCCGTTCGGCAAGGGTTTGAAGCGGTCGGACTCCTCGCCGCCCTCGCCGGTGTTCGACTTGCCGCCGATCCGGTTCATGGCGATCGCAAGCGTGGTGTGCGCCTCGCGCGAGATCGAGCCGAACGACATGGCGCCGGTCGAGAAGCGCCTGACGATGTTCTTGGCCGGCTCCACCTCCTCGATCGAAACGGCCGAGCGGCCGTCCTCGACGGCCGGCCGGATGCGGAACAGGCCGCGGATCGTGAACAGGTGCTCCGACTGTTCGTTGATGATGCGGGCGTAGTGCCGATACTTCTCATACGAGTTGCCGCGCACCGCATGCTGCAAGGCGGCGACCGTCGTCGCGTTCCAGACGTGATCCTCGCCGCGCACACGCACCGCGTAATCGCCGCCGACGTCGAGCATGGTGCGGTAGATCGGCGCATCGCTGAAGGCGTCGCGATGCCGGCGCACCGCCTCTTCCGCGATTTCGGAAAGGCCGACGCCCTCGATGCGGGTCGCGGTACCGGTGAAATATTTGGCGACGAATTCCGATTTCAGTCCCACCGCATCGAAAATCTGCGCGCCGCAATAGGACTGATAGGTGGAGATGCCCATCTTCGACATCACCTTGAGCAGCCCCTTGTCGATCGACTTGATGTAGCGCTTGAGGATTTCCTTTTCGTCGAGCTTCTGCGGCAGCTCGTTGCGCATCGCCGCCAGCGTCTCAAAGGCGAGATAGGGATTGATCGCCTCGGCGCCGTAGCCGGCGAGACAGGCGAAATGGTGCACCTCGCGCGGCTCGCCGGATTCGACGACCAGGCCGACCGACGTGCGCAGCCCCTCGCGGATCAGATGATGGTGCACGGCGGCGCAGGCGAGCAGCGAGGGTATCGGAATCCGGTCGGCGCCGGCGCGGCGATCGGAGAGGATGATGATGTTGATGCCCTCGCGCACCGCGGCGTCGGCCTGGCAGCAGAGCGCCGACAGCGCCGTTTCCATGCCGGCGGCGCCGGTTTCGGCCGGCCAGGTCGCGTCGAGCGTGAGCGACTTGAAGTGCCCGTCGCCGA
>Ga0187784_10000028_pt1 | contig 85929 bp, 72 predicted proteins | sample 1015_SJ02_MP15_2_FD_132964 | JGI IMG/M metagenome (GOLD analysis project Ga0187784, IMG submission 132964) | Tropical peat soil microbial communities from peatlands in Department of Meta, Colombia - 1015_SJ02_MP15_20_MG | ecosystem: Environmental > Terrestrial > Soil > Wetlands > Peat | place...
CTTTTGCGGGGTTTGGAGCGCCGGATTTCGGTCTCGGTGAGCGCTATACGATCTCCCAAGAATCCCGAAAGCAGGAAATACCCCTGCCATCGGAAAAATTACCCCAAAGAACACCCGTACGGGAGCGTGGCTTCCACGACGCGCCGCTAGACGCAAAAATACAAAGCCGCTGCCTTTTCACCGGCTTGTCTCTGTTCCTTGGATTGTCTCGGATGTCTTTGAATCAAGAAATGGTAGGCACGATTGGATTCGAACCAACGACCTCTTCCGTGTCAAGGAAGCGCTCTAACCAACTGAGCTACGCGCCTACGATGCGGCTTCAGCTAGTTTATCAAGAGCGCGGCGGCGGGGAAAGAAGCGTGGCGCAAAGCAATCGCGCCGTCCCGCCCTAGCCCAGTTACCGAAATACTGCGATCGCAGCAGCGACGCCCAAGATCCTGACGACTTAACCGTTTTCCCAATCCCCGCGAATCGCGCTGCATCATTTGGGGGATGCCGATTCGGCGGCAACGTGAAGTAAAGTCATGGGACAGCCGGCAGCTCTGATCTCAGTCGAAAAACCTGCCGTCTGACGAAAGCGGCGGTTCCGCCGGGAAATCCTTCGAGTTCGATCGCGTCGCGCAGCAGTACGGGGCACATCTGACCTCAAGGCAAACACACCGGCCAAATGCCATGCAGGGCGCGGCGATGCAGGGCGCGTTAAGAATGCGCCATCTCTTTTCGCGGCTGGCGGTGCTTGCAGTGTGGCTGGCCGCCGCGGTTGATGCGCACGCGCAGGCCGAGGTTCGAACCGTTGCGCTGGATCTGGCGCCGCAGGCCGCGAGTGCGGCCAGCATTCACGGGACGGTAGTGAGCGCCGACGGAGCGGTCTACCAAGGGGCGCGTGTCGAGCTGGCGTTGAGCGGCGGAGGAGCGCCGGTATCGCAGCAAACGGACGACGAAGGGGCTTTCCGCTTCACAAATCTTCCCGCCGGGTCGTTCCGGCTGATCGTCTCCTCGAGTGGATTCGAGACGCGGGAGATCGCCGGCGTGCTGCAGCGGGGCGAGATATTCGAGACCAACGCGATTACGCTGCCGGTTGCCAATGCGGCCGCGGTGATCCAGGTGTCGGCAGAATCGGAGGAAGAGCTGGCGCAGGAACAGCTCAACCTGGAGCTGGAGCAGCGGGTGCTGGGCGTGATTCCCAACTACTACGTAAGCTACGACCCAAACGCCGCCCCACTGACGCCACGGCAGAAGTACGAGCTCGCGTGGAAAAGCGAATTCGATCCCGTGACGGTTTTGATGTCGGGCTTTGTCGCGGGCGTCGAGCAGGCCCCACGGCACCTTCGCCGGATATGGCCAGGGCGGGCAGGGATATGGCAAGCGGCTGGCGGCAAATTACGCGGACGGGGTTGTGGGCACAGTGATCGGCGGCGCGGTTCTTCCCTCGTGGTTCAAGCAGGATCCGCGGTACTTCTACAAGGGAACGGGAAGCGTTCCAGCGCGCGCCGCCTACGCAATCGCGAACGCGGTGATCTGCAAAGGCGATAACGGGCGCTGGCAGCCGAATTATTCTGCGATTCTAGGTGGGCTTGCCGCCGGCGGCTTCGCGAACGTGTATTACCCGGCCAGCGACCGGAGCGGTATAACAGTGAGCTTCGAGAATGCGCTGATCGGAGCCGGCGAGGGCGCGGTCGAAAACCTTTTCCAGGAATTTGTGGTGCGCAAGCTGACGCCGGGACTGGCCCACTACTCCGCGACGAATTCGCAATAGGCAAACCTACGATTCGGCGCGAGACGCGGCGAACGGTCCGGGCGAAACACGACGAGCCGGCGCATCTTTTCCCGCCGACGCTCGGTTTCTCCTTCCGGCGTTCAATCGACTCCACCGATTTTGAATTGCCGGCGGCAACATTCGCTTGCGGCCTGGAAAGGCTTGGCCTTCGCGCTCACGACCAGAGTCTTTCGGGATAGACGCCGCGGGCGATGAGGGCGCCGACGCTCTCGATGACTCGCGGGCGATCTTCGCGATAGGTGACGCCGAACCATGAATCGGCGGTGCGCAAAACCTTAACCCGCGCCAGCCCGTCGCGGACCAGCTCTCCGACCGTGTTGGGGATGTAGCACTCGGCTTTGAGGTCGGCGGCGTTGTCTTTCAGGAATCTATGGAAACGCTCGCGCAATTGATCGAAGACGCGCGGCGTGAAGGCCCACATGTTCATGGAAACGGGTTCGTCACCCGAGAGCTTGGTCACGTTGCCATTGGCATAGGTGTCGCGCGCGCCGGCGCCGGCGCGCTCGACCTTGGTGTGCTCGACGATGCTTTCGAGAAAGCCGCCGGCGGAGACGTGGCAGACGCCGCGCGCAACCGAGCCGAAGTCAGAGAGCGTGTTGCGCAGGACGAAGCCCACCATAGCGTAATCGGGCGAGCCGGAGGTGAGATGGCCGGCGAGCTCGCGGTAGCTTTGCGCTCCATAAAAATCGTCGGCGTTGATGGCGGCGAAAGGCTCTTGGATAACGCCCTCGGCGAGCAGGATGGCCTGTGTGGTGCCCCAGGGTTTTGTGCGGCCCGCGGGAACGGCGCAATCCGGCGGAATTGCTTCCAGAGATTGAAAAACGTAGTCGACGGCGGCGCGTTTCTCGAAGCGCGATCCTACGGTTTCGCGGAAGGCGTCTTCGATGTCTTTGCGAATCACGAAGACGAGCCGGCCGAACCCAGCGCAGAGTGCATCGTAGATGGAGTAATCGATGATGGTTTCGCCACTGGGACCGACGGGATCGATCTGCTTGAGGCCGCCGTAGCGGCTGCCCATGCCGGCGGCGAGAACAAGAAGCGTGGGAGACGATGCTGAGGTCACGGAATAAAGGCCTTTCCCGGCTTCGCCGGTTCAATCGAATGGTACAACACGAGACTGCAATAGGGTGTTTACGCTTTTTCATGGGGAACCGGCAACAAGGCAAACCTCTCGCTTTGCCGTCGGAAGCACTCACCTCGCGACGCTACTCTCTCCAAGCGACCTCGAGATCCTGTCCACGACAAAGGAATCGCCGCCTAACGGCGCATCGATCCGGCGGCCGCCAAGGCGCTGGCCGCGTGGGTCGAGGGCCTCGAGTTTGGCTTTGCCGATCGCATTCTGCCGATTGATGCCGCCACGGCTCGGTTGTGGGGCGATTGGTCTGCCGATCGGTCGCACCCAGTCATCGACACGCTGCTCGCGGCGACGGCTGTGCAGCGCTCGCTCACGCATGTCACGCGCAACACGCGCGCCGTCGCCGGGCCGCCTGTGAAGGTACACAATCCGTGACCTGAGAAGATGCGCCGAGCGGAGCGCGCTCATCGGCTTCGCCGGCCCGCGCGTCGTCGAACAGACCATCCGCCAAAAACTGCCCGAGGGATTTCAGCGCTCGGAGTTTCTGCTGGAGAAGGGATTTCTCGATGCGGTGGTGCCTCGAATGGATCTGAAGGCCTACCAGATTCGCGCGCTGGACTTCATGAAGCCACAAACTCGGCGCGAATCGCGGGTTGCTATCAGATTCGCATCGGCATCAGCACGTAGCGGTATCTGTACTCGGCGTCGGGGTCTTCGGGGCGCATCTGGCCGGCGGATTGGGAATCCTTGAACTCGAGGCGGACCTCGCCGGAGTTATCGAGGGCCTTGAGAAAGTCGAGGATGTAGCCGGAGTTGAAGCCCACCATGATGGGCTCGGAGGAATACGGCGTGTCGATGGTGTCTTCGCTTTCGCCGGACTCGGTGGAATTGGCGCTGACCTTGAGCTCGTTGTCTTCGAGGCGCAGGCGGATGGCACCGGAGCGCTCGTCGGCGAATTGCGCGACGCGCTGGATCGCGGCGGAGAGCTCGCTGGCGCGGACGACAGCCGACTTGTTGTTGTCGCGTGGCATCACGGCCTCGAAATTGGGGAATTGGCCGGTGAGCTTGCGGCTGGAGAGCGTGCGATGGCCGACGCGGAAGAAGAGCGTGTGGTCGTCATCGGCGAATTCGACCTTCTCGGCCTCCGAGTTGGCCAGCAGGAGCTGCAATTCTTGCAGCGCCTTGCGCGGAACGAGCACGCGCTTCTCACCGCTAACGCCCTCGAGGGTCTCGGAAGGTTTTTCAACGAAGGAGAGCCGATGGCCATCTGTCGCCACCATCGCAATGGATTCAGCTTTTAGGATGAGCAACGCGCCATTCAGCGTGTAGCGCGACTCCTCGTTCGAGATGGCGAAGATGGTGCGGGCGATCAGCGTGTGGAGCGAGGCAAGCGAAATGCTGGTGACGGAGACAGTTGGGAATTCGGGCACCTGGGGGTAATTGGCACGCGCCATGCCGACCATCTTGGTGTTGGAGCGGCCGCTGCGGATCTGTACCCAGTGGTTCTCAAGGAGTTTGATTGAGATATCGCCGTCGGGCAGGAGCTTGATGTAGTCGTAGAGCTTGCGGGCGGGAATCGTGCAGGCACCCGGCTTTTTTACCTTCACAGCGGTGCTAGTGCGGATTGCCTGGTCAAGATCGGTAGCGGTAATGTACAGACGGTCGTTGTCAGCCTCGAGAAGAAAGTTCGAAAGAATCGGGATTGTAGTTTTGCGCTCGACGACGCTCTGTGTAGCTGTGAGTTCCCTGACGAGATCCTGGCGGCTTACGGTAATTTCCATCGCTGCCCCCTGAGCAGATGGCTTCTCAACTTCAGCCTCAGCACTTGCCATAAGCACCACCCCGCTTTTGGCATCTCTGCTCTCAAGAGATGCCTACAGAACTTCTCTGCCCCTCACCCAATCTATAACATCTATTGGCCCAGCGGAAGCAGTTGTCTTTTCTACCTCTTGATTGTAGCCATGAGCCGCATTTCTGGCGCGTGGAAAACCGGGACAGTTCTTAGAAATTGGCTGGTAGAGTCTAGGCGGGTGCTCGTCTGACTCCCCAACCCTGCCTCCTTACGCTAGGGAACTGGGGACATGGAGTTGAGCTAGTTTCTAGTAGGCGTCTCAAGTGAGAGAGAGAAAGGATAAAACTAGTAGTCACCGTAGTGTCTTTAGGAAAAGTGGGAAATGGAGGGAAGACGGCGTAATGAAAAGAGTTGGTAACGGAGTGAGATTTCGAAATGTGAGTTGTGGAAGTCAGGAGATTTTGAAAAGTGGGTGGAAGGTAGCATATGCAGGATTGATTTCCTACGTCTCTGACATGTATGTGGAAAACGGCTGTGGAAGGAACAACGTTCAAGCAAATGTTGCGGCGAAGAGATGAAATTAGAAGCAGTTGGAGAGGCCTGGCGATTCACAAGGCTTCAATGTTTCAAAGAAGGAGAGTGAAACATAGTGAACTGGGCAAGAGGCAGAGAGAGACAGGAAGCGAGTGGCTCTTATACTAGGAGGTCGCATGTCTTATTTGGCAGCCATCGATCAACTCAATGCTATGGTTCCAGAGTTGTATGGGCGCATGGGACAGCCTCGACGGAAGTTTTCGCTCAACGAAGTACAGGTACTACTGGCAGCATTAGGAAACCCACAGGCGAGTTTTCCGGCATTGCTGATTGCTGGGACTAACGGCAAAGGCTCGACGGCTGCGACGCTGGCTTCGATTTTAACAGCAGCGGGCTACCGCGCGGGGCTATATACGTCGCCGCATCTGGAAAGGCCGAATGAGCGGATTCGGATAAACGACGTGGAGATCGGCGATGGAGACTTTGCGCGGCTGTTTTTCCAGGTTTCGGACAAGGGTGAGGAGCTTGTACTGAGAGGCAAGCTGCCGCAATTGCCGAGCTACTTCGAGTTCTTGACGGCGGAGGCGTTTCTCTATTTTGCCGAGAGCAGAGTGGAGATTGCGGTACTTGAGGTAGGGATGGGCGGGCGGCTGGATGCAACAAACGTGGTGGAGCCGCGGCTGTCGATTGTCACTGATATTTCGCTCGACCACATGGAGTGGCTAGGGCCGACGATCGCGGCAATTACTCGCGAGAAGGCCGGAATCCTGCGCCGCGGCGGCACGATGATTACGCTTCCGCAGCATCCCGAGGCAAGCCAGGTTCTTGGTGAGGTGGCTGCAGAGCTGGACGTACGGGGTGTAAGCGCAGCGGCTTACGTACCGGCCGCCGTCGAGGGAGGTCCGTATGCGGTGGAAGTAATGGGAGAGACGATCAAGGTGCATTCGCCGCTGGCTGGAGCGCATCAGCAGCGTAACGTGGCGTTGGCCATCGCCGCCGCCGTCGAGTTGACGGAGCATCATGGATTTCGCATCCCGCCGAGCGCTTTCGAGGAGGGAATTCGGCGCACGCACTGGCCGGGAAGGCTGGAAAGGATCACCGCAGGGAGCGTGGATTGGGTTCTCGATGTAGCGCACAACCCAGCAGGTGCGTGGGCGCTGCGTGCAGGCCTGCGCAGCATGTTGCACGAGGCCGATCGGCGAACCGTCATCTTTAGCTGCCTGCGGGACAAGCCAGTGGCGGAGATTGCGCAGATTTTGTTTCCGCTCTTCGAGCAGGTGATCGTTGCGCCCATCCACGCCGCACGGGCTGCGGCCCTGGACGACCTGCTCGGGGCGGCGAAAGCGACAGGAACGGCGGCCATTGCGGCAGACTCAGTGCGCGAGGCGATGCGCGTGGCGCAAGAACGTTCGACCGGCGGCGTGGCGGTGGTTTCGGGATCGGTGTACCTGGTGGGCGAGGCGCGCGGGCTGCTTCTCGCCGGGAAAGACGGTTGGCAATGAGTTCGCGGCCGAATCCGCTGCCGCGGCACTTTCAGTGGCGATCGAATGTGCTGCAGGCGCCGGTTTTTTTCCTGGTTACGGGAGTCTGCGGGACGATCGCGCTGCTGGTGTCGCTCGTGGACAAAACCGGCCGCTGGCAGCATCGGATCGCGCGGATGTGGGCGCGCGGCTGCCTCTGGGCCTCATGGTCGAAGATTACCGTGCGCGGGGCGGAGAATCTGGGCAAGCACAAGGTTGCCGTCTACGCAGCGAATCACACCTCCTACATGGACACGCCGATCATCTTTGCTGCGCTGCCGTTCCAGTTCCGCATCCTGGCAAAGAAATCCCTGTGGGAGTGGCCGTTTATCGGCTGGTTTTTGCAGCGGTCGGGCCAAATGCCGATCGACGCCGACAACCCGAACGCCACGCTCTCCAGCCTGGGCGGGGCGGTGAAGGCGCTGCGCTCGGGAATGCCGCTCTTTGTTTTTCCCGAGGGCGGGCGCACGATTGAAGGCCGGCTGCAACCGTTCCTTTCGGGCGCGGCGTACTTAGCGATCCGCGCGCAAGTTCCGTTGGTACCCATTGCCATTGTTGGCGCTTACGATCTGCTGCCGATTCACACGCACCACTTTTATCCCAGCAGGCTGACGCTCGATGTGGGCGAGCCCATCGAGACGAAGGGGATGAGCGCGCGGCAAATCGACGAGCTGACGGAGCGGCTGCGCGGGACGATCCAAAAGATGTTAGGACAGCCAGAGCAGAGAGTGGCAGATGCGGCCGCGCCTGCCTCGGTTTCCTGAATCAAGCCGCGAATTCAGGCGAGTCGACTGAATGAACCGCACCATCCAAGGGCGGAGAATCTGCCGGAGGCGAAGGTGATGATCATCGAGATGCGCACTTACAAGCTCAAGCCCGGCAAGCGCGACGAGTTCCTGGAGGTTTTCCGGACGAAATCGATGCCGGCCCATGCCGAGATCGGAATGAAGATTCTCGGGCCATGGCTCTCCATCGAAGACGCCGACACGTTTTTCTTCATGCGCGGATTCCCGGATCTCACCTCGCGCGAGCCGATGAAAGCGAAGTTCTACGAAGGCGAATTGTGGAAAGGAGAGCTGGAACAAGTCCTGATGCCGATGATCGAGAAGTACGATGTGGTGCTGGTCGACGACGCGGAAGGCCTGGTGCGCTGGTAGAGGGCCGACGCGGGGGCAATCATCGGCGGGCGGTCGCAAAGCGACGGATGTGATTGCCGGCGCATTACACTTAGTTCATGGCCGTGCGGATTGCGATTCCCGAGCCTAGCAGCGACGCGGAATACAACGGGCGCTCGTTGCCGCTGTTCCTAGAAGCATTGAAGGCTGCGGGCGCCGAGCCGGTTGTTTTGCCGTTGAGCGCAACGCAGGAGCGCGTGGCGAAGTTGCTGGGGGGGGTGCAGGGAGTGCTGCTGCCGGGAAGCCGATTTGACGTAGACCCGCAGCGCTACGGAGAGGCGCGCGAGCCGGAGTGCGGCGAAGACGACCCTGCGCGCACGGCGGCCGACGAGCTGTTGCTGCAGGACGCGTTCAATTTGCGCAAGCCGGTCCTGGCGATTTGCCACGGCACGCAAAACCTGAATGTGTGGCGCAACGGTTCGCTCATTCAGGATTTGAAGACAGCGGTGAATCATCGGCCCGGGCGCGATGTGGTGAAGGCGCATCGCGTCGAGATTGCGCCGGGCTCGCGGCTGACGGTGATCCTGGCAAAAACCGGCGCGAGCGCTGGCGAAGAAACTGGCGGGATCGATATCCAGGTGAACTCCAGCCATCATCAAGCCATTCGCACGCCCGGCGACAATCTGCGCGTGACAGCGATTTCGCCCGAAGACAGTGTGATTGAGGCCATCGAACTGGAGGCAGCCAATCACTTCGTTGTGGGCGTGCAATGGCATCCCGAGCGGACCTACGGGCAGAGCACCTTCTCGCAAGCGATATTTTGCGAATTTGTGCGAGCAGCGGAAGCGTGGCAGCGGCCGCCGGTCGATCAGACTATCATCGGAAGATAAGCCATGGCTGGCGACGGAGCAGGCGAGCGCCTGAATGCGGTTTTGGATCGGGCTGGGATAGAGTCGGTGGATTGCGAGACAGCGGCGAAATTTGAGACATACCTTTCGCTTATCTTTCGCTGGAACAGTCGGCTGAATCTGACTTCGGTTCGGACCGAAGGTGGCATAATTTCCAAACACTTAGCTGAATCAGTGGCTTGCGCGCGAGCGATTCCCCAAAACGTCGCGACGCTGCTTGATTTCGGATCAGGAGCGGGGCTGCCGGGGATTCCCATTGCTCTGTGCCGACCGGAGATCGCGGTGACGCTAGCCGAGGCGCAAAGCAAGAAGGCGGCGTTTCTTCAGGAGGCGGTGCGAGTCTTAGGAACCTCAGCCAGGGTGTTTGTGGGCCGTGCCGAAGAGCTTCCGGCAACCTTCGACTGTGTCGTTCTGCGGGCCGTCGACAAAATGCCCGAGGCGGTGGCTGCGGCTGCGAAGCTGATTACACCCCACGGATGGCTGGCGCTGATGACCACGAGAACGGAGCTCCCCAAGCTGCAAGAGGCAGCTGGGGCACAAATTACATGGGACGCGCCGACGCGGCTACCCTTCGGAGACGACCGCATTCTGGCGCTAGGCCGAAGGGTCAATGGGCCAGCTTGATGTCGACGAGGATGCGGACGGGCACCAAGTCCTCTGGGGTCTTGATGGTCAACCGAACCGGAGTTCCTTCGCCGTAACGTTTTGCTCCGGCAATCTCCTTCAAAACGGCCTTGGGCAGATCGCTGGCACGGGCAGCAGCAACGGCACGGTCTCCGAGAACCAAGGAGACACGAAAACAGCCTTGGCAGGGGCCCATGTAGAGGATGTTTCTGGACTTGAGCTTTGGTCGAAGTGCCCAGCCGTGCTTGGGCGAAGAGGAGTGCCATTCCGTGCAGGAGAGGCCTTTTTGCGGGAGCCAGACGGTGAGTTCTTTCCATGCTGCTGCCGAACTGCCTAGAGTTGCCGTGAGGTCTTTTGGGGAGGGAGGGTTTTTGTTGCCAATGAATGCATTTGGGAGATCCACTCTTACCGTCTTTCTGGATTTCGTTAACGAGTATACGCCTGGGCCGCGGGCAGCGAGCAGCACCGAATACATCAACATGTTCCACGTGGAACACGGGGCAGAGGATGGGGGCGGAGATAAATTCGCAAGTCTTGAGCTGTTCCACGTGGAACAAAAGACGCCAGCGGTGGCCCGTCGAAGGCGCAGCTAGGTCCAACTTGGGCCTTGTTTCAGATCGGAACCAAGCCGGGCCCTGCGCAAAAATCCCACTTAGAAATCGCGAGTTTTCCACCGTATTTCCATTGTCGGACGCCGGATGCGGCATTTTTGCTGGTTCCGCGAAGCGATTGGCCGGCAAGAGCTTGCAGGCCGCTTTCAAATGGCTGCTTGACGCCTTTCCACAAGTCCTGCGCGTTTCCCACAACGCAAGTCCCCGCACAAAGATCGCAGCTCCCTTTACTCTGGAATGCCATGGGTAAGATCGTCGGACTCGTGAACCAGAAGGGTGGAGTTGGCAAAACAACCACGGCGATCAACCTTGCAGCCTGTCTCGCCCTGGAGGGCTTGAAAGTTCTTCTTGTCGACTGCGATCCACAAGCGAACGCCAGCTCCGGCATTGGACTGCAGCGCGATGACAACCGCCATTCCCTATATGAGGTAATCGCGGGTGAAAGCCCCGCCGAGCAGGTAATCCTGCCGACTGTGATCGACACGCTTTCGCTGCTGCCCGGCTCAAAAAATCTGACCGGGACCAACATCGAGCTTGCCACCGCAGAGAGCCGCACTCTCCACTTGCGCCAGGCACTAAAGCCGATTCAAGAGAGCTTTGAATTGATCTTCCTCGACTGTCCCCCGGCGCTGGATTTGCTCACCCTCAATGTATTGTGTGCTGCGGAAACACTGATCGTGCCCATGCAAGCCGAGTATTTCGCGCTGGAGGGGGTATCAGAGTTGATTTCGACGCTGGAGCGAGTCCGAGGCGCATTCAACCCGAACTTGACGATTGAAGGCGTGCTGCTGACTATGTACGACGATCGCACGAATCTAGCGCAACAGGTGACAGAGACGCTTCGCGAGTATTTTCGCGAGTTGCTTTTTCAGACCGTGATTCCGCGCAACATCCGTCTGGCTGAGGCGCCCAGCCACGGAAAGCCCGTGGCCCTCTACGATCCGCGTTCCCGCGGAACAGAAGCCTACTTCGAGCTGGCCGGCGAGTTCATGGCGCGCAATCATATGGAGAGCCCGCGAGCCGCGGAACGAAGGACCGGTGAGCTGTCCGATTCGCGGTCGAGGACAACCTTCTGGCCGTATTCGTAGGCGATTTCGCTTTGGTTCATCGAGAGATTGCGAGGGGAGAAACGACCCCGCAAAGGATTTCCATGACAAACATAGCCACGTCCGAAACAAAACGCCGCGCCCTGGGCAAAGGCCTCGACTCGCTGCTTCCGCGCGCACAATCCGCCGTCCCGACGGAAGTCGAGAGCGGCAAGCCGCGTGAGATTGCCATCGAGCTGATCGACAGCAATCCATTCCAAACCCGTTCGCAGATCAATGTGGAGCAACTTTCCGAGCTGGCGGCATCCATCTCCGCAAACGGAGTGGTCCAACCGATCCTCGTCCGCCCAACGGCGGAGGGCCGATTCCAGCTGATTGCCGGCGAGCGCCGCTGGCGGGCTTCCAAGCTTGCTGGCAAGGCGACAGTACCCGCGATTCTGCGCCAGGTGTCCGACGAGCAGGCAATGGAAATCACCATCGTCGAGAACCTGCAGCGCGAAGATCTGAACCCGATGGAGCAAGCCCGAGCGTTTGAGCGGCTTTCGCGCGAGTTCCATATGACGCAGGAGCAGATTGCGCACCGCACGGGAAAAGACCGGGCTAGCGTGGCCAATTTTCTGCGTCTGCTACGCTTGCCTTCGGCGGTTCAAGTCCGGGTCGAATCGGGCGAACTCACTTTTGGCCACGCGCGCGCACTGCTGGCTTTGGAGCACGCTGAGGAGATAGAAAAAGCGGCTCAGCGAATCTTCTCACATTCGTTTTCTGTACGCCAAGCCGAGGAATACGTGCAGGACCGGCTCGATCCCAACCGCAAGGTCAAAAAGGATCCCAAGCCGCGGCTGGTCGACCCAAATGTTCGCGACGCCCAGGAGCGTTTGCAGCGTGCGCTAGGACTGAAAGTGGTGATTGAGGACCACAACAACCGCGGAAAGGTAATTATCGAATACGCCTGCGTGGAGGACTTCGACACGCTGATAGAAAAGCTCGGTGCAGAGCCGGCTTGAATAAGCATACTAAATGCAAATAATTACACAAAAGTCATCAGGAATCTGATAATCTGATTGCATGGAAACTTGTGCAATCAGCGTCACCGAGGCTTCGCGGAACTTTTCGAATTGCGTAAATCGCGCGCGCTATCAGGGAACCAACTTCTTGCTGCTGAAGGCAGGGATTCCGGTGGCGCGAATCGTTCCGGCGCCGCAAAGACCTACACGCGGGATTGAGCTAGCCGACGCGCTTTGCGCGGCGCTGGCCGATGTGCACCTCAGCGAAAAGGAGGCCACTTCCTGGCTTCACGATCTTGAGCAGGCGCACGCGCCGGCGCTGCCCCAGGTGAGTCCATGGCGTTACTAATCGCAGCCGATGTCATCATCCAGGCGGAGCGAAAGCGGCTCGATCTCGACGCCTGGCTTCGCGCGCATGCACGGGAAGAGATCCGGCTGGCGGCGATTACCGTGGCCGAGTTGTGGCGCGGCACAGAACGGGCAGCGCCGCCGCAGCGCAGCAGGCGCCAGAAATTTCTCGAACGCCTGCTCGGCGTCTTCGAGGTGGTTCCCTACGATGAGAAGGCGGCCATCGAACATGCGCGCCTGTGGGCTACGCTGGATGCGGTGGGCCAGCGCATCGGCGCCGAAGACCTGATGCTGGCGGCGACGGCCTTGGAGAGCGGTGCCGCTTTGGTCACATTCCACGCCAGGCGGTTTGCGGCGATTCCGGGGTTGACGGTGGTTACGCCATAGAGCATCTGCGACGATTTCATCGCGCACGCGCGGTGCTAAGGTTTGCATTCTGCGCTGAGATCCGAGGGAAACGATAGAATTCTCCCTCAGCCCGAAGAGGGAGGTTGCCTCGCTGCTCAAACTCGCCTGGAAGCCGAAGCCAGGCCCAGGGAGCGCTCGATGATTTCGGCCGCCAGGGCAGGGCCGTCGATTCTGCGGATGGCGCGGCCCAATTCCTGCGCGCGGGCCCGGTATCCCGGATCTTCGAGGACGCGACGAACTGCGCGCCGCAGTCGCGCGGCGGTGAGCTTTTTGCGCGGAACCACTACTCCCACTCCGCGTGCTTCGACTCTTGCGGCCACGCCGGGCTGATCGTTGGCCACGGGGATAGCGACGAGCGGCACGCCTTCGGAGAGCGACTCGAGAACGGTGTTGATGCCGGCGTGCGTGATCACGACGTCGGCGCGTTTGAGAATTTCGAGCTGCGGCGCATAGGGAACCACGACTGGATCGCCCGGCAATACGCCGAGCTGCTCCGGCACAAGTCCGCCACCCAATGAGAGGACCAGCTGCACGGACGGATCGGAGCAGGCCTCCGCAATCGTGCGAAAGGCAAACTCGGAGCTGTTCTGCAGAGTTCCGAGCGAGGCATACACCAGGCGCCTGCCGTCGAGACGGTCCCAAGGGAAGTCCACCGGCGGCCGCAGCGTGGAGTTGACGAAGGGGCCGGTGAAGTAGAGATTCTCCGGGCGCGGCGCCAATTGGAAATTGAACGCCTCCGGCATCTGCGCGACTCGCGCGATGGGACTGAGCGCATCGCTGGGATCCCTGAGGGGATTCAGCCCCCACTCGCTGCGCTTCGCATTGACGATTTTGAAGAGCGGCCTGCCCGCCCACACCAGCAGACGCTTCGCCATGCGATTGCGCAGCCGGCCGAGCGGGCCTTTCGCGGGATGCCAGCCAAAGCAGAACGGCGCGAGCCGGTCGTCGCGATTGATCGGCGGAATGATCGCGACCGAGACGAAGGGAAGCCCGAGATGCTCGGCCACGGCGCCGCTCACATCGGCCTCGTCGACCAGCAGCGCATCCACGCGCGCCTCGCGCACGGCGGCAGGTGCATCGCGCAGCACCATGCGGCCGGTGTTCGCCACGCGCTGCAAAGTGAAGCGAAGAGCCGCCAGTCCGCTCAAGGCGCCGAGATGGTCGTCGAGCGCGTTTAACGTCCCGGGCGGGTAGTCGGCTGCCCCGATCCGGCGAAACTCAATTCCCGCCGCGCGTACCTGCGGCTCCACGTCGGCAATGCCGAAGATAACCACGCCGTGGCCGCGCTGCTCGAGGGCGCGCGCCAGCGCCGTCATGGGATTGATGTGTCCAGAGCCGGGAAAGCAGAACGCGCCGAGACGAGCCATGATCCTCCCGGGATTTGTCCGCTGCGAACGTTCACGAAGCTTGGTGAAAAGCAGCAAATCCCGCGACTACGAAGGCGAAAAGATCAGTATGACCAATCGAAGCCTAAAGGCGGAAGAGAATTCTTCGCAATCGCGCTCCGCGAAATAACAGAAACCCCTTGACGGTTTGACTTTTCCTGCTATTCTTGTCCTACCTTCCAGGATCTTGCATCTCCACGGCGCAGATTCTCTGCGAAACCCCAGCCGCCGAAGCAGGGAGTCGATGACGGGTGGTTCCTACGGGCAGGGGATTACCCTCCGAATCCACTCCCGCTCCGGGTAACAACGCGAAGACTGAATGCCCCAGGCAATATAACTCTGCAACCAGTTGGTCCAAAGGCCGCGTGCATCGTTCCTTGGAAGTCCGAGAACGATCCTTCTTAAGGAGCCACGAAATGAAACCAAGAATATCGCGGTTAAGCATCTTTCTCGTGCTTGTGCAACTTCCGAACTGCGCCGCGCTCCTGACCGCCCAAGCACCCACCATCGACTTTGTTGGCGATATCCGGTCTGGGCTGCCGATAAATGTCGCCGGCACTGTCGGAGATGTGTTGCACGTTTCTTTTAATCCCGATCCTAATGCCCTAAAGGTCGATTGCGGCCCGAAATTTAACACCCTCACACCTCTGAACTTGGATAACGGCGCTGGAGGAAGCGCCGAATCGATCAACATCACGACCTCTCCGCAATCGGTCGCATTGAAGTCTCCGCCGGACAAATTCACCGCGGGTGTGCAGGTATGCCTTCGCGTCGACCACAAGAAAGATGCCATGGGGCCGACAACGGACTATTCTCCTCCCAAAGTTTTGTTGAAGGCTGTGGCGGGCGTCGCATTCTTGCAGCAACCGGCTTCGGGCGCCAACTCCATAAGTATTCAAGTGTCGACAGATCCATCGAATCTACCATCGGATCTATTTGTTTATGATCTGCCGCCGGCTTACTCGATGAGCGCGGCCGCCGCCGGCGACTGCACCGTCGACGGTAAACAGACTGCGCTTCAGCTGGGCTCGGGGGGCGCCTCGGAACCCATTTCGGCAGCCGGCCAACAAACGATTCAACTCACGAAGGCTCTGATTGCCGGCGACCAACTCTGTTTGGCTATCGTTGCTAAGGGGGGCGCCACTCAATTCTCCGCTTTGACGCCGGTGGCGGGCCCGCCTGAGGGAACGATTACTCTTCTGTCGGCTCTTGCAATGAACAGCAATAGCGTAACTTTCAAGAGTGACAAGCCGGGGAGCGTGAGTGTTTACCTCTTCGGCCCTGGATATACCCCTGGGGAGCAGAATCGGCCTGCGAAGCAGAATTGGCCTCAGGAAGAGGGTCAGCCATGCAGCCAGGAAGATCTGGCTCATGGATCGGTTCTGCCGCTCGTACAGACGTCAACAACTGCGTCAACGAGCAGTGGATCCAGCTCGACCACCAGCCTGCCGGTTACAGCGAATGCCATCACCACCATTGCATTGAGCAATCCGCTCACGGCGAACACAAAGATCTGCCTCGTTGAAACTTCGTCATCGGGGTCGTCTTACGCGGCATTTTCGCCACTCACTTCAGTCGAGTTCTTTCCGCCTGGAGCCGATTATGGAAGGTTTGGTATGGGTTTCGTGGGCGGGGTGATCATATCGAACGAGGAACAAAGTACTGCCTCCTCGACTGCCAGCCAATATCTGGACGCAGAACTGACTTATCACTTCAGAAGAAGCCGACCGAAAGCCCTCTCGCCCGGGCTCTTCTCGTTTCTCGACCTTCGATCCTCAACCATACCGGTCGCGACCACGAGCACCACGACTCAGACACCGACTTCCGGAAGCAGTACCACACCAACGTTGACTCAGTCACTGAACGCGCTGTCGTCACAGCAAAGCATCCGGGTTCTTGCGGGGTTAACGGCTCCGTTTCATCTCACTCGCTGGTACGGTTCGCAATGGATAACACTGGGGCCCCTGGCTGTCGGCGGGTTCGACACTCTCTTGAATCCGACGCCTCCATCGTCGCCCCCTTCTACCCCGACAACTCTTAGCAGCACAGCAGCAAACTTCAGTTCGGTCTATAACTTCTGGGCAGGCGGGCCTGAACTCAAATGGGTGCAGGAGCCGAAATCGACCGATGCAGCGCCGCGAACATTTGCTTGGTTTAGCGCGACTCTCGGCAACTATAGCAACCTTCCAAGCTTCGTTTGCACAGCAACGTCGGCTTCCAACGTGACGCTATCGAGCAAATTCTTCTCGGACCCGGCGGACCCCTCAACTTCATGCTACGTGGCGAGCGCGTCCGCCAATGGCGCCACGTCGTATCATGTTTATGCCTCAAGGCATTTAGTGCCGCGGCTGGATATCGCCGGTAACCTCGACCTTCCGAATCTGCCCGTGGTGCTTGGGTTCGATGCGAATCTTGCGCAATTCGAATTCCGGAGCGATAACCTGGACATCGTTAACAAGCCGGGGAATGACGTCCGAATCTTCGTTGGGTTAAGGTTCGACATCATATCCGCTCTCAACAAGCTCGGAGTGCCCACAAAATAGGGATTTGGCTTTCTCCGGTTTTGTTCGGCGCGCTTTAAAATGCGCGCAAGCTGGAGCCGCGCCTTGTTCGTTGAGTCTGCAACTCACCGACGCCTGCCTGGCGCGGCGCTTGCTGCGAACCCCGGTCGAAAAGGCATCGCGCATCCAAATTACTTTCCGATGCAGAACGAGGAAAAGATGAGGTTCAGAATATCGTCGGGGGTGGTTTGGCCGGTGAGGGAGTCGAGGGCCCAGAGGGCGCGATAGAGATCGAGCAGGATCATTTCGTGAGGAATGCCGCCGGCGTTGGCTTTGGCGGCGTCGGCCAAGGCAGCGAGAGAAATCGTAATTGCCTGGTGCTGGCGAAGGTTGGTCAACAGGCCGGGCTCGGCTGCGGCTCCGCCTGTCGCCAGCGACAAGATGCGCTCGCGCAGCGCGGGAACGCCTTGGCCGGTGAGGGCGGAGGTGGCCAGCGCTGGGATGCCGGCGACCTCCGTGGGCGTTGCAATGGATTCCACCTCGGCTGCCGGTGCGAGCGACTCTGTGGCCGGTACAAGGGGCCCCATTTTGGTGGGCGGCACGCCGGACTCCAACAACTCGCGAGTGCTTCCCAGCAGATCGCACTTGTTGAGCACGGCGAGGGCGGGGCGGCCTTCGACAGCGGCGAGCAGCTCCCGTTCGTCGTCGCCGATGGGCTGGGTGGCGTCGAGGACGACGAGAACCAGCGCCGCGTCGGCCAGCGCTTCGCGGCTGCGGCGCACGCCGATCTGCTCGGCCTCGTCGAGAGCCAGCTCGCGCAGACCGGCGGTGTCGACGAGCTCGATGGGGATGCCGCCGAGCGAGATGCGCTCGGTGACCGTGTCGCGCGTGGTGCCGGGAGCAGCAGTGACGATGGCGCGGTCGCGCTCGACCAGCCGGTTAAAGAGCGAGCTCTTGCCCACGTTGGGCCGGCCGACAATCGCCAGCGACAAGCCATCGTGAACGATGCGGCCGCGCGAAAACGAAGCTTCCAGCGCGGCGAGCGGCGGAGTGAGCTCCTCGATGCGCCGGGCAATTTCGGCTTGCGGTGCCACATCCACATCGTCTTCGGCAAAGTCGATGCCGGCTTCGAGCAGCGCGATCAATTCCACGAGCGATTGCTTGACGGGCGCCACGCGGCGGCTGAGCCCGCCTCCCATCTGGCTCGCAGCCTGGCGCGCCTGGGTGAGAGTCTGCGCCTCGATGAGGTCGCGGACGCCTTCCGCCTGGGTGAGGTCGATGCGGCCGGAGAGAAATGCGCGCTGTGTGAACTCGCCCGGCTCAGCCAACCGCGCTCCCAGCTCCAGGGCGCGGCGCAGCAGAAACTCCAGCACCACGGGCGAGCCATGCGCGGCGATCTCGACGAGGTCTTCCGAGGTGTACGAGTTGGGCGCGGCAAAAAGGGTGACCAGTGCCTCGTCGATACGATTGGATTGGGAGCGCGCGGCGCCGGGGCCGTCCGCGCCGATGGTGCCATCGATGTCGCTATCTAGGACGTCGGCCAGGCGCGCGCGGCCGTGCTGGAGGGGTCCGCGCAGCGAGACGAGTTGCCCCGCGATCGACGCCGCCAGCGGCCCGCTGAGGCGCACGATGCCGATGCCCCCGCGGCCCGGCGGCGTGGAGATGGCGGCGATGGTGTCGGCGGTGGCAGAGCCGGACGAGGCCATGATTTGTACCTAGTTTAGTGTCAGGCATTGGCGCGCGATGCACCCTGCCCAGTAGAGACTTACCGAACCTGAATCCATTTCGCTCGCGCCAGCATTTCCAGCGCGACCTCAGTCAGCGAACGCCCCTCGTTCGAGATCGTGAAGTCCTCCAAATGTGCTTGGTCGAGAAGCGAATTCAGTTGCGCGACCCGGGCCACATATCTTCGTTGCGAGATCCCCGTCTCGCGCGTTTCGACGCGCCGCTCCATGGTTTCGAGGCTGCCGGTGAGCCTGCAGACGGCAACTTCCGCAACCGGAAGAATGCTCTGGCAGAGTTCCAGTTGCGCTTTGTCTTCGAGGGCGCGCGCGACCAAAAACTTCTGCACGCCCGCGCGCAAATAGTTCGCGCAAACGGCGCGGTAGTTCTCGTACATCACGCCATCGCCGGGGACCGCGGGCAGATGAGCAACCCCGAGTGCGTCCAGGTCAATTGCCGCATGAACGATCCGCCGTTCCGCGAGAATGTCCGACGCTTCGTAGAGGACCGCTGTTTTGCCCGACCCCATGGTTCCGGTGATGATGAGCAACGAGTCCGTAACCCCTCCGCCAATCCGATCTTTTCACGAATTCCGGCTTTGCGGGAATCAGAACCGGCATTTGGAACGATCCTCATTTGCCGGCGCTGAGAAGCCATCCTCTACAATAAGCCGGTGCCGGAACTGCCCGAAGTGGAGACCATCGCGCGCGGCGTGGATCGACGCATCCGCGGTGACCGCATCATTGAAGTGTGGTTCAGCTCGTACTCGCAGCCGTTCAAAACTCCGCCGGCACAGCAGGCGAGCGGCCTTGCGGGGTGCGTGATCCTCGCTGTCCATCGCACCGGGAAGCACATCGTTTTCGAGCTGAGCCGAGCACGGGCAAAAGCCAAGCCTCATAGGCAAGACGGTCCGCCGCATAGAGAAAAGGGAGCCAGACCCGACGCGCAGTGGATCGTCCACCTCGGCATGACCGGCCGGCTCCTTGTGACTACGCCGGACGCCCCGCTTGCCCCGCACACTCATGCGCGCCTGGCCTTGGACAGCGGCCTCGAGCTGCGATTCGTCGATCCGCGGCGCTTCGGACGCCTCGAATTGCGAAGACTGAGCACGAGAACGGCGTTTGCCGCGCCCGGTTCGGAGCCGCTCGAAATCGATTCGGAGGAGTTCGCGGCCTTGTTTCGCAGCCGGCGATTGCCCATCAAGGCAGCGCTCCTGAATCAAACCCTGATTGCAGGCGTGGGCAATATCTATGCCGATGAGAGCCTGTTTGGAGCGGGAATTCGTCCCCGGCGGCGCACCAACCGAATCTCGCGCGCCGAATACAGCCGGCTGTGGACGAGATTGCGCGAGGTGCTTCGCCGCGCTATCCGGATGGGCGGTTCCTCGGTGTCGGATTACGTAGGCGCCGACGGCGAGCGCGGGTTCTTTCAACTCCAGCATTCCGTTTATCAACGCACCGGCGAGCCTTGCCGGAGGTGCGAGACGCCGATCCGGCGCGCCTTGGTGGCTGGCCGTGGAACGCACTACTGTCCCAAGTGCCAGCGGTGAAGCGGAAGAGTGGCCGGCTCCAGGACGAACGAACCTATGTTTTTTAGGAATCTTATGCCATCTTTATTTCCATAATCAAGACAACTGCGTCCTTTGCTTCCGGTATCTTACTGAAAATAAATAGCGTATCTAACGGCACCACGATTGCAGGGTAATGGGCGCCAGTGATGAATGGGCTGCGGGGGTGAACCCGGCCAGCCAAGAGCAGAGCAGGCGTCCGGCAAGAGCAACCGCCGACGAGCGGCCCAAAAAGGGGGAAACCGGCCGGGAAGCCTGAATCGGATCGGCAGATGAAACTGCCGCTCCTCAGTTGGTGGGGGCCAGTGACCAACGCGGGGATGGAAACGCCACTCGAGGGAGTGGCGTTTCTTGCGTTTGTGCTCCGTGCCATTTAAAGACAGCGTTGATTCCCAAGGTTACTCCGCCCGAAGAATTCCTTGATGCGAGCCACTTGCCACGGACAAGGCTTCGCTGTAGTATCAAAGTTGCCTATCAGGCGGCTGATGCGGGCTACCCAAAGGTTGGGTAGAGCAAGCTCGCCGCCCAGCAAGCCAATCGGCCCGCCAATTTTTCGATCGAAGCAGTCCGTGCGCGGCGATGGCTCACATAGGAAAGGACATCTTCTGAGGAACTCGAGGGGCCGCGCCGAATCGATACCGGCGAACGGACGGAGCAGAAAAACATCTCCCGCACGGGATGCGGTGATCGCATTTCCCAGAGATTCAAAGGGTGGAATCGCAAAGATCGGGGCTAGGTGGCCTAATCGTTCGCGTTGCCGGCAGCAACGTTTCAGCGGTTTAGGAGATTGCGTGGAGTAGTTCGTCTGGCCTGGGCCGTCGTTCCCAGTTGGTCGCGCCGGCCGCGGCTTTTCAACTCCGGCAACCAGTTCATCCAAATGCGCGATTGCTGCATGGCCCTTGGCAGCGGTTCAATTTGCCGGTCGAACGGCTCCGTGAGCTTGGGGTGCGAAGTGCGCCGAGCCGGAATCCGCACGCGGCCGGAGCAAGCTCGGTAACCGAGCGCAGAATACGTTCGTTCAACGTAGCAAAGTGCAATGCACCAGGAAGTACACGCATCATGACAATCGAATTGACACCGTCCCTGCCCGAGCAGGGGCCCGCGCCGGACAGCGGTCCGGTGCAGACGCGCGGCCATCGGCGCCGCCGCCGCCGCCGTAAGAACAAGGCAAGTCAGCAAGCCGGAATGGCCGCCCAGCCCGCCGCAGGGCAGTCGCAACCGCAAATGCCAGCGCCGCCTCCGCCGCCTGCTCCACCACTGGCCCAACACCAAGGCCACGGCCAGAGCCGAAAGAGGAAGAAGTTTTTCCAAAAGAATTCGGCGCCGCAGGGGCAGCCGGGCAACCACGCCTCCGCGCCGTCGCAGGGCAGGCGCAAAGGGCGGCAGAAGGGTCCGCGCATGTTCGTTGGCCCCATGGACCATAGCTATCGCGCCGTGAATGGCAACGTGGCCGACGGTCCCCCCTCGACGATTCCCGTGATGGGCAACGGCCACGGCGGCAGCTATTATCCCGACGCCTACGCGGCGCCTGCCGCGCCCCCGCGCCACGACGCGCCCACGCGTATCTTCTGTTTCATCGAGGACCTGTTCTTCCTGGCCAAGATTCAGGAGACGGCACGCAAGCTCGGCGTGAAGGTCGAGTTTGTCAAGGGTGACAAGGACCAGGTGTTGCGCATCTACGACGCGCCGGAAAACGAGAAGCCCTCGCTGCTGGTCTTCGACCTGAACAACCTGAACGCCAAGCCCATGGCGCTAATCCCTAAATTCAAGGCGAAGTTCAAAAAGGCTGTTTCCATCATCGGCTTTCTCAATCATCTGCAGGGCGACCTGAAGATGAAGGCCATCGAGGCGGGGTGCGACGTGGTGATGCCGCGCTCGGCCTTCTCGCAAAGCCTGCCGGTTCTTCTGCGCCGTTACGGTGTCGAAGAGGAAGAAGAGCTTGAGCGACAGCCGGCGTTTTGAAGACAGGGAATGGCCACTAGGCAGTAGGGAATCGAAAAGGCGCGCTCAATAGGCGCGTCCTCGTCGATAGGTGTAGGCCTTTGGGTTTTCCATCCCCTGTTTGGTGCCTTTACCCGCGAGTCTTTGGTTTTTCTATTCCCTATTGGCTACTCCCTATTCCCCGCCCTTACCCCGGCGGCCAGGCGAGCTGGCGCCCGCCGAGCAGGTGCAGGTGAAGATGGTCGACGGACTGGCCAGCGTCATCGCCGATGTTCGCGACAACACGATAGCCGTTGGCGAGCTTCTTTTGGCGGGCGATCTCTGCCGCGGCCCACAGCAGATGGCCAAGCAGCGCCTGCTTATCCTTGCCGGCCTCATTCAGCGAGCCGATATGCTCGCGGGGCACAACGAGGATGTGCACCGGAGCCTTAGGATTGATGTCGGCGAACGCGTAGCTGAGTTCGTCTTCATAAACCGGCGTCGAGGGGATCTGCAGGTCGACGATCTTGCAAAAAATGCAGCTCATGGCCTGACCAGTGTACACGCAAGGATCGAGGTCCATCGTTTCAGGCCGGGTCAGATGTGCCAGCGATGTCGGGACACCCAGCGTGAACTAAGCCCGAGCCAGCCTAGATGCGAACTGCTCGAGCGGCTCAAATCTGACCTTCAGTATTCCGTAGTTTCGTTGGAATGCAATTTTGACGTCAGCGGCGAGCACAACATTCTCTCCTAGCGGATGCAGTCTCCGGAAGGCGGCGAGGTTCGCGGCGTCGAATCCTGTGGCCGACCATTTGCACTCGACCGCAGTGGCATGGCCGCCCCGCCGCAGCAAGACAAAATCGATCTCGTGCCCGCGCTTGTCCCGCCAGTATTGCACGTCGCGTGCCTGCGTTCGCGTCATGATCTCGTTGAGCGCAAAGTGCTCCCAAAGGGCGCCTAGATCTTCTCTGCGCAATTCCCGCCAGCCGCGATATGCGCAAACAAAGCCCGTATCGAAGCCGTAAACCTTGGGCGCGGACACGATCTCGTTTTGCTCGCGCGTGCTGTAAGGGCGAATAACGTGCGCGACAAATGTGGCTTCGAGGACGCGAAGGTAGTTGGTTATCGTGCTCCGGTTCACTTCGCAGGCCGCAGCAAAGCGTGAGGCCTCGAAAACGCCGCCGCTTTGAGCCAAAATCATTTCCGTGAGCTTCTGAAACGAGTCTTTGCGCTCCAGCCGGAACATCTCCTGAATGTCCTTGGCCCAATAGGAATCCATCCATTCCTGGAACTCCCGTTCTTCCACCGCGCGTTCCAAGAGGAAGGGGGGAAGACCTCCGTGCAAGAGGCGCCGCTCCAAGTTCGTCAGCTTGGCGTCAGCAAGGTCGGCGAGGCACATGGGCGTTAGCCACGCGTCGTGCTTGCGGCCGGTCAACGTGTCACGGAATTTGCGCGACGCGCTGAGAGTCGACGAGCCGGTAGCGATGACGTGAACGTCGCGATAATGGTCGGCGGCTATTTTCAGCATCTCCGAGGGATTGCCGAGCCGATGGACTTCATCGAGGACGACCCGTTTGCCACGCAGCCCATCGAGAAAAGCTTCCGGGTCTTCCATCGCGCGCCGGGCGCTGGGCAGCTCGCAGTCGAAGTATTCGATCTTGGGTAGGCTCTGGCAGAGGACCGTCTTTCCCACTCGGCGCACCCCGTGCAGCCAGAGCACATTGCGGCGCTTCCAAGCCGTTTCCAGCAATTGCTGCCAATAGCGCCTCAGAACCATATGCGAATAGAATCTCATATAGTGTCACTAAACGCAAATATGGTAGCGTTTGGTTTCGCGGTAAAATAGGTATGTGGCCGGACCCCCCGCTTCCCCTCCCTTGCGCGTCGTGCACACGGTCTGTTCGCACGACTGCCCGGACTCGTGCGCGGTGCTGGTAACGGTGAATGCCGAGGGGCGAGCGGTGAAGGTTGCAGGCGACCCGTCGCAGCCGGTGACGCGGGGGTTCTTGTGCGGGAAGGTGGCCAAGTACCTCGACCGCGTCTACGCGCCCGACCGGGTTGTCTACCCCTTGCGCCGCAAGCCGGGCGTGGCGCAGCGGCCCTTGCAGCGCGGCAATGAGCACGCAGCCTTCGAGCGCGTGAGCTGGGACGAAGCGCTCGACGCGATCGCCGCGCGGCTCCAAGCGATAGCCGATCGCTACGGGCCGGAGTCGATTCTGCCCTATAGCTACGCCGGCACGATTGGCGTTCTGGGCTACGGGTCGATGGATCGCCGCTTCTTTCATCGCCTGGGCGCGAGCCAGCTCGACCGGACCATTTGTTCGGAGGCCGGCGGGCAGGCTTGGAATCTGGTCTATGGCAAGAAGCTCGGCACGCCACCCGAAGACTTCCGGCTGACCAAGCTGATCGTGGCGTGGGGCGCGAACATCCACGGCAACAACATTCACCTCTGGCCGTTCGTGGAGCAGGCGCGGCGCAATGGCGCGCGGCTGATCGTCATCGATCCCTACCGCACGCGCACCGCCGCCTTGGCCGACTGGCACATCGCCGTCCGGCCGGGAACCGACGTAGCTCTCGCTCTGGGCATGATGCACGTGATTCTCGACCAGGGTCTGGAAGCCCGCGCCTACATCGCCGAGATGACGCACGGCTTCGATCGTTTGGCGGAGCGCGTGCGCGAATATACGCCTGAGCGCGTCGCGCAGTGGACCGGCATGAAGCCGGGAGAGATCGAGCAACTCGCCCGCGAATACGCCACCACGCGGCCGGCCGCACTGCGTCTGAATTATGGCGTGCAGCGGTGCGAGAATGGCGGCGCGGCGGTGCGCGCCATCGCCATGCTGCCGGCGCTGACGGGCGCATGGAAGCATCGCGGAGGCGGGGCGGTGCTCTCGACATCGGGCGCGTTCGCGTGGAACAAACAAGCGCTGGAGCGGCCGGATCTCGCGCTGGCCTCACCCATCGGCCGTCTGGCGCGCGTGGTCAACATGTGCGAGTTGGGCCACGCGCTGAGAGACAGGGACCAAGGGACCGAAGGAACAAGGGAACGAGAAAGCAAGGAACAGGCAACAGGGAACAGGGATCAGAAAGGCAGGGAACAAGGGGGCGAGGGAACAAGGGAGCAAGAAAGCAGGGAGCAGGCAATTGGGAACAGTATCGCAACCGCGTGGCCTCCTGATGTTCCAGATGTAGCGCCGGCCTCCTGGCCGGCTGTCGTGCGGGCGTCTACGCCCGCACTTGAGCCGCCAGTTATGGCGCTGTTTGTGTACAACTCGAATCCGGCAGCCGTGGCGCCGAACCAAAACGCGGTGCGGCACGGCATGGAGCGCAGCGATCTCTTCACCGTGGTGCACGAGCAGTTCTTCACCGACACGACGGACTACGCCGACTTCATCCTGCCCGCAACGACATTCCTCGAACACACCGACATGCAGGGTGCGTACGGCCACTACTTCGTGCAGCTCTCGAAGCAGGCCATTGAGCCGCTGGGCGAGGCGCGATCGAATGTATGGCTCTTCGGGCAACTGGCGCAGCGCATGGGATTCACGGAGCCCTGTTTCCGCGATACGCCGGAAGAGATGATCCGGCAGGCGCTTGCGATCGGCGTCGACGGCCGCTCGACGAACGTTGGCATGGAGCACATCACGTTCGAAGATCTCGAAGAACAGGGGTACATTCCGCTGGCGATTCATCGCCACGCGGATGAGAAGCCCTTCCTGCCTTACGCGTCTGGTCCGGTGCCAACGCCGTCCGGCAAGATCGAGTTCCACTCGGAGGTGCTGGCCGCGGCTGGATTGGACCCGCTACCCGCGTTTGTCGCGCCAGCCGAATCGCGCTGGGGAGAGGCGGCGAACAAGTATCCTCTGGAACTGCTGGGCCGCAAAAACGATAATTACATGAACTCCACCTTCGCCAATCTGCCCGGCCACCGCAAGATGGAGGTGCGAACGAACCAGCGGCTCGAGATTCACCCCGACGACGCCAGACCTAGAGGACTGGCCGACGGCGACCGGGTGCGCGTCTTCAACGACCGCGGATCGCTGGAGCTGATGGCGACGCTGAATTCGAGCCTGCCCACCGGCGTGGTGGCGGCGCGCCTCGATTGGGCCAAGCTGCACCCCGATGGCACGAACATCAACGCGCTGACCAGCGAGCGGCTGACCGACATCGGCGGCGGAGCTACGTTTTACTCGACGCTCGTCGAAGTGATCAAGAAGTGAACCGGGTGCCGATAAGGCAGGCCGAGGAAGACCGCTAGGCCTTTTTAGGTTTCGGCATTTCGGTGACGTTAGCCTGGATCGGCGAAGCCTTTGGGGTGGGGGGAATCGTTGCCTGAATAGACTCTCTGGTCCTGCCTTCTTTCTGTTCCAGGAGACACCACAAACCGTCGACAAGGATGTCGTTGAGTGTTTTTCGACTGTCCCCCCTCTTACTCCGAGCAAGGCTAATCCAATTGATCGCCGCCTTATCTTCGTCAGTTAATTTGATCGTCGTTGGGCGTGCCCCTACCGGAATGTGCTTCGGCCTCGGACTCATTTGGCTTTTCCACTTGACAATATTATCGTATGAATACATCATCACGTTATAATATTATTACGTCGTATCAGTGTCCAAGATCCATCAATGCACACTGATGCGGCGTAAGATTTTGAAAGGGGCGCAAATGGTGTCGGCAACCCCATTGGAGACTGAACTGAGGGTGTTTGAGCAACACCGCGAGGAGTGGTCTCGATCCCACCGAGGGAGGTTTGCGGTAATTCAGGACGAAACAGTCCTCGGCTTTTTTGATGAATACGCCGACGCATTCCAAGCGGGTTTGGCGAGGTTCGGCGTCGGGAGAGATTTCCTGGTCAAGCAGATCTGGAAGACAGAGCCGGTTTACTTCGTCGCATAGTATGCCCCTAGTCAAGTCGGCTTGGAATCCCTTCGATCCGGATGATCCCGGTCCCTGCATCAAGGTCATCATCATGCCGACGGAAGAGGAGATACGGCTGGGGGGCGAAATCGGCTTGGAATATCCTGAACCGCTCCCAATAACGGCCCTCCTGGATACCGGATCGCCATTCACAATTGTGAATAGGGTATTCGCTCGGAATCGGAAATTGAAGTTGACGAACAAAAACGTGCCGATTCGCACCATTGGCGGCCTATGTTACTGTGACGAGCATTCTTGTTCGATCTATTTTCCGGATTCAGATTTGCCGAAAATCCTGGTTGCGCGAATCCTTGCTGCGGATTTTGAGCGCGAACCAAACTACTCGTGCTTGATCGGAAGAGACGTCCTTAGAAACTGGAACGCGCACTTCAGCGGGCCTTCTCGGTGCGTGACGATCACCGCCTGAATGTCTACAGCGCTCCGTCCTCGAAACGGCAGATGATTCCTACTGCACAATCCTTCATCTTTTTGAGGCCCGTTCGCGCTGCAGCTCGCGATAAAGTTCACTCTTCGACCGGCCCAGCGCGCGGGCGAGGCGCTTGAGCGCTTCCTTTTCGTCGATTTTCATATTAGGGCCGGCCTCGGCTTGGAGCCGCGCGACGCGGTCGGATATTCTCTCGGCTGTGCTGCGTTGCGCCTGCGCGCGGGTTGAGCCCGAACCCGCAGGCGCTTCGATGAGCAGGGTGATTTCGCCGCGTAGGCGATCGCGGCCGGCGAGTTGCTCGCGCACTTCGGCGACCGTTCCGCGCAGAAACTCCTCATGAATCTTGGTGAGTTCGCGCGCCATTGCTACGCGCAGGGCGGAGCCCCATGCGCTTTCGAGATCGGCCAACGTGCTGAGAATGCGGTGCGGGGCTTCATAGAAGATGAGCGTTTGCGGCGATTCGCGCGGCGCGGCGGCCAGTCTTTCAAGGTACGTACGGCGCGCGCCGGGCTTCTCGGGCAGAAATCCGAGGAACTGAAACTGCTCGGAAGGGAGTCCGGAGGCAATCAGCGCGCTGATGGCGGCATTGGCGCCGGGAATGGGAATGACCGGCACCCCGGCAGCGATGGCCTCGCGGACCAGCAACGCGCCCGGATCGCTGATCGCTGGAGTTCCGGCATCGGAGACGAGCGCGATGCGTTCGCCGGCTTTAAGAGCCTTGATCAGCTCGGCCGCACGCTCGCGCTCGTTGTGCTCGTGATAACTGATCGTTGGTTTCGCAATCTGAAAATGATTCAGCAGCTTTTGTGTCTGGTGCGTGTCCTCGCAGGCGATGCGATTCACGCCGCGGAGCACGTCGAGCGTACGCAACGTGATGTCGCCCAGGTTGCCGATTGGCGTGGCGACGAGGTAGAGGCCGGGAGATAGCGGCTTGTCTGGCACGGTTCGCTCTCACGATAGTAGGGAGCGAGGGAGCAAGGGAGCAAGGGAGCGAGAAGACAGGTAGTGGATTCTTAAAAGTAGTTTTCGGCGTTTTGCGAAATCCGATGCAAATTGTCGAGTCTTGCTTGCAGTTCCATGCTCACCTGGCGGCCGCTGCCCCAGCGAAACTCCAGAAGTGCCTTTTCGGACCGTGATGCCAAATACCTTTCGACTTCTACTATCCACGCGTTTGCCGACGTAATCCGAGCATTTGGGTTATCAGGCCGGTTTCGCGCGTCTTCCCCTGAGGTGACGAAGCCTCGCAATTCGCTCGTAATCCTGCGCAGTCTTTTCTTACGTTTTGCACCAGTGACCTGCTGGACGAGCGTCACCGATTCGCCGTAGCCGACCAAAATCAGGACGGCGGCCTCAATGCCGAGCATCCACCAGTCAAGCGGCCTTATCCCTTCAGACATAATCCGCCAAAGCGTGTGGCATAGCGCCACAAGCGTTATCCTTTCCCAGAGTGTTTCGACCTACCTCATCGATTGCTAACTCTGAACTGTGAACCAACAACTGTGAACTGACCCCTGAAACCTGATCCCTATCCCTCGTCCGCTTGCTGACGTTCGATGCGGCGCTGCTCGGAAAGCAGCGACATGGAGCTCATCAGGTTCTGCACGCTGACGATGCCGACGACGCGCCCGCTCTCGGTGACGGGAATGAGCGACAGGCCGTGGCCGGCGGTGAGGCGGCGGATAGTGGCGCCCAGCGTGTCCTCGGGCCGGGCCACCTGGAAGGCGCGCGACATCACGGATTGCACCGAGGCGTTGCCTTCGTTGCGCAGGGCATCCACAATGCGTTGGCGGGAGATGATGCCCACCAGTTGCGGGCCGCGCACCACGGGAAACTCCTCCTGCAATGAGTGCACGCAACGGTAAAGCGCGTCGGCGAGGGTGTCGGAGGGCGAGAGCGTAGCGAAATCGGTGAGCATCACTTCGCGCATGCGCACGGTATCGACGACGGATTGGAAGAAGACGCCCTGTTCCTCGATCTGCGCGCCGACGATGATGAACAGGCCGGCCAGGCTCAGCCAGTAGTCGTGAAGCAGGATGCCGGCCAGGATCGTGGCCAGAGCAAGAATCTGTCCCAAGCCTGCGGCGGCGCGGCCGGCCGGGCCGAATCCATGCTTGCGTGCAAACGCGTTGCGCACCAGCCGGCCGCAATCGAGCGGATACGCGGGCAACATGTGCAGGAACCCGAGCGATGCTTGCAACCACACCAGGCTACGCAGAAGGTACGCGGGCGCGATGAGTGGATGGCCCAGTAGCTGCACCTCGGGGCTGACGCCGAGAATCGCTCCCGAGGCCGCCAGCGCGGCGCCCCAGTTTGCCAGGGGTCCGGCGAGCGCCAGGGCATATTGCCCGCCGCCGTGGCTGGCGATTTCCTGGCTCTCGGGGTTCGCGTAGGCGAATAGCCCCCCGATCGGCAGTAAGAGAAGAGCGCGAAGCCGCAAACCCATCCAAGCTGCCACCAGCAGGCGCGCGGTCTCGCGTACGGCAACCGCAGTGACAAGCACAAGGAATAGTGCCAGGCCGCGCGGCCAATTGTCGCTCCCGCTGATGGCGAAGACCACGAAAAGCAGCAGGGGAAAAAAGATATGGACGCGCAATTCCACGCCCATCCATCGGCCAAGGGGGATTGACCAGCCGCGCATATCACGATTGTAGAGGGTGGGGGCTAATCGTAGCTCCTAGGTCTCCGACCGGATGAATTCGAGCCTGTTCAGGTCTGTGGTATCCCAGGTTAGGCGCAAAAACAAAGACGCGCCGAACCTGGGGCGCCCCGGGAAGGTGCAAAATCAAGCGGTCAGAGACCTAGCTGTCAGCTTTTAGCTCTTAGCCTGCCGCAGCGGGAACCGTGGATTTTGAGTCGTTATTCGTGACCATGGCCAGCGATGAACCAACGGCTGTAAGCGGTTCGCTGTACGCAGCCGGAGAGCGGCCAGGTTGGTGGGTCCGTTATCCTCGTAGTCGATGCGCGTCATCGCTGGAGAATTCCGTTCGCGTGTGCTCCAGGCGCCGCCGGGGATGAACACCCGGCCGACCGGCGACCGCTTGCGAGAGACGCTCTTCAATGTGCTGGCGCCGCGCATCTCCGGCAGGGCCTTCCTCGATTTGTATGCCGGCTCGGGCGCGGTGGGGATTGAGGCGATCAGCCGCGGGGCCGTTCCGGCCGCATTCGTCGAGCGATCGCCCCAAGCGGTGAAGATCTTGCGCCGCAATCTGGAACGGCTTGGAATCGGCGCTGGGATTCGCATTCACGCCAGAAGCGTGAAGGTCTTTTTGCGGCCGACTGCCGCAGGAGGACCGAGGCCGGTCCAGTACGACAACGTGTTTCTCGATCCGCCGTATGAAGCAGCCGAAGAATACGCCGCCACACTCGGCTTGCTGGGCGCGTCCGCTGCCGCCGTTCTGGCGCCCGGCGCGCTCGTGGTCGCCGAGCATCGCCGCAAGCAAGTCCTCGAGGAGCGCTACGGGAATCTTCGGCGCGTGCGTGTGCTCGAGCAGGGTGACGCGGCGCTGAGTTTCTTCTCTATCGAGAGCTGACCGGCGGCGCCGATCCTGAGATGAAGTTCACCGGCCCAAAATCGAGATTCAAAGCAAGATTCTCACTTTCTTCGTTTTGTGCTGAAGGAGTGTGAGCGGTATCACTTTCAAGCAGATTGACACCGCGAGAAAGTAGGAGAAAAATGGCGGAGCGAAGGAATTCGAACCGACTCGTGTTGTCTACGGAGGGAACGTGAAAAGGGCGGTATATGTGCAGGCTGTGACGGCATTGGTTTTGATGGCGGTGTGGTTAATGGCGGGGTGCAAGTCGGCGCCCGAACTGACCTCGGATCAGGCGAAGTCCATGATCCAGGCAAAATACGATCAGGATCCCGGCGCCCCGTTCGATATTACGGTGAATGATCGCGGCATGCAGCAAGGCGTCCACGCGAACTACTGGCTGGGGCAAAAGCGCTACCCAAATGGGTATTGGGGCGACTTTAAGCTCACCGACGACGGCAAGAAAGTGGTGAAGCTGCCCAATGGCGGCGATGTGATCCAATGGCGGCCCGACAGTCCGAACGATCCCAAGTACACGATTGTCGTGGTGCCGCTGATGGACAGCCACCTTCGAGCGCGGAGTGTCGGCGACGTGCAGAGCATCGGCGACACAAGGGTCGTCACGTACATGGAAGACGTAAACCTGGACGGAATGCCAGCGTCTTTGCAGGCCATCGCACAGAATCCTGGAAATAAGCTGAGTACGCAACGCCAAGCGACATTTGTGCTAACCGGCGGAGCGTGGACGCTGAAATCGATCACCTAAGTCGAGCCTGCAAGCCATAATCGAAATCCCGGCTGATCGTCTCGTGCGCAAGGTGTCTCGGGAGACTCCCCATATCCCCCCTTTAGGCGGGCGTGACCCATATTTCGCTTGCGATTCGAGTCTCGGCGCAAAGGGGCGACTTCACAGCCTCCCCCTTCGCGTGGGAGGACGAACGAGACACTACCGGGATGCTGCAAACGGCTCCCCCAGGGAAGAAAGTGTGCCCATGATTACTGGGCGCTGGGCTCGGCCATAAGCTGCTGGTAGGCCGGATCGGCGCGAAGCCTGGCGAACTCGTCATCCGAGGCGATCTTCTTCCGGCTGGTGAAGCCCTCATCCAACGCCGCGCGAAGGTAGCGCAGCGCACAATCGGTGTAGCCGGTTCGCACGCAACCCAGGGCCATGTAGTAATTCATGGCTCCCCTGTCCTTAACCGGCGCCGGATTCTCGATTTTCGGGTTGTTGGTGCCGGCAAAGATCTTGGGATCGACGGCAAGCGCTTGCTGGTAGGTTTTCCAGCCCTCGTCGTACTTATGTTCCGTCAGCAAGTCGGTGCCCAGATTCTTCAGAATCGGCGCATTGTTTGGGGCAAGCTTGAGAGCCTTTCGGTAGAGCCGGTCTGCCTGGCCATACTCTTTCATCGACGTGTAAACCGTTGCCAAGTTATTGATTACCTGTGGGTTGCGAGGATCAAGCTTCAGCGATTTCTTATAGCAGTGGATGGCTTCTTTGGAGTTGAACATGACTTGGTTCGCGATGCCCATTTTGTTCCAGATCGTCGCCGTCATCTGCGGCGCCTGGGAATAGGCCGCGATGGCCGCCTGATAACGCTGGCGGGCAGCCAAAGAGTCCCCGGTTTGCTCCGCGGTGGGCTGATGGGCAGGTGAGGCCATGGCAGGAGTTGCCAGTGAGCTCGAATCAACCAGTGAGTTCTTAAGGGATTGCCCGGCCAAGAAAAGTGGAGCGCCAAAAGCAGCTACAAGCACTGCTGGAACAACCAGAGTCCAGCGATTTCCATTCAACCTATACATATTCCCTCCTGTCGACGGGGCCAGGGGGCGACAAACGGTCAAAATCGTCCGCAGAAGATTAGGCGCCTCCACAAGGAAATTCGTCAAGCCCCGCGGACAAACTCTGTCACCCGCTCCTCAAAAACCGACCCGCGTCGAAACTGCCGTTGTACATAATCGAACGATTCGCGCCGTTGAGATGTGACGTAGGTCATCATCGATGCCGGGTCAAGCCGCTGCGAGGACGGCCAGAGCACCGATGGGGACGCGACACTTCCTGCAACCCCGATCCGCGAAACTCATCGAATGACGGAGGTGTACTTTGAGCCTGATCGCCTCCACGCTCCCCGAGACCTCGCTTGCCGAGAGATTTCGCGATGTGCGCCGCCGGACCCTCGGAATCTGCAAGCCGCTCAGCCCCGAGGACATGATGGTGCAGTCGTGCCCCGAGGCTTCGCCTGCCAAATGGCACTTGGCCCACACCACCTGGTTCTTTGAGTCCTTTGTGCTGCGTGAGTTCCTTCCAGGTTACCGGCTCTTCAAAGGGGACTTTCCGTGGCTGTTCAATAGCTATTACGAAAGTTTCTCGCCGTTTCCAGAGAAAAAGCTGCGGGCGTCCTTTTCCCGGCCCTCCCTCTCGGAAGTGCTCGCGTACCGGGAGCACATTGATCGGGCGATGGAGCGCTTGTTCGAGGGTGAGCCCGAACCAGAGGCCCTGCGGCGAATCGAGCTGGGCGCGAACCACGAGGAGCAGCACCAGGAGCTCTTGCTCACCGATATTCTGCACGCCTTCTTCACCAATCCGCTGCGGCCGAGTTACAGGGACCAAGGGACCGAGGGAACAAGAGACCAAGGGAGCAAGAGAGCAAGGGTGCAAGAAAACAGGGAAGAAGGAACCAAGGGACCGAGGGAACGAGAAGTCCCGTTAGAGTTTTGGCGGTTTGACGGTGGGCTGTGTGAGGCGGGGCATCAAGGCGCCGGCTTCTGCTTTGACAACGAGCTGCCGCGCCATCGAGTTTGGCTGGAGCCGTTCGCGCTGGCCAATCGCCTTGTGACCTGCGGCGAGTACGCGGAGTTTATCGCTGCGGGCGGGTACAGCAAGCCGGAGTTTTGGCTTTCGGCGGGCTGGGCCGCGGTGAAGGCAAACGGCTGGCGCGCCCCCCTCTACTGGAGGAAAGAAGATGGCGAGTGGCACGTCTTCACGCTCTGTGGCGAGCTGGCGCTAGCGCAGCTCGCATCGGCGCCGGTCAGCCACATAAGTCATTATGAAGCAGATGCTTACGCCCGTTGGACGGGGAAGCGGCTACCCACCGAGTTCGAGTGGGAGGTTGCCGCCGAAGGCCGGCCGGTCGAGGGAAATCTGCTGGAATCGGGATGGCTTATACCCGCGCCTTCCGTGGAATCCGGCCAAAACCACGGCCCTGCGCCGCTCCAGAACCGGAGCGGCGCGAATTTCTTTGGGGACTGTTGGGTGTGGACCGGCAGCACCTACCTCGGCTATCCTGGCTTTCGTCCGCTTTCGGGTGCCCTTGGCGAATACAACGGCAAGTTTATGAGCGGGCAAATGGTCCTGCGTGGCGGGTCGTGCGTCACGCCGGCCGCGCACATCCGGGCCACGTACCGCAACTTCTTCTCCCCCGAAACCAGATGGCAGTTTTCCGGCATCCGGCTGGCCACGTAGTCGCTTCGGCCGCATCCAAGTGAGAGTCCATGAGCGCAGCAGCTTCCCCTGCAGCTTGTACTGTCGTTTCAGGCCAACGCAGCCCAAGGACCGGCCGCGTTGGGAGCCCCGTCGATGAGCACGTCGCCGCCGCAGTTCAGACGGGACTCACCTGCCGGCCCAAGCGCCTGCCCCCATGGCTTTTCTATGATGCGGCTGGCTCGCAGCTGTTCGACGCGATCACCCGCCTGCCCCAGTACTATCTCACGCGCACGGAGCGGGCCATCTTTGCCCAGCACGGGCAGGCCATCATAGCCCAGGCAGCCGGCGCCGCGCATCTGCGCATCGCCGAGCTGGGTGCAGGATCGGCGGAAAAGACGCGGCTCTTGCTCAGAGCCGCGGTCGAGCGGCAGCGAGCGGTCGTCTACGAACCGGTCGATGTTTCGCCCAGCGCGTTGAATGGAGCTTGTAAGCGCATCGAGCGCGAAATTCCCGGCGTAGTCGTCGCGCCGCGCGCCATGGACTACACCCACGGCGATGGCCGCCGTTTTCACCTCGATGCTGCTGATCCCGGAGAGCGCCGCCTGGTGTTGTTCATCGGATCGAGCATCGGCAATTTTGAGCCGGCCGAGGCGCTGCGTTTGCTGCGACGGGTGCGCGCCGCGCTCCGCTCAGGCGACAGCTTTCTTCTCGGTGTCGACCTGGTGAAAAACGCGAACACATTGCTCGACGCCTACGACGATGCGGCCGGCGTTACCGCGGCCTTCAATCGCAACCTTCTTGTCCGGCTCAACCGCGAGCTCGATGCCAACTTCGATCCCCAGGCATTCACGCATTGCGCGATCTGGAACCGCACCAAGTCGCGCATCGAGATGCACCTGATGAGCCGCGCTGCCCAGCAGGTCAACATTTCCGTGCTCGATCTCGCCATCGATTTCGCTTGCGGCGAAACCATCCACACCGAGAACAGCTACAAATACAGGCCTGGTCAGGCCGAAGCCCTTCTCGAAGAAGCTGGCTTCGCTCCCGCTGCAACGTGGACCGATGCGCGCGGATGGTTTGCGGTGTGTTTGGGGCGCGTGAAATAGTCCTTTGCCTCGCCCACGACCCGGCGACACCGAATCCCACGCCGCGGTTCGGAACCTGGGCAATCGCCGAAGGAGACGAATCGCAAGCGTGACCTGGCTGTGATGCGTCGGCCCTGTGCGGCAGGAGATACTTTGAACGATGCCATTCACTCCTTCCCATGTCGCCGCAGCCTTGCCCTTCCGGCGCACCCGGCTGATCATGTCGGCGCTGGTGATCGGTTGCATCGTGCCCGACACCCCATTCTTCCTCTTCCTCATGGCGCATGGGTTTCACGGGCACACATTGGTGGGCATCTTCGATTTCGATTTGCCGATGGGTCTTGTGGAACTTTGGTTGTATCACGCCTTCATCCGGCAGCCGCTATTACTGTTCCTTCCAACCGGTGTCCGGCAAAGAATCGGCAACGGCGCCGGAAGATTCTCCTTCCTTCCCCTATCTCGCTTCGCGTGGATCGTGCTTTCGATGCTGGTTGGAATCGCGACTCACCTTCTGTGGGATTCAACCTGTCACATGGGCACCTGGCCCTATCGCCACTGGGAATTCCTCAGATCCCGCGTCCATTTGCCGGTCATTGGAGTCATTGCCGGCTATAAACTGCTCGAGTACCTCAACAGTCTCTTCGGCATTGCGGTGGTCGCCGTCTGGGTCTGGTTCTGGTATCGCACCACGCAACCGTCTGCATCGCGGCCCGTCGAGCCGTTGAACGGAACGCAAAAGCGCGTCGTGGCCGCTACTTTGCTCACAGTCGCCATCGTGGGTGGAGGCATTCGCGCCTTTCTGAAAGTCGGTGTTCCGGCGCACCTGAGACCATTTGTGTTGTTCTCCGCCTATGCCTTGGTCACGGCCATTGCATTGCTCTTGGTTGGATTGCTCGTGGTCGGCATCATTCTTCGCCGGCAATCGCCTGCGCGCGGCGGCTTAGCCGAAACCAACGCGCCAGGCTGGCGGGAAAACTGAAATCGGCGAGATCGGGAAGACTGAATCGGCGCTCAACCCGGCGGCAACGGCGCGTGGAAGTCAATCACGCACGGGCTCTCCTGCTCGAAGCGCAGGGCGATCCGATCTAAGGATTTGCGGCTTTAAAAGCCGGTGGATCGTCTCCGGATGTGGTAAACGGCCGCACCCGTGTAAGCCATCACGTCGAGACCGGGATTATTCGGCACCATGAACGCATTGGAGAAATGGAAATCGCTGATCCCGGCGCGAAAGTCCCAGCGGTCTGTCAGCTTGAACTGGATTCCAACGCTTTGCTGCAGGCTGATGTTCTGATACGACGCGGCGTACGAGAGAGCCTTTTGCGTAAAGCCGATCATCCCGCATTTGATCACGTAGTAGGGCTTCCATCTCTTGCCGTCTCTCCACATCATGCGCAATCCAATCGGCGAAATCCCCAGCCCAGGGACAGTTATGCGTGAGGTAGAGAGCGGATCACCGTAGACGTCGGTCTTGCTGGGTTGTTGCAGAATCACAACCGGCAAGATTTCGGCCACGTAGTCCATGCGCGCCCCAGCGAACCGGCCCCAGGAGTTCCGGTCGTACTCCACACCGCCGACCCGCAAATAGCTCCACCAGGTATAGGCAAAGATGTGGAAATGGCCGAAACAGTTCAGGCCCTCAACCGCGATTTCACTTTCCGGAGGCGTCTTCCGCGATGTGCTTTCCAGGCTCGCGGGCCGTGGCGGGGCCGTGAAGTGCGGTATCCACACCAGCCCCGTCGAAAAGCGCCCGAAATACGTGGGAAGACCTGGAATTCGGTATGGCTCGGGATTGCTTCCACTCTCGACCAAGGCGAAGGTGGTGTGCTGAAAGCCCCCTTCGAATCGGATGCCGAGATGCTTGCTCAACGGCGTGTCGAAGCCGCCGCCGAGAAAGGTCGCAAACGAGGCGGTGCCCCCGCGGGAAGCGTTGGCGCCCCAGTTGTTATTCAAAACTCCTTCCCCGGCCTGTGCCTCGGCAAAGAATCGCTCTCTCTTCCACGTTCGCTCGTATTGCCCGCCGCCCATGATGAAAAACGGATGCTGCGGCGCGCCGAGATTGGTTCCGGAATAGCCCGAAACATCGAATTTGAACCGCAAATTCCGCCACGCGGGAAAGGCCACCGAGCTGTCCCAGCCTTCCAATGGCTGGCGCGATCCCGGCACTCCGTTAAACGAGTTCGAGAGGTAGCTGAAGCCGCCAGACAACTGAAAGGGGGCGGATGGCCCGGGCTGAGCGGCCGACCCGGAAGGAACGATCAACGGAACGAGAAACAGAAAAGAAAGAAAGCGCATTCGCAAACCTGGCGTGCAGAGTTCCTTGATCCTAACCATATTGACGCGGCTTTGCTCCGGCAGATGCGACGGCCCAGGAGTTCTGTTGCCGTCAGGGTCGCTTGCCCGGCGCTTCTTTCTCTTTGGGCCTAAGCAGCAATTGAATTCCAAGATAAGCGATCCAACTGGGCTCGCCGTTGGTGCGCGTCACGTCTTGAATCGCGCGGCCGCCCATGAACAGCAGCCGGACGTGCCCGTTGCGATCAAGAGTTTGGCGCCCGCCCACATCCACAGTCAACTCGCGCTGTTTGGGAATGTTGTCGACGCGGTTGGCGTCCTGCAGGTCGTAGAGCTCGGCGTAGAGCTCGGTGCGAACGTTGAATTCGTGGCCGGCGATCAAGCCGCGCCCCCATTGGCTCGGCTGGTGCTTGTTGCCGATCCATCGGCCCACCTCGCCGTTCAATGCAATCGGCCCGAATTTTGCCGTCGCCTCGATGGGCAGATAGTACTGCGGGCCGGGCTCCACGATGCTGCGCCGCACGCTGCTAGTGGGGTTATTGATCGAAGCCTGCGGATACGTGCCCAGCGAATAGAGCAGATTATCGTCGCTTTTGGGTTCGCCGGGCTTGCGGTATTCGAAGTAGCGCCATTTGATGCCCAGCAGCGACTCGCCGAGGCCGAAGCCGGTGCCGCCGCTGGTGTCGGTCCCGGCGGCCAACGGCAGTTCGTATTTGAGCTGGATGCGGTTGCCCCAGCCGTAGTTCATGTCGACGTCGGGGATCTCGTAGTAAGACTGGCCCGGGTTATGGTTCCCGATCCAGCCGAAATTGATCTCCCAATGGCGATTTCCCGGCGTGCCCGGATCGTCGGTGATAAACGGAGGCCCGCCCTGCGCTCGCGCCACGGACGCCGCGGCGACGCAAAGCAGAATCAGAATACTGGGAGCGCAGCGCATGGGAAGGGAACCAATCTTTAACTTAGACGATGGTTCCATTTCAAACTAACATTCCTCGCGCGCGGCAGAATCGCGGCTTCGCCAGCCGCACAAAAGGATCGCGATTTTTCTTCCCCTGCCCCGCCGTCGCCGCCCCACTCTGCGATACTTGTTTGTTATGCCGATTGACGACCTGCAGCAGGCCGCCCAGACCATTGCCGCGTTCCTGAATACTCTCAACAAGCTGGGCGGGCTGCGCCTCAAGTACCGCATCACGGCCGGGGACGGCGCGCGCGATCCGGAGGGCATCGAGGGGCGCCAGATCTACGTGGAGCTGGCTGGCCCCGACGTGCCTCTGGTGGTGCAGCACAACGGCGAGTTGCTGCATGCGTTGGAGACCCTGGCCGCGCAAATGCTGCGCCTCGACCACCGCGAGCGCGAGCTGGTGAGCTTCGACGCGGCGAATTTCAAGGCCATTCGCACCAACGAGCTGCGCATGGCCGCGGAAACCGCCGCGGAGAAGGTCCGGCAGACCGGTGTGCCCTACAGCTTTCCGCCTATGAACAGCCGCGAGCGGCGCATGTTGCACTTAGCTTGCCGCTCGCTCGAAGGCGTCGAAACCGCCAGCGTCGGTGAAGGGCCGAATCGCTTTCTCGTGGTCTATCCCGAAGGCAAAACCGATCTGCCCGTGAAGCTGCAATCGCAGCCGCGCGGCTTCGGGCGGCGGTGAACGCAGGGGGCAGGGAACAGGGATTAGGGAACAGGGATAAGGGAAGAGTTCGAAGTTCGCAGCTCACAGCTTTTGCCGGTCTTCGTGAGCTGCGTCAGTCCGATTCCCGGCTGTCGGTGCGATCGCGGTGCTCATACTTGCCGATGGTCTCGTTCAGATGGTCGAGATCGACAGAAACCTGCACCACGTCCATCTCGCTGCCGTCGAGATCGAGGATGAACAATCCCATGCGCCGCCCCTCGGGATGCGCAAAGATCAGTGTCTGCTCGTTGCCGTGGCGGCTGGCTTCGCGGATCATCCGCTGCCAGCCCCGGCCCAGCTTCTCTTCGACCAGGCGATTCAGCTCTTCGCCGTCGGCAGCGCTGTCGAAGTGCCCGAACTCGGCAACGCGCACGCCGCCCACGCCGCCATGCGTAGCCGTGCCCGCCACAAAACTGGCCAGCCACAGGAACGGAATGCGCGTGGCGTGTACGTGATACCGCCGCTCGATCGCACTCACCACGCCGTCGAAACCGCGCTCGGCGCTCGCAGCGTGAGCGATCCACGGAACCACTAACGCCACGCACAACAGCGCGCAGGCCAGAGGAATGAAAAAATGCCGGCTCATTGCGTGCCGTCCTTCCCGGCGTCCTGGGCCTTTTGCGGCGCTTCTTTGGCCTTCTCCTGTGCGTCCCTGGCCTTCTCCTGCGCGTCCCTGGCCTTCTGCTCCGCGTCCCTGGTCTTCTGCAACGCTTCCCTGGCCTTTTCCGCCGCCCTCATCTGCGCCTCCTTGGCCATTTCCTGAGCGCGCACATTCGCATCGACCCCGCTCAGTGCGCCCAGACCGCCCAGACCTCCTAACTCTCCCAACTGGTCCATGCGGATGTTTCCCAAGATGAGCACAATCGACAATTCTCTCGGCTCGGCGGAAAGAACAAACATTCCCTTCGTCTCTCCATTGACCTGTTTCACCAGAACGTCGGTCGTCTCCTTGCCCTTCTGCTCGCGCTCGCGCACCATCGGTGTCCACTCCGGCGTCTCGATGGCCTGGCGCAGCTTCTCGATGTCGTCCATCGAGTACTCGCCCTCCTTATCGAACTCGTAGTCGCGGACATAAATGCCGTCGAGCCCCTGGATCAGCTGGTTCACAGCGGCCTGGTCCCTGTCATTGCGGTCCATGAATTTCGCGGCGAAGCCCAGCATGTCCTTGTTCAGCGTCACCTCGGTCACGTTTGCGGCGCGCGCGGCCAGGTCCTTTTCGAGCTGCGGCGGCAATGGCAACGGTGAGGGCGCCGAAGGTGGCCCTGGCTGCGCAAAAGCCATATCGACCCGCGCTGCCAAGTCGATCGCCGGAATCGCCAGCGCCGCAAATCCCAATACGAAAGCAATCCTTCTGTTTTTCATGTGAATCTCTCTCCGTTCTCCCAGCGTCTCAGGTTTTTGTAAAAGCGCACGGCTTCAGCCGGGCCGAAAAATCGCCCACGAACTCGCTGGGCTTTAGCCCTCCAGCTGATCTCGGCCAGGCCCCAACGCCCGGCTTGATGCCATTTCCGAATGTGACACCTCTCTTAAATGCATCAATAGCCCCTGCGGTGCATGTTCGCGCATGGAGTCAATTACCGGACGAGCTCTGCTCAAACCGCCGATCCTTCTCTCTACCGCGATTCCCGCTCCTGCAACTGCAACCGCATCTCTTCGAGCGCCCGGCCGGTAATGCGCAGCGCCGTGAAGACCTGCCGTTTGGCCTCTTCGCCCCGGCGCCGCTCCAGCGCGTTGCGCCAAACCAGCGCCCCGCCTGCCACCCCGGCCAGCACCAGGGAAGCCGCCAGCCGCTCCAGCCACACCATCCGTCGGCGCTCGGCTGCGCGCACCTGCCATCGCCGCTCCATCACTCGCCGCTTCAAGCCCGGCGGCGCCGGCTGCCGGCGCAGCGCCGCGCGCAGATCGCGCTCGAAATCCTCCATTGGGGCAAGATCGTTCTTTGGTTCAGGCTCCACGCACATACTCCCTAAGATGATTTGCGGCCTTGGCGCGCAGCAGCTTCAATCCCCGCTGCAAGTGGCTCTTCACCGTCGCCAGCGGCGCGTCCATCGTAGCTGCGATCTCGTCTGGCGTCAGATCCTCCTGGTAGCGAAGAATCAGCGCCGCCCGCTGCGCTTCGGGCAGCGTCGCCAGCAGCGCCTCGATCCGCGTGCCCAGCGGCGAGCTGCGTTCTTCCGCCGTCGCGCCGTGGTGCTCTTCAATCTCGACCCACAGTTCCATACTGCGCACGCGCTGGCGCCGCAAGGCGTCGGCCGACCGGCTCATCGCCACACGCCGCAGCCAGTGGCAAGCGTGCAGCGGCGATTCGATCTTGCGCAAGTTCCGGTCCAGCTCGAGAAAAACGTCCTGCGCGATCTCTTCGGCCAATCCACGGTCTCCGGTCATGCGCATGGCGAGCGAGAAAACCATCGCCTGGTGCTCGTCTACGAGTTGTTCGAAGTCGGGCTGCCAGCGGCCGGCCATATAACTCGCTGCTACCTCCTAATCCGCAGGGGAGGGCAGTGCGGGACGCAGAGAATTACGAAATCGAGGCGGAAAAGTTCATCGGTCTCGTAGCGCCGATCTCCAGATCGGCTGTAGTGCGGGCCTCTTGGCCCGCACAGGGCGTTGGCCTAGATGCTGGCCCTGCTGGGGCGAGGATGCCGCCAGTACGGCCGGCCGGGAGGCCGGGGCTACTACAGCCGGTCTGACGCCTGAAACCTGGCGACTGGCCTACACTGTTCGTTATGCGAAAGTCTGCGTTGTTCTTTGGTTTGCTGCTCGCCGCATGCGCCGCAGCCCGCGCGCAATGGGACCTCCAGGACTCGCGCACCACAGCCGATTTGCGCGGCATCGACAACGTGGGCGGCGGCGTGGCGTGGGCCTCGGGCACAAACGGCACGGTTCTGCGCACCGAAGACGGAGGGTATCTGTGGCAGACGTGCCCGATTCCTCCAGGTGCCGAGCATCTCGACTTCCGCGGCATCCAAGCCTTCGACGCCAACACCGCGATCGTCATGTCCAGCGGCAAGGGCGATCTGTCGCGGCTCTACAAAACCACCGACGGCTGCCAGACGTGGAAGCTGGTGTTCACGAACCCAGATAAGGATGGGTTTTGGGATGCACTGCACCTTGACCACTACCACCACGGCTGGCTATTGGGTGACCCGGTTAAACGTCAGTTCGCGATGTTCTCCAGCGACGATGCCGGTCGAACATGGACGCGGCAGCGGAACACTGGACTGAAAGCCCAGGCAGGAGGTCAAGGAGCCTTTGCCGCAAGCAACTCATCCGTTTGCGAGGGCTATTTCGGAGGAATCGAGTTTGGAACGGGCGGAAACGAGGGTGCTTACCTCTATTTGACGTCTGATACGGAGATTGTCCTCAGCGACCCGTCGAGCGGAGCCACGTCGTTTGAGCACGAGATCGCTTGGGAGCGGAACGAGGCTCCTGTCGGAAGCCACTCCGAATCCTCAGGAATCTTCTCGCTCGCGGGGAGATGGAATCTGACGACAGTCCCGCCGCGACTGGTGACGATCGCCGTGGGTGGCGACTATCTCAGACCCGACGACTTCGCCGCCAACTCTGCATGGACCGACGACGGCGGCAAAACATGGCACGCCGCCCAGACCCTGCCTCACGGCTTCCGCTCCGCCGTGGCTTACGACGCCGACGCCAAGACCTGGATCACCGTCGGACCCAACGGCACCGACATCTCCACTGACGACGGAAAGAACTGGCGCGCACTCCATCCCGATCTTGCGCTCCGCGAACCACCCGGCGCCGACCGCAACTGGAATGCGCTCTCGCTGCCCTTCGTTGTCGGACCCCACGGCCGCATCGGCAAGCTGAATCCCCACGCCCTCAATGCACCGAAGTAATGTAGCGCCGGTCTCCCGACCGGCTGTTCCGCCGGCGTCCCCGCCGGCATTCGGCGTGTGAGGGCCAGGAGGCCCTCACTACAGCCGGCCTGGAGGCCGGCGCTACTCCGCGGCTTCGTTCTGGTCCCTGACCGCTGAAATCTGGCCTGTGTTCCCAACTTGTACACTTGCGTGGGAGTTTCTCCGATGCCGGTAAATCGCGCCGACGCCGCCGCACTCAACCGCCGCTCGTTTCTCAAAAATGCCGCTGCGCTTGCCGGCGCCGCCTGCGCGGCGCGCAACGGTTTCGCTTTTGCTGCTTCCGCTGCGCGGCCGACGCGGCTCACGCAGGTCATTGCCGATCTCAACCACATTCACAAGTGGGATGACTCGAACGGCGACACGTGGGATCCCTTCTGGGCCGACGACGGCGATCTCTACGCCTTCAACTGCGATGGGCGCGGATTCGGCCCAAAGAAGCATGGACGCAACCTGGCCTTCAACAAGCTCGTGCCCGATGCGAGTGTTGACGCGAGCGACGCGCTGGCCGGATCGCAGGTGAACAGCATGGACGAGTACGGCGCCAGCAGCAAGAAAGGGCCCGATGGCGCCACCTGGAAGGCCTGCGGGCAGGAGTGCATCGACAGCGTTTTCTATGCGTTTGTCTCGCGCAACACTTACGGCGACGAGAGCGGCGACAAACTCATGCGCCAGACAGCCGTGAATTCGAGCCTGATCAAGTCCACCGGTCGCGGTCTCACCTGGACGCGCTCCGCCGACGAGAACTACGCGCAGCCCATGTGGCCGGGGCCCGCGTTTGGCGCGCCGTTCTTCGTCCACTACGGCCAGAATGGCAGCAGCGTTACGCGCGACGCAGCGGACCGATTTGTCTACGCCTCGTCGACCAACGGGTTCTGGAACGACGGCGACAGCTACATTCTGGGCCGCGTGGAGCGCGGCAAACTCTCCGCGCTGCGCAGCGCCGACTGGTCGTACTACACCGGCGGCGACGGCGCCAGCGACGCGAGCTGGTCGCGACAGATTGCCGATGCGCAGCCCATCCTAACCTCGCTTGCGCATTGCGGCCAGGGCCCCATCTGCTTCATCCCTGCGCTCGGGCTCTATTTGCTGGTGGCCTGGTACAACACCGCAACGATGACCAAGTGGTTCGAGCCGAACCGAATGCAATACGACTTCTACCAGGCGGAGCATCCATGGGGACGGTGGGAGTTGGTGAGCTCGTTCGACGACAGCTTCATTTCGGCAGGCCACATGTACGGGCCGAGCCTGTGCGCGCGCTTCCAGCAGCAAACCGGCGCCGAGGTGCGCATGACGATGTTCACCGCCGGCTGCCCTTTCGAGGACGTACCCCGGGGCCTTTACAAGATGTGGGAGATTCCGATCCTTCTTCGCACGCAGCCAGTGCCCGCCTGGCTGACTATTCCCGGCGACGATCCGCGCGTCGTTTTTAGCGGCAGATGGCATGGCGGCGATGAGAGGATGCCCGCTCTCGGCCCGCACACACGCTACTCGCGAGATGCCGGCAGCGCCGCGGAGCTCGGTTTTCAGGGGACGGGCGTTGCGTTTGTCACCGAAAAAGGCTCCCAGTTCGGCAGCGTGGACGTCCTGCTCGACGGACAGCAGCTAGCGAGTGTCGATCTGCGCACCAAGAATTTTCCGCGCATCTCGTCGGTCGAGGTTTTCGCCGCGACAGATTTGCCGCTCGGCCCTCATCGACTCCGCATCGTGAGCAAGGGGCACGGAACCGTTGCTGTCGAGTCGCTGCGCGTGGTCGAGTAGCGAGAGGCAGTTCACAGTTCGTAGCTCCTTCCGCGCGCGCCAACCCCGGTCCCAGAATCGCGACCTTGGGTACCCGGCAGCGATAGGAGCTTTCGAGCGGCCCTACGGGGCGCTTTGAACCTTTGGTCCGCAATCCCAGGACGTCGCTGCGCTCCGGCCTGGGCTATTCTCGTTCGTCCCTACGGGACGCGGGCAGTTTTGTCTTGTTGCGTTCCCAGGGTTCCGTTCGCTGACGCTCGCTCCACCCTGGGCTATTCTCGTCCCTCCCTCCGGGAGGAGCATTCGTGGATGCGATGCACGGAGTCACGACGTTCTATGCCGGGTCTCTCTTGTGGGCGGGTTCTTTTCGTTTACCAACTCAAATCCGAAAGAGGCTTTGCTAATCGCGTCCCGGAGGGACGGATCGAGAATAGCCCAGGCAGAAGCCGCGTAAGCGGACTGAGCCCTGAAACCTGACACCTGCTTCAGAACAGATCCGGAATGCTGTGGAACGCGATCCGGGTGGGCGCGGCCTTATACGCGGCGAGCATGGCCGCGGGCGCCAGCGTGCCCATGCCGTATTTGTCGTTGATCTGATCCATGGTCGCGTTCAGGCGCGTGCGGCTCTGCTCTTCTTCCAGGCCGTCGAATAGCGCCAGCGTGTGCAGGCGGTCGGGGACGAGGTTGTTGAGCTGTACGCCGATGAAGTAAGGGTGGTCGAATTGCGCGCCCGAGGGCCGCGACTCCCACAGGCGGCGCAGCGCAGCGATGAGGGTTTGGTTGTCCTGGCACTCGGCCAGCTTGATCTCGCTACGCCAGCCGCGCGCCGGGACGCCGAAGCGGCTCACCGGCGTGTTCTCGCTGCGCGGCACGGCGAAACCGATGGCCAAGCCGATGTTGCTGGCCCACAGGCCGCCCGCACGCAGCCGCATGGCCGCTTTGTGCAGCAGCTTGTGCGCAACGGCCCAGGCTTTCTCTGCGGTGCGCATCTCGGGCGCCAGCACATGCGAGTGACTGATGGATTTCTGGTGGTCGGCCTCGGCGCGGTCGAAGTCCTCGCCGCGCAGCCAGTGGAAGAGGCGCTCGCCCCACACCGATCCCCAGATCTCGCCGGCCTGGTCGCGCTCGAGCGCCATCAGATCGTCCATGGTTCCGATGCCTTTCTCGTTCAGGTGCTTCTCGGTGCGCGCGCCGATGCCGGGCAGGTCGCGCAGCGTGAGCCGGTGCAGCGCCTCGGGCAAGATGTCGAGGGTGAGCGCCACCAGGCCGTCGGGCTTTTCCATGTCGCTGGCGACTTTGGCGAGATAGCGATTGGTGGCCAGACCCACCGAGCAGCGCAGCGTTTCGCCGGCGCGATTCCGAATCGCCGACTTGACTCGCATCCCGAGATTGATCGCGGCCAGAAGCGCCCGTTCGCGCCCCATTAGCCGGCAGGCCATCTCGTCGATCGAGCAGACGGCGGTGACAGGCACGCAGCTCTCGACGGCCTCGACCACGCGGTGATGGTAGTCGACATAAATCTCGTGGCGGGCTTCGACCAAAACAATCTCAGGGCACATGCGCTTGGCGTCGGCCACGATGGTTCCGGTCCTTACGCCGAAGGCCTTGGCCTCGTAGCTGGCGGCGATGCAGCAAGTCGTATCGGCCATCATGGGCACCACGCCCACCGGCCGGCCGCGCAGCTCGGGCCGCACCTCCTGCTCCACGCTGGCAAAATAGGAGTTGAGGTCGACGAAGAGCCAATTCAGTGTTGGCCCGTCGTTCTGTCCTAGAGCTTCGCCGCTTTCGGTGACCGGACGGGCCTTCTCGTATCCCGGATCAAGCGCCGCAATCTCCTCGGGCCACTCTGCAGGGATGGGGGAGAGCGAGGAATTGGGATCGTGACTCATTACGAGGCTATTTTCGCCTTTCGTTCGCTAAAATGCAATAAAGATCGGCTGACAGCAGTCGAAGAATTACCAAAGAATCTCGCGACTCTAGAACCTTTGGGTCAAAAACAACGTCAGAAAAACCGGGTTGCGGTAAACTTTGGTCAATCCATCACATCGGGACCCGGTCACCGAGGAAGGGTAGAGAAAGATGCAGCACCTGATGCATTGGATTGCAGCGAACGGAAGCGTTCTTGCCGTGCTGGTCACAGTGGGCGTGGCAGTGTTGCTGGTTTCCTGCCTGGAGTGCAGCCACTGCGGCAGTCGCGAGAAGGATGAACTGTTCAAGCGCCACGAAGTTTAGGAATCTGCCGCTCCATTCGGCTTACTTGCCGTCCTCAGCCGGGGCTTCCGGTTTCAAGTACATCTCAAAGTGCGCCAGAATCCGGTTGTATAGCTCCGTCTGCGCCTCCGGTCCCGCGAGCGAATGCGTCTTGCGCGGGAAGATCTGCAAATCGTAGGGAATGCCGGCCTCGATCAGCTTTTGGACAAACTGGACCGTGTTTGCGAAATGGACGTTGTCGTCGCCCGTGCCGTGGACGATCAGCAGCCGCCCCTTCAGATTGGCCGCGGAATTCACCACGGAGAAGTCGCGATAGGCGGCCGCATTCTCGGCGGGCAGGCCCAGGTATCGTTCCGTGTAAATCGAGTCGTAATCGCGCCAATCCGTCACCGGCGCGACCGAGACGCCGGCGCGGAAGCGATCGGAGTGGGTCATCGCATAAAGCGTGAAGCTGCCGCCCCAGCTCCGTCCCCACCAGCCCAGGCGCTTGGCGTCGAGTTGCGGGTACTGCGCCAGCACCGCGTCGATCACAGTCAACTGATCCTCGAGCTGCACAGGCCCGAAGTTGCGATATGCGGCCTGCGCAAAAGCGCGCCCCCGGCCGCCCATGCCGCGATTATCGGCACGGAGAACGGCAAAGCCGCGCTGTGCGAGCAGATGGTCGAAGAGCTGGGCGTCTTTCCATTCGTTGGCGGCCATCATCGCGTGCGGGCCGCCGTAGGGATTCACGATCAGCGGCACACTCGCCGGCTTCGGCGCGCCTTCAGGCAGCAAGAGGGTGGCGTACAAAGCGGTCCCGTCGTGCGCCGTCACTTCAACCTGCTCGGGCGCACGCAGATGGTAGCGATCGAGCGCGCGCGTCTCCCAGAATACGCGGCAACTTCCCGCCGTTCCGGACCCATTTCGTCCTGGGCATAGCCGCAACGCCGAAGGATCGGTGCGCGTCGATACGGTGTCGGCGAACGCGTCTCCATCGGGCGAAAAGGCAGCCTCATGGAAGCCCGCCCCATCGCTCAACAGCTTGCGCTCGCCGTTGAAGTTGACCTGCCAGATCTCCTGGCCTAGCGCCCCGCCTTCGTTCGAAGCGTATTCGACGGTTTTGCGCACCGCGTCCATGCGATAGACATCGCCCACTTCGAAATCGCCTTTGGTCAGTCGCCGCACCAGTTGCGCATCGGCGGAGAGCGGTTTTGCGGGGCTGTACGAGTACAGATCGATGTGATTGTGGCCGTCGCTCCACTGCGTCAGCACGATGGCTCCGCCGCCTACGGAAACGTCGTAGTCTTCATCCAAAAACCCGTCGTCGCCGATCTCCAGCATCTGGCGAGCCTCTCCATACGCGGAATCGGCAAAAAACAGCCGGCGCTGCCGCTGATCGCGGCTCAATGTTTCCACCCATACGGTCTTGCTATCCACCCAGCCAAAACGTGGAATGTAATCGTCGCCTGGATGGATTGGCAGCCTGACCCAAGTGGTCTTGCCGCCGCGCGCGCCCACCACGCCCACGTGCACATCCGGGTTGGAGTCGCCGGGCTGCGGATAGCGTTGCGTCTCTGCCCCCGCGTGGGCGGGAATCCAATCGGTGAGCGGATACTCCGGCACTTGCGTTTCATTCGTCTGCAGGTAGGCGATGTTCTTCGCGTCCGGCGACCAGAAATAGTTGCTGCGCGCGTCCAGCTCTTCCAGGTAGACCCAGTCCACCTCGCCGTTCAGGATCGTTTGCCCGCCGGCAGCCGATGGGGCGGGCGCGGGAACCAATTGCGCGGTAGGCTCGCCGGGATCGCGTAGCCGAACCAAAGCGATGCCGTGATCGCGGATAAACGAGATCGTCGAACCGTCCGGGGAGATCTTCGGGTCGTCGCCAGACGCCATCCCCGAAAAACCCACCTGCACGCCCGCGCCGTTATGCAGGTCGTAGAGCCACAGCCGGCCGTTGCCGTCGAAAAGAATGTGCGCGGAATCCGGCGCCCAGAGATAGCTGGCCATGTGATAGCGCTGGCGATGATCGCGGTCCCGCTCGGAGATGGGGCCGCCCTGCAACGGGGCCATCTTTGCCGCGCTGACCAGCACGTGAGCCCGTCCGGTCCCGGGATCGACATCCATTAACTGCCCGCCTTCGAGATAGGTCAGGTGCTTTCCGTCGGGCGACCAAGCGAGCTCGGCGGGCGGCTCGCTGACGAGCGGCCTAGGGCCAAAGATGGCTTCCACGGTGAGCGGTTTCTCCAGCGGCTCGAGCCCAACGACGGAAGACTCGCCGGCTGGAGAAACGCCTTGCGCGGCAATGGGAAGGGAAAAAGCGAATGCAGCGACGATCGAATAGAGGAAAGCGAATGATGGCGTCAATGGAAACTCCTCCTCAGGCGCAAATCCGGTCACGAAGCGGGCTTCGCGTCAGCGCACCGGGAGTTCGAGAGCCACCAGTTTAAATCACCGCCATGGAGCGACTCGGCTACGAGCACAGACCGCAGATTCTCTCCCCCTTGGCTTTTTCAAATTGCTATACTCGGGAGCGACCGATATGCAATGGGCAGCGCCCAAGGAGCGTCGCGCGCTCGGCCACGCGCGCCGCAAGCAAGTGGGCCGGCACCAGCATGGCGGGCTCGATTGCAAATCGCGCCCCGTCCCCGCGCTGACGCTCTTGGAGCGGTCGATGCGCGGCCGCGTGCCGGACCTCGTTCGCTTGAAGTACCAGCTCATGGCCGAGTCGCCGTTCGGTTATTTTCGCGGCGCGGCGATGGTGATGGCTGCGGACCTGGCGCAACTGCCTTCCACCGCGATCGCCAGCCAGCTTTGCGGCGACGCGCACGTGCGCAACCTGGGCGCCTTCGCCGCGCCCGACGGACACTTGGTCTTCGATATCAACGACTTCGATGAGACCATCCGCGGTCCCTTCGAGTGGGACCTGAAGCGCATGGCGGCGTCGCTGGTGCTGGCAGGGCGCGCGGCGGGGCACAAAGACGGCTCGGCCCGCAAGGCCGCCGGAGCCTGCGTCGCGCGCTACGCCGAGCTGATGCGCGAGTTCGCCCGCTTGCCCCATCTCGAAGTGGCCCGGTTCCAGGTGCATCGCCTGGCCCTCGCCGAGCCGGTCCACCAGGCGCTCTCCAAGGCCGAGCGCGCCACGCCGCATCACACGCTGGAGCAGCTCACGCGCCCGCGGTCGAATCGGCCCAATGCGCCCCGGTGCTTCAAAGAGTCCAAGCCGATGCTTACGCGCATCACCGGCAGCCGAGCCGCCATGATCCTTGCCTCGCTGTTGCCCTACCGCCAGATGCTCGAGCCGCAGCGGCAGCATCTGCTCTCGTTTTACCGGCCCATCGACGTGGCCTTCAAGGTCGTCGGTACCGGATCGGTCGGCTTGCGCGATTACGTCATTTACATGGAAGGCAACGGTCCGCGCGATCCGCTGTTTTTGCAGATCAAAGAAGAGGCCGCGTCGGCCTATGCGCCCTACTTGCCCGATGCTCATCCTGCGCCGCACAACGGCCAACGCGTGGCCGAGGGCCAGCGCGAAATGCAAATACAGACCGATCCGTTTCTCGGCTGGACGCACATCGGCGGGCACCAGTATCTCGTTCGCCAGCTCAACGATCACAAGGGAACCATCGAGGTGGAAGACCTGGCCGGCGCCAACCTGAAGGCCTACGCCGAAGTCTGCGGCGAACTGCTGGCGCGGGGCCACGGCCGCTCCGGCGATCCGCAGGTCATCGCCGGTTACATCGGCAACGGCGACGCATTCGTCGAGGCGATTGGCGCCTTCGGCATCGCCTACGCCGACCAGACCGAAAAGGACTGGGAGCAGTTGAAGAGGTCGGGCAAGGCGGAAAAGAAAGCGTAGACGCGCTTATCGAGCCCGCTGCGAATTTTCCCGCTCGCGCGCGTAGGCTAACTCCGCTGTCCCACCCGATACACATCGTATCCGCGCAGATGTGCCGCGAGCGTGAATTCGTGCATTAGCAACTCCAGCGTCGCCGCGCGGTCGGGCGTGGGGTCCTCCTTTGTCTGCACATCGGTCTTCACGACCAGCCAGCGGATGTTGCGCGAGCGAACCAGCGCCGCGATCTCGGCGGGCGAATAGGGATCGATGGTGGGATCGAAAAACGGAACGGGGAAGCGCGGCACGCGACCCGTGGCGAAATAGAACGGCTCCTCGCCGGGCATCAAGACAATTCCGTCGTCGAAGGGAATGTTGGCCTGGGCGTAGCGCAGCAACTCGTCGATCTCCGGCAAGTACGGCCCCGGCGTGGCGAGGCCTGCGAGCTTGGGAAAAACGGAATGCGCCGGCGGTTCATCCGGCAGGTGCGCGTATGAGAGCCGCTCCTCACTGGTGACGTAGAATCCCCCGCAAATCAGCATGGCGACCGACACGAACGCGGCAAACACGGGCATAAACCGCCGCGACGCACCGGCTCTCAATGCGAAGCCGTCGAGAAACTCGAGCCATTCGGCGAGCAGCAGCAGGAGCAGCGGCCAGATGCCGTATGTCGATCCCCAAAGCTGCTGCGATAGAAACGTGCCGTGGATGGCGGCGAGCAGGATGAGCGGCAGACACGCGCGCAGCGATGGCTCTCGCCAGGAACGGACGAGCTTCACAGTCGCCAGTGCGGCCGCGAGCGCCAGCACGACCGGCCAGATCATGAGAAAGCTGTCGCCGCGCGAGTCGGCATCGTCGTAGTAAACAAACAACGCGGCGAGCGCGTACAGGAACGGCGCCGCCAGCAGCAGAAATGCCGCAATCTGCGCCCACATCGGGTGCCCCACCCTCGCGGCGCCTTTGTTTTTGTCGCTAGGGTGGGAGCGAATCTCGCCGAAGCAAAGCAAGAGCAGCCCAATCACGACGCAGGGCAGCATCCACGCGAGCTCCGGGTACCGATAGACGCCCGCCATCGCGTCGAGCCTGGGCAACCTGCGCCGCCCGGCGTAGGCGATCGTCCAGTGGAAGTAGTTGCGAATGCCCGCACTGAAGTGAAGCAGGAGTGTGCTCGCGAGAACCGCCGAGCCAGCCCCGGCGAGCATGGCGACCAGCGCAGATGGGCCGGGGGTTCTGGTGCGCGTCGTTCCGGCCTGGAATCGTCGCGCGACAAGAAGAAACAGGATCGCGACGATGGCCGCGAGCAAAAGCGGCAGTCCCATGTTCTGTTTGAAGAAGAGAGGCGCCACCAGAGCAACGCCCGCCACAAACCCGCGCAGCAGGCGCCCCACCCGCGCGACGTCGTTGTCTTTTCCGCTGGAATGGGGTGCGGACTCAACCCGCTGCAGCGCCCACACCGCAACCAGTATCCAGAACCCGCAGTCGCAGTCGTATTCCGGGGTGGGCAGGATGCAGTAGATCCCCACAACGCACAGCGGAGCGGCCACGAGCAGCGCAACCCACCACGCCGCCACCCGCCCGCGCAGCGTATCGAGCGCGATACGCCAGGTCACCACCGTGCTCAGTCCGCCAACCGCGGCGGCATAGAGCACATGGTGAAGGTAGACGCAGCCCGTGAGGCGGATGATGGCGGCCTGTAGGAGAAAGGTGAGCGGCGCGTGGGCCAGCGGGAAGTCGCGATAGGGTACCTGGCCGGCGGCGATGCGCTCGGCGGTGTTCAGGATGTAGCTCAGATCGAATAGGACCGCGACGTGCGCGTTCTGCCACAGAATTACGGCTGCGGTCGCCGCGAACAGCACGCCAGCGGCAATCGTGTCGCGCAAAGACCAACGCAGTTCTGAGGGATCAGGCGCGGCTTCTACCACCATCCGCGATGATAGTAACAGGCGCAATAGGGGGCCGAGCAGATTGCCATCACCAGCGCGACGAACCAGCCGATTCCGGTCCAGCCGAGGAACAGGTTCAGCAGCAGAATTGCCGTGGCATTGTGGGTATGCCGCACGGCCGCGATGATGGCCGGAAGGAAATAGAACGCGAGGCCGAAGATCAGGAAGTGCATAAAAGCTCCGAATGTGCTTGGAACATACTACGCAGGAAGCGCCGCCGATGTTCCCTCGCCGGCGGTGGTCAATGACGCCGCAGGCTGGCGGCGCCGGAATTGGACCGTAGCAGGCTTATCCGTCTCAGAAATTTCGCCTTGCACACCATGATCGGCGGTGCGTATACTCCCGGAATCCTTCAAGGAGGCATCATGGGAAAGATCAATGTGGGCCGGCTGATTCTTGGCGGCATTGTTGCGGGAATTGCAATTGACCTGGTGGACTACGTGGTGGACGGTCTGATGCTGGCGCCGATGTGGAATGGCCAGTTGGCTACCTGGGGCCGGGCGCCGTTTTCCGGCAGCCAGATCGCCTTGTTCATGATCTTCGGCCTTATCCTCGGACTGGTGACGATCTGGATCTACGCCGGCATCCGCCCGCGTTTCGGCCCCGGCGTCAAAACGGCAATCTACGCCGGCATTGCCGTCTGGATCGTTTCGACACCGCTCCCCAACTTTGCGCTGATGTGGGTCCCGCGCTTCTTCTCCGGCCACCTTACGGCATACACCTCCCTCGGCGGACTTTTTGAGATCGTGATCGGCGCGATCTGCGGGGCCGCGGTGTACAAGGAAGCGTGATGGCAGGCCGGCATCTGCGATAACGGCCTCTACAATTAGAGCCGTATGCCCACCCGAGTCCGCTCGCACGCCAAGATCAATCTGGGCCTCTTTCTTGGGGCGCCGCGTGCGGACGGGTTTCATTCGCTGGTGACGGTCTACCAGACGCTGGGGTTGCACGACGTCGTCGCGGTTTCGGCGCGCCTGGGGTCAGAAACCAGGCTGACCCTCACCTCCAACGATCCTCGGGTACCAACCGACAATCGGAACACTGCATGGAAGATAATCTCCCTGGCTCTCGAGGGGTTCAGAGTTTCGGCAGAGGTCGACGTTCACATCGAAAAACGGTTGCCGGTGCAGGGCGGACTGGGAGCAGGCTCAGGCAATGCGGTCGCGGCGCTGGTCGGATTGGAGAAGGAACTGAATGCTCTTGAATTGCCGGCCTGCGACGATTTGATCTTTCGGGTTATCCCCAAGGCTGTATTGGAGGACCAGTACGGGTTGAATCCAGACCCTCCTCCGCCTGAGACAATCCGCAAGACGCGACCTTTGCAACTGAGAATAGCGGAAGTAAAGTGGGCTGAACGGGTCGGCTCCGACGTGCCGTTCTTCTTGGTTGGAGGAACCGTTCTGGGCAAGGATCGCGGTCAGGAGGTCTACCCTCTCCCCGACATCGAGCCGCTCTGGTGCACGGTGGCGATCCCTGAAATCAGCGTCTCCACGCCGCAGGCCTTTCGCGACTGGGACGCGCTTTGCAAGGCAGACGGTTTGACCGCGGAGGCGAGTGCCGATAGACTAAGAAAGTCGAGCCGCGCCTACGTAAGAGCCTTCTCGGGCAAACCCGGGCAGGCCGGAGAGGCTGGCTCCTCCGGTGTCTTCTCCGCAGGGGAAGACCGGGCCGGACCGCAAGAGTCGAAACAGGGGTCAGGGCTTGTCCGCACCGGGATCACGAGCTGGATCGAGAACGACTTCGAGCGCGTTGTCTTTGCCCAGCATCCTTCCCTTGCCGAGATCAAGCGACTTCTTGCGGGTGCCGGAACGACGGAGGCAGCCCTTTTTGCTGCGCTGTCGGGGTCCGGTTCGGCGCTCTTCGGGTTGTACCGAACCCGCGGAGATGCCGAGGCGGCGCAAGCCCGAATCGGGGACGAAGTCCAAGAGCTAAAGGTGCGGTGTGCTGTAACGCGCACTCTACCGCGCAAGGAGTATTGGGAGCAGATGATTGAGAAAGACAGCGAGTAGCCAATACCCAGTAGCCAATAGAGGCCAGCTTCGACGAAGATGGTCTAGCGAAAGAGGACTACTGGCTGATGCCTATTGGCTACTGGCTGCTTTCTGGGCGATCGTTCAATGGTAGGACAATGCCCTTTGGAGGCATTTATCCTGGTTCGAATCCAGGTCGCCCAGCCAGAAAAACAGCTTCTAGCTTCTAGCTCCTAGCTTTTTGCGAGGGAGACGAACGAAAATCGCCGATTCAGCGAGAGGGCTAAAAGCTAGAAGCTAGCAGCTAGCATTTAGAAACGCAGCCATAGCCAACCAGCATGGAGGTGGTTCGGATGGAAGTGGGAACGTTGACGGAGACGGCGGAAGACAAGCAGACGGGCGGGCCGGGCGCGCCCCAGGGCGACGGCAAGCGCGAAGGCGGCCAGCCAGGTGATCCGGCTGCCAAGGGGAAAGAGCCCAAGCCGGCCGGCGAGCGCAAGAAACCCACGAAGCTCAGCGAAGACAGGCGCTTCAAGCTCTTCAGCGGTACGGCCAACCCAAAGCTGGCGCATGCCATCGCCGAGCACATCGGCGTCAAGGTCGGCGAGGCCAAGCTGCAGCGTTTCGCCGACGGCGAGGTGTTCTTTCAGCTTTTGGAGAACGTGCGCGGCGTGGATGTTTTCGTGGTGCAGCCCACCTGCTATCCGGTGGACCAGCACCTGGTGGAGCTTTTGATCATGATCGATGCGCTCAAGCGGGCCTCGGCGGCACGGATTACGGTAGTGGTGCCCTACTACGGGTATGCACGCCAGGATCGCAAGGACCGCCCGCGCGTGGCCATCAGCGCCAAGCTCATCGCCGATCTTCTGACCACCGCGGGCGCCAATCGCGCGCTCTTTGTCGACCTGCACGCCGCGCAGATTCAGGGCTTCTTCAACATTCCCGTCGATCACCTCTTCGCCAGCCCGGTTCTGGTCAGCTATTTCCGCGAGCTCAATCTGCCTAACCTGATGGTTGTCTCGCCCGATCCGGGTGGAGTGGAGCGGGCGCGCTTCTTCGCGCAGAAGATGGGCGCCCCGCTGGCCATCGTCGACAAGCGCCGCACCGAAATGAACGTAGCGGAAGTGATGCACGTGGTCGGCGACGTGGAAGGCCAGACCTGCCTCATCATCGACGACATCATCGATACGGCCGGCACTCTGGTAAAGACCGCCGACGCGCTTCTCGATGCCGGGGCCACGGGGGTCTACGCCTGCGCCAGCCACGCCGTGCTTTCTGGTCCGGCTATCGACCGCCTCGCCAATTCGCGCCTGGAGCAAGTGGTGGTCACCGACACCATTCCTCTGCGCGAGGCGGCGCAGAAGCTGCCCAAGATTAAAGTGCTTTCCGTCGCCGGCCTGCTGGGCGCGGCCATCGAGAGCATCCACATGGAGACGAGTGTGAGTACGTTGTTTAACTAAGCCGTTAGCTATTAGCTCTTAGCTTTTAGCTGACGCAGTCATGAAATCGGCCTTTACGGCAAAGCGAAGGTCAAAGTCAACAGGCCGGATCGCAAGGAACACAATGCCGACCGCAACAGCAACGAGCAGCTAAAAGCTAAGAGCTAAAAGCTGTTCTTAAGGAAACGCAAAATGCCAGAAGTCGTCGTAGCCAAGCCCCGCGAGGGGAGATTCAACAAGAACGCCGCGCGCCGGGTGCGCGCGGCGGGTAAGATTCCGGCCGTCCTTTACGGCTCCGGGCAGCCGGCGGTCGCCGTCGAAGTCGATCCCAAGCAAATCTCGCGGATCCTCTTCTCCGAGACTGGCCACAACACCATCTTCGACGTCGAAGTGCCGGGCGAGCCCACGGCCAAAGCCATGATTGTCGATTGGCAGCGTGAGCCGCTCAAGGACCGGCTGATCCACATCGACCTGAAGCGCATTGCCTTCGACAGGCTTCTGCGCGTCAAGGTGCGCGTCAAACTGCTGGGCGTTCCCATCGGCGTCAAGGCCGAGGGCGGCATCCTCGATCAAGTGCTGCGCGAGGTCGAAGTCGTGTGTTTGCCCGCTGACATTCCCAGCCACATCGATGTGGACGTGAGCGAGTTGGGCATGCACAAAGTGCTGCGCGTAAGCGGCCTGCCTCACTCCGGTAAGGTGAAGTACCTGACTCCGGAAGATGCGACTGTAGCCCACGTCGTGCACATCCGCGAAGAAGTGGTTGCGGCGCCGGAGACGGCGGAAGCTGCGGCGGCTGCAGGCGCTGCGGCGCCGGCTGCCGAGGGCGCTGCCGCTGCGCCGGCCGAGCCGGAAGTCATCAAGAAGGGTAAGGCCGAGCCGGAAGCGGCCGCGCCTACAAAGAAGCCCGAGGCGGGAGCGAAGAAGTGAGCCTTGGCTGAAGCAAGTGAGTCCGTTCACTCCGGCGAGCAAAAGGCGCCCGCCGGACACGCCGGACGAGGTCCATTCCTGATCGTGGGCCTCGGCAATCCCGGCCTCGAATATCTGTGGACCCCGCATAACGCGGGATTCATGGCGATTGACCGCATCGCTCTTGAGGAGGGTGTTGTGGCCGCGAACCGGCGCTGCCGGGCCATGACCGCGGTCTGCCGCATTGCAGATCGGCTTGTGGTTCTGGCCAAACCGGAGACGTATATGAACCTGAGCGGCGTCGCCGTCGCAACGCTGCTCGGGGAGTTGGAAGCGGACCCCGCGAAGGATCTGCTCGTGATCTACGACGAGCTCGATCTCGCGCTGGGGACATTCAAAATCAAGGAGCGCGGTTCGGCCGCCGGGCACAACGGGGCGCGCAGCGTATCGAGTGCCCTGGACGGCGACGAGTGGTTGCGCTTGCGCATCGGCGTGGGGCCGAATCCGCCGCCGGAGGCGATTGCCACACTCGGTGGAAAGCGGCCCGGCAGAGATTATCTGCTCTCGCCGATGTCGAAGCGCGATTTGACGGTCCTGGACGAGGTGTTGGATCGGGTGGCGACTGCGGTGCGGCGCATTCTTAGCGATGGGCCGGCAGCCGCGATGAACGAGTTTAACCGGAAGGAATAGGGCGAGGGACTAAGGGACGTAGGGACTAGGGACTGAGAAAAACTGTGAACCACGAACTAAGGACTGCGAACTTGGACCGTGAACTGTGAGGAATGCTGATGTCGCGTGTTTATGAAGTCATGTTTATCGTCCGCCCCGACGTGGAGGACGAAGAAGTCGATAAGCTCATCGACAGCTTTAGCGCAACGGTAAAAACCGGCGGCGGCGTGGTCAAATCGGTCGAAAAGATGGGCCGCCGCAAGCTGGCCTACGTGGTGCGCAAGTTTGCCGAAGGCAACTACGTGCTGCTGACCATCGAGGCCGGCGGCCCCGTAGTTCTCGAGCTAGAACGCCGCCTGCGCGTCACCGAGCCGGTGATCAAGTTCATCACCGTGCGCATGGATGAGGAAGAGAAGCGGCTGGCCAAGCTGAAATCGCTGCGCGGCACACGCCGCAAGACGAGCGGCGAACCCGCTCCGGCCGAAGGCGCAACGGCTGAACCGGCCGAGCCCATGCAGGCCAGCGCGTAAGGACAGGGACTAGGGACTAGGGAAAAGGGACGAGAGGCTTCAACGCTGAATGCGATTTCTAGTCCCTAGCCCCTAGCCCCTAGTCCCTCTAACGAATCTCCGGCTCTGTCGGAAAGGGAGAGCAACGAGGAAACACGATGCCTGAAGAAACTCAAGCAAAACCGTCCACTCCAGCGGAAGGACAAGGAACGTCCGGACCGGGCCCAGGCCCACGCGGCGCAGGCCGCGGCGCCGGCGCTCAAGGCGGCCGCGCCAAGTTCTTTCGCCGAAAAAAAGTGTGCAAGTTCTGCACCGAAAAGATCGATGCCATTCCGTACCGCGACGTGCGGCTGCTGCAGCAGTTCGTGGCGGAGCGCGGCAAGATCGTGCCCCGGCGCCTGACCGGCGTGTGCACCACGCATCAGCGCCGCCTCACACGCGCCATCAAGCAGGCGCGCAACATCGCCCTGCTGCCGTTTGCCACCGGGCACTAAGTTTTGGCATAACCACGCGGCTGTCATCCTGAGCGAAGGCCACCACGGCGACCGAAGTCGAAGGATCTGCGGTTCGGGATGCGCTGCATCGAGTCGGCTTTCGGAATGATTCGAACGCCGCAACCACTGAGATTCTTGGAGATTCGCATGGAAGTCATTCTGAAAGAAGACGTACCCAACCTTGGTCTTCGCGGAGAAGTCGTCAAGGTCGCCGACGGCTACGGCCGCAACTACCTGCTGCCCCGCAAAATGGCCATGCAGGCCACCGAGGCCAACAAGGCCGTCATCGAGCAGATGAAGGCCGCCGCCGAGCGCCGCTCCGCATCGGAGAAGGCGCAGGCCGAGGCGCTGGTGGTCAAGCTCGATGCCGTCGTGCTCAGCTTCACCCGCCGCGCCGGCGAAGCGGGCCACCTGTTCGGCTCGGTCACCTCGGCCGACATCGCCGCGGAGCTGGCCGCGCAGGGCTTCGAGGTCGATCGCCGCAAGATTCAGCTCGGCGAGCCGCTCAAAAGCCTGGGCGAATACAAGGTCGCTATCCGCCTGCACCGTGAAGTCACCGCGCGCGTCACGGTGAAGGTGTTGGCCGAGGTTGAGGAAGAGCCAGTAGCCGCCGCGCCTCCGGAAGCTGCCGCGGAGCTGCCCGCAGCCGCGGAAGAGACACCGGCTGCAGAGTAAACACGGTCCATAGCGCGCAAATACATTGGCTGCGTCCCATGAGCGCGGCCAAAACTTCTTCCTCGGTTCCTGCGTAGTGTTACGGCGGAAACAACGACCCCGACACAGCGCGGATGGGCGTCAGGCGGCTGCGGCGCCGCGCCGGCTGTTGCGCAGGCGAGCCCAGCATTCCCGCAATCTCGCGCAGCTCGGCGCGTGCACGCCCGATGGCGGCGGTAATCGCGTCCCTTCTCTGGTTTTTGTTCCCCGCGAGCGACAAAGCGGCTTGCGGATTGAGCCTGGAATTCAGTGTCGAGCCATGCCGGCGCATCCCCTGCTCAAGCACCGTCCGCGCCCCGGCGAGCGTATACCCCTCGGCGTGCACCAGCCGCTTCACTTCGAGCGCCATCTCCACGTCGCGGCGGCGATAGAGCCGCTGGCCGGTGCCGCTCTTGTTCGGCTTCAGTTGCGGGAACTGCGACTCCCAGAAGCGCAGAACATAGGTTTCCACGCCGCATAGGCGGGCCACATCTCCAATCTTGAAATACAGGCGATCCGGGATAGCAGGCGGCTCGTAGGCGCGTTTCCGAGAGGCTTGTGTTGCCATAGGCGGTTGCGAGGCTGCCGCAGCTTCGGGGAGAAACGCCTCGCGTTAATCGCAGTATAGGTCAGGATCTACGCGATTTGCGAGGCGAAATCGGCGGTTGAACCACGCCGTGCAGAGGAAAAACAAGGCGAATCTCGAAGCGTGCGCTGAAAAGCGATTGCGGCAAGCTTTCCGGCGGCTATTGCTTCTTGAGCACTGCCGTGCCCTTTTCGTCAGCGAGGATCGCCGACTGCAGCCGCCGGAAATCGCCCGCCCTCTCTGCTGGAAGCTCGACTTGGCGCACCACGTACTCGCGCTCGTAGTGCAGCACATTCTCCTTGGCCGTCGTCGCCGAGTGATAGCTGGCGAAGTCCAAGTCCAGATTTACCGGGTCGGGCGTCTCGTCCACCACGTACCCCGCCGGCAGCGTGATATCGAAGCTGTCGTGCCAGTGTCCGGTGGCATTCAGGTCGATGGGGTAGGTTCGCGGCTTGTCGTCGAAGGGCACCGCGTCGTCGCCCACCACGCGCGGTCGCACCAGCAGCAGCGGCCCGGCGGTGTGCGCGTACTGCGGCACCGTGACCTTGTAATGGAACTCCAGCGGCTGCGTAAGCGAAGGCGGCTGCACGAACTGGAAGGAATCGAGCGCCATGCCCGGCAGATCGCGCGCCACCCAAGCCTCCCAGAACTCGCGCCGCTCCTTTTCGTCGGTGAATTTGAGGAAGCGGCGAAACTCCGCGCCCTCGGGTCCAGTGTGCGATGTATCCACGGTCCCAGCCAGAACCCGATCCGCCGAAAGCGTGAATTCTCCCTTCTGGTTTGTGCCATTCAACTCGGGCGGCAGCACCGGGAGCGCGATGATCTGGCTTGCCGCGCCGGCGGAGAGGAGCCCATAACTGCCTTGCTCATAATTCGGAAGGTTGCCCACCGGCGTCCGCTCGTTCGTGGGATCGAAGATCAGATACCGCTGCCCGTCTTTGGCGGTCGCCACGGCCCGGAGCCGCGAATCCTTCACGTCGCTGGGAATCTCGATGGCGGTGATCATGTGATTGCCGTAGTTCGAAGGGGCGTCGGGATCGACCACGCCGCGGTGGTCGTCGACGGGCATATAGTAAGCCTTGATCCCCACCGCTTGAAGCATGGAGATCAGCAGCGTGGTCTTATCCTTGCAGTCGCCATAGCGGTTGCGAAAAATGTCGGCCGCGGGATGCGCCTGAAACCCGCCAATCCCCCGCTCGACGACAAAATATCGGATGTTCTGTTGGATATACTCAGTGATGGCCTGGAGCTTCGCGTAAAAGTCCGCCGCGCCGGCGGTGAGCTCCCTCGCTTTGGCCGCGATCTCCGGCGACGGATCGGGGCGATTCGCGTTAAGATCGCTCATCCACTGCCCGATGGCGCGCCACTGGTTCTCTTTGCCTTCCGCGGCGCTATTGCCCCAGTAGACCGACATGCGCGCCGCCAGCGCCTCCCATTCCGGGCTCGCCTTCACCTCGCGCAGGTCGAGCTTCGGCATCTCCTTGACCTCCCAGCGCCAGTGGTTGGGAGCGACTTCGGTCGGCTTGACCGGCTCATACTTGTGCCAGGCTGCGAAATAGCCTCTGCCGGGCGGGAGGTCGAGCTCGAGCGCCTGAAGAACCACCGGACTCCCGCTTTGAATGTGCCAGACCTTCTCCTGTCTCCAAGGAGCGATCGCCTCCTCCGATTCGCAGAGGATGGTTGCTCCCACGTCGGCGGCGGGCGGATGGACAATGCGAGTTCGTTCCGTCAGGAGCAAGATGGGAATGTCCTTGACGATCCCCATTGCCTCCGCGCCCTCTTCGCGGAAGTCCGTGTCTTTGGCCTGATACTGCCTCTCGTCAGCGCCAATCGTCCACTCACGAAAATAGTTGATCTTCTCGCCCACGTCGTAGCTCACACCGCAGGCCTCGTGCCGTCCCTGCGGCTGCAGAATGCGTATGGCTTCGCGCTCCCGCTCCGTGGCCCGTCCTCGCGCGTCCACCGTTTCGACGTACTCATCGAACAGGATCACGGAGCTTGCGTCCTTGGCGTAATCCGGCGTCTTGGTCTTAGCGGCGTCCAGCCCCCAATCTGGCACGGGGTCTTTGCCGAAAAGCGATCCGGGCCATGCCGCGAGCAGAATCAACCAGGTAGCCAGAAAAAATCGGAATGCCCAACGATACAGCATCAGTTTCCCTTTCCCGCCACGGCCGGCGCGTTGGTCAGCACGATCTGCTGCTGATCGGCGGCCGCCACCTTCTGGTAGAACCCGCGCAGATCCTGGTATTCCTCCGCCTTGAGCTGCGTAAATGCGACCGATAGCGTTTGGCCGATCGTTATCTGGCCCGCTTTCGTAAGGCTCTTGGCGACCAGCAGGGCGTGCCCCTGCCAAGGGATGTCGGCATCCTGCGGAGCGCCTTCCACGGTCACGCCATCGGGCAGGTGGTAGGTGATCTCGTCGGTGATGCGATCGCCGTAGTGCATATCCACCGGCTCCAAGCGCTTCTCCTCGTTGACGAACGGAACCGGCGCGTTGGTCTCGAAGAAGTATCCCGGCAGAATCAGGCGCTTCGCCGTGGCCGTGCCGAGCGCCCCTTTTACGTTCACCACCGCCATCAGGTCCGAGTAGGGATCGTTCATCGCAAGAAAGTGGTCGACGTGGGCTTCCACGCCCTGGGGCACTACGCGCTCCAGTTCTTCGTGGTCGAACTGCTTCTTCAGCTCGGAATCGTCGATCTGCAATTCAGCCTGGCGCCAGCCCAGCGCGGCCTGGCCGGTCATCATGATTCTCACTTGCCCGGTCATGCCGCCCTGCGCGTCCAGGTACACGTCGCCCAAACGATTGGTGACGTTTTGCTTGTATTGCTGCATCGGAGTGGTGACAAAGGCTCCGCCCTGCGCGCTCTGGCCGATGCCCATCGCGTACGAATGCCGCCAGCTCACCGTCTGGAACGGGCACATCTTTTCGCCGGGATCGAGAACCACCTCCTTGCCGCCGGTGCTCAAATCCACCAGCAGCGAGTCGAGCTGACTGAGGCTCATGTAGGAGGGATCGAAGATGCTGCGGTCGCGGTCGACCACCTTGATCGCATAAGCAGTGAGCCCGGCAGCGCGAAGCATCGATAGGTACAGCATGGCGATGTCGTTGCTCGAGCCGCTCTTCTGCGACCACGTGTCTTCGGCGTGCTTGGCTTCCTTGATCCGCAACTCCTTCCGCTCTGACTCGGTCTTTTTGCGCGAGTAGTCGGTATTGTCCAGCGCCTGCACCGCATCGTAGAGCTTCTTCGCCTTGTCGAGATCGCTGTCGGTCGCAGCAACCAGGCCGGCCACGGCGTCCTTGATGGCCTTCGCCGGTTCGGCAAACTTATCGACGTCCTTCGACCAAAGCTTGGTTTCGCTTGTCCAGTAGTCTGCGGCGTCATGGGCGAAGCTGTAGAAAAAGCCCACCTTGTAAAGCAGGCTTTGGATGGGCGGCATCTTCTCCTCGTCGGGAGTCGGCGGAACGTCGGCCACGTCCAGGCTGTAACTGCCGTTGACGCTCGCTTGAACCTTCGCGCCCTCGGGCAGCCGTTGCCACCAGATCAGGCTACGGGCCGGCCGTCCGCGCCCGTCCACGAGGAACATCCCGGTATCGGTACCGGGAGTACCGGTCGGCATGAATGCCTTAAAAGGCGTGAATTGGTAATGCGCCTTATGCACAAAGTAGGGCCGTTGAACTTTCCAGGTCGGCGAGGAAAACGTGTTGTCGTCGTAGTTCAGATCGTAGCGGTACTCCAGGATGCTGCCGACCTCGACACTCGGCAACGTGAACACCTTCACCTGGATGTCGGTGTCGCCGGTTTTGCTCTCGGTCTTCGACACCATCAGGTCTTCCGCCTTCACGTTGAGCGGGATTACCGTGCCATCGGAATGAATGGTGCGGCCCCTGATTTCGGTGACCTTGTTGTCCCCTTTCTCATAGGGAATGTCCACCGTCGCCAGTTCCTTACCCTTCTCGGTGAGCACTTTGATGCGCTCATAAGTGCTGCGGTAGTGAATCGGATCGTTGGTTGTTTCCTGGATATCGAGGTAAACCGCAGCCGCCCCCGGAGCCTTGGGGTCGGCCGTCATCTTCAGCTCTTCGTCCGTAGGCTGCTGAAACTGGGCGCGAAGCGAGATCGACGATGTCAAGGCAAGAAGCAGCACGGTGCCGCGAAGGAAAGAAGATTTCCACATAAAGATGTCCTGTGATTCTGAGGTGGAAACATTCTACCCCCAAAACGCGCGCGGCAATATGACGATTTTCGTGACGAATGCCAGGCCGCGCGCCGCCAAGCCCGGCTTGCCGGCAAGGCCGTCCAGCCGAGTCTGTTCGGGCGCTATGCCGCGTTTCACTGAACTAAACAGCCCCGCACGACTCCAGCATCGCGCAGACCAGGGCCAGCGGCAGGCCCATCACGTTGAAGTAGCAGCCGTCGATGCGCGGAATCCAGCGCGCGGCGCGGCCTTGGATACCGTAGGCGCCGGCCTTGTCCATAGGCTCGCCGGTGGCCACGTAGGCGGCAATCTCCTCATCGGAAAGCGCAAGAAAGCGAACCGCCGTGGCTTCGGCGGCCACTTCCGTTCGCTCCGCGGTGACCAGCGCTACGCCGGTAATCACGCGATGCGTGCGGCCGCTGAGCAAGCGCAAGATGCGCGCGGCGCCGGCGGCATCCTCCGGCTTACCCAGGATCGCGCCGTCGAGCTCGACCGTGGTGTCGGCGCCGAGGACAGCCAACCCTACAATCCCCTTTGTGCCGCCGCCCTCCTGGCCGACTGTCGTGCGGGTCTCCAGACCCGCACATGCCTGCTTAAGTTGCCACTCTTTGATCACTTCGTTGTAAACCGCCTCCGCCTTCTCCCGCGCCAGCCGCGTGACGTAAACGATCGGGTCCTCGCCGGGCAGCGGCTCTTCGGGAACGTGCGCGGGATGCACCTCGAATTGGTACCCAACCTGCGCCAGCAACTCGCGGCGGCGCGGCGAGGCAGATGCAAGAACGAGCATGAGGGAATTATGTCAGGATGCGCCCCGAGGCCGGCACGCCTCATTAGACTGATAGAGGATCGCTGCGCACGAAAAGGCCGGTCCGCGACAAGATTGCCATGCACTTCCACTTCGATTTTTCCGCCGGCCAGATTCTTTGGACGCTGACCCTTGCGGCTGTGCTGGTTTTGCTGGTGGTGCTTCTGGGGCGCGACCGCGCGCGGCGCTTTCCCTGGTTCACGGCCTCCATGGTCCTGATGGCCCTGCGCATGATCGTGGGGCGCTTGCTTGCGGACCGCATGCCGCCTTTGACCTTCAGCGAAATCTTCCTCATGCTATCCGGCATTGCAGCGATCATCGCGATTGGCGTTGTTGTCGAGGTCGCGCGCCGGGCCTTCCAGGGCGCCGGCGCTGCATGGATCGCCTGGGCCGTCGTTCTCCTCGGCGCCTGCGGATTCGTCCTCGCCAAATGGGGCCCATGGCCTGCGTGGAAGACGCTGACAGCCGGCTCGCAGCTTTCCGTGCTGCGTGCCGTCCAGCTCTTTGCGCAGAAGACCGACCTGCTCGCCGATTTACTTATCATTCCGCTCGCCCTGCTGGTCGTGCTCTTCGGGCGGCGCTTTCAGGCGGGATTCCGCAGCCACACGCAGCAGATCGCGATCGGCCTCTCCACCGCGTCGATGGCTCAAATCACGGTGCGCCTCGTCTGGCAGCAAATCGCCGCGCACACCACGATTCGCTCGCAGGCCGAATACGACCACATCACAAACCTGCAGGACAAGTTCTACAACGCCAACAACGCCGTTTACCTGGCGGTGCTGGTGTGGTGGATCGTGTGCTTGTGGATCGATGAGCCGGGTAGGAAGGCAGCCGACAGCGAACAGCCGACAGCGAACAGCGAGCAGCCAACAGCTAACCGTAGAAAGCGAACAGCAGACACCTGGCATTGTTCATCGAACAGCAATCAGTAGCGCCGGCAGGGCTGGCGACTCCTTGTCGCCGCCGACTGTTTGCTGTCCGCTGTCGGCTGTCCGCTAGATATGGCATTTCGCCATCCCGCGCTTTTCGAGATACCGCTGGTGGTAGTCCTCGGCGCGCCAGAAAATCTGCGCCGGCTCCACTTTCGTGACGATGGGCCGTGGCTTGAATCGGCCCTCGGCGGTGAGTTGCGCGATCTTGGCGCGGGCCTGCGCCTCTTGCTGCGGTGAGTGGAAGAAGATCGCCGAGCGATACTGCGTGCCCCAGTCCGGACCCTGCCGGTTGAGCGTCGTGGGATCGTGCAGATCGAAGAAGGCGTCGAGCAATTGCTCGTAGGTCACCTTCTCCGGGTCGAAGTCGAGCTCCACCACTTCGGCGTGACCCGTTTTGTCGGTGCACACGTCCTGGTAGCTCGGCCGGTCGAGCTGGCCGCCCTCATAGCCCACCGCCGTCGCCGTCACGCCGGGAATCGCGGCAAACGCCGCCTCCACGCCCCAGAAACACCCCGCCCCGAATGTCGCTTTTTCTGTGCTCATAAGAAGTTGGATGCGCTGTGCGGAGCTAAAGCGACAGACTTCTGCTACCCGCATAGGGAAAAGCGGATGAAAACGCGGCTATTTGTTTAGAGACCCGATAGGAAGTCGTTAAAGTTCTTCGCGTGAGGCGACGCTCTCCCAACTTTGGCCGGATCAATGCGGGCCAATAGCTCAAATCCATGCTTGACCTTGTGGTACTCGCCCTTCGTTTTGGTTGGCTTGGAGGCATGCGCCAACCGCGGCTGAAGGTCATCCTTGGGAACTGCCTCGACATTCGGATTCCCTGGCAGGCTGTCGGCGAGGAATCTGCCGTCGTAAAACTCCATTAGCGCCTCGCGATCAGCCAGAAACCATGCCTCCATCGCCTGGACCATCAGGAAAACCTCGTGTCGATCGAGAGCAGGAAAGTCCCATCCGTCACGGGCCTGCAGATGCTGGACAGATGTAGCAGAGGTAACCGGGCCTTCGGCATCGACCAACAGCGCACACACATCGCCAGCCAGGCTTGTCCGGATTGCGGTCTTGAATTTTTCGAAAGCCTGATTCCGGCTGCCACAAGCTACGACTTTGGGCCTCTTCCCGGATGGAGCGAGCTTTTCGCAATAGGAACTGAATCCTTGACGGCAACTGCGGAGCGTACCCTCGCTGTCTCCTCCGCCTTCGGCAAAGATCGTCGCGCTCACCAGCGATTGCCCCCTATTTCACCGCTTGCCCACAGGTGTCCAAGGGAGTAGTCGTTAAGCCAGACCTGGAGTTTTTCCTTGTCCAACCGGCGGATTTGCGTTGCCCCGTCCACCTTTTCGCAAACACAAACGGCATCCGGCTGATCGGAGAAAGCATCGACCAGGGCTGTCGAATGCGTGGTCACGACGAGCTGCGTCCGTGTAGATGCATCGACCAGCAGATCGGCCAGTGTGTGGATTGCGTCGGGGTGTAAGCCGAGCTCGGGTTCTTCGATGCAGGTGACGGGCGCGGGCTCAGGGTTAAGTAAGATCGCCAATAGTGCGAGCCATCGTAGCGTTCCATCCGAAAGGCGGCTTCCTGGGACGCTCACGCCTGACGATTCGCGGATCCGCAACTGAACAAATCCCTCTCGGAATCTGGTTTCAATGTCACTTGCGTCAGGGCTGAAATCGTGCAGCGCCTTCCTAAGCTTTTCCCCAAATCTATGGTCAGGATGGGTCAGAATAAAATTCAGCACATGTGCGAGATTGGAAGAGTCTTCCTCCAAATAACTTGTCTCCAGGCCGACCCGTTCCAGCGTCCTTGATTTCGTCCCGCTCCCAAATGTCCAGTCGCGATATGTCTTGATCCTGTCGAAGAAGTTTTTTAGTTCCCAAAGGGGCCCCATGCCGTCTTCGGCAAGAAGAGAGGCTCCTCTCGTTACCTTCGGAGGCTTTGATCGATAGTCCTCGTCTGCGTTTTCAGTGCGAGGATAAGCAACAGATTCTCTTTCCCTCCATAAATAGGCTTCCGACTGCAGACCTTCTACCGGCATCGGAAAGGGAAATACTGCTTCTCTCTCGATTGAGAAGGTGCTAGCGAAGCTTGATGCCTTGAGACAAACTTGGTAGACGAACGTCTCTTCAGAGGAGCCAAAAAGGAATGGTTCTTCCACCGCAACCTCGATAAGCACTTCCGTGGACGATTTTTCTGCAGTACCCTCTTTCTTCCATGTCCAATCGAGCGGTCCGCCAGTCTCCGTAACTCGACTCCATGGTTTCTTCTCTGTGAGGCTTCGGAGCAACCCCAAGACTTCGAAAAGATTCGATTTTCCGCCACCATTCGGCCCGATCAGGATGTTAAGCGGCCGCAGTTCGATCGGCTGGGTGCTCGGGCCGAAGGAGAGCAGATTGACTGGTCGAATCGACCTGAGGAACGGAATTGTCGTCACGGCTGCTCCTCCTTCCTTCGGGAATCTGCCACTACCGTATCACTTTATTGTAGTTGCAGTGAGGCCAGGGGCTCCCATCGGTTGGGCCGAGCCAAGAAGACTCAAACAGCGCCAAGGACGAATTCACACGCCGCAGGCCCTACTCGGTCGTGACGGGAATGGAAAACGAACCTGAGCAGTTGGCTCCCGTTGCGACAACGGTAAGCGTGTGCGAGCCGGCGGTCACGCTCGAGGAGTTCCACTCGTAGGAATAGGGGCCTACGCCCGCGATCGGCGAACCGATATTGGCGCCATCGACCTGATACCGCACGTTGGTCACGGGCACCAGCCCGGAGTGCTCCGCAGTGAGAGTGACCGTGCCCGACAGCGGTGCGGTGGGGTTCACATTGGAGAAATTGACCCACGGGCAGGCATCGGCCGTGTCGTAGTAGGCGTCTCCGCTGCCGCCAAAACCAACGTACACTCGCCCATAGACGTTCGGATCCCCACTGACCGACGTGACCATCTCCACGTCGTTATTCGCGTAGGTGCCGATCCGAGTCCAGGTCGAAGCATTATCGACACTCTGCCAGATTCCGTAGACGTTGTTGACCCAGCCGACAATGTAGATCGCCGGATAACCGGAACCTCCCGGTTTTGGGGCGCCGAATCCAAAGGCAACGACTTCGTCCACATTGGGAACCCCTGTCCAGGTGCTCCCGCCATTGGTCGAACGGTAGAAGTCTTCCGGACACTCGACCGGTCCGCCGCAACCGACGGGACCGTCGGAGAAGAACAAATTTCCCGCCTCGCCTGGAACCGCCTGCAGAGAAGAGTTCCAGCCCTCATTGGCGTGATTGGCGTCGATGTACCCCGAATAAACCTTGGTCCAAGTGCCGCCGCAGCCTCCGGAGCTGACATACAGGCCGGCTCCCGAGTCGTAGGCGTAAAACACTCCGCTTTGCACACGGTCGGACGCGAGGACATGCCGCACGAGATAGTAAATGTTCAACCAGGCATTGCCCGGGCTTCCCGGCAGACTGATGGCGCTCCAACTCTCGCCGCCATCGGTTGTGCAATAGAGTCCTTGTCCCTGTCCAGGCACATCGATCCAGTCGGTTGGGGAAGTGGCGGCGATCATGCCTCCGATGCCGCCGCTGACCGGCAAGGTGGCAAAGGCAGTCCAGGTGTTGCCTCCGTCGCTCGAATAGCCCGAATAATCGCCGCTGCCAATGTTGGAATTGTTCACCAGCACGAGGAAGTTAGGATTCGAAGGAGCCCAGTCGGCGTCCCAACCCGCCGAGATGACGACCGCATTCGAGTATTGCAAGCCGGGATATACATCCGGGTTCTTCTGCAAGAAGATTCCACGATCCCATACCGCCGTTAACGGCGAGCTGCCGGGAGGGACGATGATGCGATTGACAACGAGTTGCTCAATGCCGGCGCTTTGGCTGACGTAATTGCTATTTGTCGTCACCGGCGCGTCGGCCCTCCACACGCCGATTCCGCCGCTGGCCAACAGGTTCGAGTTTATGTCGAAAGCGGATTTCCCGATATCGAGGAATAACGTTGTCCCTGCGCCGCAGCACCACTGATCGGCCGTCCCCAGCCACGGTATGTCTGTAGCGCTTACGCTCGTGGTCCAAGTGAAACCCGACCAGCTTTGGCCCCCGTTCGTTGTGTCGTCGATCTGCCCGCTGGCGCGAATGAGCTGGATGTCCTCGGAGCTTTCGGAAGTGCTATTGGGATCGATGGCCAGCGCGGCTGCCCCGCCGCTAGGGCTATGGACACTCGACCACGTACCGCCGCTGTAACTGTAGAGCGTCGCGCCGCCGCCGTTCAGGAACCACAGGATGCCGAATTTGTCCACCCACATGGTTTCATGCGTGGTTGGCGTGCCGCTGGTGAGGGTCCAGGTTGTTCCACCATTTGTCGATTCGTAAACGCCGGTTCCGTAAGACGAAATGTAGATATGTTGTGTAACTCCATTCACCACACTGGAAGTTGGATCGCCGACGATCAGTGTTCCCTGGTTGCTCGCTGTCGCGGCGATTGCGGAGACGGACGACCAAGTTGAGCCGCCGTTGGTTGTCACTAGCGGCGAGCCGCTTGGCGTGCTGACATAGGCAATTTGTCCGTTGGAGGCCGGGTCGCACCAAACATACGGTGAGTTGGTCTTTTGCGTTCCATCGTTGCCATCGGCTCCGCTCACCGCTTGTCCGGTGTTGACCCAACTTACGCCTCCATTAGTCGTCGCATAAATCGTCGCATTCCAAACCGCATACATAACCGCGGTCGACCCAACCAAACTCGCCGCCGACTGCGTCGGATAGGCGCAGGCGCCGATTCCGTATCCCCCATCGTTCCCGTTGTAGGCGAGAAGAAAGGATAGATCGCTTGCGGGAATCGTAGCTGCCGTGAAAAGCTGCTCCCAAGCGGCGCTGGACGCGTTCCACTTATAAAACCCGTAGGTGTCTGTGCGCGAGAGCTCCGTGCCGTCCGGATAGACCAGCATGTCCGTGACAAAGCCCCCGGCGCCCAACTTGGAATCCTGCCAAGCGGGTGTGAACGACGAGCTTGCGCATGTCACCGCTATCTTGGTCACATTCGCCGAGCCCATGGTGCCGCTGCCGTTCGCTACGCTGCACGTCTCGCCTGAAGGCTGCGTTTGCACCACTACGTCATAGCTGCTGCCGGAGGCCACTGCTGTCGGCATCGTAAAGGTGGTGGCGTTGGCTGCTACCGTAAGCGTGGATGCGCCGTTGGCCAGGACCAAACCCGACTGCGTGAGCCCGGAGATCGTCCCGCCCACCGTGTACGTTTGCGCCGTCGCGCACGTCACAGCTACATTGGTCACATTCGCCGAACCCATCGTCCCGCTGCCGTTGGCTACGCTGCACGTCTCCCCCGAAGGCTGCGTCTGCACCGTCACGTCATAGCTGCTGCCGGAAGCCACTTCTGTCGGCATCGTAAAGGTGGTGGCGTTGGCTGCTACCGTAAGCGTGGATGCGCCGTTGGCCAGCACCAATCCCGATTGCGTCAGCCCGGAAATCGTTCCGCCCACCGTGTACGTTTGCGTCACGCAGGTTACGGCGACGTTGGTCACATTCGCCGATCCCATGGCGCCGCTGCCGTTGGCCACGCTGCACGTTTCGCCCGCCGGCTGCGTCTGCACCGTCACATCATAGCTGCTGCCCGAAGCGACTGCGGCCGGCATCGTGAAGCTGCCGGCATTGGCTGCCACGGTAAGCGTGGACGCGCCGTTGGCCAGCACCAATCCCGATTGCGTCAGCCCGGAGATCGTTCCGCCTACCGTGTACGTTTGCGTCGTACAGGTCACGGCTACGTTGGTCACGTTGGCCGAGGCGGTTCCGGTCCCATCGGCTACGGTGCAGTTTTGCGCCGGGTTGGCCGGCTGCGCCTGTACCGTCACCGCATAGGCTCCAGTCACCTTCTTCGCAAAGGTAAACTGCACCGTGCCGGTTCCGGTGATGGCCAATGTATCCGAGCCATTGTCGACGAGAATCAGCCCCGATCCGGCCAGCCCGGCAACGGAGCCGCCGACGGTGTACCCGTTGGAACCGCCGCCAGAGTTAATCGAAGACACGCAAGAAGTGAGGAAAAGCGCGGCACCCAGAGGAGCCAGCAGAGAAAATCCATTGCGAGCCATTTTCGCCTCCTTCTCGGCTTTGGTGGGAACAGGAACGTTCCCGGGCCCGGCGATACAACGGGCGCCAGCCCGTCCTCCTCCCCGGGCTCTTCCCCGCGACAGTGGAGGCGCCGCAGACCGAGTGGGGCTAGAACGATGATCTGGGTGGCGATTAAACGGATCGCGACCCGAGACCGGAAGGACTGGGATGTGCGTCATCAGATTACCCCCGCGAGCATCGACGCCGGCAGCCGCTCGGGAAACGATGCTGAGTACGGAAGTACTCAGAAAAACGGGGCGATTCGAAACCATACCGCCCCGAGAGTTAGTCACTAGGTCTCGAACCGGATAATTTTGTGCCAGTCCTGGGTGCCCCAGGGTCTCGATTTTGAGACCTGGGAAACCTGGACGCAATAGAACAACTTCATGCGGCCACAGACCAAGCGATCTGAAGGAAGCGTTCCAGTCGCTGCGCTCTTTCCATCTAGGGTTCAGGTTCTTTCGTTTTCGCCTGAACGGCAAACGATGCAATAAACTCCGAATCTTTCTGAACGGAGCGTCCTTCTTATCCCAGCGGCGCCGAATGCCTGCTGTTCCGGCAGGTGTGGACGGTCCCCGGGGCGCCCCAGGTGCCGATTTTGGGACCCGGGAGACCGGCACGTCAAGGTACGAATTCACACGGTCAGAGACCCAATGCAATGTAGGTGGCCAATGTGCCGGTTATGCGGTTGGAACCCGCGGAGACCTGAGCCTGGGTTGTAGTGGAAGCGAACAGCGCGCATGCAGCTGCAACGAGGAGCCCTGCTTTCATGTTGAGTACCTCGGGGGATTGAGATAGACAGCACACGCAAAGTAGTCCTCGCAATCGAAGGGTGTCAACGTTTTTCACTGCTTGTCCGGCCAAAAAATCGGCAACCGATTCATCTTCAAGCCTTGAGAAGTCGCAATGTAGCTCAGCAAAGAACGCGGACCCGAGAAACCCAACTATTCTTCCCCGGTACCGCGTCCGGCGGCGTTCTCGGGCCCCTCGCTAAGATGCAAATGGATGAAAAAGGCGCATATGCGAGTCATTTACAACGGCAGAGTACCCTACTGTTAGAATTGCCCTGAAAATCAGTGATTTTCGAGGCTGTGACCCAGTGGTTCTTGAACTGCAGCAAACGCTCGGCGGTGCGATTCGCGCGCTTTTGAAGCAGAAGTACTCGCTCGAGATTGAGAACATCCCTCTTGAAACGCCGCCCGACCTGCACTTCGGCGAGATCGCCACGCCCATCGCCTTCGAATTGGCGCGCAAACTGCGCAAAGCGCCCAGGATTATCGCGCAGGAAATTGCTGCATCGTTGGGCGCGGTCGAGGGCTTCGCTGGGTTCGAGGTCGCCGGCGCGGGTTATATTAATGCGCGGCTCGATCGCGCCACAGCGGTGCGCATGGTTGTGGCACTCCACCTCAGCCGTAAAGACAAAAACGCGGCGAGGGTGGGACACCAGCACCCGGGCCATGCGCTCGTGGAGCACACCTCCGTCAATCCCAACAAGGCCGCGCACATCGGCCACTTGCGCAATGCGATCCTCGGCGATACCTATGTTCGCCTTCTCCGCGCCGCCGGCTACAAAGTCGACGTGCAGAACTACATCGACAACACCGGAGTGCAGGTGGCCGACGTCGTCGTCGGCTTCCTACATCTAGAGAAGAAAACGCCCGCCGAGGTCCGCGCGCTGATTGCCGACTGCGCGCAGCGCACCGAAGCTAGTGAAGACGTACCGCCAGCCTCCCGGTCGGCTGTCGCGCGAGAGCCTGCCCTGAGCGGAGCCGAAGGGTCCTCGCCCGCGCCCGTCAGCGTCGCCCAGCCCTTCGACTACTACTGCTGGGATCTTTACGCGCGCACCTCGCAGTGGTACGGCGAAGGTTCGGCAGACGAAATCGAAGCGAAAAAGAGAATCCGCCTCGATACCCTGCACTTGATCGAAGCTGGAGGCAACGAAACCGCTGCAGTCGCCGAGCTGATCTCGACTGCAGTCCTGCGCCGACATTTGGAAACTATGGTGCGCCTGGGCATCGAGTACGACTTTCTGCCGCGCGAGAGCGAGATTCTTCACCTCAAATTCTGGGACGCGGCCTTCGAGAAGTTGAAGCAGTCAGGGGTCCTGTATTTCGAAAACGAGGGCAAGAACAAGGGCTGCTGGGTGATGAGGCGGGCAGGTGCGGAGACTACCGAGGGCGAGACGGACGACGATACCAAGGTAATTGTGCGCTCGAATGGCACCGTCACCTATGTCGGCAAAGACATTGCCTATCACCTTTGGAAGTTCGGTCTGCTCGGCCGCGACTTCGGCTACCGGCGGTTTTTCCAGTATCCCGACCGCGAGTGCTGGATTTCGGCCGAGCACGGCGAGGAGTCTCATCCGCAATTCGGCAACGCCACCGCCATCTATAACGTTATCGATTCGCGCCAGTCCGACCCGCAGGCCAACGTGATTCAGGCGTTGCGCGGCATGGGCTACACGGCGCAGGCCGAGCACTACACGCACTTCAGCTACGAGATGGTCGCGCTGACGCCGCGCTGCGCGGAGGAGCTTGGATACAGCGTCTCCGACGACGACAAGACAAGACCATACATCGAGGTCAGCGGGCGGAAGGGCTTCGGCGTAAAGGCCGACGATCTGATCGACCGGCTCATCGCCGCCACGCGCGCCGAGGTGGTCTCGCGGCAAACCGGTCGCGACGAAGCCGAGCGACAAAAGATTGCCGAGCAAATCGCCATCGGCGCGCTGCGCTACTTCATGCTCAAGATCACGCGCAATTCCGTCATCGCCTTCGATTTCAAAGACGCGCTGAGCTTCGAAGGCGAGACGGGCCCCTATATCCAATACGCCGTGGTGCGCATCCGCAATATCTTCCGCAAAGGCGGCACGACGCCGGAAGCGGCGTTGGCGGAGTTTGCGAAGCAAGCAAGTCAGCAAGTCAGCGAGTCAGCCAGTCGGCGGGTCAGCGAGTCGGCAGGTCTGCAAACGATTGACTGTAGTCAGGGCACGAATTCGGTCGTACCGAATGCGGAGCTGCCGACGGGCGGGGCTTCGGCCCCTGAAGGATCAAGTCTAGCCGCCCATCTGTCGGGTGAAGAAAACGAGGACATCTGGGCGCTATGGCTGCGGGCCGGGCGTTTTTCGCGGGTCTTGGAGCAATGCATCGCCGCGTCAGAACCTGCTTTTCTCGCCAAGCACGCCTTCCAGCTTGCGCAGGAGTTCGCGAACTTTTATCACAAACACCACATCCTCACCGAGGAAGACCCCGCGCGGAAGACGTTTCTGCTGGCCACCGCCGCAGTTACGCTGCGTGAACTCGTTCACTCGCTCTCGCTCCTCGGGATCGAAAGCCCGGAAGCGATGTGAAAGCAGCTATCAGCTTTCAGCTCTCAGCTTTGATTCTGTATCGGAGAAACCGCCTGCCTCTCGCCACCTCGCGGCATCCACGCCCTTGGCGAGCAGCCAAAGCATGAAGACGCCCTCGCCGGCAAATCCGGCAGGCTGTGAATAGCTATGCAGGTCACGGGCGAGTTGAGGCGATATGGATACCAGCCATGCCAGGCCGGCAATTGCCATTAACAGAGCGAGAGCGCGAGGCAAGAAGTTCGACCTCGAAACGAGAAGAGCAATCAGGAGGCAATAGACTCCATGCAAAACCAGGGCGACATTTACGCCGTGAGGGTGCACTTCCAGAGCCTCAAAGACAAGCCCTGCCAGATTCGACAGCGCTGCGAGCAGAGACCAACTCCAGCTCACTGGAACAAAGATGCGATAGAGGATCACGGTGGCGACGGCAAAGCACAATTCCGGCGCTAGACCCGCTACACGGAGCATCTTTCCGTGGAGGAACGTTTCGATCAGAATCGCGCTCAGAAAACTGAGCACGTAGAAAACTCCCGCTATGCGGGCCTTCGTTGCCGACGATGACGACCGCCTCACCCTTTCTCTTTCCATTTCCATCGCTCCCGAACTCCCCGAATACGGTTCCGCGGCGGCCAAAGTCAATCCGCTCTCAATGCACCGTGACGACTGCTTTGGAAGACGGATACGAACGAGCGACTCCGAAGGTTCGACCAACCACCTGACTCTGTGGCTCACACAAAGTCAGGATTCATCGTGTTCTGCTATCGGTTCGCGCGCAGCTTCTGCAACGCTCCTCGGTCTGCCCAGGTCGCGCCAATACGCGCCATCGGCGCGAAAGGAAAGAATCCTCTCTCCCTGCGCCGCCAACCGCAAATACGCGTCGATGATGGAGAACGCGCCCGTCTCGCTCAACTTTGCAAAGATTTGCGGCGAGATGACGTGGACGCCGCAGAAGGCGAGCGCCTGTGCGGATAGCGCGGGGCGGACGAGCTGGGGCGCGGTGTCGCGGCCGATGCGGCGGCCGCAGAGATGGCCGTGCTCGTCGAAGAGCAAGTAACGCGAGGATTCGCGGGACTGCTCCGCGAGCGTGGCGAGCGCGCCGCGTTGCCGGTGGAAGAGGGCCATGCGCGCCAGATCGATTGTGCTGATCACGTCGACGTTGTGGAGGATGAAGGGCGCGAGGGCCGCATCGCCGGGGTCTTTGCCTTCGAGAAAAAACCAAGCGGCTTTCTTGAGGCCGCCGCCGGTATCGAGCAGCGTGTCTTCGTAAGAGAGCTCGATACGCATGCCGAAGTTCCGGTTGTCAGCGAGGTAGTCGCGGATCCGATCGGCGAAGTGATGCGTATTGACGATGATTTTGCGGACGCCGGCGGCGCGCAGGCGCGCGATCACGATCTCGAGAAGGGTGCGGCCGTTGATAGTGACGAGGGCCTTGGGCCGGTCGTTGGTCAGGGGGCGCAGGCGCGTGCCGAGGCCGGCTGCGAGAATCATGGCTTTCGTGACGGCTTGCATCTACGCGGCCTCTCCGCCATTTTGCAACTTTTCGAGCTCCAGGTGCCGCACTTGAACGTTCACGCCGGCCGTCGAGCGCAGGCGCCTCGCCAATTCCTCCGCCAGGTAGACAGAGCGGTGCTGGCCCCCTGTGCAGCCGAACGACACCATCAGGCTGGTAAATCCGCGCTGCCGGTAGGCGGCGATGCTCGCGTCCACCAGCGCTGCGGCGTGGGCGAGAAACTCGATGACGCTGGGCTGCGCGCCCAAATACTCGATCACCGCCGCGTCTTTGCCGGTGAGCGCGCGGAATCGCTCCTCGCGCCCGGGATTGGGCAGGCCGCGTGCGTCGAAGACATAACCGCCGCCGTGGCCCTCCTCGTCTCCCGGCGGCGCATGATGGAACGAGAAGCTGAAGATGCGCACCGTCAGGCCAGCCGGTGCTGGAGCCGCGATCGTTCGCAACTTCTCCGAAGCTGCGATGCGATCCAGCGCCTCCATCAGAGCGGGCAGCGCAATGGGCAGCTTCACATCGCTGGCGAGCCAGCGCAGGTTCTTGAGCGCGTAAGGAACGCTTTGCAGAAAGTGCGCTTTGCGCTCGTAGAAACCCCTAAACCCATACGCGCCCAGCGCCTGCAGAATGCGCACGTAGACGTAGGCGTAATAGTGCTCCATGAATGCTTCGTACTTCAGGTCAATCACGTCGGCGAGGCAATCGAGATAGTGCTCTAGCAACTGTTGGCGCAGCGCGGGCGGCAGGTCGGCCTTGCCGTCGTAGAGCAGCGATGCAATGTCGTATTGCAGAGCGCCCTTGCGGCCGCCCTGGTAGTCGAGGAACCATGGATCGCCATCGCGCAGCATCACGTTCCGCGATTGAAAATCGCGATAGAGGAAATACTCGCGGTCAGCGGCGAGCAGAAATCTCGTGAGCCGGCTGAAATCCTGCTCTAGGTCCTGCTCGTTGAAGGGCACGCCGGCGAGGCGCAGAAAGTAGTATTTGAAGTAATTTAGGTCCCAGGCGATGGACTGACGGTCGAAGCTCGGGCGCGGATAGCAGACCTTGTAGTTGAGGTCGCGGCCGGCGAGGACTTGAAAGCGCGGAAGCTCGGCGACGACTTTGCGATATGCGTCAACGACCTCGGGCGCAATGGCGTCGCCGCTGCGATGGGCGCCGAGGAACTCAAACAAGGTCGTGTCGCCCAAGTCTTCTTCGAGGTAAGCGCCCTGCTCTAGGTCTTCGGCGTAAATCTCAGGCACGGGTAGGCCGTGACGGCGAAAGTGGCGCGAGAATCCCAGGAAGGCGGCGTTCTCTTCGCGCACTGGGGAAAGAATCCCGATGGCGCTCTTGCCGCCTCCGGCGAGGCGCACGATGACGCGGCCGGAGCCGCCGAGTTGGCCCTGGAGTGGCTTCGCTTCATTGGCGGAGAAACCGAAGCGGCGTTCGAAGAGGCGGTGAAGGACGTCCATCGTGGTGCGCGGGCGATTGAGCTGGTCGCTTCACAAAAGATACGCAGTGCGGCGGGGCAGGAGCAAATGGTTCGTCAGAGTGAGAGATTAAAGTCGGGCAGTCGGGGTTGCATCAGGGGTTGGATCCCAATCGAGACAACCGCATTTCCTTTGGCTCCCTGCCGCCCACTGCGTTCGCAGTCGGTGGCTCCGTCGAAAACTGCCACTGAGATCGGTCGCCCCTACGGGGCTTCTCGGCTTGTTGAGCCGTTCCCAGGACTTCGTCCTGGGCTAACTTCTTTGCTCCCTCCGGGAGCGAGCTGTTGGCGCGCAAGTTTTTCAATCACTTCACTGGACCCGCGGGTCCACGGAGACTCAGGATGACGGGCTCTTCTTTTCGATGGAAGCTAATCGCGGCGGCGGCGCTGGTGGGTGGAGGGGATGTTCATGTCTTCGCGATACTTGGCTACGGTGCGGCGGGTGAGCTGGATGCCTTGCGATTGCAGCGTAGCGGCGAGCTGATCGTCGGTGAGGGGATGGCGGGGGTCCTCGTCTGCAATGAGCTTGCGCACTTTGCGCTTGAGGACGAGCAGCGGCGTGTCGGCGCCTTCGGGCCCATTGGAGCCCTCGGAGAAGAAGAAGCGCAGCTCCAGCACGCCCTGCGGCGTGTGCGCGTATTTGTTGGCCACGGCGCGGCTCACCGTGGAGGGATGCACGCCGATCTCTTCGGCAACTTCCTTGATCATCATGGGCCGCAGCGCCTCGACGCCCTTATCGAGAAAATCCTGCTGGCGGCGCACAATGACTTCGCAGGTGCGCAGAATCGTGCTTTTTCGCTGGGCGATATTGCGCAGAAGCTGCAGCGCCGAGCGGAAACGCTCTTTGACGTACTCTTTTACTTCTTTGTCGGTGTCCTGCGAGACCAGCATGCGGCGGTAGCGCTGGCTGAGGCGAAGGCTGGGCAGATCTTCCTCGTTCATGCTGACCGCCCATTCGTCGCCGCGCTTGACGAAAAAGACGTCAGGCTCAATCAGGCGCGTCTGCTCGCGGTTGTAGATGCGGCCCGGGCGCGGGTCGAGGGTGCGGATGAACTCGACCGCGGCATGCGCTTCCTCGGGGGTGACCTGGGCGGTGCGGGCCAGGTCCTTGACGTCGCGCTTTTGCAACAGGTGCAAGTGATGGTCCACAATGAGTGCCGCCACTTGCATGGCACGGCGGCGCTCATCGATTTTGGCCTCAGCCTCGTCTTGGAAGCTGCGATGCGGGCTTTCGGCCAGATCGACCTCCGCCGTCCCATATAAATGGTCGATCTCTTGCTGCTGGGCCGCGATCTGAAGGGCCAGGCACTGGCGCAAGTCGCGCGCGCCCACTCCAGCCGGATCGAGATGATGGACCAAGTCGACGGCGCGACGCGCCAGCTCGAGCGCGTCGGCGTACTCCTTCTGGTGTCCGTTTGAGGCTGCTGCATCGCTCGATGCGCCGCACAGCGCTTGCGCCAGCTCCTCTTCGCTGGCCGCCAGATAACCGTCTTCGTCGAGGTTGCCGACGATGAACTCCGCGGCCTCATGCAGATTGCGATCGAGGCTCAGAGCGCCCAACTGCCACGCCAGATGATCGGAAAGAGTTGTGGGCTGGGAGAGAAAGTTTTCAAACGAGGGCTTTTCATTTTCCTCGTACTCCTGCTGTGTGCGATAGCCCGGGTCGAGATATTCCTGGAAGTACGAGCCAAAATCGATCTCGTTGAAAATGTCCTTGGGTGGGGCGGCAGCTTCTTCAGCGCCGCGTTCCAGGCGCTCTTCGCGGCCCGCCACCTGGTCCAGCGTGGGGACCGTCTCGTCGATTTCCTCGAGGATGGGGTTCTCGACCAACTCGGCATCGATCATCTCCTTGAGTTCGACCTTGTTGAGGGCGAGAACGCTGACCATCTGCATCAGGCCCGGTGTCAGAACCTGACGTTGCGCCACTTTCAAATTCAGTTTTGGCTGCAGCAGCGCCATAGATGAAGTGTGTTTCTCCGATCGAACTCAATGCAAGTCTAATCGCGTGAGAAAGAGTTTAGGGGAGAACTTACGTCAATTTTAATCACCAATTCGAGTGATTGTCCGCGTAAGGGCATTTTCCCGCTCCGGGATTCTCTTCGCAAGCCAATCCTGCGAAGCCAATGTACCCCGCGCGGGTCCTTTGCCCGCTGGCACCGTACCACTTCGGAGCACACTTTAGTTTAGTTGAGAGAGAACCCCTCGCCAAGATAGATTCGCCGCACTTCGATGTCGTTGCCCAACTGGTGAGGCGTGCCCGAGCGAAAGATTCGTCCCTCGGCGATAATGTATGCCCGGTCTGTGACACTCAAAGTTTCGCGCACGTTGTGATCGGTAATCAGCACGCCGATGCCGCCGGTCTTCAGGTCGAAGATGATTTTTTGCAGCTCCAATACTGCGATGGGGTCGATGCCGCTGAACGGCTCGTCGAGCAGGATGAAATTCGGTTGAATGCAGAGCGCGCGGGCGATCTCAACGCGCCGGCGCTCGCCTCCCGATAGCGCGTAACCGCGCGTAGTGCGAATGTGTCCGAGGTTCAATTGGTTGATCAGCTTTTCAGTGCGGGCGCGGCGTTCCCGGCCGCCCAGCGGCTGAGCCTCCAGCACGGCCAGGATGTTCTCCTCTACGGTCAGCTTGCGAAACACCGACGGCTCTTGCGGCAGGTAGCTGATGCCGAAGTTCCGCGCCCGCAGATACATGGGCAGGTGCGTGATCTCGGCGCCATCCACCAGCACGCGGCCGCTTTCGGGCGCCACCAGGCCCACAATCATATAAAAGCTGGTGGTTTTACCGGCGCCATTGGGACCCAGCAGCCCGACAACTTCGCCGCGCGAAATGGTCAGGTCTACGCCCCTGACAACTTGCCTTCCCTTGTAGCTCTTGCCGATTCCCTCGGCAATCAGTGTTTCCATTCCGTCTTTCGGCTCGCTTGACGCTACTTGCCGTGAGCTTCCGGCGCGGTCGTCTCGGTAATGGTTTCGCGGCCGCCGCCTTCGATACTGACGCTATCATCGCGGCTGCGGAAAATCAAAGCCTCGCCGGTTACACTGCCCTCGGCGGGATCGTTCATCCGAGGCTCCGCGGCTGGGGTTCCTGTGAGGACGTAGTCGCCGGTTGCGCTCGAATAGACCAACTGCTCGCCTGTACCGCGGCGCCCCTGCGAATCGAGGACCACATGCCCCGTCGCGGTTAAGCGATCGACCTGGGCCTGACTGCCGCTCCCCTCCACGGGCATCAGACGCAGATCCAATTGATCCGATGACGAGGTTCCCGTTGCGGTCCCTGCCACGACCACGCCTACAACCCCTGCGCGCATTACCGCGCGATGTTCGGCGCTAGAGTACCAAAGGTCGCCGCTGCGCACACGAACCATCGAGGTCGCAGGCGTTTTGCCCGCTGGGTTGGCGCCAGTGCCATTTCCCGATGGCTGTGCCGCGCTCATGCCCGGCGGCCCGCCCGCACTCATAAGGACCGCGCTCACCGGCGCGGCGGCGTCCGCGGTGCGAGCCGTCAGTGTCTCGAGGTGCTGGTTTAGCACGATCACCGGCGCCGTGACCGAGTTTGCCTGTTGCCAGAGGCGGGCGTGCCCGCGAAAGGCGGCTTCGCCTGTCGATTCGTTCAATTGTGCATCCGCGGAGATGACGTGAGCCGGGCCATTGCCGCCCAACGCCCCAGCGCTCTGGCTGGCGTTGGCGCCGGCGGCAGGCTGGCGGCCGGGTCCTGCGCCGCCGGGCGCTCCTCCGATCCACGTCGCCTTCACATTGCCGTGTGCAAATGCATCCCCCGATTGGCGCGAGACGTCGACTTTGTCCGCAGTCACTTCCAGTGCGCCATCTGTCAGGCGCGGGCTCTGCGTCAGATGCACCCACTCACCGGCGCCTTCATAGACTGCTCTTCCCGCTGTCGCTCGAAACGGCGGCTGCGCTTTTCCACTCAGCTTAGTTGCCGGTTGCTCGAGAAGCACGACGTGGCCGTCCAGTTCGGCCGACTGTAGATCGACAGCCCCTGCGCCGCTTCGATTCGCGCCCGAGATTCCAGTGTTCCCTTGCTGCCTCTGTCCCTTGTTCTCGAGCTTGCTTGGTCCGTTGGTTCCTTGGTCCCTGTTTTGCGGCGCGCCAAGCGGCACAAAGCTTGCCTGCAGGCGGTCGCCGCTGGCGGTTTGCAACGTGCCCGTTGCGGTGGTCTCTTCGATGGCCGCATGACCGGCTCCGCTCATCGAGCGCAGCATGGAATTCGGCCCGAAGGTTCCTGTCACCATGGCCGCGCTCATCTTCGAGGAAACTTTGGGCGCATTGCCGCGCTGGCTCGCGCCGGTGATCACCACGCCGTCCGCGCCATGAAGACTTGCCGGTTCCACTCTTCCCTTCCCTGCGTCGCGAAAGTCCAAGTCGGCCACCGGGGAGCGCCAGGTGCGAGTCACACGCAACTCGCCTCCCTCTACGCTCTCCTGCACTTCCGATCCCTGATGCATGTTCCCGATTTCCCGATCCCCGCTTTTTTGTTCCGCTGTTCCCTTGTTCCCCTGTTCCTCGCCTTCCAGGCTCGTGAATTCCACGCCGCGCTCCAAGTGGGCGTGACGCAACCTGCCTTGGGCCGCGAACTCAAGTTCCGCGGTGGGAGAAGTCCCGTGCACAGTCCGGCCCTCATTCGCGGAGTCCAGGGTGACGCTGCCCTCCAGGCGCCCGTGGCGGGGCTGGCTGTGCTCGTCAAGGTCCATGCTGGCCGTGGGCGCGGCAAGCTGTCCGCCGTTTGCCGTGGTCAGCGTAAACCCGTCCGAGGCGATGAGCCGTGCCGCCGAGCCGTCCTGCCGGAAAAAGATTTCGGCGTGAGCGGCCGCCGCGCGTGTGCCCCGGATTTCGGCCGTCGCCGAGCGCAACCAGCAGGTTTGCGCGCCGCGATCCAGCTCGGCGTGCTGCGCACGAATCTTCACTGCATCGGCCCCCTGCTGCGCGGTCAGCTCCACCGCTTGCTCCAGCGTCAGGTAGCCTTTTTGCGAGTCATAAGCCGCGCCCATCGAGCTTCCGCTGCCCTGGGTCAGCGCGAAGTCGACGCGCTGCATGGTCGTCACCAGGCCGGTGTCCCGATCGAAGGTCACGCCGCTCGTCTTGACGTGAATTTGCTTCGGCGCCGCCATGGCCGGAAGCTTCCCGGTCATTCCATCCGGCAAGGTGGGACTCGCCGGCTGCGTCAGCACCATCTCCACCGGCCCGACGGCGAATGCCAGGCCGCTCTTCGGGTCGTATTCGAATGTATCGCCGGAGATCCGGTCCACGCTCCCGCCATCTTGGCCGTAAAGCTCAATCTGCACACCATGCAGCAGCACGCGATTGTCGCGGAGCTGCAATTCTTGCGAAGCGTGAATCTTGTATTGCGAGTGCGCGCCAAACGCGTGGACAAAATCGAAGCCGTGGACCTGCTGCTGGACTTCCTTTGCCAGCCGCTGCGGCAGGTCGTTGTGCCCGAGCCGGTTCCTCCATTTAGCCGCGGCCAGGAAGATGGCCATTGCCGCCAGCACCAGCACCGCTGCCACCGCCACCAGCATCCGGATTCGCTCAATCGTGAACCGCAAGGCTAATCTCTCATGAAAGAACGCGGGCGCCTCATCTTCGCCGCGCTCTGTTTTTGCGCCTAAGCTCGGAGAATCCCTAGAGGAGTGGAACCCTTCGGCCGCAGCATTAGTTCCCGGCTCCGAGACGCCCCGCAAGCCGTTGCGCCAGGCTTTCTCCCAGCTCGCTCCACAGCAAGCGTGCCGTCGCTCCGGAGCCTTTTTCAATGGCTGCGGCAAGATCCACCAACTGCCGCACATTCTCCTCAACATGCTTCGCGCCCACCTGGCCCAGGCCCGCATCCTCTTCGAGGAAGGGCGCGTCGGAGCCAAGGTCGACTTTGATGTGCCCCTCCTGTTCGTAGGCCGCCTCATCGAAAAGCGGACCCAAGCCCGTCACCCGCGCCAGACGCGACTCGCGTACCCAGCGCCGATCGAGACCAACGAAATCGGTGTTCTCATGAGCGCCCGAATTCGAGGATTTCTCTCGAGCAATTTCCCCTAGGGGCCGAGTCGAAGGACCTGGGGCCGGCCTAGCCGCCGGCAAAGCGCCGGCACTGCCTGCTTCTAGTTCCCACAAACTCCACCCGATCTGGAATTCGTAGGCGTAGTCGTCGTGCAGCAGTTCGGTCGCCTCATCCACCGCCTGCCTAGGCTCGGCGCCCTGTTGATGCCCGCCTGCGCAGCGCCCCCACAGCCGCTGAAACACCGGCGCTTCATTCCAACTGACCGGCCACACCGTGGCCGCGTACACGGTGGATTCGCCGCCATGCGCGGCAAAAGCGCCCAACACCGCCGCCAGCTTGCCTGGGAGCGCCTCCAGGCGCAGGTTCGGATACCAGAGGCTTAAGTACAGAGTGTCCGCCATCTGAACCAATTCTAGACTCCTCGGTTTTTGCCCAGGCTGCGTTCCTTATCTCTTGCCGCGTCAGCCGGACCCCGCCCGCCGATTCACTCGGGCGCATTGCCCACGGATTCACCACCGAAGCAGACTTCCGACACGTCCTCGTGACCTCCGTAACCACCCGAAGTGGAGACTTCAGTAATGGAGATCGCGCTGTTTGCCGATTAGACACCCGACTTCCTCCTGAGAGAGAACTGCGCCCGCCGAGATGCGGGGAGTGCATACCGGAGGGAAGGGCAAGTGAATACGTTTACAAAGGCTGCGATCCATGAACGAAAAATTGGCTCACCATCCATCCCGAGAGGAATGCACAGCACATTCCGAGAATTCCAGCTTTCATACTCTTCAAAGCGATCAGCGTCATGCGCGGTATTCCTGTCAGGCCCTTCGGATTCGGGCTGTGCGCATCGACGTCATACTGGTCCTGCTTTTTTGGTTATCGACCGCAGTCTGTGGCGCGAGGACAGTTTCGGCTACCGCCAGGATGGTCTCGGCTGCCGGCAGGACGGTTTCGGCTGCCGCCACGATGGTGAGTCCTGCAACCGGCAGCACACTACCTGCTTCGAGCGTGACGTTTGAGTGGACGGCAGGAAAGAATGTCGAGGCCTATTGCCTGCACCTGAACACCATGCCCGGCACTCCCGACGATCCAATCAACACGCGCATCTTAAATTCAGGCAGCATCACGACTACGTCCTACACGGTCGGCGCCGTGCCTGCGAATGGCACGACGATTTACGCAATCCTGGGGTCGGAGATCAAAGGCACATGGCATTACGCCACATACACCTACACGGAAGCGTCTCAGAGCACGAGTGCTGCCAAAATCCCAACCCTAAGCTTAAGCGCGGGAAGTTTGTCGTTTGGCAACGTGGCGGTGAATACAGCGGCGACACAGTCGGTCACGTTGAGCTCGACGGGCTCGGCCTCTGTCACCGTCAGCGCGGGAGCCATCTCGGGCGCAGGGTTTACGGTCTCCGGGGCGAGCTTCCCGCTGACGCTCTCTCCGGGTCAGACAGCCACGCTGACGGTGCAGTTCGATCCCACCGCGGCCGGAGCCGC